>OFOK01001044.1_pt1 | contig 23382 bp, 9 predicted proteins | sample 1542001 | NCBI WGS metagenome assembly OFOK01 (sample SAMN04209242, study PRJEB22552) | human gut metagenome | biome: gut; material: feces | host: Homo sapiens | place: USA: Oklahoma
CGGTTTCCCGCCCGCTTCAATGTTCAGTTTAGTCCTGTTTTTATAGATTGTCAATCTTTTAACAAGCCCGGCTGCACATTTCTACATATTGGCAAAAACCGGGGCGGTTTTTTGTTGAAATTGAGTAGCAAAGATGATACAATGTCACTGGTATTACCAAGAACCACAGGAGGGGAACCTATGGAATTTGAAAAGCTGCAGACCGCCAGTTTGAAGGAATTGTTTATTTCGTCTGTGGAGGACAAGATTTTGTCCGGCGAGCTGCCCATCGGCGCGCAGCTGCCCACGGAGCGGGAGTTGGCGGAGATGATGGATGTAAGCCGGGGTGTAGTGAATAGCGGCATTGCGGAGATGGCGCACAAAGGTTTTTTAGAGGTACGGCCCCGGGTGGGCACCTTTGTGGCAGATTATCGCCGGGTGGGCAAGTCGGATATTTTTCTGTCCATTATGCACTATAACGGTGGTATTCTTCCGGAGCAGGAAATTCGCTCCCTGCTGGAGTTTAAGATCCTGATCGACTGTTTTTCCGTGCGCAAGCTCACTGCCCGCGCCATTACGGAGGCAGAGGTGCAAAAGCTGGAGGATTTTGTGGACCAAATGGCCGAGACGGATGACCCGCAACGGGTGTCAGAGCTGGCTTATGCGTATAATCAGGAACTGAGTTTTCTTAGCGGCAACACCTTTGCGCCGCTGATCTATAATTCTTTTAAGACCGCCAATGTGCAGTTGGGTGCTCGTTATGTGCAGCGTTATGGCAAGGCGTCCCTGTACCATTACCTGCAGCAACTGCTGGTGCAGCTGCTCAACGGCGATACCGCCCGGGCGGTGGCGCTGGTGGAGACGCACTTAACGGATATGATGACCGGCGAGCACCAGATTTACGAATAAGCATACACCAATACAAACGCAAAAAACAGGCTAAGCAATCTACATTGCTTAGCCTGTTTTGTATGTTGTTAGGAATTATGAATACGATAGACTTTTACGCCGTGGTGGGGTACGGTGGCGTTAATGGTGTTGTCGTTGAACCACTCGTCGCTCCACAGCTCATGCACCTCGTACTTGCCCGGCGTTTTGCGGAAGTTCAGGTACGCATCGTCCGCCAGTGCGTTAATGTCGTAGGTGACCGTGCGGCGGGAGGTGCCCTTGTTAAACAGGCACAGGGCCACATCGCCGTTTTGCAGCGGGCGGGCCAGAATATCCAGCCCGGCCTGGCGGCGAATGCGCTTGCAGGGCTTGCACAGCGGGTCCTGGTCAATGTTGATCAGGTTTTTATTGGTGACAATTTTTAAGGTGGGATTCTCCCGCACCTGCTCGTTGTTGCCGTCCACAAACTTGCGCACATCGTTGCCAAGGATCAGCGGCGCGGCCATCATGCACCACAGGGAGAAGTGCGCCCTGTTCTCGTTCTCTGTCAGCTTGCCGTTGCCTACTTCCAGCATATCCGGGTCATTCCAGGCCCCGGGACCGGCATGGTCATACAGGCGTACATTGTGCTCATAAATCGTCTTGATGCTTAGCCACTTGGGCATGATATCCGGCGTGGTGCGCCACATATTGCCTGCCTTGGCTCCCCATTTGTAGGGATAAGCAAAGCCCCATTCGCAGATGGAATAGATGATGGGGCGCTCCTCTTCGCCGGTAATGACAGCCCATTCCTTGGTGGCCTCTTGCAGTTCTCGACCCATGCGGGCGTATTGCAGGTAAGAGGAGTCAGCCCGGGTAACCACCGGGTTGTAGAGCAACAGGTGGTTCTCGCCCGATTGCAGCTCAACTGTCAGCTGGATACGGCCGGTGGGGCTGGCACCCTTGGTGGTGGGGAACAGCAGCTCATGTTCCTTGCCGTTGTTGACCCGAATGCGCAGGTAGCGCTGGTGGAGGCACAGAGATTTGTTATAGGCCAGGGTCAGGGCATAGGTGCCGCCTGCTTCTACGCTAAAGCGGAATCCGGCGGTGCCGGAGCCGTAACCGATCATACCGATGCCTTGACCGGAGGGCAGATCGCTGCACTTGACTACCCGGCCTTTGCCGGTAAATTCTGCTTCGCCGGGCAGCAGGATCAGTGCCGGTTCTGTGGTACCCGGCAGGTTCAGTTGCAGGTTTTCAATAATGGGCACATCACCCTTTAATACATGGTGATGACAAAAGTCATACTTGAAGAATTCGCAGCCCCAGCTGGCCAAAGTTTTGGCATCCAGCCGCTCGTGACCCAAACTGGCCGGTAGATCCTCGCAGGTGAGGGTCCCGTTAGAGGAGTACAGACCCACCTTAAAGCCCCGGCTGTTCAGTTGCTTGATCAGCGCCGGGATCCCCATAGAGAAGGTGCCCAGATCCCCTTGCAGGCGACCCATTTCGTCTCGCACGGAGCTGTGCCAGCAGTCGTCCAGGTTGATATAGTTGTAGCCCGCTTCCGCCAGACCGCTGGCCTCCATGGCCTCTGCCACCTCCAGAATCAGATCCTGGTTGATGTTTTGGCGAAAGGTGTTCCAGCTGGACCAGCCCATAGGGGGCACGGTAGCGCCGCCGTAATTCGGTGCGTCCGTGGTGTCTATGGTCAGCTTAGAGGGGCGTGCAATCTTTTCCATGGCGCACAGCGGGCAGTTGCCGTTGACGCGGGTGATGATAAACCAGGCTACAAACCACACCAGTAAAATGGCTGCGATAGCCAGCAAAATGATACCAAAAATCATAACAATCCCATCTCCTTAAAAAATTCCAGTTCTTCCTTGGCAGCGGCATAGGCATCGTCGCTGTCCAGTCCCCGGGCGGTGCGCACCATAAAGTCCTTGCGGTGCCGGGTGTTGTAAATCAGACGGTAGCACCAGGCGTACGGGGTCAGCCAGGGGTGGCCGTCTAAAAATCGAATATAGGGTATGCGGCGCATTTGGCTGTATGCCGGAAACGCCAGACGCAGCTTGCTGCGCAGGGGGCTTGCTTTCTCGCCTTGCTCCATTTGGCGGCGGGCAATGACGGCGCTTTTGTTCCGGTCCGCGTTACCAAAGGCACCGTAGCTGACCAAAAACGATTCACAGTCCGCTGTGTCATCCACATAAGGCGTACCCACGCCGTACCAGCGATAACACACGGTGAGCACAATCTTGGCGAATTGTGCCAAACCGGCTTTTTCGCACAAGGTCAGCACCGCTTTTTCGTCGATCCGGCACCTTTGCAGCATCACGGCAAGATCCAGGATCAGCTTGATTCCGGCGCCGTAAAAGCGAAAGTGGTGGGCCAAGTGGGCGATTAGATAGGCAAAGTGGTAATTGTCCTCCAATTTGCCGCAGCAGCCTTCAAATTGGGCTTGATCCATGGCGTTTGCAAAGGCAGTCTCACACCGGGGATCATCGCTGATCAGTGCTGTGTGCACCTCCAGCAACACATCGCCCTTGCGATAGTCATATACCGGGCCGTTCTGGGCAGTGCAGGCAAAGCCGCTGCTCATTAGCGCTTTTTTGGCTGCCTGGCGGTTCGCCGGGTTAATGAGCAGGTCAATGTCGCCCATTAGGCGGCACTCCGGCACCGGGTACAGCTCTTTTAAGATCGCGCCCTTAAAAAATACATGGGGGATGCCGGCGTCGCTGAGAACGCGGTACACCCGCTCTACACCCTGCTTTTGGTGCTCGTACAGGAACACGCTGCTAAAGAAGTGCTCGCTGAGTGCCAGTCGGCAGTCCTCCGGGATCACCTCGGTATTGGGTGCTTTGTTGCACACTGCGTACACCACAGCGATCAGATTATGCGCCTTGGCAATGCCGCACAGCTTGCGATAATCCATATCCGGGCGCAAGGTTACCGGCTCGTCCCGCAAAAAGGCGGCGGTTAGTTCAATTAAATAGGCAGTTTCAGCACACATGGATTCCATCGTTAAATAATGTTGTTTTGGTCCAGAAAATCGTGGGCGGCAATGAGAATACTCTTGTCATTGTCAAACCGCAGCAGCGAAAGCGCCCGGTCATAGGTGAGCCAAATGTAGTCCTCAATTTCTTCCTTTTGCATGTGGATCACCGTGCTCGGGGTGGTGGCGGCAAAGATGGTTACCGTCTTTTCAACCCGATCCCGAATCCGATACTTGGACAGGCAGGAGAACCCCTCAATCAGCTTAACCCGCAAGCCCGTTTCCTCCTGTACCTCCCGTAGGGCGGTCTGCTCCTTGGTCTCGCCCCTTTCAATATGCCCTTTGGGGAAGCCCCAGTGGGCGGAGCGCTTGTTCTTGATCAGCAGGTAGCGCACCTCCCCCTTAATATCATGGAAGATAACCGCGCCGCAGCTGCTCTCATAAAGGCATTCCAGCCGGTAGCCGGGAAAGTCCCGCTCCGGGTCCAGATATTCCAAAATGTCGTTGACAATGAATCGTGTGCTCTTGGGCGCCACAATCCAAATGGATTTCTTTTCTTTTTTGTTTCGGAGGACGGCTATCACACGCCCGTCAAAGTTACGCACAGGGTGGTGGATGCCCATAATGTAGGCAGTCTGGTCCTTTTCACCGTATACTGTGCCGTAGTTCAGCGGATACCGATAGCCCGTACCGTCCGTAGAGCCAATAGGCATAACGACCTTGACTCTGGCGTATTTACCGAGCAATTTGTATTCACCACCGAGATAAAAGTTACTATGCACTTATTATATATAAATTGCAAAAGCAATACAAGGCTTTCGCAAAGAAAATTCAAAAAGCCGTAAAACTTGACGAAAAAAAGCAGCCCTCCGGGGCAGGTGAGAGCCTGCACCCAAAGGGCGTTCTATATTATATACATTATATACATTATATACAGGAGCCTGTCCGGCGGCGGGTAACAAAAATGGCGTACCCGAAGGTACGCCATTTTCATTTAGGAATGGGGGATTAACCACCCAGCTGCTGAAGCAGATTACACAGTTCGCCGATTACTTTGTCGGTGTCGCCTTTCAGCATATTCAGCACGGTGCCTACCACATCGGTAATGGAGCTGTTGTCAGATCCACCGATCAGGGAGCCTACCAAGCTGGCTACCGTGTTGTAGTTATCCTTGTAGTTGACAACTTCAACCAGGTACCGCAGCACGGCAATCAAAGTCTCAGAGGCGTCGCCCTTTACAAACACGCGCGTGCCGTAAGTGGCAGCCTGAGAAGCATCGGTCATCACCTTGCCGTGGCTTGCCAGCTGGAACCAGTCAATATCCATCAGTTCCAGACCCAGGGGTTTACCCTTGATCTTGATCATGCCAAGCACCTGATTCAGCAGAGGAACAATGTTGTCCACGCCGATGATGGGCTTCAGCATAGCGGTCAGATCGTACAGGTCAATGTTCAGATCCAACTTCAGGCCAACCTTAGCCAGTAAACCATTCAGATCCACTTTGAAGGCCTTGAATACCTGAGTCAGTACGGTGTTCACATTCACGATGGGCTTCAAAGCATCCAGCAGAGCGGAAACCGGTGTAAACAGGTTCTCGATCAGCTGCAGCAGGCCGTCGTTGGCAATGAACAGTGCCAGGTTGGGCAGCATGGACATCAGGGTCTGCAGCGGTGCATTCAGAATGTCCTCTACCTTATCCCACAGGGAGTTGACAATATCCAACAGGATGTTGTCATAGGCCTTGCTGATGTCCTCTCTGTACTGATACTGGGTCTTAATGTTGTAGCAGCCGAATGCCTCCAGCAGCGGAACGACCACGGAAGAGTAGCCGTTGGAGCCGGGGATATGAACGATGTTGAAGATGCCCAGAGAAGCATCATTCAGCAGTACATCCAATACGCCGTAGAACGGACGCATTACAGCAGCCAGTGCATTAAAGAAGCTATCCTTATCCTTTACGCCCCACTTAAGAGCGGAGGTGTTGACCTTGGACCAGGAGGAGGCGGAGCCGATTACGGCAGCCGCATTCGCGAAGGTCTTGCCATAGGACTCATCGGTGAGCAGCTTGGCAACGGTCTTGGTAGAATAGTCAATGCCGGTCTGAGCCAGCAGGGCGGTCAGGTTGGTGGAGTCGTTGATCTTCACACCGTCCAGTGCCTTGCCGATGCCGGTGATCATGCCATTGATGGTGCTGTCCTTAAAGGCAGCGTCAGCGATCAGCTTGTTCAGATCAGCCAAGCTACCGATCAGGCCATCCAGCATAGGCGGAATGTTCTTCAAGAATTCTTGATCCACAGTGGAGGGATAAGAGAACTTGTAGTCCTTGGTCTGGTATTCGCTGTAATTCCAGAACGCGTTGGTGGGATTCTCCTGGAGCAGATAGAACAGCGCACGGATGATCTGGTCTGCGGAGGAGGTGCCGATCTGGTCAAGTACCGCGTTGATGATGGACTTGTAATCCTTGATCGCGTCGATACCGCCCAAAATGGACTTCAAACCGCTGATGTTCTTGGTCAGCAGGTTGGCTACATAGCGGAGCACGGCGATCAGCGTTTCGCCCTGGTTTGCAGTAACGTGCTTTCTATTATAATAGCCTTCGCTGTTCTTTGCAGCGCTCTTGACCGTGCTGACTGTGCCGTGGCTTGCCAGGGCGCCCCAGTCGATCTTGGGCAACTGAATGTTGATTTTCTTAGACTTGAGCAGCTTGTTCACCAGCGGAACGATGGCGTTTTGGATGTCGCACTTGTTCAGGTGGTTCAGATTCAGGTGAATGTTCACACCCAGTGCGTCCTTAACCAGGTCGTTCAGTGACTTGCCGGCCAGAGCCTTGACAATGACCTCAACATCTACGCCGTTCTTCTTCAGTACCGGAAGGAGAGATGTTACCGGCGACAGAAGATTGTTGACGAGCTGTGCCAGGCCATTATTATCAATGTAGTATGCCACATTGGGCAGTACTGCGGTGAGGGTATCGAACGGAGCGTCCAGTACCTTGTTCAGGAAGCCTACGATGGGATTCAACACATCCGTCAGTATGCTGTCGGTAGACTTCTTAATGTCTGCCTTGTACTGCTTGTAGGTCTTCACGTTGGGGCACTCCAGTGCCTCCAGCAGCGGAACGATGGCACTTTCGTAACCATTGCCGCCATAGATGCTCAGGGACTTCACATCCTCGATCACTTTGTACAGGTTGATCTCCAGTACAGAGGTCTTGGAATACTTGTCAGAGCCCTTGATGCGAATGCGCAGTTTGCCATTCTTCAGCTGTACGGTGTCCTTAGAGGAACCGAAGTTCAGGTTCTTCACCAAATCGGTAAGGATCTGGCCAACGGCCAAGTCGTCGCCTGCCAGCAGCAGAGACAGTACGCCGTCCAGCGGACGCAGGATCGCAGCCAGGCCGTTTACAAAGCCCTGCTGTGCCTTTGCGGAGCCATCGGTGAAGCCCCAGTTGATGTTGCCCAGCTTCTTCCAGCTCTTGGCGTTTTTGATCGCCTTCGCTGCGGAGGAGTAGGTCTTGCCGTAGCTGCCGTCCGTCAGGAGCTTAGCTACGCCCTTCTTGCTTACATCAATGCCGGCATAGCCCAGGTAATCCTTGTAAGGATCAATGGCGCCGTACAGTGCGGAAGCCAGCTTGGTCAGGTTGGCGTTGGTGAAGATCAGGGAGCTAACCAGGTCTTTCAGGTTATCCTGCTTCACCACATCCAGGCCGGCCAGCAGGCCGATCACGGAGGTGACCATGGTGTCCAGATCGCCAACAGCGTCGCTGGCGTCCTGCGCGGTCACACCGGCGGGATAATAGAAGCCGGTGGTCTTTTCCTGTACATACTGGAGGAAGGTCCAGTAAGCAGTGGTGGGATCCGTGGTCTTGGCGATCACAGCGTTGATGATGTTCAGCAGATCCTTCTTGGTCAGGCGGCTGATCATATCCAGCACTTGGCTTATGGAAGGATTGTCGATCACGACTTTCAGCAAATCAATGATCTGGCGAATTTGCAGTACATCGGCCACCAGGTTGACCAGGTACTTCAGAACAGCCTCTGCATTCTTGCAGTTTGCAATGTCCTTAAACAGGGTGGTGGGCAGTTCAAAGCCAAAGTTAGCCAGCTGGCTGTTTACAGCGTTGATTACGGTCACATCGTTGATGCCCAAGCCAGCCTTGGTTGCGCTCTTCTTCAGCAGGCCGGTTACAAGGGCAATCGTCTGCTTATTCTGCGCGTTTTGATCCTTGTCGTCCGTATTGGTCTTAAAGATCAGGCCCAGTATCGCGGAGAACCATGCGTCGTTCTTTGCCATAGAGGGCATCAGGTTGGACACCTTTGCGCTCAGAATGGTGGATACGCCGTGGATCTCTTTGTACAGCGGGTAAATGGCGGCAGTCGCCACATTGTTCAGGTCCTTGTTCATCACAATGGACAGGCCCTTGATCAGGTTGGTCAGCACGGAGACAGGCTTGCTGTAGAAGCCGTCCAGCAGCTTGCTGATGGGGGTGATGATGGCCAGCAGGCCGGTTGCGCCGTCCTTTACGCTGCCCTTTGCATACACGCCCAGGCTAAAGCCCTGTGCTTTTTCCAGATCCTTAAAGATGGGGTAGAGTACACCGTCATAGTAACCGGCATCCTTGGTCAGCACGCCGATCAGATCGGTGATGATGCCCAGGCTCTCGCCGAAGTTCTGGAAGAACTTGGTGTTGTTGCCTGCGCGGAAGCCCCAGTTGATCTTAATGTTGGTGGCGCCGGTCCAGCCGCTGGTGCTCTTGTCCAAGCGAATGGCGTTGTGCCAGGTAGGCAGGCTTGCCAGCTTCTTGGCGGCGGACTTGTTGGTCAGGTGATTGCTCACTGCGTGGGGAGAAATCAAGCCCTTCAGCGCAGCAGCCAAAATGTTGTAGTGGTAAGCACCGGTCTTGCTGGTGTAGTACACCGGCTTGCCGGCCTTATCCTTCTTCTTGTACAGCTTCTGGTTGCCGTCGTAGAAAACATTCAGGCCCAGAGCGTCCTCATTCACCAGATAGTAATCAATTACATTCTCCAGTGCAACATACATCTGAACCACCAGATTGGTCAGATGATCCTCAGTGTAAACCTTCTTGTCTGAGGTATCGGTGGACTTCTTGTCCCCGTCGTTCAGGAAGTTTAAGGTCTTATTGAGCATCTTCAGCATCGGGTTGGTGTTGTCGCTGCCCAGGATGTAAGAACCAAGGCTCACCAGACCGCACAGGATGCCGGGGGTGGTGTTCAGGTTGAAGTTGTTCAGTGTGGAGTTCTCCAGCACCTTGGACAGTGCGGAGTCCAGATTGGACAGCAGAGAAGCGCCGCTCTTACTGGAGGTCTTGGGTACCTTTGCCCACTTGGGCTGGGTCTCGATCTTTGCCATCTTGCCGTTCACTTTCGGGAAGCTCACGTCGATGGTGTTCTTGGTCTTGGTGTCCATGGCCTGGATCACATTCACCAGCTGACCGATGTTAGACAGCAGGAAGTAAGCACTTTCGGTGCTCAGACCAACAAACTTGGAATCCTTGTTGTATACGCCCATTACGAAAGAGGCCTTGTCGTTGTACTTCAGCTGGAATACACCGTTGAGTACATCGCTGATGGTGCTCTTTTCGCCCAGACCGCCCATAGCGCGGATCAGACCGGTGATGATGGGCAGGTTGGTGGTGATCTTGTTGTCGGTGGCGGTCACATCATTGAGCAGGTCAATGATGGCGTTGAACCAGTCGTTCACAAAGATGTTTACAAAGCAGTCCAGAATCTTGGCCGGCTTGCCGCCGTCTGCCAGGTTCTTAAAGTTAACCAAAGACTGGTTGTAGAAGAACGCTTTGTCGCCAACGGTATCGCTCTTAATCTTATAATCGCTATAAGACCAGTCGGAAGCCTTCTTGGTGTTGTCAGCGCTCTTTACATCATATTTTTTAATGAAGTTCTTGCCCATGATGTCCAGAATTTTGGGCAGGGCAACGAAGAGGTTGTTGACGCCGTGGTTGTAAACGGTGCCCTCTTCCTTGGTCATGGCGCCACTCTTGGCGTCTTTTTCACCATAGGCAGCCACATACTGATCCACAGCAGCGGTGAAGAAGGTGGCCAGCTCGGACACAGCCTCATTCACGGCAGTGGCAGCGTCGCCGGTGAGCTTCAGTGCATCGGCAATGCCGGATGCCTTGGCACCCTGCAGCGCCTTATCGGCTGCATAGATGTTCAGGATTACCGGGGTCTTGGTGTCATCGTACTTGCCGGTGGTGGGGTCACCATACACCTGGCTGACGATCACATCTTTGCCGTCGGCATCCTTGCCATACTCAACACCGCTGATGTTGTAGTATGTAAAGTCATAGTTGGTGTCGCCGATCAGCCAGTGCATCAGGGTGGGCAGAACCTCGTTCAAATCCCAGCTCAGACCACCGCCCAAACCGACGGGGCTGCCAACGCTCTGGCCGTATTGATCCATCAGACCGCTCAGCAAACCGCCCAGGAAACCATTAAAGGGATCACCCTCCTGGTTGAATACCATGGGGATCAGCACTTCGTCAATCACAACGGTCAAAACAGGCAGCAACTGCATAATGGTTTCAACCGGGTGCTCGTACAGGTTCATCCATATATCGGTGAGCGCACCCTTCAGGTCAACCTTGGACTCTACCAGTTTGTAGACCACTTCGTTCATAACCGCATTACCGGTGAGGTGCAAGCCTGCGATGGTTACGCCTTCCTGATCCTCAGGATCCAGCAGTACCATGTACTGATTGATGGCGTTGTTTACAGCAGCAACAGCGAAGGAATCCTTAAAGCCGTATTTCGCGAAAGAATACTTTCTGCAAGAATTAGAGATAACCTTGGCGTCGGTAATCTCAAAGTAGAAATCAACGGCCTCGTCAACGCTCTCTTTCAGTTCACCACTGTAGAAGGTCTTTAGCAGATCTTGGTTGATGGTGGCGATCACTTCTTCGGGGGACATGCCGCCGACAGTTCTGTTCTCCATCAACGCTCTGCGGTAAATACCCTCGGTACGCGTATCCAGATCCTCACTGCTCCAGTAAGTGGCCATTGCCGGCTTGGTTACAGGAGCGATGCCCTTGTCTGCATAGTCGCCGTTCAGGTAAGCCTGGAAGGTGTCACGGCTGGAACCGATTTTTGCGTTGCCGTCGGGCACATTCTTGTTCATGTCCTCACGCAGGGCAGCTACGGTAGCGTCATCCAGCTGCGCAGCATAGTACTCGCTAACAAAGGCGTTATCGCCGTTGTTGGCCAGTACGGCAGCACCGATCTTGCAAGCGGCTGCCAGTGCAGCATCGTCATCCTTGATGGTGTTGTAGTCCTTCTTGGCCAGCTTGCACAGATAAGCCTTGGCGGCCTCTGCCAGTTCACTGCTTGCCTTGTCGGACTGATACTGGAGCAGCACATACCAAATCGCTTCGCTCATGGTGCTGACTTTCTTCTTGCTGCCGGCTTCTTCGAAGTAGGCGGTGAAGGTGCCAAAGCACTTAGCTACATCCTTGAAATCGTCCAGAGCAATCAAGTCGTCTACTTTGTACGATTTGTCTTTGTAGGTAACGGTAGCTTTCTGGATGTCTTCCAGGGTGTCCAGGCTGCCTTCAGCAGTACCCAGCACCTCGAGCACTTTGTTCAGTGCGTCATAGGCAGCGCTCAGGTCTTCCTGCTGCTTAGCCTGTTTCTCGGGGAACTGCTCCAGCAGGGCGGACAGATCGCTCAGCGTGTCCTCGCACCATTTGGCCAGTTCTGCGTCGCTGGACGAAATGTTGTTGACGCAAAAAGAAAACAGCTGATAAAAGCTCATCTTCGCATCTTTCTCGTCCAGGTAGGCATACGCCACATCGGAATACCCTTTCCGGTAACCGTCAATGATGTCTGCCTTATTCATGGGGCTGCTCAAAAGATTAAGCAGCGTGGGAGACACACCCATGATCAGATCACTGATCGAGGTGGTGTCGGTGACGGTCATCCCCAACTTCTCCTCAAGCGCCTTTTTGATATTCGGCTGATTGAGCAGTACCGGAACATAGGTGTCTACCAGTTCCGTCAGTGCGTCAAAGGTGGAATCGGCACTTGTGGAGTTTTTCCAGATGCCCTTGTCTTTGTCCGCTGCAAATGCAGTGAACCCGACAGAGCAGGTGGTGACCATCATTACTACAGCCAAAAATAGGCTGAGTAACTTTTTGCCCGTCTTCATAATTCATCTCTCCTTCTGATATGTTGACGAACTTGTCGTTTTGGATTCGCCTGGGCAGCGCACCCTTTTAGCGGAGGATGTGCTTGCAAGTTGCGTTAACAATTTGTTCACAATTCCTCTGCTAAAAGGGCGCAGGATACCCACGCGTACAACAAATACAGTATATTTATACCAAATATAGAACGGCAAGTCAATAGGTTTCCGAAAACTTTTTAACAAAATGTGAACGGGTGGGCAAAATTTCCCGATTTATAGCGAAATTCCGGCGCAATATTTTTTTTGCGTACTTATATATCAAGCCATGTTTGGCCCGGCCGACGGATCTGCGCTGCATTCTTATCTTGGATTTGTGTGGAGGATCAGGGCGCATTTATCGTTGTTGCTGCATTCGACAACTGCTGACAGAAATTCCACCGGTTTTGGAGGAAAAATTGTGGAAAATCCTGTGGAACTTGTGAAAGTTTCCCGCCGTTACGCCAAAAAATCGATGGTGTAAAGGGGCACGCCTTTGCGTGTGAAAATCTCGCGTAAAGCACATGACCTTTACAAGTCGAAACTTGCAAAATAATGGACATTGTCTTTTAACTAAGCAATAAAATATGAACAAATTGTTAATTTCGTGTAAATTAAATTTGTCCGTTCGCACAAAAAACGACCGCTCAAATTGTGCAACATTCCGAAAATCAGAAAAATCACGGCTCTTTATTGATTTTTGGTGACCATCGTGTTTTAATAAGAATGCGATAAATGTGTTTCTATGCGCATTTTCATAATGTATGGCGTCCGGCTGCAATGCCTTCATCCTGAATATCGGATTGCCCGATGGTCAGAGGATGGGACGGCGCGTACACGCAACCATTTATTCGTAAGAATTACAAATTACTATGGAGGTAAAAATTAGTGAAAGCTAAAAAGTTTTCCCGCAAGTTGCTTGCGCTCTTTTTGGCGGTCTTGATGGCGATGAGCTGTTTCTCCGGTGCTATGGTCGCTTCCGCGGCTAATGCTTCGGCAAACACCAAGTACCATGACCAGGACTTGGACTTCAACTCACTGGGTTGGCCCATCCTCAATGATGAGCAGGCCTGCACAGCCCTTTTGGACTTTGTGGATCTGACTCTTGCCCAGGCAAACATCGCACCGATGAATATCGACCTGAGCGTTCTTGGTAGCATCACCATCAAACTGGGCAGCGTGGATGAGGTGCTTAAAACTGTTCAAGATCTGGATTCTTTCCTGAACAGCAAGTCCGCACTGCTTCTGCTGGCCGGCGATGCCCGCTATGTAGATTTGAGCGCAGTTGACGGAATGTCCCGCAGCAAAACTTCCTCTACCGATATTGTACGCGGTATTGTGAAGCTGGTTCGGAACATTTCTTCCGACGGGGGTCCTGAAGGCGCCAACGGCAATATCGTAAAGAAGTTGCTGCGCGGCGATCTTGGCCTTGGTATCGTAAACAGCTTCTTGAATGTTTACAAGACCATCGGCGACCTGATTGGTATGCCCAACGGCTATCAGAGCAATATGGTATATAATATTGTTCAGCAGCTGGTTCTGGAGAATACCGGTTGGTTTACTGCGGAAGAGAAGGCTCAGATCCGGAACAATCCCAGTCTGGAGACCAGCAAGCTGGATTCCGTCCTGCTTGATAAGCTCTCCACCCAGTTGCTCAGCAACATTACCGCACAGATTACATACGCCGACGGTACCAATTCTCGAGACAGATACGCACAGTATATGGAGAAGGGTTCCGCACCGTATATTGACACGACCAACCTGCATTATGTAACGCAGGAGGATCATGACAAGAACGGCGAGGCCATCGGTAATGTATATCTGTTCCGCTACAAGGATCAGAAGCTGGTGCTGAAGCCCACAGATACGCTGTTTGACTTTGGCTTCCAAGCCTTTGAGATGGTGTGGAACACCGCCTTGAAGGATACGCTGGGCCAGTTGAATTCCGGTGTGGGCGGTTACGACTACAACTACTATATGTGGTACACCGGTGCCACGACCCACAACACGGCTTGGGACTACAGCAATGTAGCCAACAACTACGCCGCTGCCGATGTGCAGGCTTGGGCCGCGTATGAGTGCCAAAAGGCTGCAAAGGACCTGAAGCCCGGCCAGACCCTTGGCGAAGAGTACAAGGATGCGGCTTCCTATCTGGCTTACATCAAGGCGGATCTGGAGAAGTACAACAGCCGTGACCTGGTGAAGAATCCTACCTACACCTGGAGAGATATTGACTCCACCACCCTGTTCAACAAACTGCGTTACAGCCCCATGTCTGTTTACTACTTTAAGCAGGCCACCGGTCCCCTGAACTGCAGCTTTGCTGAGACCGGTATGAAGAACATTGAGGCATTCATGGCAAATGATTACAGCAGCTACAGCTCCATGCTGGCAGCGCTGAATGATTTCCTGGTTGCCGCAGTAAAGGACTTCCTGCCGAGTTATGATGCCAGCGTTCTGACGAAGGTGAATTCCGATGATCCCGGCAATGTAGCGCAGACCCTGGTTGGCAATATGCTGAAGGTGCTGCAGTACATCTGTGATCAAACGGATGCGAACATTCTCGGCGCCTTCTATAATAAGAATGGCGAGGGCACTGCTCTGACCGAGGCCAATTTGGAGAGCGCGATGATTCCGTTTGCAATTTCTGCACTGCGGAATATCCCCGACTTCAAGAAGGGCATCCACAATGAGGACCTGGACGCTTGCGACGATGCAGAGGGCGTAGCTGCTCTGGCGTTGCAGCTGTATCTGGGCTATGTGCTGCCGGATCACGACTACTCTTCTCTGGTGCAGAAGGGCGCAGACGGTAAGTACGATGTAACCATCGACAATCTGCTGCTGATGGCTCGTGATGCTGTGGGTTATGTAATGAGCCCCTATATTATCATGCACGACAAGGACGGCAACCTGTGGAATCCGGAGACCGCTACTCTGAATGACGGCGTTTCTCTGTTTGATCTGCTGAATTCCGTTGTTGTTTACTATGCCGGCACCGACACCTTTAAGGACGGCGAGCATGGCAAGGGCCTTGCCAATCTTCTGGGCGTTTGCGACACCAACGGCAATTGCCTGGTGAAGCTGTCCAACTCCCTGTGGGAGAACATCAATGTGATCGCCAACAAGCTGTTGCCTGTTGCAGGCGTGCTGCAGTATGGCGATTCTGCAAAGAAAGGCGCTTTGAATTCCGAAGAGCTGATCTACACCGATGTGATCCAGGGTATGCTGAATATTGGTGTGGCAGATGCGAACGGCCAGTATGGCGCAACCGGGTTTGTAACCCGTCTGCTGACCATGGTTTCCGCACCGCCTATCAAGAGCGAAGGCATTATCCGCACCGTTTACAATGTATTGGCTGATCTGGTGAACGTTGTATTCGGCGGCCGCTACGGCACAGCCCGTAATGTGGTTCCCGCTGCTGCGACCAACAATCATCCCTTCGACGATCTGCTGCAGAAGGATACCTTTGCCGGTACTTCCAGCGACAGCAGTTTCGGCGTACTGGGTACCCTGGTATACAATGTGTATGAAGCCAGCGGCGGTGTAGGCGGCGACAGCGGCAAGACCGATACGATCCTGCCCGGCGCTATGTACACCGTACAAGCTGTGAACAATTTGATCGGCGGCCTGATCACCACTTTGGCGGATCATAACATGAAGCTGGCTTCCGCTCGTGTGGCAGACAGCAACTTGACCCTCAGCTATGGCGGTAACACCACCACCACAACGCTGACGGTTACCAATAACTGCTACGGTCTGAACCGTGCGGTAAAGAACGCCGATGGTAACTTCGTTGCTCGTGGCCGTTACAACATTGAGATCACGAATGTGGTTTCCGATAACAGTGCTTGCACCGTAGACTTCTCCAGCAAGACAGTTGTTCCTGAGAAGTCCGCTTCCTTCACTGTTACCAACGGCGGTTTTGATGAAGATACTGTAGTAACTTACACCGTTACTTACAACATTATCGACACCAACACCAACCAGGCCCTCTACACCGGCCTGACCTGCAAGACTTATCAGTTTGTGACTCCGCAGAAGAACTGGTCCGATTCTGTGTATCCGGGCGGTTCTCAGGACAGCAGATTCTCCAATGGTTCTTCCGGTAAGACCGCCGATGGTCAGGCTACCGTGAACAACACCGGTTACTTTGGTAACGCTTACCTGAACCAGAAGCCGTTCCGTGTAAGCTATCCTACCGATATTGTTCTGGCAAGCTCTAACCTGGATGCAGTGAAGAACTACAAGATTCGTCTTGGCTATGACCGTACCCTTGCCGGTTCTCCCGACAAGACTTTGGACGGCGTTTTTGCTTACAGCACCAGTTCTGTTAAGGATTCCTTTAGCAACAAGACCGTAACTGTAAACAATTCCAACATGATGGCCGCGTTTGATAAGTTCACCGGTGATGTGCTGAACTACGAAAAGGTAGACTACACCACCGATGGCGGTCAGACTTGGGTCAAGGGTGTTGCCGCAAGCCAGGTTCCCTCCAACGGCGTATCTCGTGTGAACCACGCTTACACGCTGAGCGAGCTGAACGGCGGCAAAGCGCTGGCTGCAGCTGTTAAGGATAGCAATGGTTATTACACCGCTGTTTATCTGAAGAGCGGCTCCGGCGACTTCACTTACAGCAACTTGCTGGGCAAGGTTTCCGGTGCAACCGGCATTGACGGTCTGTACATCCAGACTGGTTCCGTGACTCTGTCTAAGGACAGCTCCTCTTCCCTGGATCTGTTCAAGTATGATGGTTCTACGGATATTTCTCAGGTATCCAAGAAAGAAGTGAAGTTGAGCTTCTTCTGCGACAAGAACCCGGCAACCGGTAGCTTGAAAGTAACCGTTGCTGACGATGGTAACCGTAGCCAGTTCAATAGTGCATACGATTCTTTGAACAGCTACATTAAGAACTACAGACCTTCTGACTTTAAGGATTACGATAAGGCCAGCGGCTCTTCCGCAACCTATGATGCGGCAACCGCTGCTTTGGCTGCCGGTTTTGAGGCCCGTCAGTCTCCGCTGAATCTGTCCACTGCCGGCACTCTGTCCAGTGCGTTCACGAAGACGCCTGTTACCTCTGAGGTGAAGACCGTGATCGGCGAGCCTGCAACCAAGCCTGTAACTTCCTTGGATCAGCTGCCTGCAGCTCTGGCTGCTTATGCAACGACTGACGGCACTTATTACTATGCTGACAGCGCTATGAGCCAGCTTTATTACACCACGGAGGCTCTGACCGATGCTGATGTAACCGGTGCGACTTCCACCAATGTTGGTGGTCAGGCTTACACCACGGCTACCGATCCCACCGGCCAGACTGTTGTGAAGAGCGGTTCTTCCTGGTACTTCCTGAACGCCCAGGCTTATGCCACCGCATGGGATACCACCTCTTATGAGGCTGCTCCCTATGCGATCAACGGTGCTGAAAAGGAAGGCACCTTCAATCAGGCGAAGTTCGTTTACTACAATGCCAATGGCGTTGCCGTGAGCAAGGACTTCACTGTGAAGCACATGGTGACCGAGAAGTCCATTGTCAACAATGGTAGTGAGGAAACCCGTGCACTTGCCATGCAGGCAAGAGACAAGATGCGCTATGCTGTGGATCAGTGTGCGCAGATGCTGAGCGTTACCGTTGCCGGTCAGATCTTCACGGATGTTTCTTCCATTCGTGACGGTATGACGGACGCCAACTTCGATCTGCCCGAGTACCAGAAGATGGTATCCGTGGCGAAGGATGCTGAAAAGATGTACGCTGCAGATATTTACCTGAAGAGTGACGAGTCCAAGACGGTGCTTGCCACCTGCGCTTGGAACCAGATCGACCAGACCATTGCTGACCTGGCGAACACCAACGGTAATGACGCTGCGGATTATACCTATGCATTCTCCACCAGCACTTCTTCTTTGCTGATTGAAGAGGCTGTTCGTATGTTTAGCCTGTACATGGGCACTGTGACCGAGCGCGGCTATATCGGCGACAAGGTGGAGGCTGAGGTTTCTCACGCCAGCGGCAGCGCTTACAGCGCAATGACCACCACCTGGACAGATTCCGGTAAAGTCGATGCAGAAGGCAATGCCATCAAGAATGCTGCAATCGCCACCACCGCGACTTCCGCGAAGTACGGTGCTGTTGAGGGCGGCAAGCTGGTTAACAAGGGCGAGAAGGTTTACACCGACGAGTCCTGGACCAACTATGTGAACGCACTGGCTGCTGCTGTAGATGTTGCGACCACCGGTAATGGCGACTACGCCCATAAGGACGCTGCCACCTATGTTCCGGCTGATAAGGACAACTACACCGCCAACCTGTCTGCTTGCTTCACCGCTTACAAGAACCTGATTGATGCAGAGAACTCTCTTGAAGAGGGCACAACTGCTCCTTCTGAGGGCTTCGCTGTAACCGGTAAGGTACTTGCTCTGGCGAACACCAGCGGTAAGGTTGCTGGTAATGCATTTACCGTTGTTGGCTGTGATGTGATCATCAATGGCGAGACTGTGGCTACCACCGGTCAGGATGGTACCTTTACCATTCCGTCTTTGGCTGCCGGTAAGTACACGGCAACGCTCAGCTACCAGTATGGCTATGACCGTAACATCACCATTGAGGTGAAGGACGGCAATGTGGATCTGGGCAGCTTTGGCATGGTTGCTTGTAACTTTAAGAAGGATGCATCGATCGATGCTTCCGACTTTAGTGCTTATAAGCGTGCAACCGGTAAGAAGAGTACTGACTCTGCTTATAATGCGGCTTGCGACTTCAACCATGACGGTAGCATTGATGCTACGGACTACAGCATTTATAAGGCATTCTCCGGTAAAAACCTGAGCGACGCTATTTACGGCTAAATCCTAACTTAAAGTACCCGGGCGGTGCTTCGGCACCGCTTGGGTCACACTGATTTTGATTATGAAATTGAACAAACTGAAGAGAACACTTGCTGCTTTCTTATCGTTTGTATTGATTTTGACCTTAACCTCTATAACCCCGCTGGCTGCCCAGGGTACCTTGGGCACCGAGCAGCCCCACCTCTCCTGTACCTTTACGGACAGCGAGGGCCGGGCGGTAGACGGCAATGCACTGTCTGCCGGGGATTACACCGTATCCTTTACGCTTTCCGGTATGCAGTCCTTTGCCGTGATGCAGTACACCATGTCTTATGATGCGGCTGTGCTGACGGTCAACGGGCACAGTGATCTGCTGTCGGACAGATTGCCGGATCAGCTGCGGGGCCTTGGCGCCGCCGGTGTGCTGGTGCAGAATGGGACAATCAACTTTGGTTTTATCACCAGGGTGGACCAGACCGCCACCACCACCGCCATTGATGCGGCGGGTCAGCTCCTTTTGAAGTTGCAGGTCACCGTGACTACGGATGCGCCTGTGGACTTTGCAAAGATTGTGACCTTGGATACGGACCCGAACCAAACCTTCATTGAGGCAGATTATGCGGATTATGCCGATTATGGCACGGCTGACCAAGACTGCTATGCGCTGGTCACCGCCTTTGACGGCTATACCGCAACGCTGTATCCTATGACAGCGGATCTGTCACCGGCCACCGGCCATGCCGTTACCGGCAAGGTGCTGGCGCTGGCCAATACCAGCGGCAAGGTCGCCGGCAGTGCATTCACTGTCATCGGTTGTGATGTGCTGATCAATGGGGAAGTTGTGGCTACCACTGGCGCAGATGGCGTATTTACCATTCCGTCTTTGGCAGCCGGTACTTATACCGCTACGCTGAGCTACGCCTACGGCTACGACCGTGACATTAAGATCATGGTTGCTGACGGTGATGTGGATCTGGGCACCTACGGTATGGTTGTTTGTAACTTTAAGAAAGATGCGACCATTGATGCATCTGATTATAGTGCTTATAAGCGAGCAACCGGTAAGAGTAGTTCCGACGATGCTTACAATGCTGCATGTGACTTTAACCACGATGGCAACATAGATGCAACCGATTACAGCATCTATAAGGCGTTTACCGGTAAAAATCTAAACAATGACATTTATGCAAATGCATAAAATAAGGAGGATTTCATAGCATGCGCAAAAGCGTAAAGAAAGTGATTTCCGGTGTGCTGGCAGGTATGATGATCCTGACCGCTGCTCCGATTTCTGCTATGGCCGCAGATTATCAGTTGGGCGATGTAATTGCTGACTCTGATGTTTGTGCCCCCCAGACTTTGCAGCCGAAGATTGATGTAGTGTGGACCCCTTACACCGGTAAGGGCGGTGCATTCGTTAATGATGGCGATGAGAGCTGGGTAGCAGACGGTACCACCGTAAATGACCTGAGCAAGCACTCCGTTGAAGGTAAGACTGTTGAAGAATTGCCTTCTAACAGTAAGTACGGCAAATTTGGTTTTGTTGCTTGTACCTTCATTTTGAGAGATACCGCTGGTCAGTTCGGCGCAACCCAGTTTAAGTTTACTTGGGACAGCGCTTTGACCATTGGTAACCGTATGGGCAACACCGGCAGCTTTAAGACGACACCCGCATTCGAGGGTACCGGCGCCGAAACCCTGTATAATTCAAATTGGGAACCCTATATGACTGACGATGCTTCTGCTTTGAGCACCACCGATGCATATATTTCCTTTGGTAACCCGCTGGATGCTAACAACGACGATGCGGCTGTGACTCGTTGGGTTGGCGAGACTTCCAGCATTGGTGATCCTGATGCCGGTACCGTGATCGATGGTCTGTACATCTGCACCATTGGTTTCAAAGTAGAGGCCGGTACCACCATCAGTGATGACCTGCTGCACTTTGAGCGTGCTGAGTATTGTGGTATTCCTTACAATGCTTTCGGTACGGATGTTCCGTATCTGTACACCCTGACCGGTAAGTCTTGGAGTGAGGGTACCCCCGTTGGTACCATCGAGTGCCCCATGAAGGCATCTGCTCCGGAGACCAAGTCTTACACCGTTAACTATGTGACCGAGGACGGCGCTTCTCTGGGCACCGAGACTGTGAAAGAGGGCCAGAGCCCCGCTTCTGTACCGGCCCTGCCCACGAAGGCTCCCGATGCTGCCGGCCACTACAGCTATGCTTGGGATACCGATCCCACCACAGCTACCATCTCCGCAGACACCACCTTCACTGCTAAGCTGACCACCACGCCGCATAATCCGCAGACTATGGACAGCAACATTGTGGATGCCACCTGCGGTAAGGACGGTTCTAAGACCGTGACCACCAGCTGCTCCGATTGCGGCTATGTGATCAGCGTTGAGAATAACGTGGTTATCCCCGCTACCAACAACCACACCCCCGCTGCTGCGGTTAAGGAGAATGTGAAGCCCGCAACCTGCGAGACTGCTGAGACTTATGACTCCGTGGTTTACTGCTCCGTTTGCGGTCAGGAGATCTCCAGAACCCAGATGACCGGTGAGGCTGCTCTGGGTCACAAGTGGGGCCAGTGGAAGCATGACGATTCTACCGCTAAGGCTGAGTCCAAGCACACCCGCACCTGCGAGAATGACGCTACTCATACCGATAGCGCAGCTTGTAACTTTACTTCTCAGGTAACCCAGAACCAGACTGCTGATCAGCCTGAGATCACCACTTACACCTGTAAGGACTGCGGCTACTCCTACACTGAGGAGACCAAGCCCGCTCTGGGTCATACCCACAACTACGGTGCCCCCGTTGCTGATTACACCAGCGGTGAGGCCTTCGTTGAGGGTAAGGATTACACCCACACTGCAACCTGCACCGGCGAGGGTACCTGCAGCCAGCCTACTAAGACTGACAAGTGCACCTTCGATAATGGTGTGGAGACCAAGGCTGCTACCTGCACCGAGGACGGCGTGAAGACCTTCACCTGCACCGAGTGCGGCGGCACCTACACTGTAGCTATTCCGGCTACCGGCCACGCTTGGGGCCAGTGGAGCCATGACGCTGCAACTGCTGAGGCTGATGCCACCCATACCCGCGTTTGCGCCAATGACGCTTCTCACAAGGAGACCAAGGCCTGCGACTTCACCGCTAAGGTGACCCAGGAGGCTACTCTGGATCAGGCCGAGATCACCACTTACACCTGTAAGGATTGTGGCTACTCCTACACCAAGGAGACCGCTCCGGCTCTGGCTGGTGTGACCGTAACCGTAAATGCTGTGGAGAACGGCTCTGTAACCCTGGCCGGTCAGGATGTGACCGCCGGTGGTTCTAAGAAGTTCGCTGAGAACGGCACTTACACCCTGGTTGCGACTCCCAATGAGAACTGCACCTTCGTAGGCTGGCAGACCGGTAACAAGATCGTTTCCACCGATGCTACCTACACCACCGTGGCTATCGCTGACATCACCTACACGCCCGTGTTCGCTGAGTCCGCTAAGCCCGTTCAGTTCACCTTTGTTGATATGTTCAACAACGTGATCTCTTCTCAGTCTGTTGCTTCCGGCGCAGATGTGAAGATCCCGCAGGCGCCCACCTACACCGGCTACACCTTCACCGGTTGGTCCGCAGATGAGGCTACCATTAAGGCCGCTACCTCCTCCATGACTGTTTATGCACAGTATGAGAAGGACGCTGCCGCTACCTACACTGTAACCACTGACGCTGATGCTACCGTTGCTTACGGCAGCAGCTCCGCGCAGGGTACTCTGGCTGACATTCCTTACGGCACCCAGGTAACTGTGTCTAAGGACGGCGCTACCGCTTGGGCTATCGACGGCAAGATCGTTGCTTACGGCGACAGCTACACCTTCTATGTTGCTTCTGATGTAACTGTGAAGGCTGCTTCCGCTACCACCCAGGCTCCCGTTGTGGCTGCTGTTTCTGCCAACCAGGTTGCCGGTTCTTACAAGGTTGAGTTCGTTGCTACCCGCGCTATGGTGGATGGCTGCACTTACCTGAAGTCCGGTTTCGTGTATGGTAAGAACCTGACCGATGCTGACCTGACTCTGGCCAACGTTGGCAAGAAGGGCTCTGCTGATAACTCCGGCGTTGTGAAGGCTGCTTATGCCAACAGCACCGAGGGCAGCACCCAGTTCATCCTGAGCTATGGTATCTCCGCTCAGACCGGCACTGCCTCCGCTAAGGCATTCTTGACCTACAAGGATCAGAATGGCAAAGTGCAGACCGTGTACTCTGATGTGATGAACCACACTTACGCTTAATCGCGTAGACCCCTATTTATCGCTCCTGCCGGCGGGCAACTGCCGGCAGCGATATAAGGCAATTTAGGAATAGGAGGAATGTCTTCATGAAAGAAGCTTATTCTAAGCCTGTTGTCGACGTCAAGGAATTTCAGCAGATCAATGTGATGACCGCAAGCGGTCCTGAAATTGTTGGTGGCGAAGACGACTAATTGCAATTAGTAAAATAATTGCTCGAGCGAAAAGAGCCGAGG
>OFOK01001054.1_pt1 | contig 23183 bp, 18 predicted proteins | sample 1542001 | NCBI WGS metagenome assembly OFOK01 (sample SAMN04209242, study PRJEB22552) | human gut metagenome | biome: gut; material: feces | host: Homo sapiens | place: USA: Oklahoma
GGGGTAACGCGCTCCAGCGCGGCGCCCTTTTTGTCTGCATCTGTTTTTTGCCCGGCCGTCGGCCGCCAAAAACGCCGGGCAGGCCGCTCTTTACCCCACCGCGGCGCACTCCGCCGCCGGCTGGGGCTCGCGGCGCACCTTCACCGCGTAGCTGGCCGCCAGCGGGTCGGCCTTCCACTCGGCGCTGAACGCCCGGCGCCCGGCGGGCTCCAGCGCGCCGCCCGCCAGCAGCACCTCGCCCGTGCCCACCTGCCGGCCGTGCCCGTCCAGCAGGCGCACCTCCAGCAAAAGCGCCTCCAGCGGCGCGTCGCCCGTATTTTCCACCTCGCCGGAAAAGCGCACGGTGCCGGGGGTAACGCGCTCCAGCGCGGCGCCGTGCAGCCGCACGCTGCGGCTGGCCTCCTGCACGGCGGGTCCCTTTTTCCTTTTAGGCCTGGCGTGCCTGCGCTCCCGCTTTTTTGCCCTGGGCACAGGCTCCGTTTCCGGCCCTGCGGGCCCAGCAACGCCGGGCCGCAGCTGGGCGGCCTGCAGCTGCTCGGTCAAATCCATGTTTTTCAGCATCAGCTTATACACCGCCAAAATCAGCCCCACGATCACAAACATCGAAAGCGCGTTCGAGCTGATCAAAAAGGCCTGTATCTTTCCGAGATACGGGATGTGCAGCACATACGTGCCGATCAGGTCCTCCCGGTAGGTGGCGTAATCGTCGTACCGGTCGGCATTTTCGCCCTGGGTATAAAACCGCACCCGGCCGGTTTCGTCCGGCTTTACCTCCCGCAAATAGTGCGTCAGCACAATCTCCTCGCCCAGCCGGTCGGCCTTGAACGTGAGGATCTGCCCGGGCTGCGGGGTCTCCCCCTCCTTCAGGCAGCGGGTCAGCACCACCGAGGTGGTGGGGATGGTGGGCTCCATGCTGCCCGTCACCACGGTGTAAAAGCGGTATCCCACAAAGGCGGCGGTCTCCTCCGGCCAAACGCGCATGCACACCGCGTAGCCGATGGCAAAGCAAACAAACAGCCCGAACAGGCCGTTCAGCACCATCTTCGCCGCTTTCTTTGCCATACCGCACCCCCGGTGGTTTGGGTTTCAGGGAAAAGCCAGCAAAAAGTACCATCCGCAGGGATGGTACTTTTTGCATTTTAAAGCTCAAAATATGTTACGCACTAGCCTTCGCCAGTTCAGCCAGCACTTCAACTTTTAATGCTCTTCCTGCCAGAGCCTTTGCAGCATCATCATCGTTGGGTACAAGCTCCACACTATATGTATTCTCTGCGCCAGTCAGGTTTGGAGCGTTATCTTTCCCGCCCGTCAAAGTAGTACTGTCCTTTTTGATTGTAATTGTGAAGTTATCTTTTACATCCACGTTGCCATTGGTCGTATCAATCACAGTCGGGGTCAGTGTCAAGGAAGCATTGGTTCCATCCGGAACTCCTGCCGCTTTAATTGCCACCGAACCAGTATAGGTGGAAACGCCCTCCGCATTTGGTGTACCGGCTGTAAAAATTGCCGGAGAATCCGCCGTCTGGGTTGCGCTTACCACAATCGGCTGCGTTAGAGTAACCGTACCAATTGCCGTCGCTTTCATAGTATCCCACTGTGCAAACGACATCGCCGCAGTGGACATAACAGCCGCCGCCGCGGCCAGGGTCAGCAAAAATTTCGCTTTTCTCATTTCAATAGAACTCCCTTTTTCGGCGGCGTTCGCCGCGTTATTCATTGCTTTTATTATATGCCCTGCCGCCCGAAAAAGCGAATGCCTGGTTTTCATAGCGTAGCTATGCAAATCATGCATAGCGCAATTCACACAAAGCCGTAGTTTTTGCGCATCAAGTCCAAAAAGCACAGTGCCTCAGCCGAAAGCAGCTCCTTTTTGCGCTTGATCCAAAACAGCGACACGGTAATTCCCACCGCCCGCAGCGGCAGGGTGGCAATGCTGCCCTTTTTCAGCTCGTCCGCCTGCCACTGGTTGCCAAAAATAAACGCGTCGGTGTGTTTGAGCATGTTGATCATGGCGTGGTAGTTGTTGATGGTGATGGTGCGCTTAAAATCGCTCAGCTGCACCCCGTTCATCTGGCTCATATAATTGATATTCGCAAAATAGTCATACGGCAGGTGCATGTAAACGCAGTTCAGCATATCGCGGGGGTCGATCTCAGCCTGGCCCGCCAGGGGGTGGTCGCCGGAGAGGTGCACGCACAGGGGGCACTCGTCCAGCAGCTCCATTTCCAGCTCCTTGATCTCCAAAAGCCGCCGGATCGCCTGAAGCTGCATGGAATTGGCGGTGATCACCCCGATCTCGCTGCGCAGGCTGGCCACATTCAAAACGGCCTCCTCCTGGGTGGTTTCCAGCAGGATCAGCTCCGCGTGGGCGGCGCTCAGGGCCGCGCGGTACTGCAGCATCATGTCGTCCTTCAGGATCAGCTTTGCCACCGACACCGAAAGCCGGCTGCGCGTGTCCTCCTGGCGGTCCGCCCGCAGCTTTTCAATGGCTTCCAGCTGCCCCACCACCGATTTGGCATAGTAGTAAAACCGCTCGCCCAGCGTGGTCAGGCTCACCCCGTGGTTGGTGCGCTCCAGCACCGCAAAGCCCAGCTCCCGTTCCAGGGCCTGGATCGCCCGGCTCAGGGTAGGCTGCGACACATACAGCTTTTCCGCCGCCCTGTTGATGCTTTTTTCCTCCGCGATCTCCACCAGGTACCGCAGTGTCCGCAGCTCCATTTTATCTCCCCTTACAAAGCATTTCCAAAAGGAACAATCCTTTTGGAAAAAGAATGGGTACCCATTCTTTGGTTTTGCCTCCGCCGTGGCGATCCCCTAAGCGCAAAGCGGCCAGGCGAATATCCCCGGCCGGCAGCCCCTGACAAACTGTTTTGCGATTATTATAACATACCGGTGCGTTTGCGTCCCCCCATTTCCAGTATTTCGGCAGATTGCACGCATATTTGCGCTCAAACCGTGCAACTTACCCTTGGAGGTGTTTTTATGAGTAGCCTGCACGATTTTGTGCACCACGAGCTGGGCGCAATGCCCGGCCCCGTTCCCGCCCCGCCGGCCCCCCGCAAAAAAGAGGCCGGCCCGCAGAAGGGCCACCGGCCTGCCGGGCGCATCGCCCCCAATGGCCGTGCCGACGACGCCCGCATGAACGGCACGCTGAAAGGCGATCTGTTTTATACCCAGGACGAAGCCGTCCCCACCCCCGAGGGCTGGGTGGAAAGCGACCGCACCGTCGACCACAAGCTCATCAGCAAGGAAATGTTCCCCCAGGGCTAAGCCCGAATTTGTGCAAGTTTTGCGTTATGGCTTGCAATCTCTTCTTCAATCCATTAAAATGGGAACCGACGGCGTTCCCCTTGCAGGGCACGGCGCCCAAGTTATGATGAAGAGAGGGACACTGCCATGGCAGAATTCAAGTACGAAGTCACTGAACGGATCGCGGTGCTGAGCCAAAGCGCCAACGGCTGGGAGCGCCAGCTGAATATGGTCAGCTGGAACGAGCGCGAACCAAAATATGATATCCGCGACTGGTCGCCGGACGGCTCCAAAATGGGCAAGGGCATCAGCCTCACGCACGACGAGATGGCCATTTTAAAGGGCATCCTGGACGATTTGGAGCTGTGATGGACTACCGGGAAGAATTTTGTGAGATCTGGTCCCGCGAGGTCACCCGCCCCGGGGCCGATAAGCTTTTGGAATGGCTGGGCACCACCGATTTTTTCCGCGCGCCTGCCTCCACACGCTTTCACGGCGCCTGCGAGAGCGGCCTTGTGATGCACAGCCTCAACGTATACCACGCCCTGATGGACCGCTATTTCGAAGAGGGCGACAGCCCCGAAAGCATGGCTGTCTGCGGGCTGCTGCACGATCTGTGCAAGGCCAACTACTACAAGCCCGGCACCCGCAATGTAAAAAACGAGGCCACCGGCCAGTGGGAAAAGGTCGCCGTGTTCAATGTGGAGGACCAGTTCCCCTACGGCCACGGTGAAAAAAGCGTCTACCTGATCGAGCGCTTTCTCCGCCTCAAGCCCGCCGAGGCGGTGGCCATCCGCTGGCACATGGGCGGCTTCGACGACGCTGCCCGCGGCGGCTGCCGCGCCATCAGCGAGGCCTACGACGCCTATCCCCTGGCGGTAAAGCTGCATCTGGCCGACCTGACCGCCACCTATCTGATGGAAAAGGGCACCGGCCTGCACCGGTAAAAAACCAAACGGGGCTGTCTGAAAGCTAGCTTTCAGACAGCCCCGTTTTTACTGTGTTCAAACTGCTGCCAGTGTGCTTTTTGTCCCTGCTTTTTCTCAAAGGCTCTGCTTCAAACGCTCATTGCCAGGGGATTCCATGCTCCATTGCATACCCTTGGGCGGTTTGGCTGAACAAATCCGGCCACCGCTCATTATAGTCCTCAAAAAGGCTCAGCAGAAAAGCAAGCTCCTCCTCATCGGCCGGCTGGGTGCGTTCATACGCAGTAAACGTCACCCCTGTTGGGAACGGGAACTCCTTTATTTTGCGATAATGCTGCGACAAAGGGTTCTCCTCCTTCATCGCCTCATTCACGCGTTGTATCAGCTCTGTCATCCCTGGTTTATCCGGCACAAAAAACAGCTTTGCATCGCAAATTGGGGTGGGCAGGCCGTGGGTGGAAGGCACGCTCAGCTCCCAAACAATGGTCCCTTCCAGATCGTCAGGCTCACGGCTTGCCGAAAACACCTGCGCCGCATATTCTCCTCCGGCATTGATGTATGCCGTTTCCCCGGGGGCGCAGTTCTCCAAAATCCAGTCGACCATTTGGTCAATCTGTGCCAAATCGGTCCTTCGCGTGGTGTCAAGCGCCACATTCCCCATCAGTCCGCCCATCGTCGCCGCTCCCCCGGCGGGAAGCGCGGCGGCAAAGTTTGCGGCCAATACCACCCCGCATGCACCGGAACACAGCCTTGCCATCGCCTTTTTGTGCATGGCGCCTGCAAGGGCAAAGCTCCCAAACAGGAAAAACAGGTATGTCGGGATCAAGATCAGGCTTTGGTGGTACCCAAACGACTGAATTCGGGTAAACAGCAGCATCCCGCCCAGCCACGCCCCGCACATGACCAGCGCCATCGCCCGCAGCTCCTTTTTGACCAGGCAGTAAACCACTCCCGCGGCAATCAAAAGGAGGAACGCCCAGCCAAGATAGCCGATCTGGCTGTGAACGTTTTCCCAAAAACCACCGCCGTAAAACGCGCCGTAGCGGTCGGCGTAATCATAGGAAAAAATATTTTTGAAGGTCAGGCAAAGCGGCGCCAGAATGCCCGCCGCGGAACAAATGCCAAAAACAGCGATGTTTTTAAAAACACGCCGAAAAGCCTTTCCGGCCAGGATAAGCGTCATCAGCGCATAGCAGCAATAATAAGCAACCACGAAATACATATACCACCGGCGGGTAAGGATAAGGCAGAACGTGGCGATAAAAATGCAGATCAGCCGCAGCGGTTCCACGGTTTCAAAGCGATACTCCACCGTAACAAGCAGAATAAGCCCCACAAACACAAGCCCAAAAGCGTCCGGCATCCCATGGGTCAGGGGATGCATTAAAAATGGCCACGCGGCCAAAAGCAGCCCGCACACCCCATAATAGAGCTTCCAGTGGCACACCCCGCACAGCTTGCCCAGCTTCTTCGCCACCAAAAGCCACACATAATAAATAGGCAGAATGCAGGTGAAAAAGTAACTCATCATGAACGCGTTCACCGTGCGGGTCGTAAATACAAACGGCACCGCGATAAACATGTTCATGAACATCTTGTAGTCGCCCATCAGCAGGCTTTCCGCCAAAACGCGCATCGCATAAAAGCCGTTGTTGGAAAACGTTGCCGCCATGGTAATTTGCTTTTTATAGTAGTTGATATAGTCGTAGTAGTACACGATTTTTCGCCAATAAATCAGCGCAGCAAAAAGGATCAATCCCACAACCGCCGCCGCTGCAAACGCGCGATAAAGGGATTTCTCCTTTTCCTGCTGGGGAAAAGCAATTTTTTCTGTTTTAGCGATCAGCCAAACCAAACCTGCCTGAACCAATAAGGCCAGCCAAATCATCAGCACCGTTCCGCCATAGGCCACCAATAGGCCCGAAATGCAAACGGCGCAGAACCCTGCCGCCGCCCCTGCCAGCAATTTTTCAAATCTGCCGCAATTTTCCCAGGCCCTTTTCAGCGCATCGGCAAAGGGCCCGCCCCACCATCGGAGCTTCTCTTTCATCCTCTTTCCCACCTTTTGTCAAAAGAGCAAGGGGGGAAGCCCCCCTTGCTCTTTCACCTTGAATCTTCGCTTTTTTCTTTCAGCACCCGGTCCAGCAATTCCAGCAGGCCGTCGCTCAGCGTGCGGCGGCGGGCCGGGCGGTGTGCGCCCGAAGCGGCACGCCGCCGCTCCGGCTCCTGCGTCGGGGTTTCTTTTTTGGGCGCTTCGCACCGGGGGAACTGTTCCACCTGCGCGCCCAGCTGCTCCAGGCTTCCCTCGGTTTCTCCCAGCGCGGCATAAATTCCCCTGGTGGCGTTTTGCAGCTGCTGGGCGGCCTGGGCGATCTTCCGGTCCACCTCGTCCAGCTGGCTGCGCAGCAGCAGCACCGAGTCCGCGATCTGCTGCGCGCCCTGCTGCAGTTCCTGCTTTTCCCTGCGCGCCTGCTCAGCCAGGTGGGCCTTGCCCAGCTCCACTTCGCGCTGCGCAGCCTGCTGCTCGCTCTCCAACTGCCGCGCGCACCTGGCCCGCTCCTCTTCCAGCCTGTTGGCCTGCTCGCGTTCCAGTTCCTCCTGTCGCCGGGCAGCCTGCTGCCGCTCCTGCGCTCTTGCCTGTTCGGCCTGCTGTGCCTGGGTGCGGGCCGCCTCGATCTCCTGCTGGCGAGTGGCAAGCAGCTCAGTCAGGCGCTGGTTGTCGCTTTTCAGCACCACCGCTTCCTGTTCCTTAGTGAACAGGCGGTTTTTGTATGTATTGGCCGTTTCCTCCAAATGCAGAAGCTGTTCGGCCAGGGCCTTGGCGCGCGTTTCGGCGTCAACGGCCCGCTTTTCTTCCCCGGTGAGCTTGTCGCACACCTCGCGGGTCTTTTCCATCAGCAGATCGTTGTCTGCCCTCAGCCCGTCCAGCTCTTTTTGCAGCTGGGCGGCCTTTTGCTCGTGTTCCTGCTGCTCGGCCAGCGACTTGGCGGCCAGCTCGTCCACATAGGCCAGCACGTCCGCCTTTTTAAAGCCCATGAGCGAGGTTTTGAACTCCCCCGGCTTGCCCTCCGGCATGCGCGCGGCCTCCTTTCCATAATGGGTTCAAGCGGCTGCCCTTACTTGCCGCGCTTGTTCAGCAGACCCATGATCTGGTCAAAATAATCCTTGTCGTCGTCCTCGTCGTCCAGCGGGGCCGGTGCAGGCGCGGCGGATGCCCCGGGGGCGGCCGCGTCGCTGCTGAACACCGGCGTGGGGATGGTGTGCGGCTGCACGGGCGCGCCCGCGCTGGCCGCCGGTGCGGCCGAAGCCCCGTTCGGGGCGTTCTCAAAGCCGGTGGCCACCACAGTCACATGCATCTCGTCCGACAAATTCTCGTCGAACGCGGTACCCCAGATAATGTTCGCGTCCGGGTGGGCCGACTGGGTGATCAGGCTGGACGCCTGTTCCACCTCTTCCAGGCCGATGTCCGGCGAGGAGGTGATGTTGATAATTACGCCCCTTGCCCCTGCGATCGAGGTTTCCAGCAGCGGGCTGGAAATGGCAGCCTTTGCCGCGTTCTCCGCCTTGCCCGCGCCCTTGGCGCTGCCCACACCCATATGGGCGTAGCCGGCGTCCTTCATAATGCTGCGCACGTCGGCAAAATCCAGGTTGATGAAGGCGGGGATATTGATCAGGCTGGAAATGCTTTCCACGCCCTGGCGCAGCACATTGTCCGCCGCCTCAAACGCGTTCATCAGGGTGATCTTTTCCTGGCTGATGAGCTTCAGCCGCTCGTTGGGGATCACGATCAGGCTGTCCACATGCATCAGCAGGGCCGCGATGCCCTGCTCCGCCAGGTTCATCTTGCGGCGGCCCTCAAAGGCAAAGGGCTTGGTCACAATGCCCACGGTCAGAATGCCCAGGTCGTGGGCGACCTCGGCCACCACCGGGGCGGCGCCGGTGCCGGTGCCGCCGCCCATACCGGCGGTGATAAACGCCATCTGCGCCCCCTTCAGGGCGCTGGCAATCTCGTCCTTGCTCTCCTCTGCGGCGCGCTGGCCGATCTCGGGGTCCGCCCCCGCGCCACGGCCCTTGGTAAGTTTGGCGCCCAGCTGCACCTTTTGGGTGGCGCGGCTGTTCAGCAGGGCCTGCTGGTCGGTATTCATGGCAACAAACTCCACGCCCTGAAGCCCGGCGGCAACCATGCGGTTCACCGCATTACCACCGCCGCCGCCCACGCCGATCACCTTAATATTCGTAATATTCTGCATCTCTTCATCGAGAATGAAAGCCATCTTAAAACTTCCCCCTACGTGTTTTATATCCTTGGTTTTGTGTTCAGGGCATAGGTCTGCCACTATATATAAATAAAGCTATTATTAGAATAACAGACTGGGGCCACAAATTCAAGGGGCGCAAGCCATACATTTTGCAGTTTTTTGCGGCCTTTTTGTCGCCGTTTGTGCAAAAGGCGTTCCTCTTGCCGGGCCCCAAAAAAGCTCCTGCGGCAAGGCCTTTGGAGCCAAAACAAAGATCTCCCCTCCGGCAGAGCCCCTTCCCGGCCCTTGCAGATAAGTATACCACAGTTTTCCCCGCGGGCAAGGGCCTGCCCGGCGCACAAAAAGGGGGCCCGGCAGTTACCCGGGCCCCCTTTTGCCATCCTTCTATTCCTGGCACAGGCGCACCTGCGCCCCCAGATTTGCCAGTGTCCCCGCCAGGTCACCGTATCCCCTGCGGATGTGTTCCACCCCGTAGACCTTTGTTTCGCCCTGGGCGGCCAAAGCCGCCACCACCAGCGCGGCTCCGCCCCGCAGATCCTTTGCCTCCACCCGGGCCGGGCCCAGCGCGCGCACCCCCTCGATCTCCAGCGCGCGGCCCGCGCGGGCGGTTTTTGCCCCCAGCGCGTTGAACCCCTCGGCGCAGGCAAACCGGTTCTCAAACACCGTGTCCTCCACCGCGCTGCGGCCCGCGGCGGTAAGCAGCGCCGCTGCCACCACCGGCGCCGCGTCGGTGGAAAAGGCTGGGTACACCCCGGTGTACACCCGGCCCACCCCGCGCAGCCAGCCGACCCGCCGCACCGTCACCGCGTTCGCCGCGGGCTCCACCCGGCAGCCCGCGCGGCGCAGGATTTCCAGCGTGGGGGCAAGCGCCTCAAGCTGGCAGTTCTGAATGCGCACCCAGCCGCCCGCGCTGGCCGCGGCGGCCGCCAGCGTGGCCGCCACAATCCGGTCCGGAATGGGCGTGTGCACCGCCCCCCGCAGCTCTCTCACCCCCTGCACCCGGATCATGGGGCTGCCCGCCCCCTCGATGCGCGCGCCGCACCTCTGCAAAAACGCCGCCAGATCCACGACCTCCGGCTCCATGGCGGCGCCCCGCAGCACGGTCTCCCCCTTTGCCAGCACCGCTGCCATCAGCAGGGTTTCGGTGGCGCCCACGCTGGGCAGGCGCAGGGTATAATCTGCGCCGGTGAGGCCCCAGGGGGCGCTCACGGTCAGGGTTTCCCCGCGCCAGTCCACCCGCGCGCCCATTTTGTCGAGCCCATCCAGGTGGATGTCGATGGGGCGCGGCCCCAGCTTGCAGCCGCCGGGCATGGGCATCCGCACCCTGCCGCACCGGTGAATGGCCGGCGCCAGATAGAACACCGAGCTTCGCATTGCCCGGGCCGGGCCTTCCGGCAGCACGCCCGGCGCCTCGGCGCAGCGGCGCACCGCAAGCCCCCTGCCCCGCCACTGGTATTCGCATCCCAGCGCACTCAGGATCACCAGGCTCTGCTGCACGTCCGCAAGCCTGGGCACCTGGGTAAAAAAGCTTTCGCCCTCGCACAGCAGCGCCGCCGCCAGCAAGGGAAGTACACTGTTTTTTGCCGCGGGCACCCGCGCCGCGCCCTCCAAGGGCCGCCCGCCCCGCACCAGGAGATACTCCCCCACAAAAATCGCCCCCTACACAAACATTGAGAAGATAGCCCAATGTATGTTTCGGAGGCGTTTTTTGTGAAAATTGATTGCTTTCCCCTATAAAATCGCTGAAAACCGCCGTCTGCAGCGGCTGGCCCCCGTGCCCCGGGCGGCGTTTCCGGCGGCCTTTTTCTGCGCCGCGCTAATACTTCTCCTGCACCGCCTGCCGGCTCACCGAGAGCACGATCCCCATCTCCCCCAGCAGCATCATCAGGCTGGTGCCGCCCGAAGAAAAGAAGGGCAGGCTGATGCCGGTGTTTGGGATGGTGTTGGTCACCACCGCGATGTTCAGCACCGCCTGCAGCACCACCTGCACCGTAAACCCCACGGTCAGCAGCGCGCCGAATTTATCCGGCGCCTTCAGCGCGATGGAAATCCCCCGCAGCAGCAGCAGCATGAACAAAAGGATCACCAGGCACGCGCCCACAAACCCCAGCTCCTCGCACACGATGGAAAAGATAAAATCGTTCTGCGGCTCGGGCACGTACAGGTATTTCTGGCGGCTGTTGCCAAGGCCCAGCCCCGTGGCTCCCCCTGAACCAATGGCATACAGGCTCTGAATGGTCTGGTGCCCGTCGCCCAGCGGGTCCGCAAAGGGATCCAGCCAGCTGTTCAGCCGGTCCGCGGCGTAGGGCACAAGGTCGGGCAGAAAGATCAGGGCCGCGGCCACCGCGGCCACGCCGCCCCCTGCCGCCATGCCGAACCAGCGCAGGCCTGTTCCCCCCACAAACATCAGGATCGCCCCAATGCCAAAGATCAGCAGCGTGCCCGAAAGGTGCGGTTCCAGCAGCATCAGCACCGCCAGGCCCCCCAGGATCACCGCAAAGGGCACCACCCCCACCGAGAACTTTTTCATCTTCTGGTGGTTCAGCGAAATGATATGGCTGAACACCAGGATCACCGAAAACTTTGCGATCTCGCTGGGCTGCAGGGTCCCAAGGCCCGGCAGCACGATCCAGCGCTTGCAGCCGTTGTATTCCGGCATAAAAAGCACCAGCACCAGCAGCACCACCGATACCCCCAGCATGGGCCAGGCCAGCTTGTGGTAGATGTGATAATCCACCCGGCTGGCAGCGTACATGGCCGCAATGCCAATGGCTGCAAACAGCAGCTGGGGCCGGATAAACGCATAGCCGTTGCCCCGCCGGTACATGGCCACCGCGTAGCTTGCGCTGAACAGCATCACCAGCCCAAAGGCCACCAGCGCCAGCACCAGCACCAAAAACGGAAGGTCCAGCGGGGGCTGGTCGCCGCCCAGCAGCCTTGCCAGCTTTCCGGCGCTTTTTTGGGTGGCTGCCGCCGCGCCCCCGCCCGCCGCGGCCGGCGCCTTCCTTTTTCTTCTGAACGCCACGGGCGTTCCCCCTTTCCCCTCATATCCTTATTCAGTGTGCGCAATGCGGGGGCCGCTTAATCCGGGATCATCAGCACATCCTCGTCCGCCGGCACCGTGTAGTCATAAAATGTCACCGTTACCAGCGCGCCCTGGGGCAGCCGCTCCCCCTCGGGGCTGCTCTGGGCCACCGCCACCGCCCCCTCCATATTGGCAGGGCCCTTGGCCTTGATGTTCAGCCCCGCTGCGTGCAGCAGGCTGGTGGCCTCGGCCAGCGTCATGCCGGTGGCCGCCGGCACCGTGGTCACGGCCTGTTCCAGCCCCTCCTCGCTGTAAAGCAGCACGGTGGAACCGCGGGTCAGGCTCTCTCCCTCGGCGGGGTACTGGCTCACCACCAGGCCGCCACCGCCCACCACTTTGGCGGCAAAGCCGCTGTCCTGCAGCTCGGCTGCGGCGGCCTCCAGCGTGCGGCCCACCTCGCCCGGCACCTGCGCCTCCAGGCGCTGCTGTTCCTCCGGGGTGTACTGGCGCTGCACGCCGTAATATTGCAGCGTGTCCTCAATCACCTGGGCCGCCACCGGGGCGGCCAGCGCGCCGCCCGAGGTGGTAAAGCTGTGGGGTTCGTCCAGCGCGATCAGCACCGCGATCTTGGGGTCGTCGGCCGGGGCAATGCCCACAAAGCTGGCAATGCGCGCCTCGGCGTTCTCCGAGTCCAACTTTTGGCTGGTGCCGGTCTTGCCGCCCACCCGGTAGCCCGCCACATAGGCGTTCTTGCCGCTGCCGCCGTTCACCACCCCCTCCATCAGTTCGCACATGGTGGCGCTGGTCTCCGGGCGGATGACCTGCCGCTTCACGGTGGGCTCCATCTCGCTCACCACCCGCCCGTCCGCGTCGGTGATCTTTTCCACGATATAGGGCTGCATCAGCTTTCCCCCGTTCACAATGGCGGACACGGCGGTGATCATCTGAATGGGGGTGATCTTGCTGGACTGGCCAAAAGCGCAGCTTGCCAGCTCCACCGGGCCCATGCGGTCCGCGGTGTAAAACTCGCTCTTTTTGGGTTCTGCGGGCAGATCGATGCCCGTGGCGCCCTGCAGCCCAAAGGCCGCGAAGTAGTCGCAGAACCCGTCCTTGCCCAGCCGCTGCCCGATCTGGATAAAGCTCTGGTTGCAGCTGTTGGCCAGCGCCTGCGCCACCGTCTGGCTGCCGTGGCTCCTGTGGTTGGCGCAGTGAAACGGGATGCCCGCCACCAGGTAAGCCCCGCCGCAGTGGAACGAGCTGGAAGGGGTCACCGCGCCTGCGTCCAGCGCGGCCGAACAGGTAATCAGCTTAAACACCGAGCCCGGCTCGTACAGATCGCTCACGGCCTTGTTGCGCCACTGGGTCTGCTGGGCCAGCTGCAAAGCCGCCTTGCGCTCCTCGCCCTCCAGCGCGTCCACCTGGGCGCGCACATTCGCGTCCGCAATCACCCGGGGCTCGTTGGGGTCATAGTCCGGCTTTGTTGCGATCGCCAGAATCCGGCCGGTGTCCACCTCCATCACAATCCCAATGGCCCGGGCCGCCACATTGTGCTCCTTCACCGCATAGTCCAGGTATTTTTCCAGGTAGTGCTGCACGCTGGATTCAATCGTGAGCTGCAGGCTGTTGCCCTGCACCGGCGCAATGTAGGTGTCATAGTCTGTGGGCATATCGTAGCCCCAGGCGTTCTTGGCGCTCAGCACCCGCCCGTCCGTGCCCTTTAAAAAGCTGTTGTATTTCAGTTCAATGCCCGCCAGCCCGTCGTTGTCCACATTCGTGAACCCCAAAAGCGAAGCGGCAAAATCCCCCTGCGGGTACCATCGCTTGGTATCCTCCAGCAGCACGATCCCCTGCCAGCCGCCCTCCACGCAGGCCTGGCGCACCGCGTCCGCCTTTTCCTTGGGGGCGCGCCGCAGGATGAGCTTGTCGTTGCTTTTGCGGTCGTTCAGCTTTGCGAACACATCCTCATAGTCCAGCTCCAGGATCTCGGCCAGCGCGCGGCTGGCCGGCTCCACATGTTCGTCCGCCATCTCCCGGGGCAGCGCCCGGATGGTCCAGCAGGTGGCCGATACCGCCAGCGCTTCGCCCGCCGCGTCCAGAATGTCCCCCCGGGGGGCCGGCACCACACTGTCCCGCAGCTGCTGGCCGCTGGCCCTGCCCGCGTAAAAATCGTATTCCGTAACCTGCAGCTGCCACAGCCGCAAAATCAGGACCCCAAAGCAGACCAGTGCGAAAAATCCCGCCACCAGGCGGGTGCGCACCTTCATGCCCCGGTCCTGTGCGGCGCGGGGTGTTTTTTGCATAAAAATCCCCCTTCCCGCTTCATTACTATGAAGGGAAAGGGGGATGATATGTTGAAAGATGTGTGAAATACCGGTTCAGCGCCGTTTGAAAAGCAGTGCCGCGGCCACGCACGCCGCCGCCAGCACCGCCAGGGCCGCCGGCGCCGAGCGGGTCAAAAGCAGCACCGCAGCGCTCAGCGCCGCACACAGGCCGAAGCCCCAGCCGCGCCGCGCCTGCCCATCTTCCTGCTGCCGGGCCGGGCCTTCCCGCGCCGGGTCAGGCTGCCGCTGCCCCTCCGTGTTTTCCGGCAGCGCGCTTCCGGGCTCCTCCAGCGGCGGCGGCTCGTTGCGCCAGGCCTGTTCCTCCGGGGTCAGCGATCGTTCCGGTTCTTCCGGCCGCTCCTGTGCCGCCGGGGTGCCGGGGGGCACCGCCTGCTCCGCGCCGCCGGGGGCGGCCTGCGCTGCGGAAAAATCGAACTGCTGGCCGCTCTCCTGCTCGCCCCGGCCAAGGCTCAGCTCGGCCCCGCGGGCGCGTTTTTGCTCCTGCTGATACTCCTCCAGCGCCTCCTGCTCGGCAGCGCGGGCCGCCTGGCGCGCGCGCTGCGCCGCAGCCGCCCGCCCCTTTTCGGCGGCGGGCGTTCCGTCCGCGGCGCGCACAGGGGCTTTCTCCTCTCTCAGCACCGCCGCTCTGCCGGCGTTGCGCCGCGCATACTGCATCGCCGCGTCAAACGCCTTGTGCAGCGCGTCAAACCCCTCCGGGTCTTCCTCCGGGTGGCAGGTTTTGGTTTTCTCCGCATAGGCATGGCGGATGGCTGTTTTATCCGTGGTCGGCCCAATCCCCAGCAGTGACCAAAAGCTCATGATTCTTCATCCTCATCGAAAAAATCCTCGCCGAAGCTGAAGCCCTCCAGCGAAAGGCCCGCCTCCACCCGGTCCAGCAGGCCCTGGCAGCGCTTGCGCACCCGCAGGATGCGCGCCGGCTCCTGGCTGCGCAGCGCCTCACCGAAGGCCTGCGCCGCCTGGGCAATCACGTCCCGCGTTTCGCCCAATGCCTCTTCCCACAGGCGCTCGGCCCGCGCCAGCACCAGGCGGTTTTCCTCCTGGTCGCGGGGGTGGATCTTAAGGCCCTGCAATTGGGCCAGCCGCTTTTTGGCCTCCGCCTCGGTCATGCCGCTGCCCCTGCCCACCAGCACGGTGCTGATGGTCTTTTGGGTGGAAAGGCTCTTGGCCTCCACCTCCAGAATCCCGTTGATATCGTAAGTAAAGCGCACCGCCGCGCCCTCCTTGCCCGCCGGGGCCGGGGGCACGGGCAGGTCCAGCTCGCCCAGCTTCAGGTTGTCCCTGCAATACATGGCGTCGCCCTGGTACACCTGGATCCGCAGGCGGTCCTGCCCGTTGGAAACGGTGTAGTAATTTTCCACCTTGCTGGTGGGCAGGGCGCTGTTGCGCTCAATGATCGGGCTCATCAGCAGGTTGTCCTCATCCGTGGGGTTGTGCACTCCCACCCCCAGCGTAAAGGGGCAGATGTCGGTGAGCACCATCTCCTTCAGGTTTTCCTCCCGCGCCTTCATAGCCGCATACAGCCCCGCGCCCTGGGCTACCACCGTGTCCGGGTGCCCGGCGTCCAGCAGCTGGCTGCCCAAAAGGTGGTTCAGGTACTGGCGCACCACCGGCATTTTGCAGCTGCCCCCCACCGGCACCACGCCCTTCAGTTCCTCCGCAGAAATCCCGCTGTCCTTCAGGGCCTTTTGCAGCGGGGCGCGCATGCGGCTGAACAGGGTGGCGGCCCCCTCAATGAGCTTTTGCCCCGTAAGCCCCATCGAGCCCTCCAGCCCGGGCAGGTCCAGCACCATCATCGCCATGGGCGACTCGGTCAACGTGCGCTTGCATTGCTCTGCCTGCGCCAGCAAAATGGCCTTTTTCTCCGGGGTCAGCCCGCCGTAGTCAATGCCGTTCTGCTGGCAGTACATGTGGGCGATGGCCGCGTCAAAATCGTTGCCGCCAAGCTGGTTGTCACCGCTCACGGCCAAAATGTTCACCACGTTTTCAAAGCAGTCCACCACCGAAACATCCAGTGTGCCGCCGCCAAAATCATACACCAGAAACGCGGCGTCCCCCTGGGCGGGGTCATAGCAGGCAAGGGCCGCGGCGCTGGGCTCGTTGATAAGCCGGTCCACCTTCAATCCCGCCAGCATGCCGGCCCGCTTGGTGGCCGCGCGCTGCCGGTCGGTAAAGTAGGCGGGCACGCTCACCACAGCCTCTTCCACCGGCTCGCCCAAAAAGGCCTCCGCGTCCTCCTTCAGGCGGCGCAGCACCAGCGCCGAGAGCTCCTCTGGGCTGAACAGCTTCTGGTCCAGCAAAAATTGCCGGGTGGTTCCCATGCTGCGCTTAAAGGCGGCGGCCGTGCGGCCGGGGTGGGTGATGAGCCGCTCCTTTGCAGCCTGCCCCACCAGCACGGTGCCGTCCTCGTCCATGCTCACCACGCTGGGGGTCAATACCTCGCCGAAAGCATTGGGGATCAGCTGGCAGCGGCCGCCCCGATACACAGCCGCCAGGCTGTTGGTGGTTCCAAGATCAATGCCAATAATGGGCATAACGTATGTTCAAACCTCTCTTTGTTTAATGCTGTGCAGTAAAAATTTATACGCGCCGGAGCCTATTCCAGGCCGATCTGCGCCGCGTATTCCTCAATGAGTTCCCGCTCCAGGAACGGGGTCTTCTCGCCCATGCGGTCCCGGTAAGCCTCGTGCCCCTTGCCGATCACCGCGATCAGATCGCCCTCCCGGGCGTGGTCCAGCGCATAGTGGATGGCCTCCAGCCGGTCCGGGATCTCCACGTACGGCACGTCTGCCCGGCCCTGGGCAATGCCCACCTTGATGTCGGCAATGATATCCTCCACCCGCTCAAAGCGGTTGTTGTCCTCGGTCAGGATCAAAAAGTCCGCCATTTTGCTGGCCACCTCGCCCATGCCGTAACGGCGCAGGCGGCTCCGGTCGCCTCCGCAGCCAAACAGCACCACCAGGCGTTTGGGGTGGTACGCCCGCAGGGTGGACAGCAGATTCTCAGCGCCCGACTCATTGTGGGCAAAATCGATCAGCACGGTGAACTTTTTGCTCACCGGCACAATTTCCACCCGGCCCTTTACCGTCAGGCGCTCCAGCCCTTCCAGAATCGCCTTCCGCTCCAGGCCCAGCACCCGGCCCACCGCAATGGCGGCCAGGCTGTTGTAAACGGTGAATTCGCCCGGCATGTTCACCTTCACATCCATCGTTTCCGTGCCCGTCACCCGGTAAGAGATGCCCAAAAAATGTTCCGAGCGTTCCAGCCGCATGTCCGTGCCCTGAAACTCCACCCCGTCGTGCATTCCATAGGTCACCAGCCGGCAGGTGTGCCCCGCCAGCAGGGTGTTGCAGTTTTTGTCGTCCCAGTTCACCACGCCCACGTCGCACCGGCGGAACAGCTGCCCCTTCCAGGCCCGGTATTCCTCAAAGCTGGCATGCTCCCCCGGGCCGCCGATGTGATCCGGGTAAAGGTTGGTGAACACGCCCACATCGTAATGGATGCCGGTCACCCGGTCCATCATCAGCCCCTGGCTCGACACCTCCATCACCACGCTGTCGCATCCGGCCGCCAGCATCTCGCTGAACATCTTCTGCAGCTCATAGCTCTCCGGAGTGGTGTTGATCAGGGTGTGGCCCACCTGGCCGTAGGCCACGCCGTTTGTTCCAATGATCCCGCAGCTGCGCCCCGCGGCCAGCATCACCGAGCGGATCATGTGGGCGGTGGTGGTTTTGCCCTTGGTCCCGGTCACCCCGATCATGGTCATGCGCTTTGCAGGGTTGCCGAAAAAGTTGCAGCTCATCAGCGCCAAAGCCCGCCGGCTCGAGGGCACCTGGATCACCGTCACCCCCTGGGGCGTCTCCTCCAGCTTGTGCTGGATCACCAGCACCCCGGCGCCGCTGGTCACCACGTCGGCGGCGTAGTCGTGGCTGTCGCGGGTGGTCCCCACAATGCACACAAAGGCCACCCCGATCTGTACCTTGCGGGAATCGTACACGATGTCCCGCACCTCGGTGGAAAGATCCCCCTGCACCAGGGTGTACTCCACACCCTCCAAAAGCTGTTCCAGTTTCATTCAATAGCCCCCCTCTTTGCCTTGTTTATCGCTTTACAAAGTACTCGTCGTACCAGGTAAGGAACATGAATACGCACCAGATCTGGCGCCAGTTGTCCCGCTTGCCGCTCACGTGCTGATCCAGCAGCTTTTCCAGGCGCTTTGTGTTGAAGAACTGCGCCGCCGCCTCGCTGGTGAATGCCCGGCGCACAATGGCGGCGTATTTTTCCTGCCGCAGCCAGGCCCGCACCGGCACGGGGAAGCCCAGCTTTTTTTTGTCGGCCGTCTTTTCTGGGATCTCCCGCGCCGCGGCGCCCCGCAGCGCCAGCTTTGTGTTTGCGGCGCTGGCCCTGCATTCCACCGGGATACGGCGCGCCGTCTCAAACACCTCTTTGTCCAAAAAGGGCACCCGCAGCTCCAGGCTGTTGGCCATGCTCATCTTGTCGGCCTTCAGCAGGATATCCCCCACCATCCACAGGTGCAGGTCGGTGTACTGCATCCGGGTCACCGGGTCCTGGCCTTTCGTCTTTTCAAAATACGGGCGGGAAAGGTCGGTGGGCTTCACCCTCCCGGTGTAGCGGCGCAGCAGCTTTTTTTTCTGCCGCTCCCCCAAAAGGTTTGTGTTGCCGATGTAGCGCTCCTCCAAAGGCTTTGCGCGCCGCACCAAAAAGTTCACGCCCCGCACCGGGGGCAGCTTTTCCGCCGCCCAGCCCACCGCGCGCCGCAGCGCCGCGGGCACCCGGTCATACCAGCTCACGGTAAAGGGCTCTTTATAAATGTTATAGCCACCAAAAAACTCGTCGGCCCCCTCGCCCGAAAGGCACACCTTCACCTGCTTTGCGGCCTCCCGGTTCACAAAATACAGCGCCACGCTGGCCGCGTCGGCCAGGGGTTCGTCCATGTGGTACTGGATCTTGGGCAGGTTCTGCCAATACTCCTCCGGCTCAATGCGGTAGGCGTAGTTTTCCACCCCCAAAAACTTGCTGAACCCGGCGGCGTAATCCGTTTCGTCGTACTGCTTGTCGGCAAAGCCCACGGTAAAGGTCTTATCCACATGGGCCAGGTGGGCCATATAGCTGGAATCCACGCCGGACGAGAGGAACGAGCCCACCTCCACGTCGCTGATCTTGTGGGCCGCCACGCTCTCTGCCATTTTATGTTGGATCTCGGTCTCCCAGTCCTCCAGCGTGCGGCTGCCGTCCGGCTCAAAGCTTGGCTCCCAGTAGCGGCGCACGCCCACCTCGCCGTCCTTCCAGCGCAGGAAGTGGGCGGGCGGCAGCTTTTTCACCCCCTCAAAAAAGGTGTTCTCCCCCGGGGAATACTGGTAGGTGAGATACAGCTCCAGCTGGCTCTCGTTGAGCTTTTTTTCAAACCCCGGGTGGGGCAAAAAGCTCTTGATCTCGCTGCCGAACAAAAATTCGCCCCGCCCGTTCTGGTAATAATAAAAGGGCTTGATGCCAAAATGGTCCCGGGCGCAGAAAAGGCTCTTGTCCTTTTCGTCCCACAGGGCAAACGCAAACATGCCCCGCAGCCGGGCCAGCATCCCCTCGCCCCACTCCTCGTAGCCGTGCAGCAGCACCTCGGTGTCCGAGTGGTCGGTGGCAAACACGTGCCCCGCCTCTGCCAGTTCCCCCCGCAGCTCCATAAAATTATAGATCTCGCCGTTGAACACAACGGCCAGGGTCTTATCCTCGTTGAACATGGGCTGGGTGCCGCCCGCAAGGTCGATGATCGAGAGCCGCCGGTGCCCCAGGGCCACGCCGTCGGCGTAATATTCGCCCGCGCCGTCCGGCCCCCGGTGGGCAATGGCGGCGGTCATGGCCTTCAAGATCTTTTGTTTATCGCTTCTGTGGCCGGTAAAGCCTGTAATTCCACACATATGCTCTCTTTTCCCTTCCCTGTAGGCGGTTTTTCCCAAAAGGGTGCAAAACCCCAATATGTAGTTTATTATACTACAATATTGCCCAGTTTAAAAGGGGGCCGCCCGGTTTGACAACCCCGCCCCGAAAGAAGTAAAATAAGCAGGAATACAAAAGCAAGGGATGGATGAAGCGATATGGCAGATTTTCTTCCGGTGCTCCTGGGCAGCGATGCGAACGTTTACGGCATGGCCCGCAGCTTTTACATGGAATACGGCGTCACCAGCCTCGCCATCGGCAAGGGCCGCCTTGCCCCCACCGCCAACTCAAAGCTGGTGCAGATGGCCGTGGTGGAGCCCGGGCTGGAAAACGACGAGGTGTTCCGCCGCACCCTCACCGGCTTTGCGGCCGCCCACCCCGGAAAAACCCTTGTGCTGGTGAGCTGCGGCGACAATTACACCGGCCTGATGGCCCGCAGCCGCGCGGCGCTGGAGCCCTTTTATAAGTTCGCCTGCCCCACTCCTGAGTTAGTGGAACAGCTGGACACCAAGGAATTTTTCTACCATGCCTGCCGGGCGCACGGCCTGTCCTATCCCCAGACCTTCGGCTGCACCAACCAGAACTACAAGACCGTGGAGCTTCCCTTCGCTTTCCCCTGCATCATCAAGCCTTCCAACAGCGTGGCTTACTGGAACTGCCGCTTCCCCCACAAAAAAAAGGTCTTTGTCGCCTACAGCAAGGAAGAATTCAACGCCATCACCGCCGCCATCTACTCCTCCAGCTATCAGGACAACCTGGTGCTCCAGGAATACATCCCCGGCGACGACAATTGCATGCGGGTGCTGAACTGCTATTCCGGCCTGGACCACAAGGTAAAGCTCATGGCCCTGGGCCGCCCCCTGCTGGAGGAACAAACCCCCGAGGGCATCGGCAACTACGCCGCCATCCTCTCCATCAAGGACGAAGAGCTGATGCAGCGCATGAAGGCCTTTCTCGAGGATGTGGGCTGGGAGGGCTTTTCCAACTTCGACATGAAGTACGACGCGCGTGACGGCCAGTATAAATTGTTCGAGATGAACCCCCGCCAGGGGCGCTCCAGCTTTTTTGTCACCGCCAGCGGCTACAATCTGGCCAAATGGCTGGTGGAGGACGTGGTGGAGCACAAGCCCCAGGGCCTCACCATCGCCGACGCCGAGCATCTGTGGATGATCGCCCCCGCGGGCATCCTGCGGCGCTATTTAAAGGACGAGGCGCTTTTGGCCGAGGCAAAGCGCCTGATGCGGCAGGGCAAGGTGAGCCACCAGCTGTTCTGCAAAGAGGACGCGGGCCTCAAACGCCGGGTGTGGTATATCAAAAACCAGCTCAACAACTTCCGCAAATACAAGCGCTATTTCGGCAACAAGGGCCTGGTGGACTGACGCCCCGCGGGGCCAGCTTCAAACCTACAAAAAAGGAGCAGCTATGTGTGGATTCGTGGGCTTTGCCAGTGCAAAGCATAACGCCGAAGAGGCAAAAAAGACCGTCAAGGCCATGGCCGACCTGATCGCCCACCGCGGGCCGGACGGCGAGGGCTTTTATGTGGACGACCGGGCGGCCCTGGGGCACCGGCGGCTTTCCATCATCGACCTTGCGGGCGGCGCCCAGCCCATGTTCAACGAGGACGGCAGCCTTGTGATCGTCTACAACGGCGAAGCGTACAATTTTATGGAGCTTCGCGGGCAGCTCATCGCCGCCGGGCACACCTTCGCCACCCAGTCGGACACCGAGGTCCTGCTGCACGGCTACGAGCAGTGGGGCAAGGACCTGCCCGCAAAGCTCCGGGGCATGTTCGCCTTCGTCATTTGGGACAAAACCACCGGCACCCTGTTCGGCGCGCGGGATATCTTCGGCATCAAACCCTTTTATTACTACCAGAACGAACAGGGCGAGCTTTTATTCGGCAGCGAGATCAAGAGCTTTTTGCCCCACCCGGGCTTCAAAAAAGAGCTCAACGAGGAGCGCCTTCCCGAGTACCTCTCCATCGAATACATCCCCAACGAGGAAACCATGTTCAAGGGGGTGTACAAGCTGCCCGGCGCCCACATGTTCACCTGGCGCGCCGGCAGCCTGGAAATCGAGCGCTACTACAACATCGCCTATCACATCGACGAGGGCAGGACCCTCGCCGAGTGGGAGGCCGCCATCACCGAGACCTTTTCCAACAGCGTGGCCGCGCACCAGATCGCGGATGTGGAGGTCGGGTGCTTTTTGTCCTCCGGCGTGGATTCCAGCTTTGTGGTAAACGAGGTCGCCAAGGGCACCCCCAGGGTGAAAAGCTTCAGCGTGGGCTACGAGGAAGAAAAATATTCCGAGCTTCCCTACGCGCAGGCGTTCAGCCAGGAGATCGGGGTCCCCAGCATCGCCAACAAGGTGAGCGCCGACGAATTTTTCCAGGCGAACAAGACCATCCAGTGGTACCTGGACGAGCCCATGCCGAACCCCAGCGAGGTGCCGCTCTATTTTCTCACCCAAAATGCCGCCAAATATGTAAAGGTGGTACTCTCGGGCGAGGGGGCCGACGAATTGTTCGGCGGCTATCCGCTTTACTGTGCGGGCCGGCATTTCAGCGGCTATGCAAAGCTGCCCCGCCCGCTGCGCAAAGCCGCCGCGGCGCTGGCCAAAAAGCTGCCGGATTTCAAGGGCAAAAACTTCGTCCTGCGCGGCGCGCAGGAGCCCTGGCAGCGCTGCATGCGGGCCAATTACGTGTTCGCCACCCCCGCCGAGCGGAACAAATACCTCAAAAAGCACTACCACGACAAAGCCCCCGAGGAGTTTTTCAAACCCTATTTCGACCAGGTGCGGGGCCTAGACGAGCCCACCCAGCTGCAATGGGTCGATATGCACACCTGGATGCTGTACGACATCCTGCTCAAGGCCGACCGCATGAGCATGGCCAACAGCCTGGAGCTGCGGGTGCCGTTTCTCGACAAAGAGATGCTGGAGCTTGCGCTCTCCATCCCCAGCCGCTACCGGGCCGGCAAAACCGAAACCAAGATCGCCCTGCGCCGCGCGGCGCTGGGGCAGCTGCCCGAAAGCGTGGCAAAGCGCAAAAAACTGGGCTTCCCGGTCCCCCTGAACGACTGGCTGCGCCAGGATAAATACTATCATATGGTGCGCCAGGCGTTCGAGGGCGAGGTTGCCGCGCAGTTCTTCAACGTGCCCGAGCTCCTGCGCCTTCTGGACGAGCACAAGGCCGGCAAAAACGGCGGCATGACCAAGATCTGGAGCTTTTACAGCTTTATTCTGTGGTACGAGCAGTTTTTCGTCCTGCGCTGAGCGCCCGGAACGCAAACCGGCTTTTTCCTGTGCGCAAAGCCCTGAACCCTTCCATGCTGCAGCGGCATAGCAGCTTTCGGCACGGCTCTATCGCCTTGCCTCCCCCCAAAAGCGCTGTGAAACATCTCCAAAACAGAGCGGGCGGCCCCTGGGGGGC
>OFOK01001092.1_pt1 | contig 22587 bp, 18 predicted proteins | sample 1542001 | NCBI WGS metagenome assembly OFOK01 (sample SAMN04209242, study PRJEB22552) | human gut metagenome | biome: gut; material: feces | host: Homo sapiens | place: USA: Oklahoma
CGGTGACCTCCGCCGTGACAGGGCGGCGCTCTAACCAACTGAGCTACGGGGCCATCTGTACCTCAATGAAGCACAAGAGGATATACTACAGCATCACTGGACCACGGCGCGCCGCCCGGCGCGTCGCGCCACGGCAATGTCAGGCCCATCCATTACCCCTCCAAGCCATAGCGACGCCCGCCATTCCAGCCCTTCCGATACCATGGTGGGCGGTGGTTTGGCGTGGATTCGATCGTTATGCGGACAGGGCGGCACAGGCCTGACGCGGCGCACCGCGATCCGTGATTCGGGGGGCGTGCTCCGCGCTGCACACAGCGTATCCATCACAAACTAAAGACTAAAGAAACAGCGGAATTCCAACCCCTTTTTAAGGAGTAACTGCACAACATGGCAGAATTCGTATTTCAGATGATCAAGGCCCGCAAGTCTTACGGCGACCGCGTGATTCTCGATGACGTGACCCTGAGCTTCCTGCCCGGCGCAAAGATCGGCGTCGTGGGCCCGAACGGCATGGGTAAGTCCACCCTGCTCAAGATCATGGCCGGCCTGGAGACCGTGAGCAACGGCGAGGCCAGCCTGACCCCGGGCTTCACGGTCGGCATCCTGCAGCAGGAGCCGCCGCTGGACGACACCAAGACCGTGGGCGAGAACATCAAGATGGCGTTCGGCCCGATTGCCGAGAAGGTCGCCCGATTCAATGAAATCGGTGAGGAGATGGCCAATCCGGACGCCGACTTCGACGCCCTGATGGAAGAGATGGGCAAGCTGCAGACCGAGATCGACGCCGCCGACGGCTGGGACCTCGACTCCCAGCTCGAGCAGGCAATGGACGCCCTGCAGTGCCCGGACCCGGACACCCCGGTCAACGTGTGCTCCGGTGGCGAGCGCCGCCGTGTGGCCCTGTGCAAGCTGCTGCTTGAGGCCCCGGACCTGCTGCTGCTCGACGAGCCCACCAACCACCTGGACGCCGAGTCCATCCTGTGGCTGGAACAGTTCCTGCACCAGTACAAGGGCGCAGTCATCGCCGTCACCCACGATCGTTACTTCATGGACAATGTGGCCGAATGGATTTGCGAGGTCGACCGCGGCCACCTGTACCCGTACAAGGGCAACTACTCCACCTACTTGGAGACCAAGGCCAAGCGTCTGGAGATCCAGGGAGCCAAGGACGCCAAGCTCGCCAAGCGACTGAAGAACGAGCTCGACTGGGTGCGCTCCTCCCCCAAGGCCCGTCAGGCCAAGAACAAGGCCCGTCTGGAGCGTTACGACCAGATGGAAAACGAGGCACGCAACAACAAGAAGCTCGACTTCTCCGAGATTCAGATTCCGGCCGGCCCGCGCCTGGGTTCCACCGTGCTGGAAGCCAGCCACATCCACAAGGCCTTCGGCGAGCGTGTGCTCATCGACGACCTGTCCTTCACGCTGCCGCGCAACGGCATCGTCGGCGTAATCGGCCCGAACGGCGTGGGTAAGTCCACGCTGTTCAAGACCATCGTGGGCCTGGAGCCGCTGACCAGCGGCGAGCTGAAGATCGGCGACACCGTCAAAATCAGCTACGTGGACCAGAACCGTGAGGGCCTGGATCCGAACAAGAACCTGTGGGAAGCCGTGTCCGGCGGCCTCGACTTCATCGAGGTGGCCGGTGTGGAGGTGCCGACCCGCGCCTATGTGGCCAGCTTCGGCTTCAAGGGCGCCGATCAGCAGAAGCTGACTGGTGTGCTGTCCGGTGGTGAGCGCAACCGTCTGAACCTGGCCCTGACCCTGAAGCAGGGCGGCAACCTGCTGCTGCTCGACGAGCCCACCAACGATCTGGACGTCGAGACCTTGGAATCCCTCGAAAACGCGCTGCTCGAATTCCCTGGCTGCGCTGTGGTGATTTCCCACGACCGTTGGTTCCTCGACCGTGTCGCCACGCATATCCTCGCGTGGGAAGGCGACGACGACAACCCGGCCAAGTGGTACTGGTTCGAAGGCAACTTCCAGGCCTACCAGGAGAACAAGGTGACACGCCTCGGCGAGGATGCGGCCCGCCCGCACCGCCTGCACAAGAAGCTTGTGCGCGGCTGAGATACGCCGGCATTAGTGCCACAACGCGCTTTATACGTCGAAAGCCGTCCCTCAGGGGCGGCTTTCCCCATAATTGCCCCATGGCTGCCCGCCCCGCATCCCATAAAATCCCACAGTCGCCTACGGCAACACACCGGCAGCGCAGCAGCAACGTAGCGGCAATGCGCCGCATAACCCACCGTTTACCTTCCAAACAGTCTCGTTACATTTCGCTCCCGGAACTCTTAACCCCCACCGGATAGACTGCCAACCATAGGTTGGAATACGATAACCGAATACTGAACACAGCAGAACAAGAATCGAGGAACGCCATGGCTCAGGCAACCACCGTAACTCCATTGGACCATCTGGTGAAGGTGCTGAAGTTGGGCGAGCCTTCCGCTTACCGCAATCACACATATATCAATGGCGAGAGTATGTACTTCCCCACCGGCCGCGTCTACGGTGGCCAGGTCATCGCCCAGTCGGTGATCGCCGCGTCCAAAACAGTGGGCCCTTCACGCCTGCCGCATTCGGTACATGGCTATTTCATTGCCGCCGGCGATATTCGTCAAGACCTGTTGTTTGACGTCGAGAACCTTCGCGACGGCCGCTCGTTCTCCGCTCGTCGGGTCAACGTCACCCAAGCCGAGGGGTCGATTCTCACGGCCATCGCCTCTTTCCAGGAGACCGGCCAAGAGGGTGTGGAATTTGCCGATCCGATGCCGGAAAACCTGCCCGATCCCGAAACGTTGACTTCCGCCAAAGAACTCATGCAGCCGTTCGCCGAGAAGTCGCCGTTCGCCAATTACTATGCCGAGAAATCGCCGTTCGATATCCGCCACGTGACGCCGACCGTGATGCTGCGCGCGGACAAGGATTCCGCCGAGCATGATTCCGGCAAGCAGATGGTGTGGATGAAGGCCGATGGCCACGTCGATGTGCCGCAGGTCATGCATCGTGCGATGCTGGCGCTTGGCTGCGATCAGGTGATGATGGAGCCGGTGCTGCGCCGCGCCGGACTGTCGATTTCCACACCGGGCATTTCCTATGCGTCCATCGACCATTCGATGTGGTGGTATCAGGATATCGATATCAACGAATGGCATTTGTATGTGCAGGATACGCCTATCGCCGCGCACGGACGCGGACTCGGCATTGCCAAAGTGTATGCGCAGAATGGCGACTTGGTGGCGGCCATCGCTCAGGAAGCTATGGTTCGCGTGCCGTAGGAATAGTCACCCCTACCGCTTGTAGGCCTGGGCTATGTCGCTACGGCGCTTGGCTTCCTTGATTTTCAGGTTTTCGGGGCCTTCGTTCGGCGGTAACTGGCACAACCATTCGCCGATAATGCCGATGATCATGTCGGCGATGCACACCACGGCCGCGATTGCACACTCGGTGACGGCGTGTGCATAGAAATCCGCCTCGATATGGCTCAGGCTCATCACAATCTGACCGCCATACCAGCCGGCGAGCGTTGCGCCCGCCAATCCCAGTGCCTTAGACAGCACCAGCGTATACACCGCGATAGTGGGATTGATGAAGCTATGCGGACGCTTCTTGGGGTCGGTATTCGCGTATTTATGCACTTGCAGGGCCAAGATCAGCACGATAACGCCCAGCACGGCCAGCAATCCGGTCACAATCCGAGGCGCACCAATCAGCGACAGTCCCGAGCTTTCGCCGTAGGAGGCCAGACCGATACCCGCCAACAGGCCCAGCACGGCACCGATTACATACTGCCACCATGGTGTTCGCCGTGTTTTCATGTCCGGCCTCCTTATCGTTGCGTTGCTGTTTGCTGTTTGCGAACGGCCCTCGCTCCTGGGCTGCTCATCTTGATTTGGTTTTCGTCACTGCCGTGCCCGGCTGTTCGAGGCCGGAGACTGGTCCGTCACCGTCTGGTTTCTAGCCTACCGTTCGTAACTGGTTCTGCCATCAGCTCAACTGTTCGACAGTATCCAGTTGTCCGATAGCAATCCGACCTGTCCGGCATCCGGTGCCATGGCCAAAAGGAAGGCCACCGGGTCGCCGCCCAGAGTAGCATTCGGGTCCATATCCAGCCAAGGTGCCAATACCGACGCATGGTTACGGGCCGACGGCCAAGGGATGCTGCAGTTGGGCTCGTCGGAAGTCACGCCTTCCATGTCGACAAGGTCAAGGTCGACTGCCAGATCATGAACACTTTCGATGCTGCCCAATACGGCAATCAGGTCGGCGGGCGGCAACTTGGTTTCGATTTGGATGACCGCGCTCATCGCGTCCGGGCCGTCGAAATGGCTGACATGGTAGAGCGGCGAGATGCCCTGTACCTGATTGCCAGGAACACTGTCGATGGAAACGATGGTTTCGCGGAACAGCCGTTCGACATCCTGCGAGGTGGAATCCAGCGAAATAATCGCCTTGCGTGAGACGGGTGCCGACTCCGACGCTGATTTTTGCTTGACTGCATGCCCGCCGAGCATCCAGTCTTCGCTCTCGAGCTGCACGGCGTTACGGTCCGGTGCGGCGGCCAGCAAATCGGCTACAGGCCCCTCATGGGCTCCGGCAAGTTTGGCGTTCGGATTCAGCGCCGCCCAGGGAGCCAGCACAAACGCGCGCTGCCAAGCACGCGGATGGGGCAATGCCAGATCCGGATCCGCGCTGGTGATGCCATCAAAGTCGATAATGTCCAAGTCCAACGGTCTGGAATCCCAATGATTCTCACGAATTCGCCCATGGTTCGCCTCGATGCTTTGCAACGCGGCGAGCAATTCGTGGCTGCCCATTGTGGTTTCAAGCTCCACCACGGCGTTCAGGAAATCCGGCGTACCGTCAGCCATGCCCCACGCGGCCGTGCGGTAAAGCGGCGAAATACCGGTCACCTGTGTGCCGAGCAGCGCGTCAATCTCCCGAACGGCGGCTCGCAAGGTGGATTCCACCTCGCCCACATTGCCGCCCAAGGCCACCACCGCGTTATGGATGGCATGCTCTTCAGCAGTGCGTCCATTATCGGTGGCACGCACGCGCGAGATGGAGACCGATACATCTGCAAAAGCCACGACGATGGGCGCATGAGGCTTGTGCACGGTGACGTCGATGGAGGCGACGGCCGGCGCATCGGCAAGGATCTTATCCGCGATACGTTGGGCCAGACGCTCGATCAGGTCCACATGAGGGCCTTCGATGACAGCCGTGATGTCCTTGGCCACACGGCCGTAATCGATGGTGTCGTTGAGATCGTCGGATTGACCGGCGGCGGCCAGATCAAGGTGCAGGGTGACGTCCACGACGAAGGTTTGTGGCCGTTCGTGTTCAAAGGCGAGCACACCGTGGGTGCCGTTGGCATGTACGCCGGTAAGAGTGATGGTGTCCATTGGTAAGGCTTTCTGCTCAAATGCTCCCCTCAGTCGCCTTCGGTGCCAGCTCCCTCGTCCGAGGGGAGCCAAGACCTAGAAGCAACCAAAAAACGGAGCCAGGGGAATCATGCGTATTCGCGCCAGGTGTTGCCGGCGATGACGGCGGCTCGGCTTTTGGCCACGTCTTGTACGCGCACGGCCCATGCGCCGTGTTCGGCGGACAGGGCGGACAAGGCTGCGGTCACGTCATCGCGCTGGGCCATGATCGGCCCATCAGCACCGGCAGCGCCCGCCTCGGTAAGCATCGCCGAAATGAAGCGTTTGCGGGACTGTCCGATCAGCACCGGATATCCGGTGGCTCGGAAGGTCTCGAGTCCGGTCAGCAGCGGCAGGTTGTGCTCGATGCCGGGCTTGGAGAAGCCCAGGCCCGGGTCGATGATAATGCGCTCAGGCTTCACGCCGGCGGCCAGCACACCGTCGACTTGGCGCATGAGTTCGTCGTGTACGTCGGTCAATACACCGTGCTCGTAGACGGAGGTGTCTTGATCGGGGTTCGCGCCCTTGGAACCGGCGAGCCAGCCGCGCCAATGCTGCACGATGTACAGGCAGTCGTGGTCGGCGACCACGTGCGGCAGTTCGGCGTCCAGCGTGCCACCGGAAACGTCGTTGATGATCTGGGCGCCCTCGCTCAGCGCAGCGGCGGCCACGGATGCGCGCGTGGTGTCGATGGACAATATGGCACCGGCCGGAATCAATGTCTTGACGGCACCGGTGATGCGGACCAATTCGTCGGCCTCGGACACGCGCTTGGCGCCAGGGCGCGTGGATTCGGCGCCGATGTCGATGATGTCCGCGCCGGCGGCCATCATGTCGCGCCCGTGCTGTGCCGCCTTGGTCGGGTCCAACCACAGGCCGCCGTCCGAGAACGAATCCTCGGTGATGTTGAGCACACCCATCACCATGGTGTGCGTAGTGTCATGCAACGCCTGCAAATCAGTCATTATGTTTCCCCTTCTATGTAGGTCCCAAGTGAGCTCCCTATGATGAGGGAGCTTAGTAGACACTATTTATCCAAAATGAGGCTCATGGCTTCGGCTCGGGTGGCGGGGTTGCGTAGCAGACCGCGCACCGCAGAGGTCACCGTGCGGGCGGAAGACTTCTTGATGCCGCGCATAGACATGCACAGGTGCTCGCATTCGGTCACCACAATCACACCACGTGCGCCCGCATACTCGACCAGCGCGTCGGCGATCTGCTGGGTCAAACGCTCCTGCACCTGCGGCCGGCGAGCATACACCTCAACCAGTCGGGCGAGCTTGCTCAGCCCCATCACCCCATCCTTGGCGGGAATGTAGCCCACATGGGCCACGCCATGGAAAGGCAGCAGATGATGCTCGCACACCGAATACAGTTCGATGTCCTTGACCAGCACCAGCTCGTCGGTATCCACGTCGAAGTGCTTCTCCAGCACATCGGCCGGCGAGGCCTGCAGACCGGTGAACAGCTCGCGGCACGCGCGGGCGATACGGTCAGGCGTTTCCACCAGTCCCTCGCGCTCGGGATCCTCGCCAATCGACTTCAGGAACAGGCGTACGGCCTCGCGCACGCCTTCCTCGTCGTATGTGCGTTTCTCCCGCTGGCAAAACTCTATATATTCGTTCATCTCATCTCTCCCTTGTCATTGTCCACAACGACGTCGGCCAGGCCTGCGTACGTGAGAAACCACATGAACAGGTCGGGCCGAATCGTCATCGTGTCTACTCTTCCGGCTTCATGCCGACCGAGCGCTTGAGGCTTTCGGGAATCTCCACCGGCGGCTTGTCCGAGTCGGGGCGGCGGTCGTTGGACAACCACACCGGACGAACCGGAGCCTTCTTGATCGGCGCGAAGATCGCCGCAAGTTCCTTCTCGTTCAGGGTCTCCTTGACCAACAGCTGGCGGACCAGCTCGTCAAGGATCTCGCGGTTGTCGTTGATGATGGTCCACGCCTCGGTGTGCGCGGTCTCCACCAGCTTGAGCACCTCGTCATCAATCACTTCGGCGGTGCGATCGGAGTACTTGCGCGGCTGCAGACCGTCCATCACAGTGGTCTGGTCATCGTCGGAACCCCACTTGATGGCACCGAGCTTGTCGGAGAAGCCGTATTCGATCACCATCGTACGGGCGATGTTCGTAGCCTTCTCGATATCGTTCGAGGCACCGGTGGTCGGGTCGTGGAAGACGATTTCCTCGGCGGTGCGACCGCCCATCGCGTAGGCCATCTGGTCGAGCAGCTGGTTGCGCGACTGCGAGTAGCGGTCGGAGGTCGGCATGACGGCGGTGTAGCCGAGGGCGCGGCCTCGCGGCAGAATCGTCACCTTGGTCACCGGGTCGGTGTTGTTCAGGGCGGCGGCCACCAGCGCATGACCACCCTCGTGGTATGCGGTGTTGCGCAGCTCTTCCAGAGCCATGCCCTTGGACTTGCGCTTCGGTCCGGCCTGAACGCGGTCGATGGCCTCGTCGATGGCGCGGTTGTCGATCAACTGGGCACCGGCACGGGCGCACAGCAACGCGGCTTCGTTGAGCACGTTGGCCAGATCGGCACCGGTGAAGCCCGGCGTGCGCACGGCGACCATGTGCAGGTCGACGTCCGGTACGAACGGCTTGCCCTTGGCATGCACCCTCAGAATTGCCTCACGGCCTTCCAGATCAGGGGCGGCCACGCCCACCTGACGGTCGAATCGACCCGGACGCAGCAGAGCGGGGTCAAGCACGTCAGGGCGGTTGGTGGCGGCGATGATGATGAGGTTGGTGTCGTTGTCGAAACCATCCATCTCGACGAGCAGCTGGTTCAGCGTCTGCTCGCGCTCGTCGTGGCCACCTCCCATGCCGGAGCCACGCTTGCGGCCCACAGCATCGATTTCATCGATGAAGATGATGGCGGGGGCGTTCTTCTTGGCCTCATCGAACAGGTCACGCACACGGGAGGCACCGAGACCCACGAACATTTCGACGAAGTCGGAGCCGGCCATCGAGTAGAACGGCACGCCGGCCTCGCCTGCGATGGCTCGGGCCAGCAACGTCTTACCGGTGCCGGGAGGACCGTACAGCAGCACGCCACGCGGAATACGAGCGCCCAGCGCCTTGTACTTGGACGGATCCTTGAGGAAGTCCTTGATCTCCTCGACTTCGGCCACGGCCTCGTCTTCGCCGGCCACATCGGCGAACTTGGTGGTGGGGGTCTGGCCGTCGAGCAGCTTGCCGCTGTTCTTCCTGCCGCCCATGCCGAGCATGCCGCCGGCACCGCCCATGCGACTCATCAGGAACCAGAACAGGGCTAAGACGATGACGAACGGCAGAATCGAGGTGACGAGGTAGCTCAGCATGCTGGTCTGCTCGATGTTCGAGGTCCAGCCCTTCTCAAGGTTGCCGTTCTCCACGGCCTTGGCCACTTGGGCGCCCTGCGCGAAGGTGTAGTAGAACTGCACGTTCTTGCCGTAGTTGGTCACCTTGCCGGTGTCGGCGTTTTTCTTGGTGTAGTCGTTCTTCAGCTTAAGGCGGACGACCTGCTTGTTGTCCGTGATCTCGGCGTACGTGGCCTTGCCCTGATTGATCAGCGCGAAACCATCTTTGGTGTCGATGGTTTTGGTGCCACCGCCGGCGAACATCTGGAACATCAGCACGACCATGACCACGAGCACGGCACCCCATAGCCAAGGGGACTGCCATATCGGCCGGTTCTCGTTGTTGTTGCCTTTGCCATTGGTCCCGTTATTGCCACGGTTGAACGGGTTGGTGAACGGGTTGCCGTTGTTACGGTTGTTGTTCGGGTTCGGATTATTGCCGTTACCCGGCCCTTGCGGGAAGCTCATGCTTGCACTCCTTGGTAGACGGACGGCTTGAGGACCGCGATCGAATCGAGATTGCGGTAGCGTTCGTCAAAGTCGAGGCCGAAGCCGACGACGAACTCGTCCGGAATCTCATAGCCGGCGTACTTCACATCAACGTCCACTTCTCGGCGGGAGGGCTTGCTCAGCAAAGCGAAGACCTCCACGGAAGCGGCACCACGACGTTTCAGTTCTGCGACCAGCCACGCGAGCGTGTGTCCTGAATCAACAATATCCTCCACAATCAAGATGTGCCGTCCGCGAACATCGGCGGACAAATCCTGCCTGACTGTGACCTCACCGCTCGACACTGTGCCCGAGCCATAGCTCGACAGGCTCATGAAGTCGATCTGTACAGGAATGCTCATGGCCTGGGTGAATGCGACCAGCGTATTCACGGCCCCTTTCAGCACCGCAACGAGCAGCGGATTCTTATCGCGGTAATCCTCGCTCGCGAGAGCGGCCATCTCGTGGATCTTGGCATCGATCTGTTCTTTGCTGACCAGCTCGTGGTCAATATCTTCCTCAACGTCAGCGATTCGCATGCGCACCATCTTGGCACACGCGAATGACGTGTTTCTTGCGATTGGCTGAATAACCTCTGGGAAGTGAGACGCCGCCTTGCCCATGCCAATCGACGACCAGCCGGTCGATGGCGGCAATCTGGGCAGCACTGGCGTTCACACCGGCTTGGCTCAGCGCGTGAGCGATGACCCGCAACCGAATCGCCTCTGGCTCACGTGCAATACGTTTGACGCTGATCATCAGGCCGATGCCATGGCTCGAATCGTTGGTATCGCCTGCCACACAGGCTCGTGGCGCATCGGTCGATACAGCTGCCGACGATGCCGGCCAATCAACTGCCGCAACCGCCTCCCCCATCACCTCGTCGGATCGCTGATCCAGATACTCCTTATCCATTCTGGCCAACCGTGCGCTTTCGGCGAAATGGCGGGTGACATTGAATCCAGCGAATCGTTCGATGGCCGGCAGCAGGTCGTGACGCACCCGCGAGCGCAACGGATAGTCGTTCGGCAACTCGCCGTCTACCGCATCGCCATTGGTGGGGTCATCCCAATATTCCACACCTAAGTCTTCACAGATACCGGTGGTTTCGGCTCGAGTAAGGGTAAGCAGTGGCCGCGCAAAAGTCACGCCACTGCGTGTGAAGACCTGCGGCATGCCAGCCAACGCATCCACGCCTCGACTGCGCAGCAGGCCAATCAATACGGTTTCCGCCTGATCGTCCATAGTGTGGGCCAACAGCACGGCAATGGCACCCGATTCATGCGCCGCGGCGCACAGCTCGTCATACCGGGCCTGCCGTGCGGCCGCTTCGAGGCCCTCGCCGCGCGCCTGTACGGTTGCGTTGCGCATGATGACCGGGCCCAGTCCCAACGCGCGGCAACGATCCGCGGCCTCGCTGGCGACCCGTTCGGAGCCTGCCTGCAAGCCGTGATCCACAATCACGGCACCGCAACGCACGCCCATGGACGTGCATACGATATGGCTCACCGCAGCCAGTGCCATCGAATCGCGCCCGCCTGAACAGGCCACGAGCACGAGCGGCGCATCGGCGGCAACGGCATGGTCCCCATGCTGCGCGAATTCGGGAGCCTGCACATCGCATAGTTCCACGGCACTCAGCGTTGCGCGGACCGCGCCTACGGCCTTGCGCAATCGTGCGGAATATGCCATGTACTCACCACCTTTTTTCTGGTTATAGGCACTCGTGCGTTTATGGACGTTTACGGCCTTTGTAGCCCTTGATGGCCCTTGATGCCTCTTTTACAGCCCCGCGAGCTTGGTGATAAACGAGTCGATGGCGCTACGCGCGGCGGCATAATCCTCAGGATTGTTGACCACCACGGCAAACGACAACGCTCCCCCATTGGTGCGGGACACATTGCCGGCCATCGACGTAACCGTGCCGAGGCTGCCGGTTTTGACGCGCAGCAGACCAGCCACGGCATCATCCGTATACCGATCCTGCGCCGTGCCCACCAATCCCGCGATGGATAGACCTTCCGCACCAGCAGCACCGCTCTCGGTGGTCAGATTACGTTGTTGGACGGCCGCCAGCGTGCGTACGGTGAGCCGGGAGCCGGGAGACAGGCCGGAGCAATCGGCCATGGTCAGACCGGATGTGTCGAGACCGAGATCGTTCAGAGTGGATTTGACCGCTTCCGTGCCGCCTTCAGGACTGTTTGTCGCTGATTTCGCCAAGGCGGTGAGTCTGCCGAACTCCTCGGCCAGCGTATTGTCCGAATGCCGCAACGTGTATGCCATGATTTCGGACAGTGTTGCCGAACTCACCGAAGCCAAAGGCGTTTCACCGGATGGAGCGGTGTTTGCCGTCACGTCTCCGGTAACGGCCATGCCGTTCGATTGGAGCAGTTCGGCGAATTTCGCGGCCACGTCGCTGGCGGCGTGCTGGGACAGTTCCGGGTATCCGGCCGAATCATCGGGGTCGGCCGGCGCAGGCGTATCGGCGGTGTATTGGCGGCCTCCATCAATCGCCATTGATGAGACCGGCGTGAAGTAGACGGTGTAGTCGCTTAAGACTGCGCCGCCTTCCGACAGACCTGCCGGAATGCGTGAGTCGCCGAATAGGGTGTCGTCGTACTCGAGATTGACGGAAGTGATGCCTCGCTGGGCGAGCGCGGCCACGGTGGCCTTGGCCAAGGTGTTCAGACCGGCACGTCCGTTGGTATGGTTGGCGTCAGAATCGCCTGCAGACAGCAGCATGTCGCCATTGCCTTTGAGGGTCAACGTATTGGTGCCGTCATCGGATTGGGTGAGGAACACTTGGGTATCCAAGGTGGATGCCATATTCAGGGTGGATGAGGCGGCGAGCGCGGTCAGCGTTTTCAGTGTGGATGCAGGCTCGCGTGGAGTGTTCGACTCATGTTCGGCAGCGACGGTGCCTTGGGCGTCTTCAATGATCACCGACGTATCGTTTCCCACGCCTTGCGTGGACAGCAATTCGTTGACCAGCGCAGAAGCGGCCGTGGAATCAATGGCCATGTTCGCGTTCAGGGCACCGGCGATGGTGCCGCCTGATTTGGCGGTGGCCGGATTGGCGAAAACAGGTGCGGTGACGGGCTTCAACGTCAATAATCCGGGGGCCACGTCGGTGATGTCGGCGGCGCAGTACCCCGCGAACAGGGCGATGGTGGTCAGTGCGGAAATGATGACGGTCAGTGTTCGGCGATGCGATCGTTGGGTCCGCCGTTGCGCTTCACGTCGCTGACGGCGTGATACCGCTGTAGATACCATCGTGCTCCTTATGTCAAGGCGATCATTTCTGCAATGAGGCGAACGAGTCGAGTGTTGCCACAATCGAGAGCATTCGCGCATCCATCAGCTTACCGCCCAGCCATGTCCCGAGTGCCAGAATGCCGATGCCATTGGCCAGCGCGACCGGAATAATCGCCAGCCACATGCCGCCTTCGGCTCCTGTCAGCAGCATGACCAGCGCCACGATGCCAGTGGGCAGCATGAGCAGCAGGCTGCCAAGCATGTAGACGAACGGGAAGAAGCCTTGGGCCATGGCGCGGCCTTGAGGCGCGGAGAACGGCTTGTCCATTGAGGCGACCGGGTACATCAGTACACAGGAGGTGACTTCGGCCACGCCCAGTCCGCTCAAGGCGATGCCCATGCCCGTGGCGAGGAAGATCAGGCCGGTAGCGAGGTCATCGGGCTGCGCCCAGCGTCCGGTCAGTGCGCCGACCAGCACGATGCCGGCGAGATAGAGCAGCACCATGTAGACGACCATGATGCCGACGTAGACGCGCACGCGGCCGATTCTGTCGGTCCGGCCACGCACGCCGGCGATGACTTCCATGGTGAAGCCGCGGCCGTCATATGCGAGCCCGTTGCTTTCCACGACGGACATGAACCAGCCGCACCAGATCAGCGACTGCCAGACGACCGCGCTGATGCCGTGTGCCTGGAAGGCGAAGATGATCAGGAACAGGACCGGCATGGCGAAGGTCATGGCTTGACGGGGGTCTCGTTTGAGATAGGTGATCAGGCGTGCGGAAACCGCGCCGGATGCCGAATCGGGCATCCATGCGAATGCGCCGATGCCTTTGGCGGTCTCGGACGGACTGTTTGCGCCGATGGTGAGCCGTTCATGTCTCAGACACCAGGTGCAGACGGCGAAGCAGACAATCCATGTGACGGCAAGGATGGCGATGCGGGCGAGCAGCACCGCCCAGGCTCCGGTAAGCGCGTCGAACGGTAGTTGGAAGGCCGCGCCGAACGGCGTCCATGCGACGATGGTGGTCGCCGCGCCCCAGGTTTCGGTGTTGAGGCTGAAGGCCACGCCGGAGTTGACCAGAATGTTCGGCAACTGACAGATGATAACGAACGTCAGCACGATGAAGATATAGAACGCGCCTTTGCCGCGTTTGCTGGTCACCAGCGTGGTGGATAGGGCGATGAGCAGTTTGGAGATGCTCATCATGGTGATGACGGCCAGCACTGCGGCGAGGAGGGAACTGATGATTACGGCTGGTCCCATATGCCGATAGGCCAGTGTCCAGAGCATCAGTGAGGCCACGCCGGTAAGGGCGGGGATGCCGGACAGGCCGGAAAGCAGCAAGCCGAATTGCAGGTTGCGGTCGGCGATGCCGTAGAGCGCGAATTTGCGTGGGTTCATGGTGGAGCCTTCGCCAAGCATCATGAGCTGGATGAAGCCGATGAAGATGGTCATGGTCGCGCCGACCAGCACAACGACTATGTTGACGATGCCTCCGGAACCAAGGATGTTCAGCGGAAAGCCATCCGCGTTCACGGTGAAGGGCGGCAGTATGCCGATGAACCATGCGAGCACGCCGGTGCCGATGATGGTGCCGGCCGCGAGTACGGCGGAAAAGACATAGGCGACGGTCTGCCACGCCGATTTTCGCAGGGTGGCGAGCGTGAGCGTCCAGCGCAGGCGGACCAGGGTGATGGCGCTGCTGATCATCGGCGGGCCTCATCGGTGGGTGTGGCGGGCGTGGCGGTTGTAAGCGGAATGGGCTGGACCGGCTGGACCGAAGTTGGTGCTTGGGCTTGCCCGCCGTCGAGCCATGCGAGATGGGCGGCTTCGTGGCGGCCGCCGACCAGTTGCAGGAAGCGGTCTTCGAGTTCTTCGCCGGCGGCGACCTCGTCCACCGTGCCGGCCGCGCACACCAGACCGTTGTTGATTACGGCCACATGCGTGCACATCTTTTCGACCAATGCCATCACGTGCGAAGAGATAATCACCGTGCCGCCGGTCTTCGCGTATTCGATGAGGATGTCTTTGAGGTTGGCGCTGGACACCGGGTCCACGGATTCAAACGGCTCGTCCAGGACCAGAATGCGCGGGCTATGAATCATCGCGGAGGCCAGGCAGATCTTCTTGGTCATGCCGGCCGAATAATCGGTGACCATCGTGTTGGCGGCCCCGGCCAAGTCGAAAGCATTGAGCAGGTCCTGGGCGCGACGCGTGGTCTCATCGCGGCTCATGCCGCGCAGCATGCCGGAGTAGACGAGCAATTGCAAACCGGTCAGTCGGTCTAAGATCTGGTCGGGCTGGGGCATGACGCCGATCATGCGCTTGGCCGTGTTCACGTCGCTCCACACGTCATGGCCCAAAATCATGGCGGTGCCGGCGTCCGGTACCAATAGACCGGTCACCATATTGAGCGTGGTGGTTTTGCCGGCGCCGTTGGGGCCTACAAGTCCATAGAACGAGCCGACCGGAATATCGAGCGCGAGTCCGTTGACGGCGATCTTCCGGTCGAAGTGCTTGAACAGGCCACGAATGGACACCGCCGCATTCGGATTCGGCGGCCATGCTTGTGGCTGCGGTTGCGACGGCTGTGCAGGCGCGGGGGCGGCAGCAGGCATCATCGGCGGCTGAAATCCGACATTCCTTTGAGTATTGTCTAAGCTCATACATCCACTCTACCCCACCAGTCAACCCTCAGCGAAGCAAACCCCCGGGTTGCTGTTGGATTGTCCCGCTGAGCGGCTCCGGACTAGCGGACTCGGTCAACCCTTATGCGCGATGGGCTTCCACTGGGCTTTGGCGAAGATGGCCTGGAAGGAGATCGGCACGTAGCTGAGTATGTAAATCGGGAAGCTGAGCACATAGGCGAGCAGCTCCTTGTTCGCGGCACCGATCTGGTCGCGCTCGACAATGATGGTCAATGCAGCCAATGCCATCAGGCCCAACACCGATATGATGATGCCGCTGGACCAATCAGCCAGCGATTGCAGCTGGCTCGGCCAACTCACGAAGCCACACGCGGCGAACAGCAAGCCCATCACCACGCGAATCGCGCCCAACACGGTAAACGGACACAGCATCAATGTGAAGTCGATGCAGGAGAAATCACGTTCGCGAACCGCGCGTTTCAGCAATGCCGAGCCATAATAACGGAATACCTGCAGGAATCCCTTGCTCCAACGCAAACGCTGACGCCAACTTTGCGAGAAGGTAACCGGCTGCTCGTCGTAGAGGATCGCAGTACCGCAATAGCCGATGCGGTCGCCATGCAGAATCGAATCCATAGTGAATTCAAGATCTTCAGTGAGCAGGTGGAACTTCCATCCCTTGTTCCGCTTCATCACCTCGCGGGAGAACATGAATCCCGTACCGCCCACATGGCAAGAGGAACCGAGAATCATACGCGAGTTAGACAGGAATCGCGATTCACGGATGAACCACAGCGCAGAACCAGAAGACACCCAGTTATCCGCCAGATTCACCGAATTACGGTAGCTGGTCAGAATCTTGAATCCGGAGCAGAACGCCTTGTTCATTTCCTCGAAGTAGTGCTTGTCCAGCTTGTTATCGGCATCGAACACGAAGTAGGCCTCATAATCATCGGCCACACCGATGTCGAGCATATGCCCCAACAGATACGTCAGCGCATATCCCTTGCCAACCAGTTCAAGATTGTGGCGTTCCACCACATGGCAGCCCAAAGACCGCACCACGTCGGCGGTGTTGTCGGTGCAGTTGTCGGCCACCAGCCAGATGTCGATGAGGTCGGACGGGTAGGTCTGATCGCGAATCGACCCAATAAGGTTGCCGATCACTTTTTCTTCGTTGCGCGCGGAGATCAGCACGGCATACCGGTTGGTCATCGGGGCGTCGGGGAAGCGCACGGGCTTGGCGAACAGGGACATCACGATGCACAGTCCCTGATATATCATGCCGGCACCGCCGACGATCATCAGAAGAATATCGAGTACGGAAAGCAGAGTCATCAGCGCCACCCCGCCCTAGGATTGCTGGAGGCAGATTGATCAGACTGCTTGGTTTGCTTGCGTTGCTCGGGCTGCTCAGACTGCTGCGTATCCGCGGCACCACGCTGCGGAATCGCCACGGTGGCGGAATCGTCCAAATCGGATTCTTTCGTCTCGTGTGGCGGAATCGCATAGATCTGTTCCTGCAGCAAACGCAGTTCCTCATTCATCGGCACACGGCTGGTGGACCCCTTGGCCGCACGCGGCATGTGCTCGCCGATCGGCTGCAGCACATGCTCGCCGAACGCTTCGGACGCCTCGACGATCTTGGACTTCTTCTCCGGAGTCGGATCGTTCATCAGTGGTGAGTCAATCAGCTCATAGCGCTTGGTGTACGCACGGAAGATGGCCTGCAGCGATGCGGTGACCGGCAGCGCCAGGAACGCGCCAAACGCGCCGAACAGCGAGCCGAACGCCAGCACCGCGAGGAAGGCGACGGCCGCGTTGATATCCATCGTGCGCTGCGAAATCCTCGGCGAGAGAATCAGGTTCTCGATCTGCTGGTAGACGATGATGAACACCAGCACCGCCACGGCGTACGTCCATCCGCGGTTGCCCCAAGCGAACAGCACCGGCAGCGCGCCGCCGATATAGGTGCCGACCGTGGGGATGAACTGGGATACCACGCCGCAGAACAGGGCCAACGGCAGCCAGTAGGGCACATGCAGAATCTCTAAGAAGATGGCAGTGCAGGTGGCGTTGATCAACGCCAGAATCGAACGGGAGAACAGGAAGGACGAAATCTGGCCTTGGGCCACGGTCCACACCAGCAGGAATCGGCGCTGCGTGTTGGGGGCCAGCCACTGGCAGAAGGAGCGGCGCAGTTTGGGGCCGGCGGCGGAGATGTAATACGTGGTCATGACCACGGTCATGAGGTTCAGCAGGAAGGAGAACAGGCCGCCCACCGTACTCATGGCGGTACCGGCAAAATCGGTGACCCACGAGGTCTGGATATTGTTGAAGATTTCCATGCCGAGATTGCTGATTTCCGGCATCTTGAACGTGGCATACTGGTCCACGAACTCACGAATCTGCTCATACATGGCCGGCAAACCGCGGACCATGGCAATCATCTGCTGTACGAACATGTTGCCAAATAGCGTGAGCAGCACACCCACGACCACGGCCACACCCACCAAGCTGACGGCGGAAGCCACGCCACGCTTCCAGCCATGAGCCACCAGCGCCACCACCAGCGGTTCGACTGCCAGCGCCAGGAACAGCGAGATGATGATGTCGAACACCAGATAGGAGATGTCGCCCCACGAGCGCCAGCAGAACATGAATACGATGACGGCGAGGGCCACATACAGCAGCGCGCGGCCGAACCATTCCGGTGGCCTGCGGGAATCTCCCTTGGCGGGGAACAAAGTACCAAAGTCGATACGATTCTCGTCGTCCGGGTCTGCCCCGGCTTCTGCGGCACCGCTTCTCGACGTGTCGGTGCTGTTTATGTTTCGCGCGCGTTCGCTCATGGCTCCCCATTGTAGCGAGGGGTTTGAAGCTCGGATACGCCGGCGGCGTACACCCGCTTTTCTATTGTTGATGTTATGCTCAACGTTTCGATCATCATCCCAGCGTGGAACGAAGCCGAACGCATCCGCGACTGTCTGCTGAACGCCACTCGCCAGACCATCATGCCGCATGAGGTGCTGGTGGTGGACAATCGTTCTACGGACAACACCTGCGCGGTTGTCGAACAGTTCATCGCCGAACATCCCGAGGCCCCGGTCAAACTGTTGCACCAGAACGATGAACAGGGGCTGATTCCCACCCGCAACTTTGGCCTGAACGCCGCGACCGGCGATGTGCTGGGCCGTTTTGACGCCGACTGTATGATCCGGCCTGACTGGGTGGAGGTGGTCTCCGGCATCTTCACCGAAGACCCGGCCGCGATGGGTGCCACTGGTCCGGTGATGTATTACGACATGCCCTCACGTCATTTCGGGTTGAAAGGCGACAATTCCTTACGCAAGCGAATCTACCGTGCCGATGGCGGCCAGCCGCTGCTGTTCGGCTCGAATATGGCCTTGCGCGCTTCGGCCTGGCATCAGATCGCGAATGAGGTCTGCCGAGATAAGGCCGATGTGATGCACGAGGATATCGATATTTCCCTGCATCTGATGGGCAAGGATCTGAAAACCGTGTACTCGCCGCGCATGATCGCCGCGATGAGTGCGCGACGGATGGACACGTCGCTGAGTTCGTTCCTGAACTACATGCGACGTTTTAAGAATACGTTTGATGCGCATCCGCAACATACGCGCACGCATAAGCCGGAGGTGTTGTTCACCGCCATGTATCCGGCGATGCATATGTTCTACCCGGTGTGGCAGAAAGTGCTGAATTCCGCGGATATCAATCCTGCTGAAGCCGCGTGGATCAACGAGCAGATGAAACTGGCGGAGGCGCAAGGCAAGCAGCTGTACGACGAGACCCCCACCGACGAAGTCTACGACGAAAAGCACGAAAAGTAGCTAGATATACGAGCCCCCTCTGCTTATGCAAGCTCCCTCTGATAAGGGAGCTGTCGAATGAAGTGAGACTGAGGAAGAGACTGCGACGCAGTCGCTAAAACATTGAATCGGACGCAGGCCGATACCTATTATTCAGCGGCTACGCCGCAACTTCTCTCCCTCAGTCAGCTACGCTGACAGCTCCCTCATCAGAGGGAGCTAATGTTTACTGTCATTGACTGATCACATCAGCGACTTGTAAATCGCGAGGATGTCCTCTTCGGTTGCCTGACGCGGGTTGCCGGGGGTGCACACGTCGTTGAAGGCATCGTGAGCCAGCGGCTCAAGGTCGGCCTCGGTGGCGCCCACTTCGGAAATCGTGGTCGGGTTCTTCAGATCCACGGTCAGCTTGTGGACGGCCTGCACGGCCTCTTCGCGCACCTTCTCCAGGTCGCCGGTGTAGGCGTCCTCAACACCGAACGCATCGGCGATGTCGCGGTACTTCTCACCGGTGAAGTCCTTGTTGTATTCCATGACCGGGGCCAGCAGAATACCGTTGGCCACACCGTGGGCCACGCCCAGACGGCCGCCCAGCGGGTGAGCCATGCCGTGCACCAGACCGAGGCCCACGTTGGAGTAGGCCATACCGGTGATGTAGGACGCGTAGGCCATCTGCTCGCCGGCCGGAATGTCGCCGTCGGCGGACTTGGCCAGGTTCTTGGCAATCATGCGGATGGTCTGCATGGACAGGCAGTCGGACAGGCTCCAGGCACCCGGGGTAATGTAACCCTCGATGGCGTGGGTCAGGGCGTCAAGTCCGGTGGCGACCTTCAGGCCGCGCGGCATCGAGTCGGTCAGATCCGGGTCCACGAAAGCGACGATCGGGATGTCGTGCGGGTCGACAGCCACGAACTTGCGCTTGTTGGCCGTGTCGGTGACCACGTAGTTGATGGTCGTCTCCGAGGCGGTGCCGGCGGTGGTCGGCACGCCGAAGATCGGGACGGACGGGTTCTTGGTATCCGCGACGCCTTCCAGAGAAAGCACGTCGGCGAACTCCGGGTTGGCGGTGATGATGCCGATGCCCTTGCAGGTGTCTTGCGGGGAGCCACCGCCCAGGCCGATCAGGAAGTCCGCACCGGACTCGGCGAACTTGGCGACGCCGTCCTTGATGCACTCGACCGGCGGGTTCGGCTTGACGTTGGAGAACACCTCGTACGGCAGGCCGGCCTCATCCAGAACCTTGGTGACCTTCTCGGCGGTGCCGGTCTCCAGCAGCACCGGGTCGGTGACGATAAATGCCTTGGTGAAGCCGTGCTGCTTGGCGACGGCCGGAATCTCCTTGATCGCGCCACGTCCGAAGTATGCAGTCTGGTTGAAAATCATGCGGTACACCATAGGGGCTCTCCTTTTGAGCTAGTGTCTTAACTGGTGGTCCACTCTGTCTTTGAGTGGTCCAACGGTTCCCCAGTCTACTCCGCGCATGAGCATTCACCTGAAAACACGCTGAAAGAACAACACTGAAAATAATGGCAAGAAATGGCGGAATTCCGCACTTGTCGAATTATTGTCCATTGACCAAACCAGTTCCATCGCCCGAAATCTCAACGATAAGACCATTTTCCGGAGTCATCTGACGCTCTCCGAGAAACTCGTCTCTCATCCGCTTACTTCGCGCGTAGCGCAATCAATATGCGAGATGCCTAATTCCATTCGTGCTTCATCAGCCGAACGCGAACTGGTTCACCAGATGGTGTATTCAACGGTTTCAGTCTCCTGAAGAGGACTAAGATACCTCGACAGTTGGGGTGATCATCATAAGAGAATGAGGTAGATAATGGCAAATGGCAAGGCTATGACGGTCGGCGAGATGGCGTCCCTGTTTCTCGACCCCGCCACTCCCGTTCGTATCGACGCTTTCGACGGCTCGCATTTCGGCCCGGCAGACGCGGATTTGAAGGTCAAAATCGCCACGCCGAACTGCATGTACCAGCTACTCGCGCACCCGAATGAAATCGGCATCGTGCGCTCATACATTCTGGGCGATTTCGACGTGGACGGCATTGACTACGCCGACCCGTATCCGGCGATGCGCAAGCTGGTGTCGCTGTCCAAATACGTTCGCCCACTCACTCCCACATCAATTGCCCGCGTATCTGCCGGCATCCTGAGCCATGGCTTCAAGAAGCCGCCGGTGCCCGCCACCGAGGGCCCGAGCAAGTTCGCCCGTATCAAGCGTGGCCTGATGCCGCACACCGAAAAGGCCGATTCGGAAACCGTCAGCTTCCACTACGACATGTCCAACGAGTTCTACGCCGACTTCCTTGGATCCTCCATGACCTACACTTGCGCGGTATTCGACAACGAACACATGAGCCTTGAAGACGCACAGGCCAACAAACTGCGCCTGATTCTCGACAAACTGGACTTGCAGCCCGGCCAGCGCTTACTGGACATCGGCTGCGGCTGGGGTTCGATGGTCATCACCGCCGCCCGTCGCGGCATCAAGGCGCTCGGCGTCACCCTTTCCAAGGAACAGGCCGCGTACGCCAACGAATGGATCGCCCGTGAAGGGCTGCAGGATCTGGCCGAAGTGCGTGTGCAGGACTACCGCGAGGTGCCTGAGCACGACTTCGACGGTATCTGCTCGATCGGCATGATGGAGCACGTAGGCGTCAAGAACTACCAGAGCTACTTCGAAGAGATGTTCCGCCTTCTGAAGCCGATGGGCCGACTGCTGAACCACCAGATCACCATCAGCCATGACAAGCCTCACGGCAAGCCCGGTACCGACGAATTCCTCGACCGTTACATCTTCCCGGACGGTGATCTCGGCGCGCCCGGCTTCATCGAATCGTGCATCCATGACGCCGGCTTCAACGTGGTGCATCAGGAGAACCTGCGCCAGCACTACGCGCTCACCCTGCATCACTGGAACCAGAACCTCTCCGAGCATTGGGACGACGCGGTCAAGCAGGTCGGCTTTGAACGCGCCAAGGTATGGGGTATGTACATGGCCGCCTGCGCTCTGAACTTCGAGCTCGACGGCATCCAGATTCACCAGTTCTTGGCCGTCAAGCCGGATCGCGTGGCCCACCCGGACGGCAAGTGGTACCCCCTGCGCCAATGGTGGCAGGCCTGATTCCTTTTTGTGGGACGGCACGCGGTTTTTACCATTGTTCATCTGCCGTCCCACAGAAGTGTGGGATAGCAGATACATCAATCGTTTGACGTATCTGCTATCCCGCATGACATAAGCCGAGAACCGCAGAATAGAGCCGTTCTTTGCCCTCAGCTCTGAGGGCGTTCTTCGAACGCTGTGGGACGGCACGTCGAAAATCGGCAAAATCACGTGCCGTCCCACACGATTCCCTTCGCACGCGCATTTCGCAGGTGCTTTTTCTGCAATACTGACTCTATGAGCGCCACAGCCCCAGAAACGGCTGGGGCGGACGATCGCACCGACCATGACACGCGCGGATAAGACCCACGTTTCTTTGTTTAACCCTAACCCGATGTTCGCATTGGTGCTGTTGGGGGTTATAGGCCAAAATGTGTGTCCGTTTTGGCTTGTGTTCCTTTGTGGCAGTG
>OFOK01001093.1_pt1 | contig 22565 bp, 20 predicted proteins | sample 1542001 | NCBI WGS metagenome assembly OFOK01 (sample SAMN04209242, study PRJEB22552) | human gut metagenome | biome: gut; material: feces | host: Homo sapiens | place: USA: Oklahoma
TAACTCCGTGAAGCGATAAGAATTGAAAATAATGGAAATCAGAGATAGAACAGCAAGTTTATTTTGCCTCGATCTCATCCAATTCTTTCAGCCACAAAGCGTTGCAGGCATCGCTCGGCATACGCCAGTCGGCGCGGGGGCTGAGGGTGACGGAACCGACCTTCGGTCCGTCCGGCAGGCAGCTGCGCTTGAACTGCTGGCTGAAAAAGCGCCGGTAAAAGGTGGTCAGGGTGGTCCTGATATAATCCGGCTCCAGCTCAGGCCAGGCAAGGCGCGCCATCTCAAAAATGCGCTCGGGGCCATAGCCGCCCCGCAGCATGTGATACAGGGCAAAATCGTGCAGGTCGTATTTGCCCAGGGTCTCCTCGGTCCGCTGCACCAGCTCTCCGTCCGCGCCCACCGGCAAAAGCTCGGGGCTGATGGGGGTATCCAGAATGTCCAGCAGCACCGCCTGTATCCGGGGGTTCTGTTCCCCCAGGCGCTTTGCGTGCCAGCCCACCAGGGCCTTTACCAGGGTCTTCGGCACCGAGGCGTTCACCCCATACATGCTCATGTGGTCGCCGTTGTAGGTGCACCAGCCCAGCGCCAGCTCTGAAAGGTCGCCCGTGCCCACCACCAGTGCGTTCTCCTGGTTTGCCAGGTCCATCAGCAGCTGGGTGCGCTCCCGCGCCTGGGCGTTCTCAAAGGTCACGTCGTACACCTCCGGGGCGTGGCCCAGATCCCGCAGATGCTGCTCCACCGCGGCGCGGATGTCGATCTCGCGGTACTCCGCGCCCAGCAGCTCCGCCAGGGCCTGCGCGTTGCCCCGGGTGCGCTTTGTGGTGCCCACGCAGGGCATCGAAACCCCCAGAATGCCCGCCGCCGGCAGCCCCAGCTGCTCCATCGCGTCCCGGGCCGCCAGCAGCGCGAGGGTGCTGTCCAGCCCGCCCGAAACGCCGATCACCAGCCGCCGGAAGCCCGCCTTTTCCATGCGCTGCGCAAGGCCCGTGGCCTGGATGCGCGCAATCGCCGCGCACCGGGTTCGCAGGCCCTCCTCGGTGGCGGGCACAAAGGGCAGCCGTTCCAGCGGCCGCTGGGCCAGCGCCGCCTGCGGAGCCGGGCACACAAGGCTGCCCGCCAGCCGCACGGTGCGCCAGGCGGGGCCGCCCGTCTGCTCCAAAAACGAGTTGTGCAGCACCCGCTCCGCGCCGGTTTTTTCCAGATCCACCACGGCCTGCAGCACCTGGCCCGGCTCGGGCCACAGGGTCTCGGCCAGCATGGTGCCGTTCTCGCAGATCATGCCGTGCCCCGAAAACACCAGGTCGGTGGTGCTCTCGGTGCGGCCCGCCGAGGCATAGGCATAGGCGCAGCAGCACCGGGCCGCCTGGGCGGTCACTAGCTGGCGGCGGTATTCCTCCTTGGTCACCGTTTCGTTGCTGGCCGAGGGGTTCAAAACCAGGTTCGCGCCCGCAAGGCAGGCGTAGCTGCTGGGGGGCACCGGCACCCACAGGTCCTCGCACACGTCGGTCCCGATCACCACCGCGCCCTCCCGGTCCGCCAGCAGCAGATCCTCGCCAAAGGGCACCTCCAGCAGTTTGCCCTGCGGCCCGGGCAGCAAAAGCGTATCGGCCCGCCGGGCCCCGGCCGGGGCGAACCACCGCTTTTCGTAAAATTCCGCGTAGTTGGGCAGGCAGGTCTTGGGCACAAGGGCCACCGGCTCGCCGCCGTACAGGTACGCCGCGCAGTTGAACAAACGCCCGTGCGCCCGCACGGGCACCCCCACCGCCACAAGGCCCGCAAAGCCCAGCTCTGCGGCGCCCTGCGCCAGCCGCAGCGTTTCGCGCCAGGCAGCGTCGATCAGCGCGGTCTGGTGGAACAGGTCCCCGCAGGTATACCCCGTCACCGCCAGTTCCGGCAGCAGCAGCACCTGGGCGTCCAAGCAGCCGCGCAGGAGGCGCAGCATCTCGTCCACATTCTTTTCGGGCGCGGCAATGTGCACCCTGGGCGCGGCCAGCGCCACCCGGACCAATTGTTGCTTCATATCCTTCTTCCCCTCCCGGGCCCCGCGCCTGCGGCGGCCCAACGCACCGTGTCCTTATCAGTATGCATGCCCCGGGCCCGCGGCATGCATCGCCGCAGGCGCCTGCCAGCAAAAAGCCCCCCTTGCGGCCGCTCGCGCAGGCACAAAAGGGGGGATGCTTTTAACCTCTGCGGCCCGGTCAATTCTGCGGGTTCACAATGTTGCGCCATTCCAGGTCGCCCCGCTCCAGGCCGTGGATCAGCACCTCGGCGGTGGCAATGTTGGTGGCGATGGGGATGTTGCGCACGTCGCACAGCCGCAGCAGATTCATCTCGTTGGGCTCGTGGGGCTTGGCGCTGATGGGGTCGCGGAAAAACAGCAGCAGATCGATCTCGTTGCAGGCAATGCGGGCCGCGATCTGCTGGTCGCCCCCGTGCACGCCGGACAAAAAGCACTGGATGGGCAGGCCCGTGGCCTCGCTCACCAGCTTGCCGGTGGTCCCGGTGGCAATCAGTGTGTGCTGGTTCAACACCCCGCAATACGCAATGCAGAACTGCACCATCAATTCCTTCTTTGCGTCATGGGCGATCAAAGCAATGTTCATTTTAACGAAAAGCCCCCTCTGTACAAAAATAAAACAGACATTCTGTGTGTTCGGTCGGTTTACCAGCGCACCGCCAGGGTGAGCTGCTCGCCCAGCAGGCGGCGCGCCAGGTGATCCAGCGCTTTGAACGCCAGGCACCCGGCGGGCAGCGCCTGGCCCTGGGCCGCGCTGTGCTGTATCTCGGCGCTCTCGGGGATCACGGCGATCAGCTGGGCCGCCACCGTGTCGATGCACTCGTCCAGATCGCGCACGGCGCCCCCAAAGCTGGCCGGGCCCACCCGGTTCACCACCAGGCGCACGTTTTTGCAGCCGCCGTTCACCAGCTCGTCGGCGGCAATGCGGCCGTCGCGCAGGGTCACGGGGTCGGGCGTAAGTACCAGCAGCGCCATATCGCTCACCGTGCGGGCCGCCTGGAACGGCGCGCCCAGCCCGGCGGCGGTATCCACCAGGATAAAATCAAAATACGGGGCCATCCTGCCGATCAGGCGGCGCAGCGCCTCGGGCCGCACCTCGCCCCCCTCGTAAGGGGCGCTGATCACCGAGAGCCCTTTGTACACCGGGCTCTCCACCACGGCCTTATCCCCCTCGCACCGGCCCGAGAGCACGTCCGAGATGTCGTATACCGTCTTGCCGTATACGCCCGAGATAATGTCCACACTGCGCAGGCCGGAATCCAGCTCAATGAGCAGCACCTTTTTGCCCGCGGCGGCAAGCCTGCCGCCCAGCAGCACCGAAACGGTGCTCTTGCCCGTGCCGCCCTTCCCCGAGGCGACCATCAGGATCCTTGCGCTCAAAACTCTTCTTCCTCCTGCGGCTGGAATGCCATATAACAACACGGTGGGGAGTGGCATACACTCCCCCCGTGTTATCATAATATCACAAGCAAAATCATAAGGCAAGGCATATTTTGTGTAGAAAGGCCAAAAATTGCCCGTTTGCCGTGCATTTGGGCGTTTTTCCCTTACTTGGAAACAACATCCTGTTAAGGCAGCAGCACGCCCTCCTGGGCCGCCTGCAGCCCGCCCGTCTTTTCAAAGTAATAGGCGTTGAAGATATCCTTCACCAGCGGCAGCAGGTTCGCGCCGCCGCCGCCGTACTCAATGATCGCGCCAATGGCGATCTGCGGATCCTCCACCGGGCCGTAAGCAATGGCGGCGCTGTTCAGGTAGTGGTAGCCCCGCACCGGGTCGTATACCTCGGCGCGCTGCGGGCTGCCGGTCTTGGCTGCCAGGGTCAGCGGGTAATCCCGCAGGGCCGAATAGCTCCTTGCGGCCATCACCATGCCCTGCTCCACCGCGTCAAACATGCCGGTGCCGTCCTCGATCCGGCTTTCCACCACCGGTTCAAAGCTCTCCAGCATCTCGCCGGTGTTGGTGTCCTGGTAACCGGCGATCAAATGGGTCTGGTAGCGCACGCCCTTGTTTGCCAGCGTGCCCGCATAGGTGGCCAGCTGCACCGGGGTCACCGCCGCGTTGCCCTGGCCAATGGCCGCCATCAGCTCCAGGCCCTTGGTGAAGTTCTGGTCCTCGGTGCTGGTCAGGCGGCCGGCGGCCTCGGGCAGCTCCACGCCGGTAAGGGTGGCAAGACCCAGCTGCCGGGCGGTCTCGTCCATGGTGTCCACGCCCAGGCGGCGGCCCAAATCGTAAAAATACGTGTTGCAGCTGTACATCAGCGCGTCGTACAGGTTCAGGCTCGCGCCGCCCCGGTGGCCGATGCCCTCGCACCGGGGGCCGTTGCTGGTCACGTAAAAATTATAGGAGGCCTGGGCCCCGCCGCAGCGCACGGGTTTGTCCTCGGGGGTAATCAGCCCGTTCACCAGGCCCGAAATCGCCACCACCGGCTTAAAGGTCGAGCCCGGCTCATAAAGGCCCTGCAGCGCCCGGTTGATCAGCGGCAGGTTCGGGTCCTGGCTGTACTGGGTGTAGTGGGTGCTGTACAGGTTCAGGTCGTAGCTGGGGTAATTGGCCATGGCCAAAATTCCCCCGGTCTTCACGTCAATCACCACCACCGCGCCGCTGGTGGCCTCCTTGCCCTTGTGTTCCTCGGCGGTGGCCTGCAGGTTTTTGATCAGCGCTTCCAGCGCCTCGTTGCAGGTATTCTGTAAATCCTTGTTTACCGTTGTAACCACCGTGTCGCCCGGCTGGGGCGCCTTGATCACCGAGCTGGAAACGATCACGCCGTTTTTGTCGCGGCTCACCTGCTTTGTGCCGTCCACCCCGCGCAGGCGGCTCTCACACGCCTTTTCCAGGCCGCTGCGGCCGATCAGGTCGTTCATCTTGTAGCCCGCGTCCCGCAGGGGGTAGCTCACGCTGCCGTCCTCGCCCACCACGCGCCAGTCCTCGGCAAAAATCTGCCCCAAATCCCCCAGCAGGTGCGGGGCAATGGTGCCGTCCTCGTACACCCGGTAGCTGGTCTCGGTGATGTCGGCCCCGCGCGAGGTCAGCCCCCGCTCCTTCACCACGGCCACCGTGCGGTCGCTCACGTCCTTGGCCAGCACAAAGTTGTTGCTCTCGCTGAATTCCTCCAGCTCCATCTGGTAGCGCACGCCCCCCAAAATGCGCTGCCACCCGGGCTCGCATTCCTCCAGCGCGTAGCGCTTCACCATCGCGGCCATCACCTGGTCGGCGGTGGCGTACTGCTGCAGGCCCAGGTTCTTTTTCAGGTTTTCCAGCCGCTTGTGCGCCGCCGCGTCCTCCCCGTCCGTAAAGCTGTAGCCGCCGTTTTCCGGCGCGCTGATGGGCACGGTGTCGTTCCAGCCGTCGCCGCTGGCCTGCAATATTTCAATGAGCTCCCGCAGCATGTCGTTCACTTCGCCCGTGAGCATGAGCTTGTTCAGCGCCAGGTTATAGCCCGAGGCGTTGGTGGCAAGGCTGCGCCCATACTGATCCACAATGTCGCCCCGGGCGGCGGTGATGCGGAACTTGTAATTGGTCACCGCCTGCGCCTGGGCCAGCAGGTCTTCGCCCTGCACCAGCTGAAACTGCACCAGGCGCAGCACAAAGCCCACCAGCACCAGAACGGTGATGACGATCAGGCCGCCCACGCGGCGGAACACACTTTTTTGATCCATGGGCTTAGTCCTCCGGGTTCATGCGGCGCCACACCCCGCGCACCGCCGCCAGCGCCAGGGGCGAAAGGGCCGCGGTAAACACGGTCATGGGCAGCACCACGCCAAAATACCGCTGCGCGGCGCCCGCATAGCCGGGCATCAGGTAATAGAACAAAAAATCCACGCCGGTGATCAGCAGGCAGGCGCAGCCGCTCACCAAAATAAAGTTCATGGCGTTGGTGCGCAGGTACAGCTGCACCAGAATGGCGGCCGCAAAGCACACCGCCATCAGCCCCAGGGCCAGCAGCCCGGCCACCCGGCCGGCGGCATAATCCCACAACAGGCCGCCCACCGCGCCGAAAAAGGCCCCGGCGTACTCGCCCTCATACACCGCCACCGCCAGGCACACCGGCAAAATAAAGATCGGCCGCACCTGCCCAATGGTCAAAAAGCCGGGCGTGGTCTGGCCGGTCAGGGCCACCAGCAAGATCACAAGGTACAGGGCCCACTTGGCTGTCAGGCGTAAATTCCGCTTTGTGCGCGAGGTCACGGGCCCCCGTCCCCCTTTCAGCTCTGGTAATCGGTAATCACAAACACATGCTTGATGCTGTTCACATTCGCCCCCGGCTCAATCACCGCAATGGCGGATTTTCCGCTCTCCTCGGGCACCAGCTCGGCCACGGTGCCCACCCGGATGTTGGGCGGGAACTCGCCCCCCAGGCCGGTGGTGATGATCTCGTCGCCCACCACGGCCAGCGTATCGCGCGAGAGGTTTTCCAGCACGCACCGGCCCGCAGCCGCATAGGCCGCGTCGCCGTTCAGGTTGCCGCTGTCGCGGGTGCGGCTCACAAGGCACGCCACATACGAGCCCGGCTGCAAAATGGTCATCACCTTGCTGGAAACCGTGCCGGCGTCCAGCACCCGGCCCACCAGGTATCCGTCGTCGCTGATCACCACGTCCCCGGTTTCCACCCCGTTCACGGTGCCCTGGTCAATGGTAAAGCCCCCGAACTGTTCCAGCGGGTCGCGGCCGATCACATTGGCCGAGGCATAAACGAACTGGGGGTTGTCGGCCTCGATCTTGTGCAGGTCCCGAAAGGCCTGGTTCTCGGTCTTAACGCGGTCGTAATCCACCATCTGCTCCCGCAGCTGGCGGTTCTCCTGGGCCAGGCGCTCGTTTTCGGCCAGGATCTCGTCAATGCGGGCGTATTTGTCCATCAGCCCGTCGATCCCTCCGCCCAGCAGCTGCGCCGCCTTTTGAAAGGGCATGGCAACGGCGCTCAATATCTCCTGCGGCGCGCTGGTGAGCCGCCCGTTGGCGCCGGCCCAGGCCATCATGCCGGCCAGCAGCACCGCCACCGCCACCATGATCTTGAATTTTTTGGTGTAAAAAAAGTCTTTCACTGCGCTGCGCTCACCTCGCTTGCAAACGTTGTGGTCCTGCGGCGAAAAAAGCGCGGGCGGCGAAGCTGCCGCCCGCGCCGGGGTAACGGGAACGGGGCCCGGGCGCGCCGCGCGCCGCCCTCACGGCAGCCGGCGCAGCCGCTCTTCCCCCGCTGCTTTTCAAAAATGCGACGAATCGTCGTCCAGCACGTCGCCCAAAAGGTCCAGGTGATCCAGCACCGACCCGGTGCCGATGGCCACGCAGTCCAGCGGGCTTTCGGCCACATGCACGTCGATGCCGGTCTCCCGCTGCACCAGCTGGTTCAGCCCGCGCAGCAGCGCGCCGCCGCCGGTCAGCATAATGCCGTGGTCAATGATGTCGGCCGAGAGCTCGGGCGGGGTGCGCTCCAGGGTTTCCTTAATGGCGTCCACAATTTTTTGCAGGCTCTCGTCCAGCGCCTCGCGCACCTCTTCCGAGTGGATGGTGATGTTCTTGGGCAGGCCGTCCACCAGGTTGCGGCCCTTGATCTCCATGCTGGTCTCCTGATCCAGCTCGTAGGCCGAGCCGATCTCGATCTTGATCTGCTCCGCGGTGCGCTCGCCGATCAGCAGGTTGTACTTGCGCTTGATGTAAGCGATGATGCTCTGGTCGAACTCGTCGCCGCCCACCCGCACGCTGCGGCTGGCCACAATGCCCCCCAGGCTGATCACCGCCACCTCGCTGGTGCCGCCGCCAATGTCCACCACCATGCTGCCCGAGGGCTCGCTGATGGGCAGTCCGGCCCCAATGGCCGCGGCCATCGGCTCCTCGATCACGCTCACCTGCCGCGCGCCCGCCTTCAGGCTGGCTTCCTTCACGGCGCGGCGCTCCACCTCGGTCACGCCGGACGGGATGCAGATGACCACCCGGGGGCGGAAGAACATGCTGTTGCCGCACACCTTCTTGATAAACCGGCTCAGCATGTTGGCGGTAATGTCAAAGTCGGCGATCACGCCGTCCTTGAGCGGGCGCACCGCCACGATGCTGCCCGGGGTGCGGCCGATCACGGCTTTGGCCTCGTGGCCCACGCTGCGCACGTCGTCGGTCTTTGTATCCACGGCCACCACGCTGGGCTCCCGCATGATGATCCCCTTGCCCCGCAGGTAGACCAGCGTATTGGCGGTGCCCAGGTCGATCCCGATGTCTTTGCTGAACATATCCGATTCTCTCCTTTTATCCACTCTCTATATTCAATTGGCGTTTTGGCAAAATTATACCCTATTATTATAACCGCGCCGCGCGGGTTTCTCAACGGCCCCGCGCTATTTTTCTCAATTTATTCAAAATTTTTCAGCATTCGCGCCACCCGCGAGACCGGCAGGCCCATCACATTGTAGTAACAGCCCTCGATCTCTTCGCAAAACAGGGCCGCGCGGCCCTGGATGCCGTAGCCGCCCGCCTTGTCGTAGGGCTCGTCGGTGTTAAGATACGCCTCCAGCTCCGCCGCCGGGATGGGGTAAAACCGCACCCGCGTGCTGGCGGTCTCGCACAGCTCCCGCTCCCCCCGGCGCAGGCACACGCCGGTGTGCACCCAGTGGTCCGCGCCGGAAAGCGCGGTCAGCATGCGCCGCGCGTCCTCCTTGTCCCTTGGCTTGCCGAACACCCGGCCGCCAAATTCCACCACCGTGTCGCACCCCAGCACCGTATCGCCCGGGTGCAGGGCGGCCGCCGCCCCGCACTTGCCGCGGGCCAGGGCCAGGGCCAGCTCCCGGGGGGTGGGCGCCGTGAGGGTGCTCTCGTCAAAATCGCTGGGCAGCACCGTGTACTCGGGCGTGATAAGCGCCAGCAGCTCCTTGCGCCGCGGGCTGCCGGAAGCCAGGATCAATGACATAACGAAACGCTCCTTTGGTTTATTTCAAAATCCGCCCCGCGGGGCGCGCCGCCCCTTTAAATGCGGGTGCGGCCGTACAAAAAGATCGCCAGGCTGATGGTGATGATCTGCGCCACGCTGATGCCCATGGTGCACGCCAGGTCCAGGCTCACCACGCTCAGATCCAGCACCGGGTGAAAGCTGATGCTCTTGGAAAACGCCAGCCAGGCCAGCGCCGGCACCCCGGCGCACAGGCTGGCGATCATGGCTCCCAGAATAATGCCGGACAAAATAAAAAAGCAGAGAAGCAGGGTGCGTTTCATGGTACTATGTTCCCTTTCGATTTATAAGTTTTGTTGAACATCCTTCACAGCCGGCCGGTGGAGCCAAAGCCCCCCTCGCCCCGTTCCGTCCCGTCCAGTGTTTCTGCCTGCCGGAACGCCGCCTGCGCCACCGGCAGGATCATCAGCTGCGCGATCCGCTCGCCCGGCTGGATGGTGTAGGTCTCGGGCCCCAGGTTCACAAGGCCCACCTGCATCTCACCCCGGTAGTCCGAGTCCACCACCCCCACCCCGTTCGACAGGGTCAGCCCCCGCTTGATGGCAAGGCCGCTGCGGGCGCACACCAGTGCCACGTATTCCGGCCCCGGCAGCTGAATGGCAACGCCCGTGGGCACCATGGCCCGGCCCATGGGCGCAAGGTCCAGGGGCTCGTCCAGCACCGCGCACAGGTCCGCCGCGGCCGAGCCGGGGGTTGCGTAGGCCGGGGCCTTGGCGCCCGGCCGGGTCAGTTTGAATTTCACCTGCATCTTGTGTTTCCTTTCTTTCGCCGCCCGCTCAGGGGGCGGGCTTGTAATAAAGGCCCCGGGTAAATTCGCCCGGCCAGGGGGCGCGGGCCGCCAGCAGCTCCAGCGCTTTGGCCGCCTCGGCCCTGGTTTCCAGCGTGAACAGGGCAAGGCCCGCGTCCGCGGGCACCTCGCCCAGCCGCTCGCCCATGTAAAGGGTCACCGGGTTGTAGATCTGGCGCACCCCGCCGCCGCATCGCACCGGGAACTTCCGGCGCTTGCGGTCGGTCAGAACGCCCTGCTTTTCGCACCGGGCGCAGTCGGTCACATTGTGCAGCGGGCAGGCCCGGGTCATCATCAGGGGCATATGGCCGTACACCAGCGCCCAGGTGGGAATGCCCGGCTCCAGCGCCTCCATCTCGGCAAGGGGCACCTCGGGCAGCACGGTCAGCGCTTTCAGACCCAGCCTGCGGTATTCCTCCGCGGCCAGGGGGTTTGTGATGTTCAGCCCAAAGCCGCCGTAGAGCGGCAGGCCCTTCGCCAGCTCAAAGTGCGCCAGGTTCTGGGCAAGGTAGCCCTGAAAGCCCCCTTCGCGGGTGGCCCCGATCTGCTTTTGCACCGCCGCCTCCATGGCGCCGAACTCCGCGCGGGGCAATTCCAGCACTGCCTTTTGCCGCAGCGCGGCGGGCACCCTTTCCGCCTCGGCAATGGGCAGGATGAACCCCTCCAGCCGCGGCAGCCACTCGGCGGGGGCCTGCTCCCAGGCTTCAAACCGCGCCCACAGCGGCAGCGCCGCCCGGCACGGGTGGTGCGCGGCGGCCGGCAGCCTTGGCGCGGCGCAGGGCAGCGGCCGGGGCGCCTCGCGCTTTTGCAGCAGCTTTTCCAGCGCGGCGCGGCGCAGCTCGTTCCACACGGCTCCCGGCAGGTAGCCCGGCTCCCCCTCCACCTGCAGCCCGGCAGCGTAAAAAGGGGTGCCGCCGGTCTTTTCCAGCGCCTTTTGAATGGCGGGGCGCTGGTCCCGCTCGGCGGGCAAGGGCGTTTCCTCCCCGTATACAATGGCAAGGTTGCCCGCCTCGTCCCGCGCGGTCAGCTTGACCCCGTCGGCCTCGCACACCGCCGTAAAATGCACCGGCACCGCCTGGCGCTCGCGCCGGTACAGCCCGCGCACCGCGGGCAGGGCCGCGCGGCTGGCCGCCGTGTCCTCCGGTGTGCGCACCCCAAACATGCTGCCGTCCATCCGCCCGGCCAGATATCCGTTTGTAAAGCCCGAGCGGGAGAACACATCCCGCAGCAGCGCCTCGTCCCAGGGGCGGCCCGCCAGGCTCTCGCCGCAGGCGTGCACCGCCGCGGCCACGTATTCGGGGCCCCGCAGCCGCCCCTCGATCTTGGCGCTGGCCACCCCCGCCCCCGCAAGCTGGGGCAGGCTCGCCACCGCGCACAGGTCCTTCAGCGACAGGTGCGCCGCCCCCGAGCCGTCGGCGGCAAAGGGCAGGCGGCAGGGCCCGGCGCAGCCGCCCCGGTTGCCGCTGCGCCCGCCCAAAAAGGCGCTCATGTAGCACTGCCCGGAAACCGACATGCACAGCGCGCCGTGCACGAACACCTCCAGCTCAATGGGGCTGTCCTGCGCAATGGCCCGCACCTCGGCAAGGCTCAGCTCCCGCGCCAGCACCACCCGCGAAAAGCCCATGGCCGCCAGCTGCCGCACGCCTGCGGGGCTGTGCACGCTCATCTGGGTCGAGCCGTGCAGCAAAAGCCCCGGCGCCATCCGGCGCGCCAGGGCCGCCGCCGCCAGGTCCTGCACAATCAGCGCGTCCGCCCCGGCCTCGGCGGCGGCGCGCACGCAGTCCGCTGCGGCGGCCAGCTCCCCGGGCCACAGGGTGGTGTTCACCGCCACATACACCTTCACGTTCCGGGCGTGGCAAAAGGCCGTGGCCCCTGCCAGCTCTTCGGGCGTAAAATTGCCCGCCGTGCGGCGGGCGCTGAATTGCTTTAAACCCAGATAAACAGCATGTGCGCCGCTGAAAACAGCGGCGCGCAAAGCCTCCCCGTCCCCCGCGGGGGCCAGGATCTCCATTTTCTTCGGGCCTGCCGTCATGCGCGGCTCCCCCGCAGGCGCTGCACCTCGCGCTGCAGCCGGTCCACCTCGCGGCGGGCCTCCTCGGCGGCCAGCTTTGCCTTCGCGGCGTCCTCCAGGTAGTCCTTGATCTGCGAGCGCATGTTGTCGGCGCCCTCGGCGTTCTTTTTCAGCTCGTCCAGGTACCCCAGCGCCGTGATGATGGCGCTGGCGGCCACGCTGGCCGACGGGTTCTGGATCATCAGCTCGTTCATATCGTGGTCCAGCCGCTCGGCCAGCCCCTGCACATACTCCTCCCGGTCGGTGGTGGAAACAATGTAACTGGACCCGCATACGGTCAGCTTTATTTTGTTGGCAGGCATGACGTTTTTCTCTCCATTTCAAAATTCTATCGGCAGAAGGCCCCTGGGGGCGCCCTCGTTACTGCTGTCTACTCCATTATAGTATAAACGGTTGATACAGAAAACCCCATTTTTTGAAATTTCGTTGCTTTTTCTGTTGTTTGCCCCCGAACCGCTTCCCGGAAACCCGTTTTTTCCTTGAAACGCATGGTAAAACTTGTTACAATAGCTTTGTATGTCGGCGCACGGTGCGCCCTGCCCCGATTTTTGCGCACCCACGGCCCCAGGGGCGGCGGGTGAAGCCGGATAAATCTTGACTTGAGAGGGAGAGAACACAGTTTTGACCAAATACACCAAAAAGGAATTTGAAAAGCTGCTCAAAGAAAAACTGAACAGCGAATACGGCATCACCCTGGAGCTGGCCTCGAACCAGCAGATCTACCGGGTGCTTGCCCTGCTCACCCGCCGCATGATGAGCGACCAGCACAAGCGCTTCCAAAGCCGGGCCTACGGCACCGGCACCAAGCAGGTCTATTACCTCTGCATGGAATTCCTCATGGGCCGCAGCCTGAAAAGCAGCCTGTTCAACCTGGGCCTTGCCGAGGTCGCCTCCGCCGTTTTGGCCGACGCCGACATCAAGCTCGACAGCATCTACGAGGAAGAGCCGGACGCGGGCCTTGGCAACGGCGGCCTTGGCCGCCTGGCCGCCTGCTATCTGGACGGCATGGCCACCACCGGCATCGCGGGCACCGGCTATTCCATCCTGTACGAGTACGGCATCTTCAAACAGAAAATCGTGGACGGCTGGCAGCAGGAAAAGGCCGACAACTGGCTGCCCGGCGGCCAGGTCTGGCTCAAAAGCCACCCGGACCAGAGCATCGAGATCAAGTTCGACGGCGAGATCGAGGAAGCCTGGGAGGGCACCTTCCACCACGTCACCCACAAAAACTACAACAGCGTCATCGCCGTACCCAGCGACATGTACGTGGCCGGGTACGACGGGCAGGGCGTGGCCAAGCTGCGCCTGTGGCAGGCCAAAGCGCCGGATTTCGATATGAAGAGCTTCAACGCGGGCGAGTACGGCAGCGCCATCACCAAAAACGCCTCGGCCGAGCTCATCAGCAAGATCCTGTACCCCAACGACAACCACATGGAGGGCAAGATCCTGCGGCTGCGCCAGCAGTATTTCCTGTCCGCCGCCTCCATTGGCGACATTTGCCAGAACCACCTGGCCCAGTACGGCAGCCTCGACACCCTGCCCGAAAAGGCGGCCATCCAGCTGAACGACACCCACCCCACCCTGGCCATCCCCGAGCTGATGCGCGTCCTGCTGGACGAATGCGGCTACGGCTGGGCCAAAGCGTTCGATATCTGCCGCCGCACCTTTGCCTACACCAACCACACCGTCATGAGCGAGGCGCTGGAAAAGTGGAATGTGGATATCTTCCGCACCACCCTGCCCCGCATCTACTCCATCCTGGAAGAGCTGGACCGCTGCTGCCGGGCCGACTTTGAAAAGGCCTTCCCCGGCGACAAGGGCAAGATCGACTACATGGCCATCCTGGGCGACAACCAGGTCCGCATGGCCAACATCTGCTGCTATGTGTGCCACTCCATCAACGGCGTGTCCAAGCTGCACAGCGAGATCATCAAAGACAGCGTCTTCCACGACTACTACCTTTACAAGCCCCAGGCCTTCAAAAACGTGACCAACGGCATCGCCTACCGGCGCTGGCTGCTGGCCTCGAACCCCCGGCTCACAAACCTTTTGTGCGAGACCATCGGCGACGGCTTCAAGCACGACGCCTCGCAGCTCGCCCGGCTGAACAAATTCAGCGCCGACAAGGGCGTGCTGCAGGCCCTCGAGCAGGTCAAGCGCGACAACAAGATCGAGTTTGCAAGCCACCTGCACCGCGTCACCGGCCAGATCATCGACCCCGGCAGCATCTTCGACTGCCAGGTCAAGCGCATGCACGAGTACAAGCGCCAGCACCTGAACGCGCTGAACATCGCCGCCCAGTACCTGTACCTGAAAGAGAACCCGAACGCCGCCTTCACCCCCAAGACCTACATCTTCGGCGCCAAGGCGGCCCCCGGCTACTACATGGCAAAGCAGATGATCCGCCTGATCTGCAAGCTGGGCGAACTGATCGACGCCGACCCCGCCGTGCGCGAAAAGCTGCAGGTGGTGTATCTGGAAGACTACAACGTCACCACCAGCGAGCGGCTCATGCCCGCCAGCGAGGTGAGCGAGCAGATCAGCCTTGCGGGCACCGAGGCCAGCGGCACCGGCAACATGAAGTTCATGCTCAACGGCGCCATCACCCTGGGCACGCTGGACGGCGCCAACGTGGAGATCGCCGACGCCGCGGGCAAGGAAAACGAGATCATCTTCGGCATGCTCACCCACGAGGTCGACGCGCTCAAGGCCATGGGCTACCACCCCAGCATGTTCGCCAACCGCGACGAAACCGCCCTGCGGGTGCTCAGCTTTTTGGAAAAGGGCTGGAACGGCGAGGATTTCCACGAGATCGTGAACAACCTGCGCACCAGCGACCCCTACATGGTCATGGCCGATTTTGTGGACTACCGCCGCGCCCAGGAGGACGTGCAGAAGCTCTACGCCGACCGCGAGCGCTGGAACCGCATGAGCCTTGCCAACATCGCGGGCAGCGGCGTGTTCAGCGCCGACCGCTCGGTGACCGATTACGCCAACAACATCTGGGGCACCCACCCCGTCAAGTGACCCACGGCGCTTTGTGCCCCCGGGCGGCAGGCTGCCTGCCCGGGGGTTTTTCCGCTTTTTCAAAATCACTTTAGCAAGGAGCGACTTCGCTTGGATCATCTGTACAACAGCCTGGACCCCGCCTGTAAAAGCCCCTTTGGCGCTGTGCGCGCCGGGCGGCGGGTGCGCTTTTCGCTCACCATCCCCAGCCATTACGGCTTTGTGGAGCCCCGGCTGGTGCTCACGCCGGCCGGCGGCCAGCCCGCCGAGCACCGCATGCAGTTCGAGGGCTGTGTGGAGGATGTGAACCATTTTTCCCTCTCGCTGCGCGCCCCCGCGCCCGGGCTGTACTTTTATTACTTTGATCTTTATTCCGACTTCCGCAAGCTCTACCGCGGCCCCTTGGGCGAGGCGGTGGTCAGCTGGGTGCCCGCCGCCCCCTGGCAGCTCACGGTATACGAGCCGGAGTTCGAGACCCCGGCCGAGCTCAAGGGCGGCGTGCTGTACCAGATCTTCCCCGACCGCTTCTGCGAGGGCGTGCCGGGCAAGCCCCTGCCCTTTGCCGACCGGGTCTACCGCGAAAACAAGCGGGGCGAGCCCTACTTCTGGCCCAACGAAAACGGCGGCCAGCTGAACATGGACTATTTCGGCGGCGATTTCGCGGGCATCAAACAAAAGCTGCCCTACCTTGCCGACCTGGGCGTGACCTGGCTCTACCTGAACCCCATCTTCGAGGCCCACGCCAACCACCGCTACAACACGGCCGATTACCTCAAGGCCGACCCCCTGCTGGGCACCAACGAGGACTTTGCGGACCTGTGCGCCGAGGCAAAGCGGCAGGGCATCCGCATCATTCTGGACGGGGTGTTCAGCCACACCGGGTCCGACAGCGTGTATTTCAACAAAGAGGGCCGCTACGGCTGGGGCGGCGCCTACCACGACCCCCAAAGCCCCTACCGCTCCTGGTACGATTTCAGCCCCAATTACCCCTGCGGCTACCGCAGCTGGTGGGGCTTCGACACCCTGCCCGAGGTGAACGAAAACGACGCCGCCTACCGCGAGTTCGTGTGCGGCAAGGGCGGCGTGATCGACACCTGGCTCTCGCTGGGGGCCAGCGGTTTCCGGCTGGACGTGGCCGACGAGCTGCCCGACGATTTTATCCGCGCCATCCGCCGGGCGGTCAAGGCCCACGGGCCGGACAAATACCTCCTGGGCGAAGTGTGGGAGGACGCCACCACCAAAGAATCCTACGGCGTGCGCCGCACCTACCTTTTGGGCAAAGGGCTGGACGGGGTCATGAACTACCCCTTCCGCAACGCGGCCCTGGCTTTTGTCAAGGGCCGCCCCGCCGAGCAGGTGGCCGAGGACCTGCTTGCCATCTGCGAGCATTATCCCCCGCCCGCGCTGCACGCGGTTATGAACTTCATGAGCACCCACGACACCGAGCGCGCGCTCACCGCCATTGCCGACGAACCCTCAAACGGGCGCGACCGCTACTGGCAGAGCGGCCGGCGGCTGCCCCGGGGCCAGTACGACCAGGGGGTGCGCCTGCTGCGCCTGGCCTACGCCATGATCTTTACCCTGCCGGGCGTGCCCAGCATCTATTACGGCGACGAAGTGGCCATGCAGGGCTACCGCGACCCCTTCAACCGCGCCTATTTCGAGTGGGACTCCCGCGAGTACCGGGTGCGCCCGGTGCTGCGCCGCCTGGCCCAATACCGCCGCGAGTGCGACGCTTTTAAGGACGGCTCGTTCGAGCTGCTGGCGGCCCAGGGCGGCCTGCTGCACTACCGCCGCCGCGGCCGCACCCAAACCGCCGAAATCGCGCTGAACCGCACCCCGCGCCTGCTCACCGTGCAGATGTTCGGCCAGCCCGCCGAGATCGAGCCCTTCGGCTTCGCCGTGCTCACCCAAAACAACGCATAAGCCCACAGGCAAGAGAACCCGGGCGGCAAATGCCGCCCGGGTTCTCTTTTTATCCCCTCAACCGAACCCCTCCCGCGCCGGAACGCGGCCCTGCACACAAAGGGGCACCCTGTGCGCACAGCACAGCGCTTTTTTTCCACCGGCACACCGAAAAAGCAGGAACGCGCCTTTGGGAAAAAGGCTTAAAAATATTGATTTTTTAAAAAATCACAGAAAATCAGTTTTAAAAACAGCCTGCCGCAAATCCCCGGCAGGCTGTTCGATTTATTCTTTCCTCTATGGCCAATCCATGGCCATGTTTTTCCTCCTCGTGCTGAATTATAACAAAAACATATAAAAACGGCCATATAAGGTCTTCCTGTACTTTAAAAAAGATTATACTAAAAAGCATCAACAGGATTCTGAACGTGGTGAGGAATATGGATAAACTGAAAATTTTAAAAAAGACAGAGCCCGTAATGTTCACGATTCGGGTAGACCGTTCTATTTTAGAGTTTTATGAAAAACTTGCAGGGCAGACCGGCCGCAGCCGCAACGAATTGCTCAGCCTTGCGCTGGACTATGCCAAAGACAAATTTATGATCGTGGAATCCCATCCATAGTCTTTTTTTATGCTGCTTTTCTATTTTGTCTGTCTGCCATTTCACATCATCGCCGCATCTTTGACGGAAGTTCTCGCTTTAAAACACAGGAGCCAATATCCTTTTAGGGTATACTGGCTCCTGTGTTTTCTTGTTTTTAAAGATAAAATCCAAAATTTAAAATTCACATCTTATTTTCAGGCGGATAAATTGCACTATTTTTTCCCAAACAGGGCTTTGCGGGCATTATTTATAAATTCTCCGTATTTCATTCCGTTTGATATTACAATAGCGCTTTGTCCGATTACCACTGGGACAAACAGCCACAGCGCCGAATATAGCCAATAGATAGGAGGCATCAGCCCGCTTTTCACAATGTAAATCATCCCGTAAATGGAAATTGGCAGCATCACAAATAGCGCTGTGAGCATTCCGGGTGAATAGAATTTCGTGGACCTATTCATTCTCGTAGCCGCAAGATGGGCAATCGTTTCAACAAACCCAAGCAATAGCGGGGCGCAGCACATCCATACCAGGCCAGGAAAAAATATGGGAACAAACGCCACAAACATTTCTAACGCAAAGAGTATGAGTTTGGCGATCCCCTCATTTTTAAGCCTAAAACCAATTCCATGCAGAACCATATCAACAAAGCCGCCGGGAAAACGCATTTCTTCCCATTCATGAACCGAAATTGCAATAAAGTATAGCGCCGCGAGTCGCTGTGTCATTGGCATTGACCGCCAGTTCACAATTGTAAACACCGCTACGCTTAAACCCACAACAGTTGAAAACCAAATGCTGTTTTTCTCCAAAAACTTTTGCAAAACCTGTCACCTCTGAAATCCAAGTTGAAAGCCCAACAACATGTCGTATAATAACAAGTATATTTATTTTTTTAATTTCATCAACAGACAATTATGTAAGATTTGTCGGATAAAGAGGAGAAAATGATGAATAAACAACCTGAAATAACCGCCGCGACCCGGCAGAGGCTTATTGATGCGTTTTGGACAGTGTATGGGCAAAAGCGGATTGAACAAATCCGTGTTAAGGAAATTGCTCAACTTGCACATTGCCACCGAGGCACATTCTATGAGTATTTCAACGACATATACGACTTATTGAATCAGGAAGAAAATGAGATAATCATTCAGCTTGAAGAAATGCTGTCAGTCAGATTACAGGGCAGCCAGGAAGAGGATGGGCTGAAAAACATTGCGGAATTTTATTTGAAGAATGGCAAACGTTTGAATCTTTTAATTGGTACAGGCGGATACAATGCATTCCTGATTCGATTTAAGAAAGCGTTATATCCCCTCTTTCGAACTGCAAATTCAGTGGCCGATACAAAGCGCTCCGCCATTATCTATGAATTCGGCATCAATGGGCTGCTTATGGCTTTTCATGCGTGGTATGAGCATCAAGATCGCATGGCAATAGAGGATTTGCTCATATTGTTGCGCTTAATGATTGAAAGGGGAATTCCGAGCGCAATGATGTATTAAACATTCCGTTGGGGTTTCAGCGCCGCTCCAGCCGGTCCGCCTCCAGCACTGCCGCCGCCGCGTCCCGCTCGCTCACCGCAAAGGGCATGTTCCCCATGTTGTCCGTGGGGGCGCAGGCCAGGGCCGCCGCCCGGGCCAGCTCCTGCGGGGTCAGCCGCCCGAAGCCCAGCGCTTCCAGCGTGGTGGGCAGGCCCACCGCGCGGCAGAACGCCAGCGCGGCGGCCAGGTCCGCCGCCGCCCGCCCGGGGTGTGCGCCCAGCCGCTGTTCCAGCACCAGCTGCACCAGCGTGCCAAAGGCCACCTTCTCGCCGTGGCTGCTGGCCCTTCCCGCGGGCAGCGCCGCCAGGCCGTTGTTCACTGCGTGGGCCGCGGCAAGGCCCCCGCTCTCGAACCCGATCCCGCTCAAACAGATGTTCGCCTCCACGATCCGTTCCAGCGCCGGGCCGGGCCGCTTCTCCTGCGCCTCGGCCAGGGCCGCCGTGCCGTATTCCCGCAGGGTGTCCCAGCAGGCGCGCGCCAGGGCCAGCGCCGCTGTGCCGGGCACGCCCCCCAGCCCGTTCCTTCCGCCCGCCTCGGCGCAGGCCCGCGCCTCGAACCAGGTCGCCAGCGCGTCCCCCATGCCCGCCGCCAGCAGCCGCGGCGGGGCGGCCGCGATCTGGGCGGTGTCGGCCAGCACCAGCGCCGGGCTCTGCGCCAGCTGCAGATAGCGCTGGAACAGCCCTTCGGGCGTATACAGCACGGCGGCAGCGCTGCAGGGCGCGTCGGTGGAGGCCGCGGTGGGCAGCATCACCGCGGGCGCACCGGCAAAGTGCGCCGCCGCCTTTGCCAGGTCCAGGTGCCTGCCCCCGCCCGCGCCCGCCAGCACCCCGCACCCGCTGGCCGCAAACGCCGCGGCCAGCCGCCGCGCCTCCTGTTCGCAGCAGGCCGCGCCGGTCTCAGCCCACACCAAGGGCCCGGCGCCCGCCATTCCCTCGCGCACATCCCGCTCCATCCGCTGCCGCCCCGCCGGGTCGGTCACCACAAAAAGCCCCTGCCCCAGCGGCGCGGTGTATTGCCCCAATCGTTTCAGCAGGCCGGGCCCCTGCACATAGCGGCCCGGGCCGCCGAGCAGCGTATCCATCCCTTGTCCACTCCCTTTTGTGTTCTTACCTGAATAATATACCACCGCCCGCCCCATTGCAAAGCATTTTTGCGCCGTCGGCCTTGACAGTTCTGGTCTAACCTGTTAGACTTAAAGCAAGGATGGTCTATGTTGTTAGACCGATCGCAAAGGAGGCGTTTTGCATGGAACTGCGTCTGGGCGACAGTGAGTATCGGTTTGCCCAGCTGGTGTGGCGGCACGAACCAGTTGCCAGCGGCCGGCTGGTCAAGCTGGCCGCCGCCGAACTGGGCTGGAAAAAAAGCACCACCTACACCGTGCTGAAAAACCTGTGCAACAAGGGGGTGCTGCAAAACGAAAACGCCCTGGTGACCGCGCTGGTCAAGGAGAGCGAGGTGCAAAAGCAGGAGAGCGCCTCGGTGGTGGACCGGGCCTTTGGGGGCAGCCTGCCGGGCTTTGTGGCGGCCTTTTTAAACCAGAAGGGCATCAGCCCGCAGGAGGCGGACCAGATCCAGGCAATGATCGATCAATACCGGGAGGGGCAAAAATGAACTGGGCTTCGATCTTCCGGGTCCTCATGACCCTCACCCTTCAGGGCTCGGTGGCGCTGGTGCTGGTGGCGCTGCTGAACTTTATCCTGGGCCTTTTCAAGGCGCCCCGCCGGGTGTGCGCGCTGCTCTGGTCGGTGGTGCTGCTGCGTTTTTTGATCCCATTCGGCTTCACCTCGCCCTTCAGCCTCTACGCGCTGCAGCCGGTGCGGCAGTATTTCACCGAGTCCCGCGTTACCGACAGCCTGGTGGGCGACTACGAGGCAATCGTGAGCGGCACACCGGAATTTGAATACGCCGTTGCGGCCGGGGCGCAGCCGCGCAGGATCCGCGGGCTGGACCTTGAATACGCGGCGGTCGTCCGGCAGGACGGCAAGCTTTACCCCGCCCGCACCCTGGGCGGGACCTACGCGCCCCTTTTGGTCAGGCTGTGGCTGGGCGGCGCGGCTTTTTGCCTTGCGGCCGGCCTGGCCCGCTATGGGCTGCTGCGCCGCCGGGTGCGCTTTGCCTACAAGGCCGAAGCTGGCGTTTACACCGGCGCCTGTGTGGCCGCGCCCTTTGTGCTGGGCTTTTTGCGGCCCCGCATCTACCTGCCCGCCGGGCTCTCCGGCCCGGAGCGGGAATACATCCTGCTGCACGAGCGCACGCACCTGCGCCGCGGCGACCCCTGGTTCAAGCTGGCGTTCAGCCTGGCCGTGTGCCTGCACTGGTGGAACCCCTGGGTCTGGATGGGTTATAAATGCCTTTTGTCCGACATCGAGGCCGCCTGCGACCAGGCGGTGCTGCGCGCGCTGGGCAGCGGGGTAAAGGCCGATTACAGCCAAAGCCTGCTCCAATTCGCAGGGGGCGGTCCGGCGGGCCTCGCCACCCCCCTCGCCTTCGGCGAAACCGCCGTCAAGGCCCGTGTAAAGCAGGTGCTCCGCTACAAAAAGCCCCGCGCGGCGCTCACCGCTCTGGCCGCTGCGGCGGCCCTGCTCGCCGCCTGCGCGGTATTGGCCGACCCGGCCGCCGCTCCCCCCACCCCGCAACCCGCCGACACCAGCTACCGCGACCAGCTCACCCGCGCCGTTGCCGAGCTGGAGCAGGCCCGCCAAACGGCCGGCGCTTCGGCGCTGGTGCCCAGCGCTTTCAAGGCGGAGCTGGACGCGGCCTACGAGCAGCGCGTGGCCGAGCTGCAAGCTTACGACGAGCGGCACGCGGCCTATAGCACTGGTTCCTTCGCCGCGGGCGATCCCACCCGACCCTCCTCTTCCGAAAGCCTGCAGATGGACCACACCGACGACCCGGAGCTTTGGGAACAGGCGCTTGCCGACCACGAGGCCTGGGCGGCGCAAAACGGCGTTCAGCTGGGGCTCGTAACCGACGTAACCGACGAACAGGCGCAGGCCGCGCTGGATTTTCAAACCGGGCTCTCCTCCGCCGGCACGCTGCTCTACCCGGTGCCGAACCAAACCCACAGCGATCGCCAAACCGGCGCGGAGGAAGGCGGGGCCTATCCCCCCGTGCTGATCCAGGCGGCCCAGGGCGCGCCGCTCTTCTCCATGACCGATGGGCTGGTGGTGCTGGCCGCCTCCTCGCCAGCAATGGGCAGGTTTATCGTGGTGAACCACGGCCCCTCCTGCTTTTTATACGCCGATCTCGGCGGGCTCACCGTCACCAGCGGCAGCCGCGTCACGCGGGGGCAGCTGCTGGGTTACCTGGCGGGCGAGGGCCGGCCCCTGCGGCTGAGCTTTTACGAGGATGGCCTCTCCCAGGACCTGGCCGGCTCTTTCCCCAACTGGATCGGCGGCTAAAACCCGCCGCAAGGCGCGCCGTTTTATCCCGCCTTTGCTCCCCCGTCACACAGCCGGGGGAGTTTTTTGCGCCCCCTTTTCCCGCCGCTTTGTTTTGCTTTTCGTCCCTCCTGCGCATATTACGGCAAAAAAAGAAAAGCGTCCTGCTGTATCCGCCCGCTCTTTTTGTTATAATAGCAATAGGCCGCCCGGCAGGGCGGCCGCAGAGAAAGGATCAATCCCATGAACGCATTTGATATCATCGGTCCGGTAATGATCGGGCCGTCATCGAGCCACACGGCGGGCGCGGTGCGCATCGGCA
>OFOK01001111.1_pt1 | contig 22315 bp, 20 predicted proteins | sample 1542001 | NCBI WGS metagenome assembly OFOK01 (sample SAMN04209242, study PRJEB22552) | human gut metagenome | biome: gut; material: feces | host: Homo sapiens | place: USA: Oklahoma
GAGCCGCATCCGTAACGGCCCATCCTCTTCCATAAGGCGTTTGGCTTGCGAATCGGAATCATAGACCGGGACACCGCAAGCGACAAAAAGCCGGCAGACGGTCGATTTACCGCTTCCGATACCTCCTGTTATACCTACCTTAATCATTTTTCTTGCTGACGGGGATCCGGAATTTCGGGAACCGATCCGACGGAGATGACCTTAATATCGCTCAACCGGACGGAAATGGCGTTGTGCAGCGAGAGAGAGTCTATCTTCAGGAATTTCTCTCCGTCTTCGGCCTTCACGGAACGGAATTTCAACTCCGACAGGGGAATCCGGAGCCGCTTACTCATATAGACTCGATAGCCGAACAAGTTGGTACCGACTCCTTCCACCACACAGGAAACTTTGAAACGCTCGCCGTCCACATTCACGGTGAAAGGCTGCTCGGTCGTATAGGTATAGTTCAACTTGGCGATATACCAGAGAATGAACGACGCGACGAGCAGGGCCAGAAAGACCGGAGATATATAACGACGCAACCAACCGAAACGCTCCATGACAGACAATTTTTAAGTTAGGCAAAGTTAAAAATAAAATAGGCCGCAACAATACGTTGCAGCCTATTTTATTCAAAAAGCGGACCTTTATTTCTTGCCGAGGCCCTCGCGCTTCATCAGACCGTAAGCGATCGGAGTCGCCACAAACAGGGTCGAAAGCGTACCGACAACCACACCCAAAGCCAATGCGAAGATAAACCCGCGAATCGTCTCGCCGCCGAAGAAGAGGATGGCGAGCAGAGTAACCAATGTCGTACCCGACGTATTGATCGTACGCGACAGGGTCGCATTGAGCGCATTGTTCACGTTCTCGCGCAGATCGCGCTTGGGATAGAACACCAGATATTCACGGATACGGTCGAAAACCACCACCGTATCGTTGATCGTATAACCGATGATCGTCAGGATCGCCGCGATGAAGGCCTGGTTCACCTCCAGGTTGAAGGGCAGCCAGCCGTAGCAGAGCGAGAAGACGCCGATCACCACCAGGGCATTGAATGCCAGCGCGGTCGTAGCGCCGGTCGCATACTGCCATTTCTTGAAGCGGAGCGAAATGTAGAGGCCGATGGCGATCAGCGAGAAGAGCACCGACCAAATAGCGCCCCAAGTCATATCCTTGGCGATCGAAGGACCGATCTTGTCTGCCGTAAGAATACCGTTGATATCGTTTTGCGTATTGCGGAAATTCTCGAAGGTGATGGGATAACCGTACAGACCGTGCAGCGCGTCGTACAGAATCCGATCCACTTCCGAAGTAGCCTCGTCCGAAGTGTCGTCGTACTTGTACTGCGTCACGATACGCATCTGGTTCTCATTGCCGTACTGCTTCACCTCGAAGCTGACATTAGCGGCATCCTCGTAACCGGAGAAGACATCCTGCAACTTCATACGTACCTCCTCTGCCTGTACCGGGCGGTCGAAACGAATCACGTATGCACGGCCGCCGGTGAACTCAGCACCCATGTTCAGACCGCGTACCGCGAACGAAACGCACGAAACGGCCAAAACGACGATCATAACGATGTAAGAGATCTTACTCTTGCCCAGGAAGTCGAAATGAGCGTTGCCCATAAGATTCTCCGACCACTTGCGCGAGAAGGAGATCTTTCCCCATTTATTGACTACGCCCTCGATCAGCAGGCGGGTAATGAAGATCGAACAGAAGAGCGAGGTCAGAATACCGATAATCAACGTAGTGGCGAAACCCTGCACCGGACCGTTTCCGAAGATGAACAGAACGATACCGGTGATGATCGTGGTAAGGTTACCGTCGATGATCGCGGAGTATGCTTTCGAGAAACCGTCCTTGATAGCCAGGCTCAAACCCTTACCGCCGCGAAGCTCCTCCTTGATGCGTTCGTAAATAATCACGTTGGCATCCACGGCCATACCCATCGTCAGCACGATACCCGCGATACCGGGCAGCGTCAGCACGGCACCGAACGAAACCAGAACACCGAGCAGCAGGAATACGTTGCACAACAAGGCGATATCGGACAACCAGCCGGCTGTCTTATAGTAGAGGCCCATATAGAGAAGCACCAGCACGAACGCGAGTACAAACGAAAGAATACCCGCATTGATCGACTCCTGCCCCAGCGACGGACCTACGACGGTATCCTGAATAATACGTGCCGGAGCGGGCACCTTACCCGACTTGAGCACGTTGGCGAGGTCTTTCGCCTCCTGAATGGTGAAGTTACCCGAGATTTCCGAACTTCCGCCTTCGATCTTCTGGCGAACGACCGGAGCGGAATAGACATAACCGTCGAGCACGATGGCGATGCAGCGGCCGATATTGTCGCCCGTCAGACGCGCCCAGTCCTGAATACCTTCCGAGTTCATCGACATCGAAACCTTGGCTTCGGCACCGCGCTCGGCATAGGTTTCACGCGCATCCACGATCACGCTGCCGTCCAGCGGAGCCTTGCCGTCGGGCGTGCTGACCTTGAGCGCATAAAGAGAGAAACGCCCGTTGTTCTGCGGTTCGCCCTTGATACCCCACTCGAAACGAACGTCCGAAGGCAGCAACTCGCGCACGGCATCCATACGCAGGTAGCCGGCAACGGTCGCCGTATCGGCAACGGCTACGGAACCCACGACAGCGCCTCCGCCATCATAGGGATTGAGCAGCGAGAAGAGCGGATTTTCCTCGCGGGTATAGCGGGATGCCCCCGAAGCCGAGGCAGCCTCCTCCGCAGCCGGAGCATTGTTCTGCACCTCTGCGATCAGGCTTTCGGTCGTATCTTCGGTACCGGCAGCAGTCGGCTGCTCCTCAGTAAGCGTTTCCTCCACGGCCGCATCGGTCGCCCCGGCAGCCAATTCGTCGCGCAAAAGCTGATCGGCCTGCTCCAGGGCACGCACCAACTCGGTGTTATTATAAGTCGTCCAGAACTCGAGCGAAGCGGTACCCTGCAACAGCTTGCGTACGCGCTCCGGCTCCTTCACGCCCGGCAGCTCGACCAGAATACGGTGCGAATTGGGCAGGCGCTGGATGTTGGGCTGCGTAACGCCGAAATGGTCGATACGACTGCGCAGGATGTTGAACGAAGCGTCGATCGCAGCGTCGGTTTCCTCCTGCAAGATCTTCTCGACCTCGCTGTCCGAGCTGTTCGGCGTGATATCCTTACGATCCGGACTTACGAAAAGCGCAGCCAGCGGAGCACCGCCGGAAACCTCACGATAAGCCTTGGCGAACTCGCCGATGTAGTTGTTGGTACCCTCTTTAAGCGCCTTGTTGGCACGGGCGATGGCCTCCTCGAACATCGGATCGTGTGCGCTGTCACCTGCCAGGGCTTTCAGCACGTCCTCCACCTGCACCTCGAGCATGACATTCATACCGCCCTTCAGGTCGAGACCCAAGTTGATCTCCTTCTCCTTGACCTCCTTGTAGGTGAATGAAATGAATCCGAGATCATAAACGGGCCTGTTCTGCACGGAGTCCAGGTAATAGATCTCCGCCGCCTGACGGAGCGAATCCGACTCCGAAACTTTCGCGGCATACTCGGCCGCCTTTTTCTCCACGCTTCTCGCTTTCAGTGAGAAGGAGAGCTGGTAGATACAAGCAATCGCCAGCAGGATTGCAAGTAACTTGATTACGCCTTTACTTTGCATTGGGTATAAATTAGTTTGTTATAATTTGTTTGTTTCTTTTCCGTTACCCGAAACGGGATTTCAGAAATCCCAATAAACGCACAAAAATAGAAAAAATTGCGGGAAACAAAAAAGGAATAGACAAAAAAACGCTGGAAACCATCCGATTTCACCGTTGAAACCGAAAATCGAAGGAGTGCGATTTCATTTCCGGGCGGCACCCCGACAGCAAAGACCGCACACCGGACGCGCGGGAAAACACCGAAGGAGTCCGACCGTCCCGACCGGCAACAAGGGCGCTGAAAAGCGGTATCGAAGCACCTGTTCCCCGAAACCGCAGCCCGCAATCCGCCCTACAGACAAAAAAGCCAGGGCCGACATACTGCCGACCCTGGCTCTTCTACCGGAAAGTCCGCAAACCGAACCTTCCCTCCAACTTTTTATTTAACCTCTTCGAACTCTACATCTTCGGGCTGATTGGATCCACCCTGCTGCTGACCGTTCGTACCGGCTCCTGCATCGGCATGGGGAGCACCCTGCTGGGCACCGCCCTGCTGCTGTTGCGCGGCATAGATATCCTGCGAAGCAGCCTGCCATGCTGCATTGAGCTCGGCCAAAGCCGTATCGATAGCGGCTACGTCAGCGTTCTTATGCGCTTCCTTCAACTTGCCCAGCGCCGTTTCGATGGCAGCCTTCTTGTCGGCCGGCAACTTGTCGCCGTACTCTTTGAGCTGTTTCTCGGTAGCGAAGATGTTCGAATCGGCGGCGTTGATCTTGTCGATACGCTCCTTCTCCTCTTTGTCCTTCGCCTCGTTAGCCTTGGCTTCGTCGCGCATACGCTGGATCTCCTGCTCGGTAAGACCCGACGAAGCCTCGATGCGGATCTTCTGCTCCTTACCCGTACCCTTATCTTTAGCCGATACGTTCAGGATGCCGTTGGCGTCGATATCGAAGGTCACCTCGATCTGCGGCACACCGCGCGGAGCGGCCGGAATACCGTCCAGGTGGAAGCGGCCGATCGACTTGTTGTCGCGGGCCAGCGGACGCTCGCCCTGGCAGACGTTGATCTCCACCGAAGGCTGGTTGTCGGCCGCCGTCGAGAAGACCTCGCTCTTACGGGTCGGGATCGTCGTATTGGCCTCGATCAGCTTGGTCATCACACCGCCCAGGGTTTCGATACCCAGCGACAGCGGAGTGACATCCAGCAGCAGCACGTCCTTCACCTCACCGGTCAGGACACCGCCCTGGATCGCAGCGCCGATGGCAACGACTTCGTCGGGGTTCACTCCCTTGCTGGGCACCTTACCGAAGAAATCCTCGACGACCTTCTGGATCGCGGGAATACGGGTCGAACCGCCCACGAGGATCACCTCGTCGATCTGCTTGGCATCGAGCCCGGCATCACGCAGAGCTACCTTGCAAGGCTCGATGGTCTTGTGGATCAGGTGATCGCACAACTGCTCGAATTTGGCACGCGTAAGCGTCATAACCAGGTGCTGCGGAATACCGTCGATCGGCATGATGTACGGAAGGTTGATCTCTGTCGTAGTCGAAGACGACAATTCGATCTTCGCCTTCTCGGCAGCCTCCTTCAGACGCTGCAATGCCATCGGGTCCTTGCGCAGATCCACGTTGTGTTCGGCTTTGAATGCCTCGGCCATATAGTCGATCAACACGTGGTCGAAATCGTCACCGCCCAGGTGCGTATCGCCGTTGGTCGATTTCACTTCGAACACGCCGTCGCCCAGCTCCAGGATCGAAATATCGAACGTACCGCCGCCCAGGTCGAAGACAGCGACTTTCATGTCATTGCCTTTTTTATCCAAACCGTAAGCCAATGCAGCGGCCGTCGGCTCGTTGATGATACGACGCACTTTCAGTCCCGCAATCTCACCGGCCTCCTTCGTGGCCTGACGCTGCGAGTCGGAGAAATAGGCCGGAACGGTAATCACCGCTTCCGAAACCTCCTGCCCCAGGTAATCCTCGGCCGTCTTTTTCATCTTTTGAAGAATGATCGCCGAAATCTCCTGCGGCGTGTACTGCCGTCCGTCGATATCCACACGCGGCGTATTGTTGTCGCCGCGTACTACCTTATAAGGAGCACGCTCGATCTCCGACTGTACCTGATCGTAGGTCTCGCCCATGAAACGTTTGATCGAGAAAATCGTACGTTTAGGATTAGTAATTGCCTGACGTTTAGCCGGATCTCCCACTTTACGTTCTCCATTGTCGGTGAATGCGACGATCGAAGGAGTCGTACGATGCCCTTCGGAATTAGGAATTACGATGGGTTCGTTACCTTCCATCACTGCGACACAAGAGTTCGTCGTGCCCAAGTCAATACCAATAATCTTTGCCATAATATCGTTGATTTATAGTTTAATAATTTCTTTTTCAATTCCGCTTTCCCGGCTCTGTCACTGCCTTGCGGACGATGGGTAGTGAACAAAGGTTGTACCAAATGTTTTTTTCGCACCATCCGGCTTTTTCAAAGAATAAAATCTGACAAAACCGCCGGGAAGCCTGACATCCTGACTGCCACAATGACAGCCGCCAACTGTCTTTCAACTGCCGTTGTCATTCCGCAACGGACTTGAAAACGCCGACTCCCGGAGCGACACGGGACTGAATCAGCAATAAAAACCCCGGCTTCTAACAAGCCGGGGAGCATTAATCGGGAATCCCGATCCTATTTTTCGTTCAAAATACGCATTGCCGCATCCAGAATCGTCGTGTCGTCCAGCGTCACAACACCGCCGTCCGGTCCCTGTTCGATATGAATGCCTACGCCTTCTTTCGCCTCGGGGTGCCGTCCGCCGAAATAATTACGAACCGAATCGACCGAGATTCCCAATTCGTCTGCAATCCGTTGCGAGCTGCCGCTGGGCAGTCTGTCCTTGATACGACGCAACTCATTAAATGTGATAATCATACTGCTAATTATTTAGGTTGAATTTATTTTTCGTCTTCTCCGCTTCCGACAAAGTCCGACCCTGTTCGGCACCCATTTGTCGGCAGACCGGAGATGGCCTCTTTTTCTTTCCTCTAAATTAAATCCTTTTCCGATAATTTCAAAATTTTCCGGAACAAAAAGTTGAAAAAATCGTCAATTACACCCAATTTACCGACAGAATCCGTCTTACAATCGAAATGTTCCAAATCCAATGCCGGGAATGAGTCGGGAATGAAAAGCCCCGCAGCCAAAGGAATAAAAACCGAAGCCGCCCGCAGGAATCCTGCAGACGGCCAGAAAACAAAACCGGCAACGGACTATTGAGCCGGCTCGATATAAAATTCGATCAACAGCGGCGTATAGGGCAAAACCTCGGTGATCGTCGTACTGGTCGATGTGGAGTTGTCCACGTAGTAAGGATTATAGACCGAACCGCCGTAAAGACCGTTCATATAGCTGCCATAATAATCGTCGTAATAGTTGCCCATGTAATTATTACCGTAGTAATTGTTCATCATGCCGTAATAATTCATCATAGCGTACGTAGCGGCGTAATTCGTAGAAGAACTGGTCTGGGTTGTCCCGGTAATGCCGACCACACCGTACGCATTGCTCGAAACGGTCAGCAAAGCGCCCCAGCTTCCGTAGCGGAAGTGCGGCAAGGCGTAATACCAGGCCAGAATCTGTTTGTCCTTATTCAGCGAAGGAGTGTAGCTCATGTACGTACCGGTGGATTCCACCTCGCCGTAAACGATTCGTTTCACCTCGTCGATATTGGTACTCTGTACGAACCCGTCCAGGAATCGGGCGATGTACCAGACCCGGACATTCTTCTCGGGATCGATCAGTTCGCCCGGTTCGTCCGTACCGAAGCGCTCGACCAAAGCCTTGTTGATCTTACGATCGATCTCGTCCGCCTTCTGCTGCGATCCCACATAAACATTCGAATAGGTGAAAAGTCCGGTCGCATCGTCCGCAGGATTGAAACTCTCGTTCACATAGATTTGAGGCGCCTCCGACGTGGCGATTTTCCAACGATACGACGGGGCCGGCTCTCCGGCTTTGACCGAAGCCGTTTCGGAATCGTCGTCCTGCGGAGGAACCGTCGGGTCCAGTCCGCCGTTCGCCGCCGCAAAATCATCGACCGCGACGCTCTCCGTTTCAATCGGCTGACTCGATCTTCCGACCAGCTTGATCCGGGCGATCATCGGGTGGTTGGCACTCAATGCATACTGCCCCTCGTAACCTCCGTCGCCATTGGCTTCGGTGGATATGATCGTCGCAGGCATATACAGCACGACCTCGGCCCCCACGCGCAATTCGACCTCACGGGGAAATCCCTTCTGCGCGGCATACGTTTCACCCAGCTTCAACGGGTTCCGCATAGCCAGATAAGTCCCCTCCTTAAAAGTTCCGCTCGCCAGCTCACCGTAGAACTGATAGTAAGGAACGTAATGTGTATAAGGAGTAAAAGTTCCCTGCTGAAGCGCATAAACGGAATCCCGGGCCACACTGATATTCCCCTGCAAATCCCGCCCCGTGATATCGTACCACACCCAGCTCTCCGTCTCCAGAATCGCACTGTCCGCCAGATCGCCCAGCGAAACGACATCCACGTAATACTCCCCTTCCTCCTGGTAATTCTCCAGCAGATCGGGACGATTCTGCGTCATCCAGGCTTTCAGAGCTTTGTTCTGGGTATTCCCCGGATAAGCATTGTCAGGCTCCTCAGCGCAGGAGCAGAGCGTCGTCAGACCGAAAAGGAGTATCGCAGGCAACCAACGTCCCATACTATTCATTGTTTTCTTATTTACGAACCGAATCAATCGTATAAAAAACGGCGATCGGACTCTGCTCCGGAATGAAATTGATCAGCGCATCGCCGTAAGCCATATTGTATGTCATATATACTTCGACCGTATCTTTCTCGCGGCAGCCCGGCAGCGACAATTCGACCCCTTCGACGAAAGAGCCGCCGCCGACACGGACGGGACGGGGTTCGAAACTCCAGTATTTCGTATCGAGTCCCTGCTCCTGAAGTTTTTCGGCCCACTTTCTGTCATTGGTGTAGATCGGCATCGTACTCGCAGTGATTGCCCGATTCTCGAACAGATAGACCCAGAAAACAAGATCCACCTCATCGCCGATCTCCGCTTCAGGACGCGTCTGACGTTCCGAATCGTAATAATGGTAAATATATCGATACGACCAGCGCCCGAACGTGGAGTAAAAATCGAGATCTTCATCCGAACTCATAGCCTCCTGCTCGGTCACCAGACGAGGCTGGTGGCTACCGGAAAGGAAACTCTCGAACTGCTGCTGCTGTTCGGGAAGAACCTTGTCATCCTCGCCGCAGCCGGTGACAACCAACAGCGCAGCAAGCAAAATATGGAAACGGATTTTCGACATACAATCGCGCAAATTTAACAAATCCTGCGGGACTTGCAAAATTTACCGGGCTTCATTCTTCGTTTTCCCGACCGACATCGCTCGGACAGTCCCGAAGTCCGGAAACCCGGAATCATTCGCATCGCGTCCCCGGCCCGGCAACTCCACACACCGAAGCCCGCCTCGCCCGCCAGTGCTCTTCTTAACAATACGGCAGACCGGGCGATTTTAGTATTCGTACAGGGATAAAAAACGACGATTACACCCCGAACGTATCGCGGCTCGGCTATACACTGCATCGCTTACGGCGGCGATACCACGCCCACACACCCCGCGAACCGTGATTGCAAATCCGCTGCAGCGACTGCGAGGCCGGATACTGCCAACGCAGACGCCGCAGTCAGGCCACCCCCCGAAAAACAATGTTTCCCTCTCTGGCAAAGAAACCCGACGGTCCGGCGGCCGGTTTTCCTGCGCTCCCGACACAGAACCGGAGTTGCACACGAAAGCCCGCGTCACGACAAAACGATATGGAGTCCGACCTTCCGAATGTTCGGACCATCCGAAACGTCCGGAAACGAACCGAACAAAAAAATCGACTGCCGGAGCGAAAGAATCGCTCCGGCAGCTCCAATAACTTTACAAAACAAAATCAGACTCTACGCTGTCCGTCCTGAAGCCACTCCCTGCGATGCCTCTTAACGGCACATACGACCAGGGTTATGATGACCGATAAAACAACAAGACCAAACATAAGGCCGACAAAGCCTGCAAATCCTTCCATTTTTACGATAAACATTTTGGGGGTTCGTTTACTCTTTTCGGCGCAAAACTAATATAAAAAAAATTTCCCCCCCCCAAATATTTTAAGAAAAATATAAAAAAAGTTTCAAAAATATTAAATCGACAAAAACAAGAAGGCCGTTACAAAAACGTAATAATTAATCGGGAACGTAGCGCCCCACGCCCCTTTCGAGAAGGATATTTAGGGAAAGGTCCGCGTTACAGACGCAGACACATACCGCGAATAAGCGACCCTCGGATTCGATGCTGCAACCGTCAAAAAAAGATACATCGAAAGATATGAGTAACCTGCGAAATAGAAATGTACGATTATATGCTACAATCGTTTAAGGGACATACGGACCAGATCCTCCACCGAAGCTCCGGGATTTTCCCGAGCAACGATTTTTACGACTTTATCCGCCGCCGCTTTCCCGAACCCGAGCATGACCAGCGCCGCAAGCGCCTCCTCGTAATCCCCGCCGGCGACAGGGGCTGTAACAGTATCCCCCGTCAGTCCCAGGCCGGCCATCTTGCCGCTCAACTCGACGATGATCTTCTGCGCCGTTTTCAGCCCCAATCCCTTGACATTTTTGAGAAGGACGGCGTTTTCGGTAGCGATGATCCCCTGCAACTCCCTCGGCGAATAGGTCGAGAGAATCATCCGGGCGGTATTGCCGCCTACGCCGGAGACACTTATCAGGTGGCGGAACAGTTCCCGTTCGGCCTTCGACGCGAAGCCGTAAAGCAACTGGGCGTCTTCCCGAACCACGTAATGAACGAACAGTTTCACTCGGTCGGAGTGCTCGATTTCGGAATATGTCTGCAACGATATCTGAAGAAAGTACCCCACTCCGCCGACATCCAACACGGCATGGGTGGGAGCGAGTTCGGAAATGGTACCGGAGAGATATTCGTACATGAGTTTCTAATTTTGAATGTGGCTTGACAAAAGTAAAGATTTTTTTCTACCTTTGCCTTTCAAAGCGATATTTTTAACCAAAACAACGGATAACACATGAAAAAACTCTTCTTCGCGGCATTGATCGCCCTGGCAGGATTTACCGCCTGCGGCACCAAAAACGTCGAAACGGCAGCTACCGAAGCAACCGAGCAACGGGAAGTAGGCGGCGGTGACATCGCATACGTGCAGGTCGAAGCCGTGCTCGCGCAGTCCGATCTTTACAATGCAGAAGGCATCGCCCTGAAAGACAAGACCGAAAAGGCACAGAAGAGCTGGGCACAGAAGGAGCAGAACTTCCAGTACGAAGTAGCCCAGCTCCAGGAGAAATACCAAAAGGGGCTTATCACCACCAACGACGCGCAATCCACACAGGAGAACATCGAGCGCCGCATAGCTTCGTACCAGGCTGCGGCACAGAAGGAAGCCAAAGCGCTCGACGAAGAGAATTTCGTCTTCTCGAACCGGGCTCAGGACCTGCTGCACCGCGCCATCGAGAACCTTAATGCCGATGGTCGTTACAAACTCATCGTCAATGCCAATGCCCTGCTCGACGCCGATTCGACGCTCAACATCACGCCCGCCGTGCTTCAGGAGGTGAATCGTCTCTATGCCCTGGAAAAGAAAGACAAGGACAAGAAATAGAAGAGCGCTCCGCTCACCCGGGGTCCGTACCCCGACAAAAAAGTAACGGCTTTGTTTCAGAGTCGTTACTTTTTTTCGTAATTTTGCCTCTAATTAACGAACGTGATTATATGCTTTTAGTACCCCTCCTGGGCGCAGCGACCCATTTTCCCGTCGAGGAGAAGATTTAGAGATAGAGCGAAGTACAAACGCGGACACGGATCGCGGACGAACGATTCTCGGATACGATGCCGCGACCGTCGGACAGCGACACATTGAAAGATATAATTGCCTTAACGAAATACACCATGGGATTTGTTCCGTTCACATTCATCGATTTCATAGATATCATCCTGGTAGCGGCGATCATGTTCTGGATCTACCGCGCTACCCGGGGAACAAACGCCCCCTACATCATCTCCGGGATCATCATGATCTACCTGATGTGGGTTGTCGTACGCACGCTCAACATGGAGCTGCTCTCCAACATCCTGGGGCAGTTCGTCAGCGTCGGCGTCATCGCCCTTATCATCGTCTTCCAGCCCGAAATCAGGCGGTTTTTGCAGATGATCGGCATGCGCCAGAAACGGTTCAACTTCATCGCCCGCATCTTCAACCGAAACGACAATACATCGGTAACGATCATCGCACCGATCGTCCAGGCCTGCCGGGAGATGTCCGCCCACAAAACGGGAGCGCTCATCGTGATCGGCCGCCAGAGCGACCTGCGGCTCATCACCGAAGGCGGTATCGCCATCGATGCCAAAATCTCGACGCCGCTTCTCGAAAATATCTTCTTCAAGAACGCACCGCTGCACGACGGCGCCGTCGTCATCGAAGGCGACCGCATCGTCGCAGCCAAATGCATCCTCCCCGTAACGCAGAGCGACGTTCCCAAATCCTACGGTACGCGTCACCGGGCCGCGATCGGCATGAGCGAAATTTCGGACGCGATCATTCTGGTCGTTTCCGAAGAAACCGGCGGCATCTCGATCGCACACGGCGGGACGATCCACCGCGACATCGCTCCCGATCAACTGGCCAATCTATTACAACGTCATTTCGGAGCCAACCGGCAAAAAGGCCGTCACGCGACGATGGGTAGTTAGACACTCTTCACATCACCATACCATGCTGCTCCCCTCCCCGACGGACCGTCTTATTCTGCGCAGTTGGCAGGATGAAGATTTTCCCGCATTCGCCCGGATGAACGCCGATTCCCGGGTGATGGAGTATTTTCCCGCTCCGCTCTCCCTCCCGGAATCCGCCGCCTTCTTCGACCGCATCCGCCGGGAATTCGAAACGGAAGGGTTCGGACTCTACGCCCTCGAACGTCGCACGGACGGAGAGCTGCTGGGTTATACGGGACTTCACCGGGTCACGTTCGACGGACCGTTGTACGGCCGGGTGGAAATCGGCTGGCGACTGCGCCCCGAAATGTGGGGCAACGGGTATGCCACGGAAGCGGCCCGAAGCTGCCTTCGGTACGCCAGCCTGTCGAAAATGGAATCCATTATCTCTTTCACCGCCTTGAGCAATCTGCGCTCACAACGGGTCATGCAACGGCTCGGTATGACACGATTACAGGAATTCGACCACCCCGCACTACCAACGGGACATCCTCTGCGACGGCACGTCCTGTACATGATCCGGACGAGCGGATACGCAGAAACAGAACCGGAAACCCGGCCGGAAAACCTTCGATAAAACTCACGACGCCCCTCTAATCTGCGAGCCGCCGCCGACAAAATTTCCCGGCAGCGGCACGCCCTACAATACCCGAAAACGTTAGACCAAGGACCGGAGCACCGCACGGGGAACCTTCGAATATTCCAACAACTGTCGTCACCGAATATTCCATCGGTCAAGATCGCAAACGGGTCCCTGTCCCGGCCTCCCGGCCCAAACTATGAACCGGAACCTTATCGAAAATTCTACCGTGCGAACAGCCCTTCGTATCCGAATCTTGTCCTCCCGCCTAAAAACCGGCCCGGCCGAAGTTCTGGCCTTATGGCCAACCAGACCGTTCGAAGCTGCATAAAAAAGGCCGTGGAAAAATCCACAGCCTTTCATATCGGAATGAATCGCCCGCTTATTCGGCAGGAGCAGCGGCCGGCGCAGGCTGCTGATCGGAAGCCGGAAGTTCCGCCTGCGGAACCGCAGGAGCGGGATCTTCGACGATCATCTTCTCCATCAGCGCATTGGCATCTTTCTCGAGTTCCACGTTGCTGCGAGCCACCAGACCGCGATCCATAGCCAGCGTAGCCAACAGACTCAACACGACGATCACGACGGCCATCGTCCACGTAAATTTCTCCAGGAAATCCGAAGTCTGGCGAACGCCCATCACCTGGTTCGAAGCGCCGAAATTGGCAGCCATGCCGCTTTTGGGATTCTGAACGAGTACAGCCAGAATGATGAGAATACTTGCAACCAGAATCAGAATGATACAAAGAGTGTATAACATGTTCCTATCGTTTTAATTATTTATTTGCGATTTTGTCAATAAGCGACGCAAAGTAAACACTTTTTTCCGGATTTAACAAACTTAATTTGCGATAAATGGCGATTGCTTCGTCGCAAAGCCCCTGGGCCAGGTAGATTTCCGCCAGATCCTCCGTAACGAGGTCGTCGTCACCGCTCAATTCGGCCTCGGTGCGGACCTCTTCAACGACTTCGCCCTCCTCGGCCACGATCCGATGCCCCCCCTCCTTCAGGAAACGGTCGATCAGGTCGGCAGGCGAAAGCGCACAAAGCGCCTCCCGATCGACCGTGAACCGTCCGAGCGGCAGCAGACGCGATACCGCCGCGATCGACACCCGACGGTCGGAACGCCCGGTTTGAAGCACGCGCAGGATACGGGCGGGAGTAAACCACTCGTAACGCCCGACGAGCGCATCGAGCTGCGCTTCATCGACCGGGCCTACCGTGCCTCCGGACATCGTATATTCCTTGAAATCTGCCATCCGCTACCAGTTTGCCGCCGATGCCTGGAAAATGTCCGTCACCAGTTTATCGACGATTTGGGGAATCAGTTCGCCCTCGATTTCATTCAGCAGTTTCGAAGAATCGAAATCCTCGAACGCCGAAAACGTCTTTTTCCACGACATGCTCTCGTCCACCGCATTGGTGAAGCGCACATTAACGGTAATGGTCAATCGGTTCAACAGGGCCGTTTCGGACGAACCCGAAACCGAAGCCGTCGTCGAAGTATAACCGGTGATCTCGCCTTCGAAAGCGAAATCGCCGCCTTCGTCCACCTGCGTCAAACGCGTCTGGCGCGTAAACTTGTCCCGCAAGGCATCCGTCAGCGTCGAGCTCAGGATCGGAGCCACCATCGGGGCGTTGTTCGGGAAGTAGGCCACACTGAAGGTCTTGGCATCGGGCGGAATCGAAGCGCCCGACAACGAATAGTTCACCTTGTACCCGCAACCGGCCAGCAAGAGGCCCGCTGCGACGACGATCGCATATTTGAGTACAGCTTTCATTCGATTATAAACGATATTTTTCAGGAGTTCTCGTCGATGCCGAGCTCCTTGATTTTACGGTAAAGAGTTCTCTCCGACATAAACAGCTCGGCAGCGGCTTCCCGGCGGCGGCCGTTGTTGCGCCGCAGGGCCCGAAGGATCTGCTCCCGCAGCACATCGGCTTTGGTCAGTTCCCGCGAAGGCTGTTCATCGACCACCTCCTCGCTCTCCGTATAGTCCGGAGAAGCGATACTGTGGGCGGAAGCCGGCAACAACCCCGCCAGGTCTTTGGTCGGCTCGGCAGGACGCTCGGCACGCTGCATCAGCTCGGTAAGCATCCGCTTCAGGTCATTGACGTCGGCCCGCAGGTCGAAAAGCACTTTGTAAAGCAACTCCCGTTCGAAAGACACGCCGTCGCCCGGACCGCTATGCAAGGCCGTACTCATCGACGTAGATGCTCCGCTTTGAGATTGTGCGGGCAGGTACTTCGTCAGGATGGCAGGCGTAATGAGCCGCGCCTCCTCGATGGCCGAAATCTGTTCGGCGACATTTTTCAACTGACGGATATTGCCCCGCCAATAGTAATTCTCCAGCATCTGCCGGGCCTCGGGGTCCAGAGAAATAGCCGGCATACGGTACTGGGCCGCTACATCGGCCGCGAACTTGCGGAAAAGCAAGAAAATATCCTCCTTCCGTTCCCGCAGAGGAGGCACCTGGATCGGCACCGTATTGAGCCGGTAATAGAGATCCTCGCGGAAACGCCCCGCCTGGATCGCATCCTGCAAATTCGTATTCGTCGCCGCCACCACACGCACATTGGTTTTCTGCACCTTGGCCGAACCGACGCGGATGAACTCGCCGGTCTGCAACACACGCAACAACCGCACCTGGGTCGAATGAGGCAGCTCGGCCACCTCGTCCAGAAAGATCGTCCCGCCGTCCGCCTCCTCGAAATAACCCTTGCGGGCTTCGACTGCTCCGGTAAAAGCCCCTTTCTCGTGTCCGAACAATTCGGAATCGATCGTTCCTTCGGGAATAGCGCCGCAGTTCACGGCGATATATTTATTGTGCTTACGTGCCGAATAGGCATGGATCACCTGCGGGAAAAACTCCTTGCCGACGCCGCTTTCACCCGTAACGAGTACCGAAAGATCGGTCGGCGCCACACGCAGGGCAACCTCCAGCGCACGGTTGAGCGCCTCGGAGTTACCGATGATCCCGAAACGGTTTTTTATGGATGTCAGATCTGTCATTCCTACTCAATCAATCCTGTTTTACAGGCAAACTATTCCTGAGTCGTATCCGGAACGGGCTCCACACCCCCGTCCGTTCCGGCAGCCACGGGCTCCGGCACGGCAGGTGCGAGTTGTTCGAGGTATTCGCGCTCCAGACGCTCGATCTTCGCCCGGCGCAGATAACCGTAAACGATGACGCCTACGGCCAACACAGCGACCACGATGGCGATGACCATAAATTTATCGATCCTCCGGCGGGGCTTGGAACCCACATAGGTATATCCCTCGGTGGTTTTAAGCGGTTTGCCGTATTGCAATCCCTTTACATAAGGTGCGGGTTTGCGCTTGGCAGAAACGGAGATCCGAGGTTCGGAAATACCGTCGTCGATTACAGGAGAAGCCTTCGCTTCGGAACGGGATCGCACACGGGATGCAACGGACTCCGCAGACGCAGCGACGGAAGCGGGATGAGAAGCTGCGGCCGAGGAAATCTTATTTCCTTCCTCCGGAGCCGATTCCCCGGCAACAGATCCCGCAGCAACAGACGTGGCCGGAGCCGCCTGAAAAACGATGGCACCGCCCGGCGAAAGGGTCAGGCGACCGAAGCCCTCGATTGCATAAGCCCCCTCATGCTCGAGGGCATGACGCACTTCGAACACGAAGCGGTCGATCGCCCCGGCAGCCTCCAGGTCGTTCATTCCGCCCTGCTGCACCAGCAACCCGCGCAAGATGCCGTCGTCGCGCCTGAGCAACTCCGAAAAGACCACACCGCCTTCGGGAACCTTCACGATAAAAGTTCCCAGTTGCGGCACGACCAGCCTCCTGTGCTGGGTCAGGTAATTCGTTATGATTCCAGTCAACACCGTTCTGTCCCGATTAAAATTCGACCCAAAAATACAATTTTCATCGGACAAAAACGAAAAAATTCACCTGTTTTTTCAAAATATACGGATAAACCATTGGCGATCTCGAAAATAATTACCTACTTTGCATCCCCAAATAAAAAACAATCCGCACGAGCTACTTTGCTCCAAAATTTACGATGTAGCTCACGCGGATTATATCGCAAAAAACACAAACGGGCCATGAAAGACAAGTACATCGACCTGATCGAACAGACGTTCGATTTCCCGCAGGATGAATTTACCGTCGAGGACAACGAATTGAACTTCCACGACATTCCCCTGATGGAATTAATCAAGCAGTACGGCACTCCGCTCAAGATAACCTACCTGCCGAAGATCTCCCAGCAGATCAACCGGGCCAAGCGCATGTTCAACGTAGCGATGGCGAAGGTCGATTACAAGGGGACATACAACTACTGCTACTGTACCAAGTCGAGTCACTTCTCGTTCGTGCTGGAAGAGGCGATGAAAAACGACATCCACCTCGAAACCTCATCCGCTTACGACATTCACATCATCAACGCCCTGTACGACAGCGGCGTGATCGACAAAGACCGCTACATCATCTGCAACGGCTTCAAACGCCCGCAATACGTCGAAAACATCGCCCAGTTGATCAACGACGGATTCGAAAACACGATCCCCGTGATCGACAACAAGGAGGAGATCGACCTCTACGACGATGCCATTACCAAAAAATGCAAAATCGGTATCCGGATCGCCAGCGAGGAGGAGCCCAAATTCGAGTTCTACACCTCGCGCTTGGGGATCCGCTACAACGACATCATCAACTTCTACAAAACCAAGATCCAGAAAAACAAGAAGTTCAAGCTCAAAATGCTGCACTTCTTCATCAATACCGGTATCAAGGACACGGCCTACTACTGGAACGAACTGTCGAAGTGCCTGAACATCTACTGCGAATTGAAGGCCATTTGCCCCGATCTGGACAGCCTCAACATCGGAGGCGGCTTTCCGATCAAAAACTCGCTCGACTTCTCGTACGACTACGAGTACCTGACCGAAGAGATCATCGCGCAGATCAAGAACATCTGTACCCGCAACGGAATCGACGAACCGCACATATTCACTGAATTCGGATCGTTTACCGTCGGCGAAAGCGGCGCGACCCTCTACTCGATCGTCAATCAGAAACAGCAGAACGACCGCGAGAACTGGTACATGATCGACAGCTCCTTCATCACGACTTTGCCCGATACGTGGGGCATCAACCAGCGCTACATCATGCTGGCGATCAACAACTGGGACAAAGAATACCAGCGTGTGCTGCTGGGCGGCCTGACCTGCGACAGCGAAGATTTCTACAACTCGGAATCGCACATCAACGCGATCTTCCTGCCCAAGCTCGAACCGGGGAATCCGCAATATATCGGCTTCTTCCATACGGGAGCCTATCAGGAGTCGATCGGCGGCTTCGGCGGCATCCAGCACTGTCTGATTCCGGCCCCCAAACACGTCATCATCGACCGGGACAAGGACGACAACGAATACTACACCCGCCTGTTCGCCAAAGAACAGTCCTACCGCTCGATGCTCCGCATCCTGGGATATTGACGGAAACGGATTCTCGGACAGAAGATTCCGAGTACATGCTCCGAATACGAAAAATTCATCATTTCCGAAGAAACCCATGAAACAAAAGAAAAAATTTATTCTGATAACGCTTTCAGTAATAACCATATTATTGTTGCTGGGATTTGGGACCACGAGATGTTATCTTTCGTCTAAATATAAAAAAATAGCGGAACGTATGAGAACTGATTATAAAGATATTCCAAACCAGCAGCAGCTCCCTCTTTCATTTTACCTAACGTTCGGTTATTTTCCTCGCTCGATGGACGAAGCCCTCGATTTCTATCATCGGGAGGTTCGACCGGATGTGCCAAAAGAGCATATCAGAGCACAACAGAGATTGCAAGATCCGTTTTCAAGAGATAGTTGTGAAATACAATACGTCCCCCTTTATGATTACGAAACAAAGAAACCTGTATCCTTCATTCTATTGAGTGCTGGTGTCGATGGCAAGATGGATAACAAAATAACACCGAGCGATACCCTGTATCTGAATAACTGGTGGGCAAAACTCGATGTATATAATTACGAAGAAGCTGTTTTGCTGCAAGACTATTGGATTAAATGGGAAGATCTGTGTCGTGCATATGGAGAAGATATAGAAACACTCCTAAAATATAACCCGCCTTATCCCGAACTTGCATTACATTTTACCATGAGAAACTATCTGTGGGGAAAGAAAGATTGGATCATACAATTGGGCCTTTTAGAATAATATCTCCAGTATTTCCTTCAAATAAGACAACCCCTGCAACCAATATGGTTGCAGGGGTTGTCTTTCCGCAGAACCCGAATTCCGCTCCTTTCAGATTTTCATTAGGTTATCATAATATAACTATTCCCGGCGACCGTTCGCATCACGCCCCCGTCCCGAAACACGTCATCATCGACCGGGACAAGGACGACAACGAATACTACACCCGTCTGTTCGCCAAAGAACAGTCCTACCGTTCGATGCTCCGCATCTTGGGATATTGACGGAAACGGATTCTCGGACCGAAAATTCCGGAATGTACGACACCGATACGAAAGCACCGGCTTCCTAAAGGGAAGCCGGTGCTATTTTAATGCCGGTTCTAATACAACCCCGTAAGCGGACCCAACTGCACGATCCAATCTTTCTTTCCCCACAGGTAATCCGTCATCCTGAACCGAGGAATATCGGGATAAGGAGGATAATAATCAAGGGATTCAACCTCACCGAATACGTTCGATGTTTCATCCCATCTCTCACAAAAATCCTGCAAGAGAATTGCCTCTTCATAATTATACACGTCGAGCTTTGCCCACCAGTTATTCAGGTACAGGGTATCGCTCGGTGTTATTTTGTTATCCATCTTGCCATCGACACCGGCGCTTAACAAAATGAAGGATACCGGAACCTTTTTATAATAATCATAAAGAGGAATATACAAAAACTCACCTCCGTCCCTGGCAAACGGATCCGTCAGAAATTGCTGGGCTCTTAAATCTTTTTTCGCCATATTAGGCCAATAAGTTTGCTGATAAAAATCGACGGCTTCATCCATCGAACGGGGATAATACCCGAATGAATTATAATACTCTAATGGCAGTCGTTGATAAGTCGGCCACATAAAGTAATCCCTAATACTTTCTGCCGTCTCGACATACTTGCCACTCAAACAACACCACAATACCGAACTGCTCAAAGACAGGAGAACTACTAATGACAAAATTGTCAAGATCAATCTTTTTCGTTTCATTTCGAGAGAAAATCAAATCCGGTTATGATGTAGAAATCGTAATTTCAAACTTTTTCACAGCTCTTTATTTCGATACGGGCCCTTCACCTCACTCCGTACAGATTATCATCCACCTTCGCTTTTACCTTTCGACCAACAATCGGTTACCATTTCAAAAACCGCCATGTACTTTCTCATCATACAATGCAACCATTCGGGCATCGGAGAAGTATCCGATTTTATCTTCAGGAAATTCTTTTTTTAATCGACGAGCAATACGGATTCCTTCCTCGTCCAGTTCGACCACTTTATCCCGATCGGGGAATCCCTTTATGAACTCCTTCCAATATTGCTCCAGCCACACATCGATCCGTTTCGAAAGATCCGGACTTATGCCGACTTCATCGTGCTCCAAGTAACCTCCATTGGCCGCATCCCGAATGCCCGTTCCATCGAAGTATCCATCCACCGTTAAATACCGCATAACAAACAAATAAAATAATCGGCAACCGCAAGACTTCCCATCAGGAAACGCGCTACGATTCGGATTAAACAAAGATAGCGAAAGCCGAAAAGAAAACGGGAGCTTGCTCACAGTTTTCCAGGTGCATTCTACCTTCTACAAAGCTAGGAAATAAATTGAAAAACTCGCCTGGTGCCATCGGCAAAAGATCAATTACCCAGGTCGGCTTCGGAAATCATATTATTCAGCAGAGCATAGACCGTGAGACCGGCGATGGTCTTGATGCCCGTCTTGCGGGTGATGTTCTTGCGGTGGGAAATAACCGTATGGATCGATATGAAATACTGGTCGGCGATCTCCCGGTTAGTCAGGCCCCGGGCGACGGCAACGAGGATCTCGCGCTCGCGCTCCGAAAGCTCATAGCCTTCAGGCTGTGCCGTCGTACGCGTCTGCTCGAGAGCCTGCCGAAGTTTGTGATGCACCCGTCCCGGTGAGTCGTAAAGATTGATTACTCCGTCGAACTCGTGCAGCAGCTCATCGTCCACAGCTCCGTGACAGAGAGCGATAATCGGAACGTCCTGCAACATCGGAAAGGCGTTTCGTATCGGAGTGCGGCGCATCACGGGAAACAGCGCGGGATTGATCAGCACCAGGTCGGGTCCCGTCGTCGCCACCCGTTCGAAACAGGTCGCCGGGTCGCCGGTAGTCTCGGCATCGAGGGCCCTGAATTCGGAAAAACCGTCCAACAATGTCCGAATACCGGCCCCCACGATTGCGGAAGGCTCGATAATCAACACTTTATAAATACGACCGTTATCCATTTTTCTCCAATTTTTCGACCAACGGAATCAAGATCTGATTCTCGATGACGGTATGTCGGCTGAGGTCCTCCTCGAAGCGGAAAATATCGGAGAGCACTTCGTAGCGCAGCTTGGCGGAACAATTTTCAGGAAGGTACTTGATAATGATATTCTTCAGATCGCACAGCTTCCCGTCGATATCGCTATGATTATCTTCGAAACAGAGGATATTGTAACCGTCCACCCGACGTTTTTCGAGCAGAGCCTGCACGTAAGGAAACACGGTTCGCTCCTCGTAATCGAAATGATTATCCACTTCCCGGCGGTAATCGGCGAAAAACGTACTCAAGATTTTACTGTGTACTCCGTCGCAAGTCGCTGTCATCGCGGCCATCTTCGCATCCAGATGCGGAAGAGTAACCTCCAGATAATACAGATGCGAAGTATGCAGGTAATCGAGGACACCGCCCAAATCGTCCGAAGTCAGTTGCTCATAAGGCAGAACCGGGACCTCCGACGAATAAATTCGGCAAATCATCAGAAAAAGCTCCGCCGAAATTCCGCGTTGGCGACAGACTTCGCCGACACTCGACTCGCCGAAGCCGAGGGGAATACCCATGCGGGCAAGCACCACGAGCAACTCGTAGTTGGACTCGACCAGGTCGGCCAGCTTCATACCCGGCGAAAAGAGGAGACGCCCCCGCTCCGTATTATCGAAAGAATGTTCCGTCTGTTTCATAATGCAAGGATTATGTTACAAAGATAGTGAAAGCCGAGAGAAAACGGGAACTTGTTCCCTGTTTTC
>OFOK01001126.1_pt1 | contig 22091 bp, 17 predicted proteins | sample 1542001 | NCBI WGS metagenome assembly OFOK01 (sample SAMN04209242, study PRJEB22552) | human gut metagenome | biome: gut; material: feces | host: Homo sapiens | place: USA: Oklahoma
CTGCGGCGTACAAGATATTTTGTACACCTGTTTTTTGCTGCGGTGCACGCTGGAATGATGCGGCGGCAAGGCCGTGTGGGCGGTTGGCCGGCACAGGCCCGCCGGCTTGCAGGGGCCCACAGGGCAGACGCTGGATGGGCAGCCTGCCGCAAAAATGTCAGCGCTGCTTCGGTGTTTGGCCGGGGCCGGGCTGCTGCTCTTTGCCGCAGCGGGAGGCGCAGTGGGCGCAGTCGCCGCCGCAGCTGCCGGAAAAGCCGCCGTTTTTGCAGATAAAGGCCACCGCGCCGGCGATGCCGGCCAGCACCAACCCTAAAATCAAAATATCGCCAAAGCCCATGGGAAAACGCTCCTTTCAGCAGGTGCCCGCAAAGGGGCGGGTAAGGGCGGCGGGCTGCGCCGCCACAGGAAAACGGGCTAGACCAAGCCGAACACAAGGCCGATGCAGCGCACGGCAAAGGCCGCCAGCCAGGCGATCAGGCATTGGGCCAATGCAACGCCCGCGGCGGCTTTTGCGCCGCCCATCTCGCGCTTGACTGCCGCGATGGCCGCCACGCAGGGGGTGTACAGCAGGGTGAAAATGAGGAAGACGAAGGCGGTGAAGGGGCTGAACAGCCCCGCCAGCGCCTGGGGCAGGGTGGAGAGGCTGGAGCCGGTGAGCACGGCCAGCGTGCTGACCACCGCCTCCTTGGCGGTGAAGCCGGTGATGAGCGCGGTGGAAACCCGCCAGTCGGCAAAGCCGAGGGGTGCAAACAGGGGGGAGAGCAGCCCTCCCAGCGCCCCCAGCAGGCTCTGGGAGGAATCGCTTACCACATTGAGGCGGGCGTCGAAGGTCTGCAAAAACCAGATGATGATGGTGGCCACAAAGATGACCGTGAAGGCCCGGGTCAAAAAGTCCTTTGCCTTGTCCCACATCAGGCGGCCGACGCTTTTGGGGCTGGGCAGCCGGTAGTTGGGCAGTTCCATTACAAAGGGGACCGGTTCGCCTTTAAAGGCCGTGCCCTTGAGCGCCAGCCCGAACAGCACCCCCACCGCCATGCCGAACAGATACAGCCCGATCATGACCAGCGCCTGGTACCGGGCAAAAAAGGCGGCGGTGAACATGGCGTAGATGGGCAGCTTTGCCGAGCAGCTCATGAAAGGGGTCAAAAGGATGGTCATTTTGCGGTCCCGCTCGCTGGAGAGGGTGCGGGTGGCCATGATGGCCGGCACGCTGCACCCGAAGCCGATGAGCATGGGCACAAAGCTGCGGCCCGAAAGGCCGATCTTGCGCAGCAGCTTGTCCATCACAAAGGCTACCCGGGCCATGTAGCCTGAATCCTCCAGGATGGAGAGAAAGAAAAACAAGGTAACGATAATGGGCAGAAAGCTCAGAACGCTGCCCACCCCGGCAAAAATGCCGTCGATCACCAGGCTGTGCACCACCGGGTTGATGCCGTAGGAGGTGAGCGCGGCGTCGCACACGCCGGTGAGCCAGCCAAGCCCCAGGCTCAAAAGGTCGCTCAGCCCCTGGCCGATCAGGCCGAAAGTGAGCCAGAACACCAGCCCCATAATGCCCAGAAAGATGGGGATCGCAAGATATTTGTGGGTGAGCAGGTTGTCGATCTTCACGCTGCGGGCGTGCTCGCGGCTTTCGCCCTTTTTTACCACCGTGCGGCTGCACACCCGGCCGATGAAATCGTAGCGCATGTCGGCAAGGGCGGCCTCGCGGTCGGTGCCGAGGTCAAATTCCATCTCGGTGATGGCGTGCTCCATCAGCTCCCGCTCGTTTTCGTTGAGGGCCAGCCGGTCCAGCATGAGGGGATCGCCCTCCACCAGCTTGGTGGCCGCAAAACGCATGGGAACCCCTGCCCGGGCGGCGTGGTCCTCGACCATGTGGGCGATGGCGTGGATGCAGCGGTGCATGGGGCCGGAGCAGAAATCCAGCCGCCGGGGGCGTTCGCCGTTCACCGCTACCCGCATGGCATGCTCGATCAGCTCGTTGATGCCCTCGTTGCGGGAGGCCGAGATGGGCACCACCGGGATGCCCAGCGCCGCCTCCAGATGGTTCACATGGACGGTGTTGCCGTTGGCGCGCATCTCGTCCATCATGTTGAGGGCCAGCACCATGGGAATGCCCAGCTCGATGAGCTGCATGGTGAGATAGAGGTTGCGCTCGATGTTGGTGGCGTCCACAATGTTGATGATGCCCTGCGGCTTTTCGTTTACCAAAAAGTCGCGGGTGACGATCTCCTCGCTGGAATAGGGCGAGAGGGAATAAATGCCCGGCAGGTCCACCACCGTGGCTTCCGGGTGCTTGCGGATCTGGCCGTCCTTGCGGTCCACCGTGACCCCCGGGAAGTTGCCCACATGCTGGTTGGCACCGGTGAGCTGGTTGAAGAGGGTGGTCTTGCCGCAGTTCTGGTTGCCCGCCAGTGCGAACACCACCGGGCTTCCGGGCGCCAAGGCCGGGCTTTTGCGGCCCCCCTCGGGCCGGTCCTCGCCGTGGCCGGGGTGGGGGATGGGGGGCAGCTCCTGCGCCTCCAAGCGGCGGCGCCCGGCCTCCTGCTCCTCGGCGGTGGGGGCGTGCACGCCGTCGATCTCGATGCTTTTGGCGTCGGCCAGGCGCAGGGTGAGCTCGTAGCCCCGCAGCTCCACCTCGACGGGGTCGCCCATGGGGGCCACCTTGCGCAGGGTGACCCGGGTGCGGGGGGTCAGCCCCATGTCCAGAAAATGGCGGCGCAGCGCACCCGCGCCGCCCACCGACCGGATCATGGCGGTTTTGCCGACGGGCAGTTGATCCAGGGTCATAAAACAGCCTCTTTTCCCATGTTCGTCTTTCCTGCAAGGTTAGCCTGGGCTAACGTTGCAGTCCCACTATAACACCGGGGGCGGAACTTGTCAAGAAGGGGGGCCTGCGCCCCGTTTGAAGGTAAATGTGGATGGCGGGAACTCCGGCAGTTTTACCAAACTGCCTTGAATGGAACAAGCCGGTGTGATAGGATAAAATAAAACCGCAGGCCGCTTTAGGCGGATTAACCGTACGGTGGCTTATTTACATTTTATGAGGGGGAGGCCGGATGAAGAAAAGGACGAAAACAGTGGGATTGGGACTGGCTGTTTTAGTTGGATTGGCGGGAATATCAATATTTTTGTCTGTGAGCAAATTCGGTGCAGCAAATCCATTTTCAGTAATAGGCGGGCTATATCAAATTTGCTTTACTGACGCCCAATATGCAGAAATACAAGAGGATCCGAAGGTAATAATTGCGAAGCCGGCTTCTTCGAATGATTTACTGATTGGCTATATGGAAACGCGGGGTTACGCTGAAAATGAAGCAGGCCGGTCGGGTTCGAGGCTTGAATTCACACAAGCGAATCATAAGGAATACGTTGATTTTTCTGTGAATGGTTTTTATTCGCTTTGGAGATGGCGGGAATAACCAGGTATTATGAGCATAATTTTGTTTGTCTGATTGGATGAATGCGGTTTAACTTGAAGGGCCCCCGTGCCGAAAAGGTGCGGGGGTTCTTTTTGGCTGTTTCGGCGAAGGCCGGGTGCGCGCCAGGCCTATCGTGCAAAGGGGCAAACAGCACAAAAGTGCAAACACAAAAGCCAAGCCGGACAAGACACGCCCGGCCGGATTGTGCTACAATGGGCATAAAGAGCGGCCCCAGGCGAGCGGGCCAAGTTTATGCCATGCTTTGAAAGGAAGGAACGCATCATGAAATTCCTGAATGTGGAGATCCCGGTAAAGAACCTGCCCGAGCTGGACCCGGGCTTTGTGCCCCTGGGCCTGTTCTTCAAGCACTATGAAAAGGGCGCTGCAAAGCCCCTGTGCATCGCGGTGGAGCGCAGCGGCGGCCAGATCGGAACCTGGGAGTGCAAGGTGCACGGCACCCCCGATATGGCCGAGGCCGACGCTTACTATGTGGACCGGCTGGTAAAGTTCCTCTTGTGGAGCTGGGGCGGCTTTAAGGTGTATATCTGCGGCGACGACAAGCTGGCCGAGGGCATTAAAAACGCCTACACCGAAACCGGCAGCCGCGCCTTCGACAAGGAATTCATGGAGGGCGTGTATGAGCGCGCCTTTGAGGTGGAGGCCCTGCCCTACGACCGGAAACCCCAGGCGTTCCAGAAGGCCGAGAGCGTGGGCCGGCATGTGAACGGCGCCCGCATCGGCTTTGACGCCGGCGGCTCCGACCGCAAGGTGAGCGCGGTGATCGACGGCGAGACCATCTACAGCGAAGAGGTGGTGTGGTACCCCAAGGTCAACGCGAACCCGGACTACCACTACCTGGGCATTCTGGCCGCCATGGAGACGGCGGCGGCCAAGATCCTGGAAAAGGGCCGGAAGGTGGACGGCATCGGCGTGTCCAGCGCGGGCGTTTACATTGACAACAAGTGCATGGTGGCCAGCCTGTTTTTGAAGGTGGGCAAAGAGGACTTTGCGAAAAAGGTCAAGAACATCTACACCCGCGCGGCCGAGGATCTGAGCCGCATCCTGGGCTATGAGATCCCGGTGGTGGTGGCCAACGACGGCGACGTGAGCGCGCTGGCCGGGGCCATGGGCCTGGGTGAAAACGGCATCATGGGCATTGCCATGGGCACCAGCGAGGCCGTGGGCTATGTGGACGCCGAGGGCAACATCTGCGGCTGGCTGAACGAGCTGGCTTTCGCCCCGGTGGACGGCCAGCCCGACGCCATGCAGGACGAGTGGAGCGGCGATATCGGCTGCGGCGTGAAGTATTTCAGCCAGGACGGCGTGATCAAGCTGGCGCCCCGCGCGGGCATTGAGCTGAACGAGGCAGACGCCCCCGCCCAGAAGCTGAAGGTGGTGCAGGGCCTGATGGCCGAGAACGACGAGCGCGCCGTGAAGGTGTACGAGAGCATCGGCGTGTACCTGGGCCACACCATGGGCCTGTATGCACAGTTCTATGACATCCGGCATGTGCAGATGATGGGCCGGGTGATGAGCGGCAAGGGCGGCGACATCATTCTGGAAACCGCGGCCCGCGTGATGGACGAGGAGTACCCCGAGGTGGCGTTCCGCCCCGAAGCCCCGGACGAGATGACCCGCCGCGTGGGCCAGAGTTCGGCGGCCGCCAGCCTGCCCGAGGTAAAATAAAGGTGCAGGGGGCCTGCCCCGGCGCTGTAAACGGAAAAGGCCCCGGCTCATTTTTGAGCCGGGGCCTTTTTGCTGCATTTCCGGTTTTTTGCGGCGCGGCGGGGAAACGAGGGATCAATAAACAAACGAGAGCTTGATGTCCTGCTCGAAATCGCCGAACTTTTCGCCGAACAGGTTGAAGCCGCCCACATATTCGGCGTCTTTTTTATTGCCGATGCGGACCGTGACCGAGCAGCTTCCGCCAAGCCCCAGATCCCCAAGCCGCAGCCCGGAGGCGGGCTGGTTGTTGATGAGGCACCCTTCGCCCGAAACCGCCACAGTTACAAGGAGGCCGTACTGGGTGGCGCCGCTCTCCCACCAGGCGGGGGTGAGCCGCCCCCGGCGGGCGCCGAAATCACCGGGGGAGCGCCAGGTGCCGCACTCTTTGCCGTTGATCCAGATCGTCAGGTCGGACTTCCAGTTTTCGCGGTAGTTTGCCACCTCGGAACAGGCCTCAAAGGTGAGGAGAAGCTGCTTGGGCGTGGCCCCGGCCCCAAGGGAATAGGGGAATTTGTATTCCACATAGCCGCCCGAGGACCAGAGCAGCTGCGCGCGCATGCGCGCGGGAAGGAAAAAGTCCGCGGGGCGGTCCTCGTAGCCGATGACCGCGTTTTCATCGGCCAGGCCGCAGGTGGGCAGGATCTCGCAGTCGGTGTAGGCGCCCACGGGCATGGAAACAGTGAAGACCTGGCTCACATTGGTGGGGGTACCCACCAGGCGGATGCTCACAAAATCATTCTTGCGGCTGCACAGCTTCATGGAGCCGCGGCTGCCGGGCTGCTGCTCGGTGTTGATGAGGCCCGCGCTCTCCAGCGTGCGGATGTGGAGCGCGGCGGTGGAGGCGGGGATGTGCAGCTGCTCGGCGATCTCGCCTATATTATAACTGTTATAGTATAAAAGCTTTAAAATTTGAATGCGGGTGGGAATGGACAGCGCCTTGGCCACTTCACAGAGCTGCTCCTCCCGGTCGGCATTCAATTCCAGAATTTTAGACATACGATTCCTCCACGATGTTTGCTTGAAATAATCATACCATAATCAGGGACTTCTGTCTAACCAAATTTTATAGCATTTATAACAATAAAAATGGTTTTAATATAGCGCATAATACGAAAATTGCGCCTAAAAGAACAAATATATTGACATAAATGCGCCGACAGTGGTAAGGTAGAGGCAGAAAGAAACATAAATATTGTTTTAAACAGAAAAACAAAGGAGGGAGGCCGCCGCACACGCCGAGTTTGAAGAGAAACGCTGAAAAATCAAAAAGGAGATTATTATGAAAAAGTTTCTGTCGATCTTTCTTGCCGCGGCCCTTGGGGCGGCCGTGCTGACCGGCTGCGGTGGAAACACCGGCTCTGCCCCCGCGCCGCAGGGAGGGGGAGCGGCCCCTTCGGCAGCCGGTGAAAAAACACATCTGAAGTTTATGGGCTGGGGCAACGACGCCGAGGTGGCGACCTTCCAGGCCATGATCGATCAGTTTGAGGAAAAATACCCCGACGTGGAAGTGGAGTACATCGTTGTTCCGAACAGCGATTTTGATACCAAGCTGCAGAACATGATCGCTGCGGGCGACCAGCCGGACGTGTTTTACTGCAGCGTGGACTGGGTGATGAAATACGCGGCCACCGGCAACCTGTTGGACCTGACCTCGTATGTGGACAACAACGAGATCTTTGAGGCGGACAACATCTGGTCGAACGCCCTGGATATCTACCGCTACGACGGCGCTTCGCTGGGCAATGGCCCCATCTATGCGCTGCCCAAGGATGTGAGCGCCTTTGCCGTTGTGTACAACAAGGATCTGTTCAAGGCGGCGGGCATTACCCCGCCCACCGAGGAGGATCCCTGGGACTGGAACGACTACCGGGAGGCCGCCGTGAAGCTGACAAGCGGAGATGTGTACGGCACGGGCATGTACTCGCTGGAGTCGGCGGTGTGGTCGAACGGCGCCGACTGGCTGGACAAGGACCTCTCGAAGGTGGCCTTTACCGACCCCAAGTTCACCGAGGCGCTGCAGTATGTGGCGGACCTGCGCTGCAAGGACCACGCGGCCCCCACTTCTGCGGAGGAGGCCTCGCTGAGCAGCTACGACCGCTTTATGCAGGGAAAGCTGGGCATGATGGGCGTGGGGTCCTGGTCCACCGCCGACCTGTGGAGCTGCGAATTTGACTGGGATGTGATGGACTGGCCCGTGAGCCCCAGCACAGGCGACAAGGCCGTTTGGTTCGGCAGCGCAGGGCTGGCGGTGTCGCCCAGCAGCAAAAATGCCGGGGCCGCCTGTGACCTGGCCGCATTCCTGGCGTTCAACGAGGACGCGCAGCGCACCAGCTACACCACCGGCATGTCCGTGCCCACCCTGAAGGATATGGCCTACGGCGAGTACAGCGCGATGGACAAGGGTCCCGCCAACAAAAACGGCTTTTTGAACGTGCTGGCGGATTACGGCCGGCTGGCCACCCAATCCCGCACCTTCAACCAGGAGTGGTGGAGCGAATTCAATTCCGGCATCGACGCGGTGTACGACGGTGAAATGACCGCCCAGGAATATTGTGATTCCATGGCGGCCCCGGTGCAGCAGCTGCTGGACAAGAGCATAGAACAGCAGAAAGCGCTGAATCAATAAAGGAAGCCGGGCGCACCGGCGGGGAAAGCCCTGCCGGTGCGCGCGTGTGAAACCGTGGGAGCGCTTGGTAAAAGGCGACCGCACATAAAGGGGATGAGTGTTTTTATGTTAAAAAAAAGCCTCAGGCGCGAGGAAAGGGTATCCGGGTTTTTGTTTGTCGTGCCGTCCATGCTTCAGTTTTTATTTTTCTTTTTGCTGCCGCTGGGCCTGTGCGTGTATGCCTCTTTTACCAACTGGAACGTTCTGGTGCGCGATAAGACATTTTTGGGCTTTGCCAATTTTGTGGAGCTGTTCAAGGACCCGAAATTCTGGATCGCGCTGCGCAACACCCTTTACATGATGCTTCCCATTCCCATTTACATGACCCTGGGCCTTTTGTTTGCCATGGCCTGCAACAGGAAGATCAAAGGGGAAAAGGTCTTCCGCGTGATCTATTATGTGCCGTATATTTCTTCGGTGGTGGCGCTGGTGCTGATCTGGAAATGGCTGTTCAACTCGGAGTTCGGCCTTGTGAACCAGTTTTTGGGGCTGTTTGGCATCGAGGGCCCCAACTGGATGAGCGACCCGGTGTGGACCCGCCGCATGATCATTATCATGATTGCCTGGAAAATGATCGGCATTACGGCGATCTACTTTTTGGCGTCGCTCAAAAACCTGCCGGCGGAATATTATGAGGCGGCCATGATCGACGGAGCTACGGGCTTTCAGCAGTTTAAGCGGATCACCCTGCCGCTGCTGACCCCGATCATTTTTTATCTGCTCACCGTGAACGTGATCGGCTCGCTGCAGACCTTCATTGAGGTGAACCTGTTCACGAGCGACGGCGGGCGGGGCTACGGGGTTGCCACGGTGGTTTACTACATCTGGCAGAAGGCCTTCAATTACAGCCAGATGGGGTATGCCTGCGCCGCTGCGGTGGTGTTTGGGCTGATGATCCTGGTGCTGACCCTGCTTCAGTTCAAGATTTCGAACAAATGGGTGTATGAGGGGGAATGAGCGATGAAACAAAAAGCGAAAACGTCGCCGGGGCGCACTGCGGTGTTCCTGCTGCTCCTGCTGGGGGCCTTTACCATGGTGGTCCCGTTTGTCTGGATGCTTTCCACCTCGCTGAAGGAAGCAAAGCTGGTGTACGAGATCCCGCCGCGCTGGATCCCCGACCCGGTGGACTGGCACAACTATGTGGAGGTGTGGACCAAGTCGAACCTGGTGACGGGGATCAAAAACAGCGTGATCGTTTCGGCGGGGGTGCTGTTTTTCGGCACGATCTCCTCCACGATGGCCGCGTTCTCGTTTGCAAAGCTGAATTTCCCCGGCAAAAAGCTATGCTTTATGGCGCTGCTCTCCACCATGATGATCCCGTTCGTGGTGCTGCTGGTGCCCCAGTACATCCTTTACACGCGGGTGCACTGGATCAACACCCTGCTGCCGCTGATCGTGCCGGGGGCGCTGGGCAACGCGTCGATGATCTTTTTTCTGCGGCAGTACATGCAGGGGCTGCCCACGGGGCTGATCGAGGCGGCCCGCATAGACGGATGCAGCTACTTTAAGATCTACTGGCGCATTTTTATGCCCCTGGCAAAGCCGGCGGCGGTGAGCAATATCATCATGATCTTTATGGCCACCTGGAACGACTACCTGGGGCCGGTGATCTTTGTGAACGACGCCAAAAAGCAAACGGTGCAGGTGGCCATTGCAATGCTGAATTCGTACCACGAAACCCAGACGGACATCCCCGTGATTATGGCGGCAGCGCTGATCGCGCTGTTGCCGGTGCTGATCCTGTTTACCGTATGCCAAAAATATTTTGTGGAATCCATGGCGCTTTCGGGCATCAAGGGGTGAGGAGAAACCATGCTGCAAGCTTACTATCAAAACCCCATTGCGAAAAACGGCGACTTTGCAGACCCCTTTGCGCTGCGCTGGAACGGCCGGTACTACCTTTACTGCACCAACCCGGACCTGCGCTGCTGGAGTTCGGCCGACCTTGTGCACTGGCGGCCGGAGGGGCCGGTGATCGGGCCAGATGTGTTTCCGGGCCTTGTGCCCTTTGCGCCGGAGGTGGTCTATTCCGACGGGAAGTTTTATCTGTACACCTCGCCCTCGGGCTTTGGGCATTATGTGCTGGAGAGCGAGCGGCCCACCGGCCCGTTCCGAAAGATCAGCGAAAATGTGGGGCATGCGATCGACGGCTCGGTTTTCATTGACGACGACGGAAAATGGTACTTTTACTGGGCGGGGGACGAGGGCATCTGGGGCTGCGAGATGACCGACCCGGCCGGGTTTGGCGAGCCGGTGCTCACCGGCGCGTTTCTGCACGGCTGGACGGAAGGCCCGCTGGTGCGAAAGCGCGGGGGCGTTTATTACATGACCTATACCGGCAACCACTACCTCAGCAGCGGCTACCGCATCCAGACCGCCTGGAGCAGGCACCCCCTGCGGGGCTACCGGGACGACGCCTGCAACCCGGCGGTGGTCTGCACGGGCGGGGGTGTTACGGGCCTGGGGCACAGCAGCACGGTGCTGGGGCCGGATCTGGTCTCGTATTACATGCTGTATCACAATATCAACCCGGACGCCTCCCGCGAGCTGGACCTGGACCGCCAGCTGTGGCACGGCTGCGCCACCCAGGTGCTGGGCCCCACGGTGACGCCGCAGCCCGCGCCGGGCCTGCCGGACGGGGCGTTTCCACCCACCGAGGGGGCGCCCCGGCTAGAGTGGAGCTTTGCGGGGAACGCCTGGCACAGGGAAGAGGATCTGTTTTCAAGTGAGGGCAGCCCCTTTGAGGCGATGACGCAGCAGGCGTTCGGCCCGTGCTTTACCGCAGAGCTGAACCTTGCTTTGCCCGGGGAGGAGTGCGGCGAACGCGGCATCATGCTGCAGGAACAGGAGGGGAACCGCCGGTACGAGTTTGTTTTTTCGCAGCGCGGGCACTGCGTGCGGCTGCAGAAAACGGACGCCGACGGCACAAAGACCCTGGGAAAAGGCGCCCTTCCAAACGGTTATCGCTTTGAGGCCCTCCACTGCCTGCGGGTGGAGCAAGGAGCAAAGAAGCTGACGCTGTGGGTCGACGACCGCCTGCAGCTGGAAGCGGACGCCGCGGCAGGGGAACAGCCGGCCCGGCTGGGATACTTTTCGCGGGGCGGCCGGATCGCGTGCGGGTATACCGCGGCGGTAAATTCGGCTTACGAAGCCGCGTGCCGCGCTGCAAAAATTCCTGTGGACTGCCCGTTTGCGCCGGTGTTTGGCTGCGAGGGCGGCACCCCCGGGGCAGATGGCAGCGTGCTGCTGCAAAAGGGGGATCGGGCGCGGTATACACTTTGGGCGGCCCAGGCGGGGCGGTACGAGCTGTGCGTGACGCGCGGCGGTGAACTGCGGAACAGCGGTTTGCAGGCGGTGCTGGACGGCAAGGCCCTGAGCCCGGCGGCGTTTCAGGATACGCTTTTGCGCTTTGGTTTGTTTTTAGAGCGGGGCGAACATGCGCTGGAGCTCACTGAAACGCTGGGCGAAACCCGCCTTGCGCGGCTGGAGGTGCGTAGGGCGGAAAAGGGCTTTCTGCGGCCCTGCGCCGCCCCGGAGCTGCGGGCCGGCCCCTGGGGCAAGAGCCTGTGGGGCGAGGTGAACGCCGGCGATTACGACCTGCGGGCCCAGGTGAAGATCGAAAAACTGGGCGATGACGGGCGCGCGGGGCTTTTGCTGCGCGTTACACAGCCCGCCGAGGGCGGAGAGGGGGCCGACCCGGTTTTGGGCATTGACTTTTTCCTGGGATACTCGGTGTATTTTACCGGCGCGGAATGCGGCATCGCACGCCATCAGTACGACCGCAGGACCCTTGCGGCCTGCCCCTATGAGCTTGCAGAGGGCAGCTGGCTTGCCCTGCGGGCCGAGGTGCGGGGCGGCGCGATCCGCGTTTGGGTGGGGGACAAGGATGCGCCGCTGCTCGCCGCGCGGGACGAGCTGCCGCTGACCCACGGATGCTGCGGCCTTTGGGCGGAAAACGCGCAGGCCGCCGCGCGGGACATCCGCGTGACAGAATTCAAATAAAAAGGAGAACAAGGGATGAAACGCACGCTTACCCTTTTAATGCTGGTTCTTTTGGCGCTCTGCTTCCCACTTTCCGCCGCCTTTGCCGAGGACGCCCAGGGCACCACGATCTACGGGGACGCGGCGACCCCCCACTGCTTTTATGAGCGCATGGTGGAATTGCCGGACGGGACCCTGCTGGCCACCTGGCTGCGCGAGTTCCCAGTGAATTCCGGCTGGACCGGAATGCAGGCGCCGCAATTTTTTGCCAGCACGGACGGGGGCAGGACCTGGAGCCTGCGCAGTGAGATCGCGCCGGAAAACGACGGGATCTCAAAAGACAAGCTCGGCATGCCCGGCCTGTTCGTGCTGCCGCAGCAATTGGGCGAATGGCCCGCCGGAACGATCCTGTACGCTGTGTCGGACTGGGACACGGAAAACGAGTATACCATCCACATCTGGCGCAGCACGGACAACGGGACTTCCTGGCAGCTGCACAGCCAGCTTGCCCCGCGCGCGGGCCGATCCACCTGGGAGCCGGAGTTTGCCGTGAGCGCGGACGGGCGGCTGGTGTGCTATTATTCCGACGAGCGGCAGACCGGCTACGACCAGTGCATCGCCTATGAGGTATCCCCGGACGGCGGGGTGAGTTGGGGCGGCTACACCATTGTTGCAGGGGAATACGAGGAGGGTTGGGTGCCCGGCGTGAGCGAGGGCAATTGGCGGCCCGGTATGCCGCGGGTGCAAAAGCTCAAGGACGGCACCTACCTGATGGCCCACGAGAACATCAACGCGAGCCCAAACGGTGCGGTCACCCTGCGCCGCTCGGCGGATGGGCTTAGCTGGGGCGACCCGCGGGAACTGGGCAGCCTGGTGACCACCGGGGCGGACACCGCGTTTCAGTGCCCCACATTGGCGCTGGTGGACGACGGAAGTCCCTGCGGCAGGCTGTTTTTGCGCGGCATGAACGACAGCTGCTCGCCCAGCCTTTGCTTTACCAGCACGGACAACGGCGACACCTGGAGCCTGATTGACGCCCCGCTCACCGCGGTGCGCAACGAGAGCCGGGGCAGCAGCTGGAGCGGCACGTTTGCTGCGAGCGGAGCAAAGCTGCTGGAGCTTAACAACTATTTCAACGGCGAGTACAACGAGATCCGGTTTGGCACGGGGACCCTGTATGGGGATCAGCTGATCGTTTCCGGTGCGGACTACAAGCTGGTAAACACGGCCTCCGGCCTTTGCATGGACGACCCCGCGGGCTCTCTGGAGCAGGGAACGCAGATGATCCTGTGGACCGACAACGCGTTAAAGACCCAAAGCTGGCATTTAGAGGAGGACGCAGGGGCCTATAAACTGCGCTGCAATTACAGCGGGCTGGTGCTGGACAACAAAGAAGGCTCTTCCCAGCCGGGCAGCCTTGTGCGCCAGTGGGAGGACAATGGCGCGCCCGCCCAGCGCTGGCTGCTGGAAGCGTGCGGGGACGGTGCGTTCCGCATCAAAAATGTGCAGGGCGGGCTGTATATCGACGTGGAGGACCCGCAGGAGCTGCTGCACGCGCCGCTGGTGCAGATGCCCCTGAGCGACAGTGCCGCCCAGAAATGGCGGCTGGAACGCATTTACGAGATCGTGCGGCTGGGCTCGTATAACATTGGGGGCACCTTTATCCGGCACGCGGCGGACGGCACAGTGCGGATCGACGGTGATTTTACCACACAGCCGCTCAAGGATTCGGAATGGCGGGTCGTTCCCGGCCTAGCAGACGCAGATTGTGTGAGCTTTGAGGCGGTCAACCGGCCGGGGTATTACCTGCGCCACCGGGACGGCCGGCTGACGCTCTCGCAGGACGATGGCACCGCACTGATGCGGGGGGACGCCACCTGGAGGAGTGTGCCGGGCCTTGCGGACGCGGGCTGTGTGTCGCTGGAATCGTACAACATCCCCGGCAATTACATCCGCCACCGCGACGGGATCCTGTACATCACCGCGATCACTACACAGCTGGATCAGGCGGATGCCACGTTCCGGCAGATCAAACAGTAAATCTGGGAGGCCTTTATGGATGGAATTGTAAGGGGGGAGTATCCGCGCCCGCAGTTTGTGCGGGCGGACTGGATGCCTCTGAACGGTGAATGGGATTTTTCCTTTGACGAGGAGAACTACGACCGGAAGATCCTTGTTCCCTTTGCTTATGAGACGCCGCTTTCCGGGATTGGGGAGCGCGCATTCCACGACACGGTGTGGTACCGCAGGACCTTTGAGGTGCCGGAAAAGTGGCGCGGAAAGCGGGTGCTGCTGCATTTCGGCGCGGTGGATTACGAGTGCGACGTGCGGGTGAACGGCAGCCACGCGGTGCGCCATGTGGGGGGGCAGCTGGGCTTTTCGGCGGATATCACGGAGCAGCTTATTGCAGGCGTGAATACCCTGTGTGTGCGCGCCCGGGACGACCACAGCGTTTTGGACATCCCGCGCGGCAAGCAGTTCTGGAAGGAAGAATCCGAGAGCATTTTTTACACCGCCACCACGGGGATCTGGCAGAGCGTGTGGCTGGAGCCGGTATGCGATGCGCACATTGAAGAAGTGCGCATCACACCGCTGTACGATGAAAAGGCGGTGCGGTTTGAGTACCGGCTGGCCGGCAGGACCGGCGGCGCCGAGCTGAAAGCGGAGCTCTCGTTCGGCGACAGGCCAGTGGCGCAGGCGGCGGCGTGCACACAGAGCGCGCAGGGGGCGTTTTCGGTTTCGCTGGAGGAAACGGCGCTGGGCGTTTGGAACGCGGGCGAAGAACTGGTGTGGACCCCCGAGACGCCGCGCCTTTTTGACGTTACCTTCCGGCTGGTGCGCGGCGGCGAAGTTTTGGACGAGGCCCGCTCGTATTTTGGAATGCGCAAGGTATCGGTGGAGAATGGGCGCTTTTTGCTGAACAACCGCCCCTATTACCAGCGCCTTTTGCTGGATCAGGGGTATTGGCCGGACGGAGGGCTTACGGCGCCCAGCGACGAGGCCTTTGCCGAGGACATCCGCCTGGCAAAGGCCATGGGGTTCAACGGCGTGCGGAAACACCAGAAGGTGGAGGACCCGCGCTTTTTGTACCATGCCGACCGGATGGGGCTGCTGGTGTGGGGTGAGATCGGCTCGGGCTACACTTATTCCAACCGGCTTGCCGGCCGGCTGATGGAGGAGTGGGTGCAGGCCGTACAGCGGGACTACAATCACCCCTGCATCGTGGTATGGACCCCGCTCAACGAATCGTGGGGGGTGCAGGAGATCGCACACGCGCCGTGTGAGCAGGAATTTTGCCGGGCCATGGCGGCCATGACCAAAGCCCTGGACGCAACCCGCCCGGTGAGCGACAACGACGGCTGGGAGCATGTGGACGGCGATCTGCTGACCATCCACGACTACGAGGCGCGGGAAGAGGTGCTCGCGGCGCGCTATCGGTCGGCGGAAACGGCGCTTGCCAGCCGGCCGGCCGCGCGGCCGCTGTATGTGCAGGGGAGCGGGTACCGGGGCGAGCCGATTTTGGTGAGCGAATTCGGCGGTATTTCGTTTGCCGCGTGCGGCGAAAACGGGTGGGGCTATTCCACCGCGCAGGATGAAGAGGATTTTTTGCGGCGGTATGAGGCCGTGATCCGCCCAATACTGAATTCTGCCTGTGTGCAGGGCTTTTGCTACACGCAGCTCACGGATGTGGAGCAGGAGATCAACGGCCTGCTTACCTACGACCGGCAGCCGAAGGCCGACCTGGAACAGATCCGCCGCATCACCTGCGGCGCGGGCCGGAACGGGTGAGCGGGCGGGCCCGGCTGTAACCCGGAAAACATCGGTTGAGAAGAGGGACTGCCGAAGAATAGCCCGGCCAAAAAGCAATGCATAAAGAAAACGCCCGAAAACAGCTGAAAAAGCTTATGAAGGCGTTTTCTTTTGCGTTTTGGAACGGATTCTTTGTGCAATTTACCACTGCAAATGATCGTTGCAACAGCCCCTTTGTGCTATAATAAATTACAGCAGACTTTTTGTGAAAGGGAGGGAGAGGCGTGAAGCGCTGGCATTTTTGGATGGGGGCGGGTGTATGTTTTGCCCTGGCGGCAGTGCTGGCGGCCTGGCCCGCCTGGGGGCAGGCCAGGCAGGGCGTGCTGGCGTTGGCGGCGCTGGCGGCGGCGGTATGTGCCATCGGTTTGGCGGTGCGGGCCCTGGCGTTCGGCCGGCCGGCGCTCAGCTTTGCACAGCTGCGGCCCCTGCCGCCCCGGCGGCACGTGCCGGGGCAGGCGCCCTCGCCCCCCGCCATGCCCCGCACCCTGCCGCTGGAAGAGCAGTGCCTGGGCAGCCTGCGGGGCGCGGCGCGCGCGCTGCCGGCGCTGGCCCCTGTGTTTGAGGCGCCGCCCATGCTGGGCTGGCAGTTCCAGCGCGCGGAGTTGGCCCTGGCGGGGGTGCTGGCCGCGGCCGAGGGGGGCAGGGCGCGGCAGACCGCGGACTTTGCCGTGCAGTACCTGCCCAGCGTGATGCAGTACCTTACCGCCTGTGAGGCCGAGGGCTGCCCGGCAGGCGCGCAGGACGTTCTTGCCGGGGTGGCCCGGGCCTGCGAAAAACAGGAGGACGCGCTGGCGGCCGGGCGCTATGTGACCTTTGAAGAGGAATACGCGGCCCTGCGCGGGGCGCTGGAACAGGCGCATTTCCGCTGGACGGCACAGAAATGAAAAACGGCACAAAAGGGGGTCGGGGTACGGGGGCAAAATGCCCCGCCGCCCCGGCCCCCTTTTATGCCGTACAGCAGCATAAAAACAGGGATGCCAGAAAACGATTTGTAAAATTTAAGTGGAAGATTGCTCTCTGTAAAATTTGATGAGGGCCTGTGTGCCGTCGTTTTCGCCGCCCGCCGCGGCAAACCGCTCGTACAGGGCCAGCACGCTTTCCAGCATTTCCAGGGTCACGCCCCGGCCTGCGGTCTCATCGTGGATGATTTTCATATCCTTGATGAAATGCTTTACAAAAAAGCCCGGCGCAAAATCGCCCGCCAGGGCGCGGGGCGCCATGTTGGCGATCTGCCAGCTGCCCGCCGCGCCGCCGCCGATGGCGTCCAGCATTTTTTGCGGGTCGAGCCCCGCCTTTTCGGCATACAGAATGGCCTCGGTGTAGGCGGCGGTGGCGCCGGCCACCGCGATCTGGTTGGCGGCCTTGGTGTGCTGGCCGCAGCCCGCCGGGCCCATGAGAAGAATACTTTTGCCCATCTGTTCCAAGAGGGGCAGGGCTTTTTGGAAGGCCGGCCCGTCGCCGCCCGCCATGATGGAGAGGGTGGCCTCCCGCGCGCCCTTGTCGCCGCCGGAGACCGGGGCGTCCAGCACCGCAATGCCCTTTTCGGCGCCCAGGGCATAGAGCCTTTGGGCCAGGGTGGGGCTGGAGGTGGTCATGTCCACCGCAATGGCGCCGGGCTTTGCGCTTTCCAGAATGCCGCCCGGGGCGCAGAAGACCTCTTCCACATCTTTGGGGTAGCCCACCATCACAAAAATAAAGTCGGCGTCGGCCACCGCCTGGGCGATGGTGCGGCAGGCGGTGAAACCAAACTGCGGGGCCTGGGCCTCGACCTTTTCAAAATGATGCCCGTAGGCCTTTACCGGGTACCCCGCCCTGACCAGATGGCCTGCCTGCTGGGCGCCCATGACGCCGGTGCCGATCCACGCTACCTGTTCCATGCTGCAACACTCCTTTGATCGTTTGTTTAATTGATTGGAATTCCGCGCCCCGGACCGCCGGGAGGCGGGCATATATTAAGAGAAGCCCTCGGGGGAACCGGGCTGGGAATCCGGCCTTGTGACCACCCGGATCCACTTGCCGCTGCGCAGGCGGAAAAGGCCCACGATGCTTTTTACAATGTTGTCGCACCGCATGCAGAAGAATACCAAGGGGGCGGACCAATGGAATACGAAACCGCCCAAAAGGCCCAGGGGGATGGCCAGGGCCCACATGAGGCCGCTGTCGAGCAGGAGGTTGGTGCGCACGTCGCCCCCGCCCCGCAGCACCCCCACCACCATGACCACGCCCACCGCCTGAAAGGGCTGGATGAACGCCAGGATGGTGAGCAGGCTGACGGAGATGGAATACGCCTCGGCGCTGACGCGGTACAGGCTCATGATGGGGGTGCGCCCGGCAAGCAGCAGGGCGGTGCACACAAAGCTCAACGCAAGGCTCACCACCACCGTGCTGTTGGCGGCCCGGTGAGCGTCCCGCAGGCGGCCCTCGCCGATGGTCTTGCCCACCACCACGGCGGTGGCGTTGGCCATGCCGAAGATGAATACGCTGACCAGGTTGTTCACCACGTTCACGATGCTGACCGCGCTGGTAAAGCTGGCGCCCATGCGGCCGATGGTGAGGTTGATCACCGCCAGGCCCAAAGCCCACAAAAGCTCGTTGCTCACCACCGGCACGCTGTTGCGGATATAGTCCCGAAACAGGCCGCTGCGGAATTTCACGAGCCAGCGGGGGGTAAAGCGCACCCGCTTTTCGATAAAGCACATGTACACAAGGGCCGCCGCGCACTCGAACAGGCGGGCCAGGATGGTACCCAGCGCCGCGCCGCGCACGCCCAGGGCGGGCGCGCCCAGCTTGCCGAAGATAAAGCAGTAGTTGAAAAACACGTTTACAAAAAAGCTGCAGGAATAGATGACCATGCTGACCCGGACCTGTTCCACCGCCCGCAGGCACATGATATAACAGTTGGAAAAGCTGTAGAACACGAAGCTCACGGCCAGCCATTCAAGATACGCCGCGCCCGCCTCGATCACCGCAGCGTCGGTGGAAAAAATGCGCAGGACCTGCACCGGGAAAAGGCGGCCCACCAGGGTGAACAGCACCGCCGCGCCCAGCGCAAAGCGCAAACTCAGGGCGATGATCTGCCGGATGCGCGGCATGTCGCGCTTGCCCCAATACTGGGCAATGAGCACGGCCGCCCCGCTGGCGAGCCCGAAGCCGATCACGTTCAGGATCATGAAGGGCTGCCCGCCCAGGTTTGCGGCGGCGATGGCCACATCGCCCAACTGGCCCAGCATGATGATGTCCATCATGTTGACGCCCAGGCTGATGATGTTTTGCAGGGCGATGGGCAGCGTGATGGCCAGCACTGCCTTATAAAAGGACCAATCGGTATAAAAATGTTCTTTGAGCCGCTGCACCGGCGCTACCCCCTTTTTGCAGAATCGAACGTATCCAGTATAGCACGGGCGGCACTTTTTGACCAGTGTGCGCGGAAAATTTGCCGCGGAAAAGAAAATGTTTGCACAATCGGCCCTTTTCCTGTATACTAGGGGCGAGAGAGAAAACAGGGAAGAGGAGCTGAGCGCCATGGGGTACGTTCCCCTGGAACTGGCCCGCCCCATCCGGGTGGACCGCATTTATTCGGTGCACTATTTTGAGTACGGGCCGGATTATACCTTTGTGGGCGAGAGCCACGATTTTTGGGAATTGGTGTACGCCGACAAGGGCGAGATCTATGTGACGGCGGGCGAGGAGGAGAAGCTGCTCAAAAAGGGGCAGATGATCTTTCACAAGCCCGGCGAATTTCACAACGTGCGGGCCACCGGCAAGGATGCGCCCAACATCGTGATCGTTTCGTTCGAGTGCAGGGGCGATGCGATGCGCTTTTTTGAGGGGCGCATTGTGAGCGCCAGCGACAACGAGCGGGTGCTGATGGCCCGCATTGTGGAGATGGCGGGCGCAGCGTTTTCCACCCCGCTGGACGATCCCTGGGCGCAGCATTTGGAGCGCAAAGAAAACGCGCCTTTCGGCGCGGAGGAGATCATTGGCATCTCGCTGGAATACATGCTGCTGGAGCTGATCCGCCGGGGCGAAAACGGCGCCCCCGCCCGCCCCACCAGCCTGATCCGCGAGCGCAGCCAGAACGAGTTTTTGGCCCGGGTGCAGGCCTACCTGGAGGCGAACATCCAGCGCCGGCTGACCCTGAGCGATATCTGCCGCGACAACCTGGTGGGCCGCAGCTACCTGCAAAAGGTATTCCGGGAAAAGACCGGCGGCGGGGCGATGGAGTATTTCGGCAACCTGAAGATCCAGAAGGCCAAGGAGATGATCCGCGAGGGCAGCCATAATTTTACCGAGATCGCGGCGCTGCTGGGGTACAACTCGATCCACTATTTCTCCCGCCATTTTAAAAAGGTGACGGGGATGACCCCCTCGGAATACGCCAGCAGCGTGAAGGTGCTGGCCCGCCGGGGCCGGGGCGAGGAATGAACGCCCGGCCGAGACATCATGAAGAATAAAACGCGTTGAAAAGCCGCAGGGGGCCGTTTGGCCGCCGCGGCTTTTTTGTGCCGCTGGGAATGGGCGCAGGAGGTGTGGGGAACGCTAACAGGGCCCGGGCAAAGCGCCCGGCGCAGAAGGATTTGAAAAGGAGCGGGAGCGATATGAGAGAAAAAGAACCGGAATTTTACGCCTGCGGCGGCTGCGGTCTGGTGGTGGAGGTGCTGCGGGGCGAGGGCGCCAAGCTGGAAAACGCGCAGCTGCAAAAGCTGGAGCCGGGCACCAGCGACGGCGCCGCGGAAAAGCATCTGCCCGCCGTGACCCGGGAGGGCGGCAGGGTGACGGTGCAGGTGGGCAGCGTGGAGCACCCCATGAGCGCGGAGCACAGCATCGAGTGGATCTATCTGGCCACCAAAAAAGGCGGCCAGCGGGCGGATCTGCATTCCACCGACGCGCCCCGGGCCACTTTTTTGCTGACGGAGGACGACGAGCCCCTGGCGGCGTATGCCTACTGCAACCTGCACGGGTTCTGGAAGACCGGGCTGTGAGGGGAAAAGGCGGCGCAGGAGCGCGGCTGCAAAAGGCCGGGAACTCTTTTTGAGTTCTCGGCCTTTTGCATGATCAGAGGGCGGTCAGCGCTGGCCCTGCTGCTTGCGATACTGGCCCAGAAGGCCGTCGTACTTTTTACCCTGGATTTGAAAGTAAATCTCGAAACCGAGGGTCATGACCACGAAGATTGCAAAGAAGATGCCCAGGAAGATGAGCCAGCTGAGCATATTCCCGGTGGGGAACCAGCGGAAGCCCACGGCGAAGCCTGCCAGAAGAGGCAGGAACAGGCAGACGAACAGCAGCGCGCGGCGGCTGTAACGCATGTGCTGGAACACAAAGTCGGTAAAGGCGAGGCATTGCAGGAACACCCCCAAAACCGAGATGGCCAAAAATTGCAGAATGGTGGAAAAGCGCATGCTGTCGGCCCAGCCGGTGAGCCAGGAGATGACCACGTACAGCAGGATGGTGCCGGTAAAAAGCAGGCAGGCGTCGGTCTTGACCCGCAGGACGAATTTCAAAAAGCGTTTCATGGATAAAGCCTCCTTATAAAAGCCCCAGCTTTTGCTTGAAGCCGGGCACGTATTGGCGGTTTACGAGCAGACGTTCGCCATTTTTCAGGGTGAGCTCCAGCCGGCCGCCGAACTCGGGCCGGAGCGACTGGATCTGGTCGAAGTTGACAAGGGCCGATTTGCCTGCCCGCAAAAAGCTGCCGCCGCACAGCCGCTCCTCCAGTTCGTACAGGCGCAGGGGCGTTTCGTACACCGCGCCTGTGGTATAGAGGAACACCTTTTTGTCGGCCGTGTCCGCATACAGGAGGTCCGCCGCATCCAGCAGGAAGGTACGGCCCTCCCGCACGCCGGTGAGCTTTTGCTCGAAGGCCCGCAGGCTGGCGATGAGCCGGGCGGTGGGGCTGTCCAGCGCGGGGCACCGCAGGGTGACGGTAACTTCGGCCAGGGATGGGTCCTCGATGATTTCGATGCGCATGGCGTGCCTCCTCACATTGGTTGTTGGTAAGGCTCCTTACAATTACAGTATAACGGCGGGGCGGCGGGAAGAAAAGCTTTTTGGCCCCAGATGCACTTTGGGCGCCGCAAGCTGCACAGAGGGGCAGGTCAAAAAAAGCCCGGCCCCTGGGGGCCGGGCAAAAATGTGGAAAGAGCATGGACAGGCTCGCGGCGGCTGGCCCGCGCCCGGCTTCGCTCCCCTTAGGCGCATTGCCGCGTGCAGTGTGGTTTACCAATTATTGCGGGCGTGCTCGGCGAAGCTGATGAGGTCGGTGACGGCGAGCGCGGTGCCGTCGTCCAGCACTGCGGTGCCGGTGAAACGGCCGAACATCTGGTGGCACTCGTTGTCCACCCACAAAAGCTTTGTGCGGGTGGTGCGGTCGTACCAGGGGGTGAGGGTCAGGTCCAGGCGGCCCTCGGTGTCGCGCAGGCGCCAGGGAGCCATGTAATTGGATTTGTCCAGCACAAACTGCACCGGGCCCAGCTTGACAAATCCAATTACAT
>OFOK01001133.1_pt1 | contig 22008 bp, 18 predicted proteins | sample 1542001 | NCBI WGS metagenome assembly OFOK01 (sample SAMN04209242, study PRJEB22552) | human gut metagenome | biome: gut; material: feces | host: Homo sapiens | place: USA: Oklahoma
TGTTAAGGGTATCGTACGGTAACCTCATTTACTCTTTGGTTCTCCGATACGCCACTCCTTTGCACTGTAACGATATTCCATACTTCTGCGAATCTGAATTGTTTTGGATTTAAAATCGACATCTTCCCATTTCAATCCTACCAATTCGCCTGTTCGCAATCCGGTTTGTAGTATAAAACGATACTGATTTTCATAGCTTTGATTTTCTGCATATTGTAAAAATGTTTTTTGTATGTCTCTTGTTAAAGCAACCTTCTTCTCAGAAGGCTTTCCCATATCACTTTTCACAGATTTTTTACAGGGATTGCTACGCAAGACTTCATTCTCTTTTGCATACTCAAACATATTGTATAATGCAATTCTTGCCTGATAAATTGTAGATGTGCGATACCCCTGATCTGCCATATCATAAAATATTTTCTGACATTGAAGTGGTTTCACGTCTGATAGTGTCATCTTCCCAATTACCGGTTTAATATTTTTAATATATCTCTCCGTATAATTGCGAACAGTATTTGAACGGACTGTTTTCTTTTTTATCCCAATCCAATAATCAAACCATTGATCGACCAGCATATCTGATGGCATTGAAATATCACTGTGTTCATCCACATAAGTCGCATCAGCAATCCATGCTCTGCACTCTTGCAGCTTTTTGAATCGTTTATGTTTTCTCTTTCCAAACCGATCTACAAATCTGGCTGAGTATAATCCCGTACTTTCCTGGGATATTCCCTTGCCAAGTTCTTTGCCTTTTAAATCTTTTCCCATATTTCAGCTCCTCTCATAAGAAGCCCTAATACAGTACCTTGTATTATACCATAGCATCTTATTTTTGTGAATATTCATTTTCATCTCATCTCCTGCCCCATCTCCTGTCAATCATTTATATTTCCACACTTTCCGAAATGAATTTTTCAAATTCTTTTCTCTTTACAAGTTTTTTCGTGCCTACGTAAAGCACAAACGGACATCTCGGTTCTTTCAAAAGACCACTTATTCTGTTTTGTCCAATATTACTGTATTCTGCTGCCTCTTCAATTGTAAGAGCCACTTTTTCACATATCGCAACATGTTGTTTGCTCATAAAATCCTTCCCTTATTATTTAACGTGCGTAGCATACACTTCTATCCGCAATACACACGATCATTCTTTGTATTCAACAACGTTTTCGCTTTCTCCATTTTCATACTTGCAATCGCTTCTCGTTTACTTGTACCTCCAACATACATTGGTGTACACATTTCTAAAATACGATCATAGATACGCCTTTTGTCCAACATGGTCTCGCTTTTTATTTCTTTCAGCGGAAGATTGGTCGTGATGATCAAAGGTCGTCCCGAACGGATTCTGCGGTCTATGACGCTAAAAATAATTCCTAACGCATATTCTGAATTTCGTTCCACTCCAAGATCATCAATAATCAAAAGCTGATACGAAGCCAATGCATTGATATATTCCGTTTTGTCTGCCAGCGGAAATATATCATCAATAATGGTATTGAAATTTGTCATCTTTACCGTTACTTCTCGTTTAAGAAGATCATTGGCAATACACCCGGCAACATAACTTTTCCCAGTCCCAACCGGTCCCCAGAACAAACAACCTATATGGTTTCTTTTCATTTTCTCCCAGTTATCAACATATTTTTTTGCCTTATGCATTACCGCATCTGACATATCTACATTCTCAAATGTCCACTCTTCCATTCTGCTCTCGTCAAAACAGATGCTCGTATTTCTGCTGACTAATTCCCGGTGCTCTTTGTCTTTAAAATATTTTTGTTCTTCTTCATACGCTTTTCTGTCACAAGCACATTGCCTGGAATGTTTCTTCATCCCCATAAATCCACCCTTGGGGAAAAATGCTTCTTTCGCTTCCCCACAGACTTTGCAGTATTGCAAACCATCACTGCCTACACATACAGTATCTTCTTCTCTCATCACAAACTCTCTCCTTCCCCATAGCAATAATTTACTTCATGATATTTATTTCTTTTATTTTTCTCAGTTACTTTACTAGGTGCCACATTTTCGACTCCTGCACAGCCATTTTTACGACCAGATGATGGATGCTTTTCCGACTCTATTACAGCCATCTTTTCAACCGCCTTATCATCAACCGTCTGTAAAGCTATCTCATCAGATGGAATTTTTACATATAAATGATTGGGTTTTGAAAATCCACCGGATCTGCGAACCAATAGCCCCACATCATCTAATTCCTTCAATGCTGTTTTTACAGAAGATTTGCATTTGTCGATTTGAACAGACAATTCATCTATCGGAAAAATCAGATAAACATTTCCATACTTATCTATCCAGCTATTCTTTCTCGATATCCGTGCCCGGTCATACAAAATCATATAAAGAAATTTTGCATTTTGAGAAATGCGCAGCTTCAGCAAAAACTTCGGAAACTGGAAGTACTGAAGCATCTGCTCTGACTCCTTCATGTATTCATATTTCATTCTTTTCTCGCCTCATTTCTGTTTCTAACTGTTGTAAAAATCATTTTTATGCCGGCCAAAAAATGTTCTTACACTTATACAAAAGATGAAGGGCATAAATACAGCCTCTTGATGAAAAAATTTTTATTTTTTTCTGTCAAAAACACTCTTACACAATACGAAACGCTGAGAGGCATTTTTACAGCCCCCTGAGGAAAATTTTTTTATTTTTTCGGTTAATTGAATACTTAAAAGCAAAAAAACACTCACCTATTCCAGGTGAATGCCTTATCAAAATTTCCTTATTTTGTTGTCTGTAACGCTTATCCAGATATGCCTGCATATCTGCTAAAATATAATTGCCAGCAATTATATTTTCACGTGGGTATGGGGACGTAATCCCAATCAAGGTCTGCTACTCGTAAGTAATACAAAATTGTCAAAATGACAATACTGTAATACCCGGGTGGATCTTGCTCTAGTTGTAACATATTAATTTATACAATAATAGGCCCAAATGGGCACTTTCGCCATTTGAGCCTATATATTATATGTCTTTGGGATAATAGCTTAAAAAGTAGCTGTCTAGACGGTATGTTTTTATCACAAAATTGATTTTATTGAAATTGGATGTAGATTTGCTGAATTTCTTTATCCTCTTAAAATTTACAATATTACACTTGTCTACTATTGTAAATTTCTGAGATAATCCAAATATACTTAATATCTTTGCGGGTTATATGTTGCTTGTCATTCTATAATTGAAGATAAGCACATATTGGATTAAAAGCAATGGATAGAGTTTATAAAGAAAGACCCACAACCACTATAGCTAAGCGCCTGCGCTTCTTTTCAGTGTTTTTAGTAATTGCATCGTTCATTACAATGTCAACATTTCCATAATCCAGTCGTAAACACTTTTTACATAACTATATTCGTCAACTGGAACACTATATGATTCTTTGGATAGTTTATTCTTAATTGCACTCAATCTAAGAATCCATTGTGTCTTAGCTTCTTTGCCTCCTGCAATCCTTGTTTCCTCCGGTCTAACTAACATCTCTTCAAAGAAAGAAGACCAGTTTTTTCCATTGGTTACAATCGAAACATAATCCGCTAATGAAACAAAATCCCAGACATTAACATCCTCTGCATCGTCACCGCTATTTAATTGAAGATCATATGCTTTCTCATCGGCCAGTTTCTTTGCCTTGGTATAGGTATTTTTAGGAAGGCCTTTAACTAGCCAAGATGTACCAAAATATTCCTGAAGACTATCAGATATAATAGTTTTTAATTTGTTCTCAATCTCGCCAATCATGATTCTCGTTTCATCATTGAATGTTTTAGCTTCATTCAACCAATACTCGTCTAATCCTTCTGGCTTAAAATCAACTCTAACATCGGCAATGGCTTTCTGATAAGCACGCCAGAAACGTACATCACCACCGCCTCCAAACACTTTCTTAATTTCTTTTCTCTGTTCTGTAGTTAATCCGTTGATATACTCTGTAAGTGGCTTCAAATAATACTTTAAAAGAACAAACATATCTTCTACATCTTGATTTTTAGGATGTATCATTCCTTTTTCAACCAGCATATTGACAAGGTCATCTAGAACACGAATTATTCCATGAATTCCTCGATTGATTGTAAGCATTCCATCTTCTTTATCTCCCTTATTCCATTCATCTAGACAGTTTTCTCGAATATACAGAAAACATTTTTCGATAAACGGATAAAACAAATCGCAAGACTCCTGATTATCTTCCAAATCAAAACTACCTTTTGAAATCAGCTCACCCTTTTTACTGTATGTATTAAAGAAATTGCATTTCTTTAGTGCAGCCTGAATAGCTTCAATGGTAATACATCGTCCCGGTACAGCTTCAGCCTCTCCTATAATAACACGAGACCGAAGCGGAGATGTTGGTTCTTCACCCAACATTTGTGCAATCTTTGATCTAAGAGCCTGTCTGCGCTCGTTAGGATCTTTGGATTCCCATAACATATCTGCATTCAATGTTACTCTAAGTGACTTCGGAACAGCTTTTTGATTTTCATTAATATCCATAAAAAGCTTAATCTGCTCAGTACGATCTAAATCCACAAATGCAACAACAGGTACCGTATTGGTGCTTGCGTATTTCGAATCTGAATAGCCATACAAACGATGTTGTCCATCAATAATATAGGCAGAACGATATCTCTTTGGAATATGAAGAATGCCTAATTTAGAAATAGAACCCTCTACCTTAGTTGAAGTCTGATCGAAAACCAGCCCTCTTCCTCCACTATCGATGCTGATGATAATAGAGTTTGGAAAATATCCACCATCATTAATAAAAGAGCGGACCGACTTCAATCGCGCCTTTTTAATAATTCTCTGATAAGTAGGCATCATATTCTGATTTGCTTCATTTCGATGCAGAACATAACCTACTTTCAGTAGTTTTTCAGGTTCAATAGAGAATGAATAATAGGTATATCCTCCCATTTTTCCTTGAATGGCAGGAATGCGGTTTTCCATATTTTTAATCTCTTGATTAGCAAACAAACTTCCAAGCAGCTGATATCGAGAACAAGATCCAAGATGTTTAGATAAATTGGAATAGTATTCAACCACAGAATCATTAAAGTAAACGATACCAGCTTTCTCTAATGCTAGAAGATCTTTCTTCTTGATAATGTAATTATGCGTAGCCCAGATGAATTTGCTCTTTCTGTTCGGATATTTTTTCAGAATCTCCTTACGAAATCCTGAAATTCTATCACTGAATTGTTTAATATCTTCCGCAAAATTGATTTCTGTCATTTCACCGGCTGCTCGGCACTCAACCATAATAACCGTTTCATCGTCTACAGCTAAGACATCAACTTGATGAACTAATGATTCATCATGGAAATCGTAAGACATATGGAAATCGCTGTCTGCATTCATATTTGTAAAACCCATACTTGCAAACAAAAGCCAGATTTTATTTTCAAATTGTTCTTGAATGGACTTTTCTCTAGTAACACTAATATATTTCGAATTCTTATATTCTTTTGACTTTTCCCATCCGTCATCAACATACTGCGGAAGGTCATCCGCTTTAATTTTTAGTGTATCAACAACCTTTCGACGAGTACTTTTAGCCGAATTCAAATCTTTTTCATATACCATCTTTTCCCAGTTTGTATTTGACATGCCTACTCGGCCTCCTTTCTCGTTACACCAGGGATGTTCGTAAAAATATATTCTTGAACCTTACCACGTTTGGCAGACTTACCACCAATATTACATGTTCGGTCATATTCAAGCATTTCACCTTTATCCTTAAAAATTTTAGAAATTTCCGGATGATGTGCATTGGTCAGGATGAAATACGCATGTACATCGTTAATGTAATCTATAAGATTGGCAAGTCTCTGCTGATCATCCAAAGAAAACAAAGTCGGATTATACGCAATAAACATATTATTATCCGAAGACTTGCTAGAAACTGCATATGGAGGATCTAAAAACACCAGATCTCTTTCATGAATATACTCTCTACAGGCACCAAAATCTCTTTCCGCAATTTCCGCAATCTGTAGTTTGTCTCTTATTCTTTCTAAACGATCATAATTAAATTCACCACTTCTACGACCATAGGGAACATTAAACTTTCCCCTACTATTTACACGATAAATACCATTAAAAGAATAGAAATTCAAATATAAAAATCTCGCAGCTTGCTCAATAAGACTTACTGGATCTTGTTTTCTTATTTCATAATACGATTCTTTATCGCTCTTATATTCTTTCAATTTTTCAGTAACTAAATCCAGATTATCTCTAATCTGAATAAATGTATTTGCTAATTCACCATTTATATCGGAAAGATATGCTTTATTAGGTAAATCCAATGAAAAAAAGATTGATGCCCCACCCATAAACGGTTCGATATAATTGTTAAATTGTAAATTTTGAATCATATCATGCACAGCAGGTACAAACCACGCTTTGCCTCCAGCCCATCGTATGAAAGAAGTATTCTTTGCCATGGAATTATCTCCTAATCAATTCTATTAAATAGTATTTCGCTCTTGTATAAGCGATGTAATTCATATTATTTGTTGTATCATCACCGTGGATATAGACAACCATATCTGATTCCAACCCTTTAAACTCCTCGACAGAAACAACTTGGATCTCATTAACAGCCTCAGGTCTATGAGTAACAAGCTTCCACTTTGCAATTCCCGACTCGTATTCTAATAGCAGAGCTGTCTTGTTGTCTGTAATAAAGACTATAGAATCGTTGTTCAAGTGTTCATCATCCAAAAATTTCTTCAGAAGACTTTCCAGTTTGTGTGTGAGTTGGAAATGATCACCTATAATTTCAATCACTGGTGTTGGCCCCTCTATAGGATTCACAATCACATCAGTTCCAAGATTTGTTTTGTCAGATGTCCAACTATAAATATTTGCTGTATTACGAATATTCTCCCGAAGCAGATATGGCTGTCCATCAATTGCAAACGCATTGCCAAAACTATCTTCCCTGAAAATCTGCACATCATCATAGAAGACACCTAGTTTAGAAGAATCTTCACGCAACATATGATTTGTGATTACAGCCCATTCTCTGGTAAAATCTTGTGCTTCATCAATATAGATAGCATCATACTTCGGATAACTATGAATGCTGTCAGCAACGCCTTCATATAATGGAGCTGCATACTTCTCAATGCCACAGGATATTAAGTGAAGTATTTCTTCCATCGTTTTTACATGCACATTTTCTGGCATATCTTCACTTATTTTATCAGCTAAATTTTTTGAAGCACAGAGAAATAACACTCTCTGAGATTGGTCTTCAGCACACTTTATAGCCATCTTTTTTGCAATCCAAGTCTTACCGGTTCCGGCTCCACCTTTTATGTAAAAACGGCTCACATTACTAAGAAAATAAACATAATTATCCTGAACTCTATTGATTACCTGCAGTTGCTGCTCTTTATATCTTATAAGTGCACCTGCTGCTGCAGATATTGCAATTCTATCACGAATCAGTTCAACTAATGCTCTATGCTGTTCCAGACTATATATTCGCAAACCGTAAGTGGAGCCACCCCAAAGCTTGAACATTTTCTTAATTCGATCCGCAAGATGATTTAAGTCATAACAATCAATTGTACATGAACGTTGTCTGTTATCTAAGTTCAATTCTTCCGGAATAGCGTAGAAAGGAAATACCACGCCGGCTCCAAATATTCCAGGATAACGTAAATTGTACATATTTGAAAAAACACTCTCGAAATAATACATACTTTTTTCTGCCTGATCATACGGAGATTCATTGAGTTTTCGCTCTCCATAAGTTATATCATTTAGATACCAAGTGTCATTCTCTTTTCTGATTTGACTTCCGCCTTTTACTTCAAGACATAAAAATCCATATTCCGGACTACACACTATGAAATCAGCTTCTGATTTAATCCTTCGTCCACGCTTATATGTAGTCCAAGGAACAGAATAAAACACATCCCAGCTGTTTGGAAGTTGATTTTTCAGTTCTTGGTATACAATTCGTTCTGAATCTTCCGGAGTATATTCTGTTATATTCTTTGGATACATATTTGCCATAATTACATCTCCCAGAATCCGATTTTCGGACTTCTAACTCCATCTATAGAGTACATGTATTTTCTTCCAAGTTCTGCATTAAAATGATTACATGATATTTCTGGGATAATCAAACACCCACTACAAGCAGTGTCATCTCTATCTCTACAAATTGGATCAAATACACAATTTCTTGAATCTTCAAGTACACGACGGAGGAAGTATTCATAACGCATCTCTGCCATTCCGGACAATGCTCCAAGCGGAATCCCTTGGCTTGTTTGCGCATAGATAAAGATACTTGCCGTTTCAACAATAATAATTTCTGTCAGCGAATTACTACTAAGGCCGCTAAGCTCACCCGCCATGCGAATAAATGCATGTGACATAGAATGGAGTAAACCAAAAACATTTTTGGTAATTGATTCATTTTCATCAACATCTCCGAACATGGAGATTTCATCACTGTGCACGTATTCGGCAAACCATTTCTTGACGGCTAAATCATCATTCAAGTCAGGAACTTGCTCTTCACGGATAATCTGATTTATTCGCAACCATTCTATAATCTTTTTTTGGCTAATTTCAAAAAAAATACCTTCTGTATCAAGTTTTGCTCCATATACCAGATTAGCGGATCCATCTTTTGTCTTATCATAAGCATTCAACTTCAATCTACAATTCTTATTCATCGATTTCTTTGGATCAAACGCACGTCTAGAGTATCCATAGGTACAATTCACAATCTGAATGTCACTGGACACCTGCATATTTGCAATGCCCAGTTTTTTGTGCAAGCGATAAACATCCTGGGCTGATTCTATAAAGTCCATCTCCATCTGGCGATTAATAGAATCTTCCAAAGTTATCGTTCTTCGAGCATATTTGATAGTATTGTATTGCATGAGCTTGAAGGAAAAATTATTTAGCCATTCTCTATACACTACAGAATTCATATTTCGGAATCCTGCGAAAATAATATCACAAGCCTTCGCATATCGTTCAATACTCAAACTATTAGTCTGTAATGTTAAAATTTCTTGCTGCATTAGAGTATCTGCCAACTCACGCGGTATTATTCCCTGTTCAATCCAAGCATTATATTTATCTTCAATAGCCTTACGTTGTGTACTAGTTCTTAAACGTTCACTAAAAGCCTCTGCCACATTATCCAAAATAGTTTCGTATTCAGCCTGTGACATTTTTCCAAACCATTTTGCTATAATAGCTTTTTTGGCTTCTTCACCCTTCTTATAAAACTCACCACTTCTTGCATCTACAAGATTAATGATACATAAAGTAAATGCTTTATAGTTTCGTCCTGCATTCGCATTATCAGGCAATAAACGAGAATTGCAAGTCGGACACATCATAGCAATGTCAATGGACTTCTCACTATTTCCACTCTTATAAAACAGCTTGAATTGGTTCTCATTTGGATGATACTTAAAATCATGATGCCCCTTTAAAAATGGGATACGAACCCCCTGTGCAAAACCACATTCACACGCATAAATCATCTGCAACTGCTTTACTGAATGACGCTTTTTACAATCAGGATTTGTGCAATTCCAAACATACCTGTCAACATCACTGGCATAATGTTTTTCAATAACATGACCACAAGAACTGCAGTAGAATACCAATGGTGACATCTCACCAAAAATATCCGGTATCCCTTCCAAACACTTTGGTTCTACGATACAGAATGAATGAACATCATCGCGAAGATCAAAAGATGTAATATCACCGCCACGTTTTCCAAATAATTCAATCTGTCTTTTTATTTCATTTTCGATGAAATCATCATAAATGTCCTGCATTTTATCATAATTCCACTTTATGATTTTTGCCGTCACTGCAACATTGGATTCATTACGTTCAGAAACCCATGTTTCCGGCAAAAATTTATATACTGCCTGATTTTTACTCCTCTTCATAGCATCATCACCTTAACTTGATTTCAATCTGTTCTTCTGTATCACGTAAACTCCTCATAGGCATTAACTTTCCGTGAGAATAACGTCCGATTGCAGTTGAGAGAAATTCCTCTTTTGTAAAGTTACCATTCTGGATACCATTCAGAATCTTGGTTACCTCTTCTGAAATAATTTCCTTATATACAAGAGACATCTTTTCATTATCTCTGCAGTCATATATTGCAATTATCATATTAATGACATCATGTGGTCTTATGATTCCATCCATCAGCATTTTTTTGACTTTTACCGCATGATATAAATGATCTGTATCTGTAAGAATAGTATAGTACTGCATGATAACACCAGATAAAATACCGGGAAGTGTACTGTATATAGCATTCTTTGCCCATCGATTAATAGGTACAGACTCCACAAGATCATCCTTATTCTGATGAAAAGTCACAAAATTCTTCAAGTAAGAGCGGTCTCTCACTCGCATTAATCGAATAATATCAATTACAATACCCGTATATTTTCGTCCGGTACGAGAATATGCCTGAATATACTCAGCATTATTGTTCGGCATTCCAAAGAAATACATGATATTAAATGAATCTTCATCCACTCCATGTGAAATAGTACTGGTTGCCAGAATAAGATTCGTACTGTCTGTATTTTTCTTATTGGTCTGAATATCAAACAGTGTTTTTCTAACGGTCTGAAAGTCAACATCACTCGTCATCTGTTTAATTACATACAATGGAATATTCTTTGCCGCCAACCTATTGTTTGCCTGATTCTGAAAAGCATTTTCCAATTCAATTGCATCCTGTTTACGGTTGTTATATACAAGTTCAATCCAATAGTCAAAAAGCATATTTTGATATTCTTCTATAGATGCCGTAAATCCCTGCTGCTTTAGAGTCTCATAGCTTTCTTCCAAATGGTCCATCATATGATAAACCACGCGGCGCATGAAATATACTGATTCCCACATTCCATCTGTGATAGATCTACCATATGGTGCATAACCAAGGATAATGCGAGTAATATCATTCTCATCCGTATATGAATAGAAATCTTCTCCATTCTTTACAGACGGATATTCACAAGGAAAACGTTTGGGTTCCATATGATATAAATTCCGTATATGCTCCTGATACATAGAAATAGTAGCAGTTGCACCAATAAAACGAATTTTCTTTCTATGATCTGGTTTTACCATCCGCTTAGCATAATAATAAAGGAAAGATTCGTAATGGGCATCAAATGTTCCTAAACTTTCCTTAATCAAGTGCATCTCATCCTGAATAAAAAGAGTTGGAACGGGATCTTTCAAATATCCAACGGCCTGAACGCGACCACTGCAACCTGATTCTGCACAAGTACACTTGGATCCAGTTGAAAAGCCATGAATAGGGCAATAACATTTTACCTGCCCAAACAATGCCTTGAATTCGTTACTAATACCAATCAAAGACATTTTATCAATGGTACTAACCACGATGGACGGTAAGTAACGATAAATTTCACTATCAACAATGAACAATGGAAGAACATCTGCCGGACAATCTGGATTATCACAAATATGCTCTAGAACCCATCGTTCTTTATTGAATCGAACATTAATCATCTTTTTACCACAACATGGGCACTTATCTATAAAACGATAGTATTCATTTAGTGTGTCTTGATCACTTTCTAACAATAAATCCAAGTTTTGCTGCCGTTCGCCTCTGCTACTGAGCTTTTCATTCTTACTGATCTTGTTAGGTGTATTATCTTTTCCAACATAAAAACCAACACGAAATTCTGTAGCCAAAGCAAGCTCTATATTTTCCTGCCGAACCACATTAGCTTGCATAACAATAGCGAGTATACGATCCAACTGCTGTACAGCCAATAATCGAAGAGGGTATTTCAGAAATGCAGTGATTCCTTGAGTCTTTCCGCGAAGTCTATCAAAGAACATCGCAAATACAGTGATACCAAGGAATGCCTCTGTTTTTCCACCTCCAGTAGGAAAGTATAGAAGATTTGCCACATCAATATCTGCATATGTCAGAGAGGCGTCATCCCGATACTCACTGTGAATCACTTCACCGATCATGGATACAATGAATACAATCTGGAAAAGGCGCCATCCTGTAATATTTCTAGACTGACCATCTAATTTGGTCTGGAAGGTTTTATTCATGTAATAAAAAGCTTTGCGAACAAAGTCTTTATATTCTATTTGCTTGATACCATTGTGAAAACGAGAGATTTCATTTTCATATTCTCTCAATGCATTCTGGTATTTCAAACATGCTTGTGAAGACAATTTGCTCCTACGTGATTCAAAATCATCCTCACAGCGACCGTAATCTTCCTCCATTTTCAAAAGAATATAGTTTAGGTTTACAATAGGGTTCTGTATCAGCTTGGCAAAAGTGACATATTCTTTCAAATCATCTTTGGTTACCAGGCGTTTTTGATAATAGATTGGAATGTTGTCGGTACGGATTTCATTTCTTTCCATATGATACTTGGCAGAAGCATTCTCCGTAACTGCAAAAATTGGATTTCTTTCTTTATAACTTCCACTAAAATAGTCAAGTGGAATGTTCTGAAATTCGATTCCTTCATTACCTTTTACGCGTATGCCTGCATCAAAGATTTTGGGAAGATATCCAATATTTTTCTTATCATTTATAGGTGTAGTGTTAACCATCTGCAGTAAAAATCGCAAAGTATTCCCCTCTTCTTTTACATTACACACAATATCGATATCCCACCGTGGCTGTACTCTTTCATCTTTGATTCCCGTCACCACACGAAATCTATCAGGTTCTGTTAAATCAAAGAAACTTATTCTACTCTGAGAAACAATACAGATTTCATTCGCAATCTGATCCGCCAATACACTCAGCTTTTCAGAAATTTTCTGTTTGAGATGAAATGTCTGTCCAGGCGTAATATCAGAAAGCTTAATCTCAATTCCATCCGCCATCACAGAAGCTATATCTATTTTTTTATATGTTAACGGGAGATTGAATTTAATTTCTGGATAACATTCACAAAGTTGTAAAATATCAGTATAATGTTCAGAGTCTTTTTCGGAATATCGTTCAAGCATATACTGAACTGTTTTCTCATAACTCGGCTGAACCATATAAAACAATAAACCAGCTGGAATAACATGAAGAATGCCTGATTCATTCTTTTTCACAATAAAAGAAATGCTGATAGAAGGAATACTGTCAAATCGTGTATTTGTGTTCTCAACATATCCACCTTCAAACTTAGCTTCAACTCTATCCTCTGAAAGCATACCTACCATAACACGTTTAGAAGGATCATCATCAACAAAAGTTTCTCCCAGATCTTTTCCTGATACACGCTCTATGTATTTTGATACGATATAATTCGCCATTATATTATAGTTACTCGCCATAATTCACCTCTTATTTCTGCAAAATTTCCTCCATTGGAGATCCTGGGGTCAAATCACTTAAGACATACAATACATCCCTTGCCCTGGAACATGCAGTGTACATAGCTCTCATCTGGCTCTGCACTTGCGACTGGTCATCATCAGACATCGCTTTAATTGCAGCCCAAGAAGATATTATCTTCTTGTAATAGTTATCACCAAAAATATAATTGTAAGGATACAAACCCGCTACAATAACAGCTTTGAAATCTAATCCCAGAGACGAATCAATGGTCGAAACAACAATACCATTTGTATCGCTATATCTCTTACGGTCAAAAAATCCCGTCAAAGAGGACGTGATCAACGAATACGGTATATCCGCATCATTAAGTGCCTGCTCTAACCAATATAGATAATGATATTTAATCTGCCTGCGTTGCTTATACGGGAATAGTATAGCAATCTCAGAATAGCTTATTCTGTATTGAGTTACAATTTCTTTTATTGCATTAACGGTTTCATCCTTAATATTAAAACGGTCAATGCCCGTCTTAACCTTTAACGCCAAACTATTTTTATCACTGATTTCGAAAGAATCATACTCGAATTCTTTGAAATTAATCATATCCAACATTTTCATTCGGTCATTCATATGCTCTAGCATATGACAAAGATATTTTCCGATTTCTTTGCTGTTTCGATAATTCTTTTTTATATAACGAACACGTCCCGTGTAGTCTAATTGGATTCCCGCAATTTTCTTCCATGGGACATCACCACGGCGACTTTTCTTACGAACTGTCTGATTTAGATCGCCAGCCATCAGGAACGTGTTATCATCTGCATCTTCTAACAGCAAATAACAGAGTTCCAGATACTTCGGATCAAAAATCTGAACTTCATCTATAAATATTGCTTTAAATCGAAGAGATAACTTACCGGTTCGTACAAGATCAATACAACGTTGTATTTCTTCTGGTGTTGCGATATTCGAATTACATCTCTGATGCAAACATTCCTCATAAATCTTCTTTACCAATTTATGGAATGTCATAATATGTAAATTGCAATTATTTTCAAAATTTGCACAGCTTCTTTTAAAGCAATACGAATCGGCTAGATTGTTGTTATAACACGTTAATAAAATCTGAGAATCTTTATACATACTCGCATATTTAAAAGCCTTAGATAACAAAAGCACGCTTTTCCCAGCTCCAGGATTTGCAAGAATAACTCTATGTCCACGCCCCATATCATTAACAAGGCCTACCTGATATTCATCGAGGAAAAAAGTTCTGTATTCTAATTCATCTCCAGTAATACGCATCTCTTCTTCGGAATGAAAGGTTCTATTTACAGGTACCTGTACATTTTCCATTTCATTCATAACAACCGTGTATTCCGGTGCTAATCTTTCAAATATAGCTTTCTGTTCAATATCGGAAATTTCCTTGAAATTCGGATCATATTCTTTTCTTATGTATTCGAAAATTTTCAGATCTTTTTTGTATTTTATCGTTCCCGTTATATCCACTGGATGAAAAAATTTATAAGATGCATATGCTGCTAAACGTTGTAATTGTGCATTTTCAAATTTAGACTTGCCAGTAAGTTCATTTTGAAATAGGATCATATGCTTATATGGAAATTTAAGTACCTTATACTCTCCTACTCGAATTATTAAAATCTTCGAATCTAAGAGACGCTCATATATTTTGTTCTCTACTGTCTGCACATGATTGATATAAACATCCATCAATTGTACATTAATATCTCCCGGAAACAAGGAATACGTAACTAAACCTTCTGATGGTGATAAATACATTCCCATTTTTAAAGTTGAATCACTCATTCTCACAGGATCTATATCAACTACAAAATGTCCATCTTTAAAATTCTTCTCTGCATTACGAAGTAAATAACGTTCATAAGATGTTATATACTCCTTTTTAACATAATCATTAGGCCATAAACGGATAGGCATAAGATAATCCCCCATTCCTTAGTCTATTCCACTGGAAATATATCCATAATATCTCCGATATTACAGTTCAAAGCTTTGCAAACCTTTTTTAATACTTCCATGCTAACGTTTTCATTTTTTGACATCTTAGTTACCGAAGTCCAACTAATACCAGCTTCTTTAACTAACTCTGTTTTATTCATATCCCTTTTTACCAATTCAATCCATAATTTTTTATAAGACACTTCCATATTTTTACCTCTTATTAGTAATAAACACATTTTTAGTATTAATTTTAATGGATTCCGATTTAACTATTAATTATAATTTTATCATATATACTCTCCACCTACAATGAAATTCTCTACAAACACATAAATTTTCATTCTATTTCTGATATATCAAATTCAACCGCTTTCATTAAAATCTTACTCTGTGGCATAAAATGCACATCCTGTCCTGCTTACATACATACAACGGCTAAAAAGAACACTGTAAACAGCTAGATAAAACTCCTTATATATGCAATGGATGTTCTGACATAAACAATCTCAATACTATAAATGTTCTTCATCAAAATAAAAATGGCGAAGTGCTTATCGTAACACTCCGCCGAAAGCCTAACCGGTTTGCGCCAGATGCTTGGTTAGGTCTGCTTTATTATTTTATGCACTTCCACTGCATTTATACACTTAAATGTTCTTTCCAATCCGCAGGAAGATTCATTGCTGCGCGACTGACCACACCATTATTATTTTGAATCAGCTTATCGAAAGCATTTACAAATACTGTCCACTCCTCATCAGCTGAACGCAGGTACTTCATCGCCAGTAAGATTTGATACAAGCCATTATGCGCTGGTGGCGGCGTAATTTTATCTACATCAAGAATCTCCGGTGTCGTATGAATTGTACGATTATAAATTCTGGAATTATGAGCACACATATTACGCAATACTGAAACACCCTGTATCCATGAAGCAAGCATTTTCTGTGATGGTTTTACCAAATTTCCTTTTTTCGATCTATACTGATAATTTGACGCCAAGATAGAGTATGAACTTCCGGTACCTGTTTTCAAATTCTTAATTATCTTCGATAATGTACCGAATGAAAGGACTTCAACGGCTGCCCATACAGGTACTTCTCCATCATGATTGTCAAAATTATGTTTGATAAACACATCATTAGAGCGAGCAATTTCTGACGCTACAGTAGCCATATTCTGCCAATACCGTTTTTTCTCTTTAAAAATCGATGAATCTTGCAAAACAAGTGGTTCTCCGTGTATAAGCAATGCTTCCACCAATCGTACTCTCAAAGCAACCTCAATCTTAGAAATCATTGAAAAAACCAAAGCAGATAATTCCTGATCAAATTGATACAATTTTATAATATCTTCAAACTTTGTTCCCGGAACATACTTCTTTGCAGCATTATCATATAATTGAAACGAATAACCTCTCAAACGATAAAATCCAATTGACTTCAATGCCTTCTCTACATCTTCTTGAGATGTAATCTTCATTCCTGCATCCACATAAGATTGCACCTGCTGTTCTATTGTTAATATTTGTTTTGGATATTGATACATAAAACACTCCATAAATAAGAAAGTCCCACCGGGTTGCGCATGAAAAATCAGAGGCGTGGTGGGTTCTGTTAATGTTATTATACAGCTTTCAATGCCACTGTCAAGATTGTTTTTGTAAAAAAATCAGCAGTCTCTTTGTTTCTTGAAGTTGTGTTATCATTCATCAATTCCTAATTTTCAAAACATATCTCTTGTCATTCCATGCATCTTGACTACCGATCCGATCTTCCAAAGGTGTAAATGAGGTATAAATTCTACGTTGCCGTCCAAGAAACCCAATAAACTCACCCCATCCCTTAAACACTGCCGTGACAGATGAAAAGCACTTTTATCATATGATTTTCTCCTTGTGTTATTGAAAGATTGTGTAATTTGAACCCTCTATGTTCTCAATCACTTAATGATATATTTTGTTCCTCTGCCTTTTCCTTCAACTGCAATCACACCCTTTTTCTCCATAGCTTTCAGTAATTGTGTTGTTTTTGATTTGCCAAATGGGACATATGGTGCAATTTCACTTATTGGTTTCAGCATTGTCTTACTTAAAAATTTGTAAATCACTTTTTCGTCTTCGGTTAAATTGACATTCGTTTCAAATATCGGTAGTACAATTTTTATAGCATTTTCTGACACTTCAAATTCTGGTTTTATCAAACTCTCTGCATACAGTTGTTTGATTCGTGTAATTCCTGTTCCAAATATCTCTACTAATCCCAGTCTGTAAAATACATTTGCAAGATTTCTATTTCTTAAAATAGATAGTTTACCTGATAAATATTCTTCTGCCGTTATTCCAGCCGGCAATCCACCAGGAGACACTACTTCTATTCTATCATCAAACATAGAAACTCTGATGTGTGAATTAATATCCCATACCCTATGAATCAAAGCATTTGCAATTGCTTCTCTGAAAGCTGCTTCCGGTACTTTCTCTACCATCTTTCTGTCAGCTCCCTGTATTACTTCATATTGGTAATAATCTCTAAATACAGCAAGTGCTTTTTCATATATTTCTAAAACCGATATATGTTCAAACGTTACTCTTTTTTGAATAATACTGATATTCTCACCGAACTTAACAATATCAATTCCTGAAAAATGATTTTTATCTGCCAAAAGTCCCGCTGCATTATTATAACCATTTATATTGTCATACAGATTCAATGTCTTTAAAGTATCTTGATTGAAAGTTTCAATGTAAATATTTTCTTTCAGTTTACACTGTAAAATTTTAAAAGATAGCTCCTGATCTTTACAAGGTAATTCTTCGAAGCTAATATTTTTTCCATCTAATACAAGCCTTGAAAATTCCAATGTATCTACCTCTATCGTTGCTGTATCATTTCGTTTGTATGCTTTTGATTTATATAAATACGGTTTTTGAAGACCACTTTTTACAGTAAGTTTTATCGTCTGGTCATTGTTCTGTATTTCAAGTGTATAGTTTGGTTGAGGTAATATACTGTCATTGATTTTATTTTCGATATCCAGACAGGCCTGTTTTACATCTGGCAATCCTTTCACATTTCCATTATCATCAACCCCAAAAAGAATTGTTCCACCATTGTAATTCGAAAAGGCACTAACTGTTTTCAAAAAAGTATTCGTAATCGTTTCCTTGAATTCTAATATTCTTGTTTCACGCATAGTAATCATTCCCTTTCCAATCATAATGATTATATTATATGCAAAAATGCATAAAAAATCAATCGTATTTTTTTACGATTGATTTTTTAATTAATTTTGAGTGTAGTATTATTTTTTGACCAACTGAATTATGACAACTTTTTTAATTATTCCGATTCGGTCTTCCAAAGGTATAAATAAGGTGTAAATTATTTGTTTCTATCTAGAAAATCCTACAAAATCTAGTCTTTCTCGCCATACTTTAAATGTTGCCGTGACATATAAATAGTATTTTGACCATTTTTTATCTCCTTTCGTGCCAACGGATTCAAGGCGATAAGCCTTTATTTTTCAACATTTTTGCACATTTTCATATTTAATTGTTTTTCGTTTCTCCTCATAAATGAGGGTATTTTCTCTATAGCTTTATGCGTTAGAAAGTGTGTTATATCTTTGATATATAACACACCCTCTTTTTTAGTCTTCGTCGTCTGCTTCTTCGTTAAAATCCGGTTCCAGTTCTTCGTCGTAATCCTCATTATTTAACAATACTACAGCCGGAGCACGGTCAAGGCTATAAAAATTATATTGCTTGCTTTGTGCCATATTAAAGAACTGTTCTTTGATGTTCCCCGCCTCAAGGTGCGTATATACATTCAATACTATGCCTTTAATTGCCTTAATTGGTGCACTCACATACATATATGCCATAATTGGTTCATCTGGAAAGTTTCTTCTATGTTCAAATTTTTTCTTTCCTGATTTTATTTTCTCATATACTTCCGGTTTAAAACTTAAAATGCTTCTTTTGCTCCCTTTGCACACTCATTTGCAAGTATATCAGAATTGCTCCCTTCTCGAAGACTTGTCGATATGATCAATACTTTTTTTGCCATAATTAACCAACTCCGTTTTCTTCAAAAAATTTCTGGATTTTATCAAATGGGATTACATCCAGATTATCGTAAAGATCTGTATGAACAGCCCCTGGAATTGTTAGCAGCTCTTTATTGGATGTGTACTTGCTGTCCTTAATCATATTTTCATAAGCATCTTTTCCAAAATAATAGCTGTGTGCTTTTTCTCCGTGAACAATGAGGACTGCACTTCTGATTTCATTACTGTACTTTAATATTGGCTGATTCATAAATGACATACATCCAATACTGTTCCAGCCATCATTGGAATTCAGGCTTCTTTTATGATAACATCTGCCTTTATAATATTCACTGTAATCTTTTACAAAGAAAGGGGCATCCTCTGGAACCGGAAGAGAAACACAACCACCAGCTCTGGAATATTCGCCTTTACAGTATTCTTGTGTTCTGAGGGTATTCAGCGACTGCTTCTTCGCATAACGTGCTTCTTCACTGTCCTCAGAATCAAAGTACCCATTCGCATTTACCCTTGTCATATCATACATGGTAGATGCAACCGTTGCTTTTATTCTTGTATCGAGTGCAGCTGCGTTAAGAGCCATCCCACCCCAGCCACAGATTCCAATGATTCCTATTCTATCTTGATCTACCTCTTCCCGAACAGAAAGGAAATCAACAGCAGCCATGAAATCTTCTGTATTAATATCCGGAGAAGCCATGTATCTTGGATTGCCTCCACTTTCTCCCGTAAAAGAAGGATCAAATGCAATAGTAAGGTATCCTTTTTCAGCCATCGTCTGCGCATACAGTCCGGAACACTGTTCTTTGACTGCACCAAATGGTCCACTTACAGCAATCGCTGGATATTTTCCAAATGCATTTTTCGGCTTATACAAATCTGCAGCAAGTGTGATTCCATAACGATTTACAAATGTCACTTTCTCATGATATACTTTTTCACTTTTTGGAAAAGTTTTATCCCATTCAGATACCAGTTTTAATTCTTCTGTTTTCAACATAAATACAACCTCCATATGCAAATTGTCTTATAATTCAAGAATGCCTCGGCATTCTTGCTGCGAGGTGCGCGTCATGCAATTGCATGACATACTTCTACAGCGCACCTCTGCAATCCTGCCGGAGGCTATATCAGCTAGGGGATTGACTCCCAGCTGATATACTTTTTTCAACCTTCCTATTTTAGTTTTCTATATTCTTCATCACTTACCGGTTCAAGCCATTCATTGGAACTATTTTCGCCCGGAACTTCTATTGCCAGATGTGAAAACCATTCATCCGGTGCTGCGCCATGCCAGTGTTTTACTTCTGCCGGAATATTGATGCAGTCGCCTGGCTTCATTTCTACAGCTTCTTTACCTTCTTCCTGATAATATCCTCTTCCGGCAACGCATACCAGAATCTGTCCGCCTCCACTTTTTGCATGATGGATATGCCAGTTATTTTTGCATCCTGGTTCGAATGTCACATTGAAAATTCCAACCTGAGAAGTAGAAATCGGTGCAAGAAAACTTCTGCCCGAAAAATACTGTGCAAAGCCATCGTTTGGTGCACCAATTGGAAATATCATCTTTTTTGCATGCGCCCGCATCGCTTCCTCTTCGTATGGCAAATCTCCTTCACCTGCCTCCCACACTTCCTTTGCAAGATTGAAAACAGCCCATGCTTTTGGCCATCCTGCATAAAATGCGACATGTGTGATTACTGCGGCAATCTCTTTTTGTGTTACACTATGATTTTTTGCATTTTGAAGATGATATTTTAAAGAAGAATCTGTAATTCCGGAAGCCATCAGAGCAACCACTGTAATAATGCTTCTTGTTTTTACGTCGATGTCCTGGTTATTCCAATTTTCGCCGAAAAGTACATCATCGTTAAAATGTGCAAATTCCGGTGCGAATTCACCAAGTGTATTTCTCCCTGCTGTCTGTACTATTTTTCCCATATTCTGTATACCTCCATAACGCTGTTATTTATAAAGAGTTTACCCATTCACTGATTTCCTGTTTTGTTCCACGGTTTAACAGGCTGCCTTCTGTGATAACTGCATCCGGTGCAGATGGCTGTAATTCCTTTACAGTATTACCGAATCCACTTCCACCGGATGTTGCAAAGAGCACAATCTTTTTGCCACTGAAATCATAGGCTTCCAAAAATGTATTGACAATTGTCGGAGCTACATACCACCAGATTGGGAATCCCAGAAGGATCTCGTCATAAGAACTCATATCCATCTTTTTCTTCATAATCTCCGGTCTGTATTTCTTATCACTCATTTCCACACTGCTGCGGGATTTTTTATTCATCCAGTCAAGATCAGCCTTTGTATATGGAACTTTTGGCTCAATCTCAAATAAATCCGCTTTTGCTTCCTCTGCAATCATTTCTGCTACTTTTTTTGTTGTCCCGCTTGCACTGAAAAATGCGACTAAATTTTTACTCATAATAAAAATCCCCTTTCTTTACGAATTTTTCGTATAAAAATAGATGTATAAGATTTGAATTTCTCTTATACATCTATTTTATACCTGATATTTTTATTATGTC
>OFOK01001135.1_pt1 | contig 21968 bp, 25 predicted proteins | sample 1542001 | NCBI WGS metagenome assembly OFOK01 (sample SAMN04209242, study PRJEB22552) | human gut metagenome | biome: gut; material: feces | host: Homo sapiens | place: USA: Oklahoma
TGCCTTGAGTACTGAAGCTGGCACGGGTAAAGGCGCAGTACGATAGGCTGCAAAGTGCTTTGGAGGAGGTAAATGCCACCGGCTATGGTATCGTGATGCCATCTATGGACGAACTGCGCCTGGAAGAGCCGGAAATCATCCACCAGGGCGGGCGCGCACCGTGCGCCACGCGCCCCTGCGGGAGCAGCTGACGGCAACGGACAGGAGCGCCGCGCAGACAGCGCCCGAGGGGCGGTAGCCCGCCCCGAAGCGGTGGCTGCTGCCCCACAAAACCGCACAAAAGGTAACGCTTTTTTGTGTGACTTTGCGCGCGCCCTTTGCGCAAAACCGCACAAAAAAAGGCTTTTGTGTGACTTTGGGGGGCTTGACGGCGGCGCGTCTATCCGCGCATCTGCGCGGCTCGGCTACTTGATATATAGCACAGTATTCCGTCAAAATGGAATGGAAAACAGGTTATTCAAGGTCGGCGAGGGGTCGTTTTGCAATAGGCGGATAAAGATAAATCCCCTCACGGGTGACGTGCTGGAGGACATCGTATTTAATCGTGACGTGTTTAACCCCGAGGGGCTTGTGAAGATGGACGCAGAGCAAGCACAGTATTCCGTCACGAAGGGCAAGCGCCGCGCCCGTGAACCAGACGAGGACGGCGTGCGGCGCGCTGCATCGCGCGCGCGCAAGCAGGTTTACGAGCTGTGCGCCTGCAATGAACTTGACCTCTTTTTTACGTTGACCCTTAATAAGGAGTTGATCGACCGATATGATTACAAGGCAGCCGTGCGCAAGTTCGGCCAGTGGGCAGACAACCAAGTGCGGCGGCGGGGGCTCAAATACGTTGCGGTGCCGGAGCTGCATAAAGACGGGGCGGTACATTTTCATGGACTGTGCAATTCGGCAGCCGTGCGCCTTGTGGATAGCGGCAAAAAAAGTAAAGGGAAAACGGTGTATAATCTGCCCGGTTGGAGACTTGGTTTTACTACGGCAATATCTCTTTACGGGGAGCGAAACGCTGCCGCGCACTATGTAGCCAAATACATATCAAAGCAGCACGGCACAAACGGCGGTACGATTGGCGGGCGGTACTTTTATCACGGCGGCGCTTTGGCGCACGCGAAGTGCATTTATCAGCATGCCGATTTTGACGCGCTCGAAGGGCGCGAATATCGCTTATCGGGTGACCAGTGTGCCGCGAACGGTGAGGTGCTGCAAGCTGGCTTAAAATGCAAATACCTTTGAGGTGAGCGCAAAAACGACACCTCAAGAAACAAATATGCTCTCTCTGTCTGCTGTTGCTGGCTCATCGGGTGCTGGCTGCGGTGTTAACTCAAACGGTGTGGTTGTCAAGCCCGACACGCAAGTGTCGCTTTGCTTGGGCTTGACAATCGCGCCGTTTTTGTTTATCCTTGGGGTTGGGGGCACAGATGAGTTGACAATTTTGGGAAAGGAGAGTGGAGAGAAAAACGTGCGAACCGACTACATAAACCCGCAGGTTTTCGAGTTGCTACTGACGGCGTTAATGCCCGCAAATCGCCTTGCTTTGCAGCTGAGCCTTGCAACGGGGCTGCGCATATCTGACTGCCTTGCGCTGCGAACGGACGTTCTGAAACGGTCAAACCGCCCAACAATCACCGAGAAAAAGACCCACAAACACCGCAGGGTGTACATACCGCAGGAGCTGCGTGACCGCCTTTTGAAACAGGCGGGGCGTTTTTTTGTTTTTGGGGGGCGATTGGACGAGCGCAGACCGCGAACCCGCGCGGCGGTGTACAAAGACCTCAAACGAGTTGCGCGGCTGTACCGATTGGACGGAAAGTCGATAAAGCTCAACTTGGCGCCGCACAGCGCGCGCAAAATCTATGCGGTGCAGGATTATCATGCGCACCATGACATGAAGCGGGTGCAGCGGTTGCTGAACCATTCGGACGAAGCCGTAACGATGCTGTACGCGCTTGCTGACCAGTTGGCAAAAAAATAAGAACAGCTTACCACCGAGGGGTTTACAACCATGCTCTTTTGTGGTAAGCTGTTCTTGGTTCTTTCTGCGGTTACCATTTTAACACAGGTAGTCGCGTTTGTCAACGATTTTCTGGGAAAGGTGGTAAAGGCGGGCACTGGCGCGCGGCGACCCGAAGGGTCGTTTAGCTCATCAAAATTATACAAAATAGATATTTTGTATAATTTGGGGAGCAGCATTTTACAAATAGATGACTTTTCAAGCGGGTTTTCGTAAAATCTGCGAGATCATCCGTTTTAGCCCAACCCAATGTTTTGGTTTCAGCTTATGTTTTGGTTTCAGCTTACTTAAATAAACGCATTCATTATGAATTGTGATTGTGTGCGTTGATTCTTTGTAACTCTCGACTGCGGAAATCCGTGCGTTTCTCAATTAGATTGTTTTTAATTACCTCGGCTCCGTTTACTCTGCTGTCGGTTTAAGTACCGCAAGCATATCTATACGTCTCGTTCCGAATTATAATGATAATCCAAGAGTAAATTCAAGTACCGATTAGGCCAAATCCGAAAGCTTTGCATCCAACGGAGCCGAACACCAAGCTGCAGCTTTAAAATTCAAAATTTGTGAGGTGTACCCGTTATGGATATTTTGCCTGAAATGCCGGAGATTGTGCGGCAATATGCTTTATATTACCGCAACATCAAAGGCCGCGCGCCGAAGACTGTAAACGAATACTGCTCTGACCTGCGGACATTCTTTCGCTTCATGAAACATTTTCGCGGATATGTTTCACAAGATACGCCTATGGAAGAAATCCCAATCGACGATATTGACCTTGAATTTATCCGTTCCATCACGACGATGGACATTTTTGAATTCATGAACTACGCTGCCGATGGGCGCAGCAACATGAGCTCCACGCGTCAGCGAAAATCTTCGAGTCTCAAAAGCTTTTTTAACTACCTGACCGTGCACGAGGGCCTTTTGGATTCTAATCCCACAGAGAATCTGACCCCGCCGAAAAAAGCCAAAACCCTTCCCCGCTACCTCACGTTAGAGCAAAGCCGCGAGCTTTTAAACGCCGTGGACGGGCCGGATAAAGAGCGTGACTATTGCATTTTGACGCTGTTTTTAAACTGTGGCATGCGCCTTTCCGAGCTTGTTTCCATCAACATGAGCGACGTAATCCACAACAACTCCACCCTGCGCATCGTCGGTAAAGGCAGCAAAGAACGCATCGTATACTTAAATGACGCATGCTTAGCTTCTATCGATGCCTACGTGCGTGTGCGCCCAAAGGACGACGTGAAGGATAAAAACGCGCTGTTCATCAGCAACCGCGGCACACGCATCAGTCCTAAGACCGTACAGGCCATGGTCAATAAATACCTCACGAAAATCGGGCTTGGCGGCGCGGGATACTCCGTACACAAGCTGCGGCACACGGCGGCGACGCTGATGTACCAATACGGCAACGTGGATATTCGCGTTTTGCAGGATATTCTGGGCCATGAAAATCTCGGCACTACAGAGATCTACACGCACACCTCCAGCAAGCAAATGGAGGAAGCCGTAAACGCCAACCCACTTTCCAAAATGCGTGAAAAGACTGATAAGAATGAGAAATAATTAAAATTGAGCAAAATGAAAGCCTCTATCGATTTCAGTTCGATAGAGGCTTTTATGTTTGTTTTAAATTACTGTAAATGATCGGAAGTATCCGTTTTATCCGAGAACAGAGATTCCTGCTCCATGATCTTACGGTCGATCAAGCGGCCGTTCACGTACACATACTGCGGCTTGTCATCGTCATCGTCGTCCAACTCATCATTGTCGAAATTGAACGTATCGCCGTCTTTGGCTACGCGAATTTCAGCGTCCTTCGCTTCCGCTTCCTTTTTGTAGAACGGCTGGATCAGATACGTATCGAGCAACGAATACGTTGCAAAGCTCGTCAGATAGCTGATGAACGCACACAGGAAAATAATTACGAGCAGCAGCGGGATCACCGCAAATGCCGCCGGGCAGAACAAAAACGCAATGAACAAACCCGCAAGGATTGCCGTAATCATCAGGTTGCGCAATAAGCCCATAATAGAGAAAATAAACGCGTTTCTGTAAATGTGGCGCAGCTTCAAGTCAAACGTGACGATCATAACCGGAATGTAATACTGCGCAAACAGCATTAGAATCGACAGGATGCAGCAGACTGCAAGCGGAATCATAAACATCCAGTTGTCCGATACACGTGTGGAATAAAAGAAGATTGAAAAGCTCAAGATTACATATGCGAGATACACGATCACGCCGTTCAAAAGTGCCGGCTTCCAGTTGTTTTTCACAGCGTCCCAGAAATCCGACCAAACGAACGCATGCTCTTCCCTTGCGAAGTTTCGCGTTACATACGCTAAGCCGCATGTGAACGGCGAAAGCAGGATGAGCGGCAGTGTAACCGCATACAGAATGTACAGATCAAGCACACCGAAGAACGACGTTGCATAAAGAAAGTGCGGAATCGGCAAAAGGAATACGCCCACCATCAACGCGATGACCACAATAAATGGGATCATAAATGTCAGATTCAGCTGCACCAGTTTAGACAGCTTTCGCCACAAGATCTCAAAAAAACGTACCGGCGCTGCCTTTTTCGGTTCATCTTTGTCAACGCCCGGACCCGGCTTATCATAATTACCGAAAAGTCCTAAAAATGCCACAAAATCAACTCCAGAATTAGATTAACTCGTTTTTGCACGAGGATGACACTCATTATACACGCTTTTCACGTGATTATCAAGGTCTAATAAATGAACATATACCTGTGTGGACGAAATATCTGCATGTCCCATCATGGTTTGAATGTCTTTTACGGAAGCACCGCCCTGCAAAAGGTGCATGGCAAACGAATGACGCAGCGTGTGCGGCGTAATCTCCTTCGTGATGCCGGCCTCCGCTGTATACGCCTTGATAATTTTCCAGAAACCCTGACGCGTCAAACGCGAGCCGTTCAGATTGACAAACAGCGCGTCTCCGCTGTTGTCCGGGTCCACAATCAAATCGCGCATACGGTAAAGATAATCGGATACAGCAACGACCGCTTTCGCATAAATCGGAATGGTGCGCACGCCCTTGGTGCCGCGGCAGAACAGCTTTCCCGTGCGCAGGTTGATATCCTGCACGTTGAGGTTGATGAGCTCACTGACGCGAATACCGGTGGCATAAAGAAGCTCCAGCATCGCTTTATCGCGGCAGCCCTTAGCTTCCGTGACATTCGGCTGGGAAAGCAGCAGGTCTATTTCCTCGCTTGTCAGCGTCTGCGGCAGCTTTTTCGGCTCTTTTTCAAGCTTTACGGATTTTGCCGGGTTCACCTGCATATCCCCGCGCAGGATGAGAAACTTATAAAAGCAACGCACAGAGGCAATATTGCGGGAGATCGTGGAATTTGTGCGGTTTAAGCTGTGCAAATGCTGCACATACGCTTCCACCGTCTCCGTTTCCACTTCGAGTGGAGATGTTATATTTTCACCCTCCAAGTAGCGCAGGAAAGCCGAAACATCGCGCAGATAAGAATCCCGCGTATTTACGGAACTCGGTTTCTGCACGAGCATGTACTCGCGAAACAGCACGAAGTATTCATCCATGTTCATTCATTTCGGCCTCCTTTGCTTTAAAATCTAAATTTGCAAAATCAAAAAGTGCAATGCACCGTATAAAATCGAAATGAAAACCAGCGCCGCAAACGCAAGCAAAAACCGCACGGTGCAGTTTTTTACGGAAAGCGGTTCTCCGTTTCCGAAAAACACCCGGCAGCTGCGCCTTGCCGTGCAAAGCGCTTCCGCCGCAAGCAGCAAAAGCACCGTGATGCACAGCATTGTCATCGGCAGATAATCAAAGCACCGCCGAAAATACAATCCGATACCCTCAAGCCGAATCAGTGCCGTAAGCGACGTGCCAAGCGTGAAGCCCTTCAGGATTATCGCAGCGGGAATCACAAGCACACCTAAAAACGTCATGCCAAATAAAAAAATCGGCAATGCGTAAAAAAGCGAATCAAACAAAAATGCGGAAAACACAAACGGAAAGTCCGTTCCCGTTTCAAACGGCCCCCTAAACCACACAGAGCCGGAAACCGGCGCCATAGCTATTTGCGATGTCCGTGCAAATAAGCAACCGAACAAAAAGCCAAGCAGGAACAAAATGCGCAAAGCCATTAAAACAGATAAACTACGTGGTTTTGCATATTTCGGCTTTGCTTCCATTTTCGTTCACCACCTGTAAAAGATGGTCAATCTATATGTGAAGCGTTGCCGTGTTATGCCTTGCACACTCACATGGAAAGTTCTTCGGCGCGGTGCGTGCAGGCTTCAAACGAGTTGATCATCGCCTCGTTAAAGCCCTGTTCTTTCAAGACATTCAGCAAAGCAAATGTTGTGCCGCCCTTTGACGTGACCATATCGATAAGCGCCTGTGGGTCTTTGCCGCTGTTTAAAAGCATATCGGCGCTGCCTTTCATGGTCTGGCAGAACAGTGTAAGCGCGGTCTTCGGGTCAATGCCCTGCTGCGCTGCATAATCACAAGTGAGCTTTGCAAGCAGATACAAATACGCAGGCGAGCTACCGCTGACCGCAATCACCGCATTCATCTGCGCTTCGTCAATCTCCTGCGTGACACCGCAGCAGGAGAAAGCGGAACGCACGCGCGCAAAATCCTCTTCCGACACATTGCTTGTCCGGCACAGCGCCGTAGCGCCCTCACCGAGCAGCAGCGGCGTGTTCGGCATGGCACGCACGTAGCGGCGGTCTGCGCCGAGCGCGTCCTGCAAATTCTTAAACGTTACGCCCGCAGCGATTGAAACGATGACAACGTCGTCTGCATTCTTCTTCGCAACGATCGGTGCAATAACGCGCAGCACCTCCGGGAAAATCTGTGGCTTTACGCAAAGGAACACCGTATCACAAAGCTCGGCAACTTCTTCGGCAGAAGTACAGGCTACGCAGCCGGATTCTGTAAAGCGCTGCATTTTTTCCGCGTGCGGATTGTACATATAAATATCCCCGACCGGGAAAGTGCCGGAAGATAAGATACCGCCAATAATCGCGGACGCCATGTTTCCTATGCCGATAAAGCCCAATTTGCCGTTTTTCATGATATGCCACCTCACTTCTGTCTTATATACTATAATACTTTTTAGCCAAATTTGCAAGGGCTTTCGTGAATATTTTTGCATCTGCACAAATTTATGTCTATAATCTTATGTAAACTTATGAATATGCAGTTCTGCTTTGCTACAAGTTATCGTGAATAAATATGCAAAATCGTTCTTGCGCCCTTGATTAGAAGCTACAAAATTATGGCTTAAAATCTGATTTTTTCATCTCTATTCACACCCATTACTCCACCGCATACGCTGCATATCACAAATATTACGCTCCGTATAACAAGAAGTACAACCCGCATATTTGCATACAGCATAACGCTTATCGCAACATAGGAAACTGCATAGAGCGTGCCAAGCACAAGGCCGTGCAGCAATCCTTTTTCCCCCGCGAGGCGCGCCGCAAGGAAAGCGGAAGCAAAAACGGAAACGCCGCCGATCACCGCCGCAGCCGTACCGAGTATAGGCTCGGACGGCAAAAAGCCGAGCTTTAAAATCATAAAGGCACAAACCGCGATCAGCACAGCCGAAAACAGCACGGAAAACAGGAAACCCAAAAACAGCTTCTTAAAATTCAGCATAGAAAAAGCCCCTTGAAATAAGTTTTGTTTCATACTTATTCCAAGGGGCTCAAAACTATTCGCCTTTAAAAAGAGTGAAACTTACGCGTCTTCCTCGTGGATGGTATCGACGCTGCCGATCGCCCAACGCTTGATGCGCAGTCTTGCACGGTCGCTGCCGGTCTCGATGATAACGCTGTCGGTCTCATCCTTTACAGCGATGATTCTGCCGCAAATGCCGCCGATGGTCGTGATCTCGTCGCCGACCTGTGCGTTCTTGCGCATTTCCGCTTCCTTCTTCTTCTTCTTGTTCTGCGGGCGGAAGAAGATGAAGTACATAGCCGCGATGATCGCACCGTAAACAAGGAGCATGATCAGCATGCTGGACATGTTGCCGCCGGCTGCTGCACCTGTCGTTGTCAAAACACTCAAATTCATGGTTTTCTTTCCTTTCTTTCATGGTGCGCTCCGTTCGACTGCAAAGCGGTCAATACACCCGTCACCAAATTAACTTTATACATTATAACAAAAGCCATTCGTGGTTGCAAGGATTTTCTAAATTCTTTTGTTAAATTTCTCTGAATACTCCTGATAAAATGCTTCAAACCGGTCTTCATCGAGCGCGTTACGAATGCGTTCCATCAAATTGTTGTAGAAATAAAGATTGTGCATAACCGTCAAGCGCATGGCAAGCATCTCCCCCGCTTTGAAAAGGTGGTGAATATAAGCACGGGAAAACTTGCGGCAGACCGGGCAGTCGCAGGTCGGGTCGATCGGTTGATCGTCCAGCGTGTATTTCGCATTGAGCATATTGCGCACGCCTTCATTTGTAAATGCATGACCATGGCGTGCATTGCGGCTCGGCATCACGCAGTCGAACAGATCAACGCCGCGGTGCACCGCTTCCAGAATATTTGTCGGCGTGCCCACACCCATCAGGTAGCGGATCTTATCCTGCGGCATATGCTCTTCAACCGCTTCAATCACTTCATACATGACCTCTGCCGGCTCGCCGACCGCAAGGCCGCCAATGGCATAACCATCGAGCCCCAATTCCGCAATCTCCTTCATGTGGTTCACGCGCAGATCGATGTATGTGCAGCCCTGGTTGATGCCGAACAGCATTTGGTTCGGGTTGATCGTATCCGGCAGCGCATTCAGTCTGTTCATCTCCGCCTTGCAGCGGCGCAGCCAGCGTGCTGTGCGTGCGCAGGAATTTTTCGCGTAGTCGTATTCCGCCGGGTTTTCCACGCATTCGTCAAACGCCATGGCGATGGTAGAACCGAGGTTGGACTGAATACGCATGCTTTCCTCCGGGCCCATGAAGATGCGATGGCCGTCGATGTGCGACGCAAACGTCACGCCTTCTTCTTTGATATTGCGCAGCTTCGCGAGCGAGAAAACCTGAAATCCGCCGCTGTCCGTCAGTACAGGGCCGTCCCAGCCGGTAAACTTGCGTATGCCGCCCATTTTGCGCACCACGTCATCGCCCGGGCGCAGATGCAGGTGGTACGTGTTGGAGAGCATCACTTGACATTTAATATCTTTAAGGTCGTAAGCAGAAACCGCACCCTTAATCGCCGCAGCCGTCGCGACGTTCATAAACGCCGGTGTCTGCACCGTGCCGTGCACGGTTTGGAGCTCGCCGCGCCGCGCGTGGTTTTCTCTTTTGATAAGCTTGTACATGTAAAGAAAATTCCTTTCAAAGTTATTTGATGAACATGGCGTCGCCGAAGCTGAAGAAGCGGTAGCGCTCCTTGACGGCAGTGTTATACGCATTCAAAATGTGTTCGCGGCCCGCAAGCGCGGAGACCAGCATGATGAGCGTACTTTCCGGCAAGTGGAAGTTCGTGATGAGCGCATCAAGGCCCTTAAATTCAAAGCCCGGATAGATGAAAATATCCGTCCAGTCATCGTCCTCACAAATTTTGCCGCATTTCTTTGCGACAGATTCAAGCGTGCGGCAGCTCGTAGTGCCGACAGCGATCACGCGTCCGCCGTTTTTCTTCGTCTCGTTGATGGCGTCGGCAGTCTCTTTCGGCATGTGATAATGCTCGCTATGCATTTTGTGGTCGAGAATGTTATCCACGCTCACCGGGCGGAACGTGCCAAGGCCGACATGCAGTGTGACGAACACGACCTTCACGCCTTTTGAGCGAATTGCATCAAGCAGCTCCGGCGTAAAGTGCAGACCGGCCGTCGGCGCAGCGGCAGAACCTTCCTCTTTGGAATACACCGTCTGGTAGCGCTCTTTATCCTTGAGTTTTTCTTTAATATAGGGCGGCAGCGGCATCTGGCCAATCTTATCCAGCTCCGTGAAGAAGTTCGTGCCCTTGTCGTAATGGAAGCGGATCATGCGGTTGCCGTCGTCCTTCACTTCTATGACCTCGCAGGTCATGGAGCTGCCCTCGAACGTGAACGAGGTGCCGACCTTTGCACGCTTGCCCGGACCTGCAAGTGCTTCCCATACGTCGTCACCGCAATTTTTCAGAAGCAAAAATTCAACGTGCGCGCCGGTCTCGTTTTTAATGCCGTAAATACGCGCAGGCAAAACACGGGAATTGTTGAGTACAAGACAATCGCCCTCATTCAAATACTCCGTGATGTCGTGAAAATGTCTGTGTTCGATCTCACCGGTTGTTTTGTCCAACACCATCAGGCGCGAAGCGTCACGCGGTTCAATCGGCGTCTGGGCGATAAGTTCTTCCGGAAGCTCAAAATCAAAATCTTTTGTCTGTAAAGTTTGCGTATCCAAGTATATTCCTTCCAATCTGAATTAAAATAGCCGCATCCCCCAAATTACGCAGGATTATTCTAAGAATTTTTCATAAATAAATTGACAACAATCCGTATTCCATGTATTATAATAAGGATAGAGGCGCGGTTTGTAAAAGTATCCGCGGGTTTTGGCCCTCCACAGGCATCGGCCCGCAGAAAAAGGACACACCGCCGAAGATCTCAGCGCATGTGGTACGCTTGGATCTGGTTGCTGTGGCGAAAGCCCCGTAACTGTCATCTGCAATAGGATGGAGTGCTATCAGAGCTTTTCCGCAGGGAGACTTTCGTAAAAGCCTGTGCACATTCTATTATATTGTATGTATGACCGGATTTCAACCGGTTTTTTTCGCTCAAAAATGAAATTTGACCTTAATTTTGTTTTTGAGCGTACATTTCATCATTTTTGAAAGGATGTCCTGCAAACAGGACGGGTGAAAGAAATGAAAAAGTATAATGTCGGTATCATTGGTTGCACAGGCATGGTCGGTCAGCGTTTTGCAACGCTCCTTGAAAACCACCCGTGGTTCAACGTGACCGCGCTTGCGGCCTCTTCCCGCTCCGCCGGTAAAACATATAAAAGCGTCGTAGAAAAGCGCTGGGCTATGAAAACGCCCATTCCCACAAGTATGGCGGATATGATCATCTTAGACGCTGTTGCAGATATGGACGAAGTCGTCTCCAAGGTTGATTTTGTATTCTGCGCCGTCGATATGAAAAAAGACGAAATCCGCGCCCTTGAAGAAGCTTATGCGAAAAAGGAGTGCCCGGTCGTCTCCAACAACAGCGCAAACCGCGGTGTCGAGGATGTGCCGATGGTTGTGCCGGAGATCAACGCCGACCACATTGAGATTATCAACGCACAGAGAAAGCGCCTCGGCACAAAGCGCGGCTTTATCGCCGTAAAGTCCAACTGCTCCCTTCAGAGCTACGTTCCGGCTATTCACCCACTGATGGACCTCGGCGTCACGAAGGTGCTCGCCTGCACATATCAGGCCATCTCCGGCGCCGGCAAAACCTTTGAAACGTATCCCGATATTCTCGACAACGTCATCCCGTATATCGGCGGCGAGGAAGAAAAATCCGAGCAGGAGCCGATGAAGCTGTGGGGCCACATTGAGGGCGATAAGATTGTCAACGCGGCCACCCCGTCCATCACGGCACAGTGCTTCCGCGTGCCGGTTTCCGACGGCCATACGGCTGCGGTGTTCGTCTCCATGGAAAAGAAGGTCTCACCGGAGGAAATCATCCGCCGCTGGACAGAGTTCCGCGGCCCGGCACAGGAGCTCGAGCTGCCGAGCGCACCGAAGCAGTTCCTGCACTACTTTACGGAAGCAGACCGTCCGCAGGCAAAACTCGACCGTGAACTGGAGCACGGTATGGCCGTTTCCATCGGCAGACTGCGCCCGGATACCCAGTATGACTACAAGTTCGTTTGCCTTTCCCACAACACGCTGCGCGGCGCAGCAGGCGGCGGTGTTCTGCTTGCAGAGCTGCTCGCAAAGAAGGGCTATTTTGACTGATACCGTTCAGGAGGTATTTTTTAGATGAAAGAAACCATTTTTACCGGCGCAGCGGTGGCACTTGTTACCCCGTTTAACCCGGATATGTCCGTAAACTACGAGGAGCTTGAAAAGCTCATCGAGTTTCAGATCACAAGCGGCACCGATGCCATTGTCACCTGCGGTACCACCGGCGAAGCGGCAACGCTCACCGATGAAGAGCACGTGAAGGTCATCGAGTTCACCGTAAACAAGGTTGCCGGCCGCGTGCCGGTCATCGCAGGCACCGGCAGCAATGATACCGCCTACGCCGTGGAGCTCTCCCAAAAAGCAGAAGCACTCGGCGCAAACGGCCTTCTGCTTGTCACGCCGTACTACAACAAGACTTCCCAGCGCGGCCTCGTTGCAAGCTTCAACCGCATTGCGGGCAGTGTAAAAATTCCGTGCATTGTGTATAATGTCCCGAGCCGCACCGGCCTCAACATTCTGCCGGAAACGTACTACGAGCTCTCGAAGACGCAGAACATCGTTGCCACAAAGGAAGCGAACCACGACATCTCTGCGCTCATCAAAACGCGTGAGCTTTGCGGTGATGACCTCACGGTTTACTCCGGTGAAGACACGCAGACTTTGCCGATCGCGTCTCTCGGCGGCAAGGGCGTCATCTCTACGTTCTCCAACATCATGCCGAAAGGAATGCACGAGCTTGCCACCGCTTCCGTTGCGGGCGACCTCAAGACGGCGCAGGCACTCACGTTTAAGTATCTTGACCTCATGAACGCACTGTTCATGGACGTCAACCCAATCCCGGTAAAGCAGGCATTGAACCTGATGGGCTTCAACTGCGGCCACTGCCGCTTGCCGCTTGCCGATATGTCCGATGAGCAGATTGCAAAGCTGAAGGCCGAAATGGCAAAGCATCTGCAGCTCGCCTGATTAAGAAAGGAACGGACGTAAAATGACAAGGATTATTTTATGTGGCTGCTGCGGCAAAATGGGTCACTTCATCACGCAGCTTGTTTCCGAACGCACCGATTGCGAGATTGTTGCCGGCATTGATCTGAACATCAATGCACAGACTGCTTCCTACCCCACTTACACCTCCATCGATCAGGTGACGGAAGTGGCAGATGTTATCATCGACTTCTCCCACCCCTCCCTTTTAACGCCGATTTTGCATTACGCGGCGGAAAAGGGTGGCATTCCGGCTGTGCTCTGCACCACGGGCTACACAGCAGAGCAGACCGCGGAGCTTACCAAAGCTTCCGAAACGCAGCCAATCTTCTATTCCCGCAACATGTCACTCGGCATTAACCTGATGCTGGAGCTTGCAAAAAAGGCGGCAAAGGTGCTCGGCGACCAGTTCGACATTGAGATCGTCGAAAAGCACCACAACCAGAAGATTGATGCGCCGAGCGGCACGGCTTTGATGCTTGCCGATGCGCTTGCTTCCGTGCGCGACGGCGAAACGCAGTATATGTACGATCGCCACGCACAGCGCAAAAAGCGTGAAAAGAGCGAGATTGGCATTCACTCCGTGCGCGGCGGCACCATTGTCGGCGAGCATGAGGTGATCTTTGCGGGCAACAACGAGGTCATCACGCTCTCCCATTCCGCGCAGTCCAAAGAGCTGTTCGCGGTGGGCGCAGTAAACGCAGCGGTATTCATGAGCGGCAAAGGCCCCGGCCTTTACGACATGTCCGCTTTGGTTTAAGAAAGGATGGAACAGATCATGGGCACAACCGAAATCAGCACGGTCAGCAACATCACACTGGTCACCCTGCAAGGCAGCCCCGCCACCACAGGCTTTATGGCTGAGGTATTCGAGCGCATCGCGGAGCTCGATATCAACATTGATATGATCTCCATGCCCCCGAACCACGGTGCAAATGCCGGCCTTTCTTTTACCATTTCTGACCAAGACCTCATCGAGGTGCTGTCTTTTGCGAATACGCTCAAGACCGAGACCGGCATCAAGGTTATCGTCAGCAGCGTGAACCATAAAATCTCCGTCTATGACCCGCAGATGAAAAACACGCCGGGCATGGCCGCCAGAGTGTTCAGCGCCATTGCCGCAAGCGACGCCGACATCCGCCTCATCACGACTTCCGAAGTCGAGATCTCCCTTCTCGTCACGGAAGCGGACTACGACACCGTTCTGGAAGCCATCGAGGAAGCGGTCAACGCGAAATAATTTTAGGCAACTATAAATACGAATATTAAAGAATATTAAAACAGAAGGTCAAGTCTCTTATCCGGCTTGACCTTCTGTTTTTGATTCTTATGCTTTGTATTTTTGATTCAATTTCAGAGAATAAAGTTTATAAAGCGTATAAGCACTTTCATTTTTATTGTTATGAATCATGTTCACACACGGCTCAACGAGATCTTTATATACCTCGTTCCAGATTTCTTGGGCGTTCGATTTTCGATTGATAGCTTCAACGATACCCGGTGCCATTTCATAGTATTCTCTGATTTCCGCTTCGCCGTTCGGCCGATCGTGTCATATATATGGCATATAAAAAACGAGTGAACACAAAAGCCAAAGCCGCTGAATACACTCGTTTTTATGGTGCGGATGTTCATAACCAACCTAAAATCTACATTGAAAATCCGGCTGAAAGCTCACATATTCCCCCGTACATTTGCCGATTTACTTCCTCTTTGCTATGATTATAATACAAAACATTAAAGAGGCAGTTTTTATGGAAAAGTATATTACAGACGAACGCACGGGACTGAGATATGAGTTGGTCGGTGACTATTACCTTATCACCGGAGATGATGAGCCGGAGGAAGAACAGAAGCCAATCGGAATATGGGGGCAGCGACATCTTCGTTATCTCAAGGAGCATCACCGTGTGCGATATGCCAACCTGCTGACCAGCGGAAAAATGAATGCCTATCTCGCAGATATTGACCGGCAGGCGGAAGAACTTTTTCTCCGGCTGGTAAAGCAAATGGCAGATGCAGATGGCATTACAGAAAAACTGAAAGCTTGCGACCAAATGAAATGGGTTGGGCGGATGAACAGTATTCGAGACCGTGTAACTGAAATTGTGAACAATGAACTTATACTCATATAAAAAACAGAGGTCGATGCCTTTTTGGGGGTATCGACCTCTGTTTTTGGGTATTATATCACTTGTGCTGCGTGGAACAATTCTCAGCCTGCAACCTCAAGAAGTTTCTTGCTAACTCTTGCCTGTACATCAATATAGTAAGCAAGCTCTGCGTCATTCAGATCTTCACTTTCCCACTTGTCAAATTTCTCGACCATATCAGCATACTTGCTCATATACTTTGTATAATCGGCAAGCAGGCTGACATCGCTCGGATTGTCACTGTATTTTTTCATAAACGCAACATATTCATCGATAAACGCCTCATAGCTGTCCATGGCGGCGTCCTCCCGTGGGCCGCCATGCCTTTAACTGCTGGGAATGACAGAAAGAAAGCAGCGGCCTTGATTTCTCAAAACCGCCACCAGTGAATATAAATTAAGCGTGAAAATGGGTCTGCCCAGCAGCGGTTTTTTTCTTTTCTGCCGCTGGGCAGATGTTTTTTCTTTAGATACATGATAAGAGGAATTTTTGAAGTTTCCATAAAGATTTGAAAAATGGACGGACATAAAAGACGTCCATTACACTATCGGAAAATCAGCAAGGAAGTTTCATAGTAACCTTTGCGCCGCCGGTTTCTTTTGAATTTTCTAAAATAAGCTGACCATTATGTTGTTCCATAATCGAATTTGTAATATATAGACCCATACCAAAGTGTAACTTTGAATTGCGGCTTTGATCGCCCATATAGAACCGTTCCTGTGCGTGGCATAATGCCTCTTTAGAAAACCCCGTTCCCTCGTCTGTGACTGAAATTTCCACGAAACCGTTGTTACTCTGAACATCCACATAAAGCGTTCCGCCTTGCGGGGAGTAGTCCAGCCCATTACTGATAACATTCATAATAGCACGTTCTATCAGCACCCTATCAAATTTCAGCATTTGAGGGAGTGAAACAGTATTCATTTGCAGCCGGATTTCTTTTATCCGGCATAGTGATTCCATATAACCGAACAAGTGCTGCATGAACGCTGGCAAGTCTATACTTTCAATATGGAGCTGATAACCAACCGCCGCCCGTGATATATCAATCAGGGTTTGAATATATGACTGCATCTGGCCGGAGCTTTCCACGACGTAACCAGCGTATAATCGTTGCTCATCATCAAGATTTGTTTCTGTGAGTAAATCAGCATTTCCTTGAATAACCGTCAGAGGCGTTTTCAAATCATGGGCAAGCGCGGCGATTTGCTCTTTCTGTGTCTGTTCGGTTTTCCATTGCCGTTCTAACGAAATTTTCAGATTATCTTTCATATCTGAAAAAGATGCAAGGACATCTTCAAACTCTTTGATTTTGGCGTGTCCTACTTCAAAATCAAGGTTTTGCTTTGAAACCTCCGCAGTTGCTTCAAAAAGCGGGGTCAGTTGTGTACGCAGGTTCTTAGCAAATCTGGCGGTCAGTATGATAATGACCAGCAGCGAATTTACAGCCATCAGGATAAACGCAAGCGTGTCAGGAGATGGAAAATATTCCGGTAGCCATGACACTGTAAATTGAGAACCAATATAATACCTTAAAACGCAAAATTCGTTTTCCCGGACAACAAGTGCAAACTGCCTCCCCGTAGCATATTCAATATATTCTCCCTTTGCGTACAGCAGGGCAATTTCTTTTTCATCATCGTCCATATTGCTGTAAAGCTCATTAAAGTTCTTGTCCAGAATTAAGTAGCCGCATCCCTGTGGAATCACAACCTTTGTAATATCCGGGGCAATCGTCAGCGTTGGAATGATCTCTTTTACCTGCAATTCACTTAGATTTGCTCTTGTAGCTAATCCAGCATTTACAGCAAGTCCCTCCAAACCAAAAGGGACAATAATTGCCGCTACCAGCATGACAATGAGGGAGATAGCAAACTGGCGAAACAATATTTTCAATGTAGGTTTCTTTTTCACTCCCATTTATATCCTATCCCCCATACGGTGCTGATCGGACTTATTTTGAAATGCTCCAATTTCGCACGAATATTTTTTATATGCGTTGAGATCGTAGAGTTATCGCCTATTCCATCAAACCCGAAAACGGCTTCATAGATTTGTTCTTTTGTAAAAACCTGTCCCCGGTTTTTCGCAAGGTATTCACAGATTGAATACTCGCTTTTGGTAAGGGGAACCGGCTGTTCTGAAACATACAGTACCTTTGCGGAAAGGTCAAATCTTATATCAGGCTCAAATGAAAGTGTGCTGTGATGCTCCCTTTTTTCTCTGCGTAAATGTGCCGCGACACGGGCGCGAAGCTCCTGAATACGAAAAGGTTTCGTAATATAATCATCCGCACCGATGCCCAATCCAAACAATATATCTTCCTCTAATGTCTTTGCGGTCAGAAAGAGAATCGGGCAGTCTACCATATTCCTGATCTGTTTGCAAAACTCAAACCCGTCTGTGCCAGGCATCATCACATCCAAAAGAATGAGGTCATAGAAATGCAGCTTTTTGATGTCTACATCATCCGCATTTTGACAGACTGTTATCAAATATCCATCTTTCCCCAAACTGTTCTTAATCAATTCCAAGATAGAAACTTCATCGTCAACTACAAGTAAGTGGGTCAAAAAATCACCTCCCGCCCCATTATACCACATTGTCGAGGTTACTCATCATTATTTTTAATGTCAGCTTTCCGATATTCATTGTTGATATTTACAGCTACGGCATTGCTTATATCCACATCCACAATACTGTAAACGTAGCCGAAGCTGAAATCTTCCCCCGCCACATTTTTGAAGCGTTTTGATACCTGCCCGATTTCTTCTTGCAGTTCTGACATTTCAAGACATTCATCCGTTATGGTATATGTCAGGCCGTTATATGAAATTTCATCATAGTTTGCGGCGTTCAGCTCATAATACGGCAGAGATTCATTTAACGCCTTATTTTTATCGGCGGTATCGCGGAGCGCACCGCAGGCCGATAAGCATATAAGACTTACAAGCACAATTACCACGGCAAACAGGCACTTTTTATTCACTGTTTTTACCTCCCTCCCAACCATGAAACCAAACCAAACTGGCAATCAGCAGACAAACAGTGCAGCATACAGAAATAATCATACCGCTGAAAAAATCGGTTTTTACCTGTGCATACAGTTGGGGGCTATCCCATGCAAGCACAGTGTAATCCATAGCACGAACGCCCCAGGCCCAGGGAATATATTTCCATGTAGCGTCACCAAGCCCTGTTATCATAAGGGCAGCTATTAAACTCCCTGCAATTCCCAATCCCATAGATGCACCTTTTCCGAAGCTCATTCCCACAAACAAATGAATCAGGTAAATGGGAAGCATGGTAATCAACAATAGAATCCCTGCTTTCAGGTAAAGGCTTGCCGGAGCATCCCTATATAGTGCAGCGAATGTTCCTAACGCTAAAAATGTTGCGCCAAAAGCACAGATCATCAGAAAACCAAGTTTACCAATATACGTTGCCATGCGAGATGGGATTGTTCCCAACAAAAGCTGATAATGCCCGGCCTGATTTTCGATCTGAACAACCAGGCCCACAATAATGCCGATCAGAAACGGGAACGCAACGGCCAGCACTTCCAGATAGGCACTGATTTTGGTTGCCAGTTCCCATCTGGATATATGATAGTAACCCGCAAAAATCGCCGCACATATAATCGGAATCATGCTGTGCATATAGAGCAAAATGCTATGTTTACACTTCTGATATTCTGCTTTCCAGCAGCGAACCACAGATACCATAGTTACCCCACCTCCTTTTTCTCAAACCATCTTGCAGTTAAAAATGACAGCGCCGCAAACCAGGCCAGCGAAATGACCAATACAAGTATAATCATCCAAAATGCCATTGCCGTACTCTGATCTGCAACCGGCTCACCATTAGGCAAAATACCTAACACGGAAATCATAAGATGCGGCACCCAGCTATACGGGCAGATCATCCACAAAGAGGTTGTAGCCGTGAAAATCCCTAAAACGCTTCCAAGTCCGGCATTAAGAATAACCGTGACAAAGATACCAACTTTTTTTGATAACCATAAGCACAGCGGAACTTCCCATAGGCTTGCAATGACAATACAAGCTGTTCCGGCCGTAGCCTGCCAAATTCCGATTGTCAGGGGAATTTCGTTGATAACTAATATTGCAAAACCGCCCAACAGATTTAGCGCCAGGAAAATGAAATTCCCCACACAGGAGTAAATACCGGCCACTTCAATTTTTGCTTTCCAGACTTTGTTCTGCGAAACAGGCAATGAAGCAACGGCACGATATTTTAGTTTGCCATTATCCCGCTGTTCAATCAAGGCACAGGTGAGCGTAAGGAATCCAGGATAAAGCAGGATATACCACCAATTATAAGAATTGAGCTGGAACCAAAGAGGGGCAAAAAAGTTCATAAGCGCAGTTACAAACGGGGCCAGAACGATCAGCGTTTTTGTGAAAGTTCTCTTATGCTTTAGGTTCTCTGCCTGAATATATGCCATCTCCATTTAATATCCCTCCTTACCATTTCTGCGAATAACATCCATAAAGAGTTGTTCCAAATCTTCACCGGCGCGAAGCTCTCCCTCATATCCAAGGACGCCGCCAGCAATGATACCCACATGATCTGCAATCTGCTGGACTTCTGACAGAATATGGCTGGACAAAATAACTGTAATCCCTTTGCAGGGAAAAGAGCGAATTAACTCTCGAAGTTCCTCAATCCCTAAAGGGTCAAGGCCGTTAGTCGGTTCATCCAGAATCAAAAGCTGGGGACTGTTCAGCAATGCAATAGCAATACCAAGCCGCTGCTTCATACCAAGAGAAAACTGCCCGGCCCGTTTCTTGCCGGTATTCGTGAGCTGGACAATTTGCAATACCTCGTTAATTCGTGCATCGTCCAGGCCGAGCAATGTAGTTCTGACTTTGAGATTTTCGTATGCAGTCAGATTTTCGTAAAGCGGGGGCATCTCAATCAAAGCACCGATATGCTCCAGATCATTCCGCTTCCACGGGTGGCCGTCAAACTCGATGCTTCCCGATGTGGGGCGCAAAATGCCGGTGAGCATTTTTAAGATCGTGGATTTGCCAGCCCCATTCGGCCCCAGCAGACCATAAACCGAGTTGCGCCGGATGTTCAGTGACACATTGTTTACCGCCATTTGCCCCTTGAAATTTTTGCAGAGGTCAGTCGTTTTCAAAATCATATCCATATAATCAAGTCCTTTCTTTGATTTTACGGATAGCATACCGGGCAATTTTGAAGATTTCATAAAGATTCCCGAAAACAGAATATGAACAATACACCGTAACCGTGGAGCATATCGCAACAAAGCACCAACCTACGCATTTAGGGCCTTAAAAAGCCCTATATTTCAAGGTTTTTCCCGCATAGTCGGCGGGGTATGTGAGTGTTTTATCCTATCCCCGCCAATACTGGGTTCTAAATGCGTAGGAACAGGCAAAAAGAAAAGACGCCGGACGCAAGCGGCCACATGGCCGCCGCGCCCGGCGTCTGCTGTTATTTATTCGTTCTCGTCTGTGAAATAGAATTTCTGGCTGTCATAGTCAGAATCCGTCATACGTTTCAGCTTGGAAAGGGTCTGCTGGGCCAGCGTCCACATATCCCCGTCCATACCCGGCATGGCTGCGGTGATCTTGCCTATCGTCCTGCGTCGGTCTGCGTTGTGGTACACACAGATCAAATTTTCTTCTTCCACGGTAAAGTGCATCATTCCTCATACCTCCAATTCATTTTTCTTGGTTCTGGCCGCCGCCTTTTTCGGGCTGGTGGCCTGTTTGCTGTCGGCAAGCTGCTTGCGGATAGATGGCCGGGGCTTGCGAATACTCACATCACGGCGCTCATCTTTGTTAATCATGGCATATACCCCGTGTCGGTTTTTTATGCTGGTAAAGCACAGGGACTTATAGGGCAGCATGGCAAAGAGCCGGTCATTGTCCTTGGTGGAAGCCAGTGCGTCAAAGTGCGGTGAGATCTCCACCATAAAATGTGTCTTGTTGGGGCTGTTGGGCGCGGACAGATTTTTCAGCTTATCCACGATGCGCCGGGCCTCGGTTTCAATCCGGCTGTCATGCAAAGCCGTAACGTGGGCTTTGAAGTCGCCGGGGCTGGGCCTCATACCGCAGGAAATTTCCCAACACCCGGTCAGGGCTTCCGTCAAAATACTGGCCATCCGGGATGTCACGGGTTCCATGCTCATAAAAGAGCCGGTTCACGCTCACCGGCTGGGAGGCTTCAACGACGTGCCGGAAATGCTGCTGATAGTCCAGCTCATAGAGATTACCCCGGATGGTGCCGCCCTGTGTGCCGGTCAACTCCACCGCATGGATGCAGTAGATGCACTTACAAAGGAAAAAACGATTATTATGATTGCCCACAGATTAAAAACAGTCAGACATGCAGACCAGATTGTGGTTGTTGACAAAGGAAGAATTGTACAGCAGGGAACACATGAGCAGCTAATGAAGCAGGAAGGTATTTATAAGAGATTTGTGGATGCAAGGCAGCAGGCGGTAAGTTGGAAACTGGTGCACTGAGAAATAATCCACAGTTGGAGAATATCCAAATTGAATTGTCTGAAAGAGATTTCATTTAAGTTTCTCTAAGTTTCACTTGTATAGGTGGAATGAGGAAAATTCAATAGAGCAATATGAAAAAAGCACTGAAAACCGTTGGACTAATGGTTTTCAGTGCTTTCTTCTTTGGTTAAAGAGAAAAAACATAATAAATTTAAGTTTTGCTAAGTTTCACTAAGTTCTGCATTTGCAGATCGCCATTGCCTTTTCGGCTCATATTTCCCACACCCATCACAGGTCTGTGGCCAGTTAATTTTCCACTCAAAATACTCATCTCTGGTAATTTTACCGGATTTCAATTCTTCTTTTCTGAGAACCCATTCTTTCATAAAATCATTGAGAACTCCATAATTGAACC
>OFOK01001137.1_pt1 | contig 21966 bp, 14 predicted proteins | sample 1542001 | NCBI WGS metagenome assembly OFOK01 (sample SAMN04209242, study PRJEB22552) | human gut metagenome | biome: gut; material: feces | host: Homo sapiens | place: USA: Oklahoma
CTTCCGCGGAGCCATGGATGCGGTAGAAGGTGATCTCGCCGGGAGCGATGTCGCCCTCCAGGGTGCCGCGGGTAAAGTCGGGGGTGCCGCCGTTCTCCAGCAGGCGGTTCTGGATGAGCTGATACTTCACCGCGCAGCCGTTGCACATCTTGCAGCTGGGGGTGTTGCCGCAGTGGAAGCCCATGAAGGTGTCCTTGATATCGTAGTCAAACTTGCCGGCGATATCCTCGTCGTAGATGTACTTGGGCACGGAGTTGTTGATGTCCAGCAGGGTGATGGCGTCACCGGTGATGCAGGCGCCGATGTACTCGCTCAAAGCGCCGTAGATATCCACCTCGCAGGCCACAGGAACACCGCGGGAGGCCAGGCGGGAGTTTACATAGCAGGGCTCAAAGCCGAACTGCTCGGGGAAGGCGGGCCAGCACTTGTCGGCAAAGGCCACATACTGCCGGGCACCCTTGTGCTGCTCGGCCCAATCCAGCAGGGTCAGCTCAAACTGAGCCATCCGCTCCAGCAGGTCGGGGTAGGTGCGCTCGCCCATCTCCTTCTGCATGTCGGCCACCACCTCGGGGATGCGCTTGTCCCCGGCGTGGGCCTTGTAGGCCACCAGCAGATCCAGCTCGGAGTTCTCCTCCACTTCCACACCCAGCTCGTACAGACCCTTGATGGGGGCGTTGCAGGCAAAGAAGTCCTGAGGACGGGGGCCGAAGGTGATGATCTTCAGGTTCTTCACGCCGATGATGGCCTGGGCAATGGGGACAAACTCCCGGATCATGTCGGCGCACTCCTGGGCGGTGCCCACGGGGTACTCAGGCAGGTAGGCCTTCAGGTGGCGCATACCCAGGTTATAGGAGCAGTTGAGCACGCCGCAGTAGGCGTCGCCGCGGCCGTTGATCAGATCGCCGTCGCCCTCGGCAGCGGCCACGTACATGGTGGGGCCGTCAAACTTCTGGCACAGAATGGTCTCGGGGGTCTCGGGACCGAAGTTGCCCAGGAAGACCACCAGAGCGTTGACGCCGTGGGCCTTCACATCACCCAGAGCCTTCAGAGCGTCGGCCTCGTTCTCCACGGTGATGGGGCACTTATACAGGCCCTCGCCGTAGGCGGCGACGATATTCTGGCGGCGCTGGGTGGACAGGGCGATGGGGAAGCAGTCGCGGGACACGGCAATGATGCCCAGCTTGACCTCAGGAATATTGGCAAACATGATAATCAGACCTCTCTTTTCAAATCTACCGCTTACAGATCCGCGGCAATATCCACATTGATACCATCCAGCCGCACGGGAGCGCCCTGAGCGGCCTCGCTGCTGTCGGCGTGGGCCAGCAGCCACTTGTTGCAGGCCCACAGGGTCTCATCCTCTCCGTTGAGGGGAGTGATGGCGGGTTTGGGGCCGTTGGTGCCCCGGGGCAGCACGATGACCACCTGGAAGCCGGCTCCGGGAGCGGCGGAACAGGGGGCGTAGTGCAGGGTGGTGGCATATACCTCCACCACTGCGCCGGCAGGAGCCCGGAAGGCCTTCACCTTGGCGGTGTCCAGACGGCCGTCTACGATGTCATCTTCCTTGGCTACCAGGAGGATAAAGTCCTGGACGCCGATGTTCAGCTCGCTGTCCCGGTGGTACTCCAGGCAGTTGAGACGGGTGTTGTGTCCGTTGCACCACCCCAGCTGGATGGGCATGCCGCCGTAGGCGTTGGAGGCAAACTGTCCGGCGATGGGCAGCTGCTCCAGCTCCGGCTGGGAGGGGACGTAGTCCACCCCATCGGGCACGGGGGTCACCGACTTCAGGGTGTCGGTCAGGGCGGCGGTGTCATAGCCTCCCAGCACCTTGCCGTAGGGGGCAAAGGCGGCGTCAAAGACTGAATGGATGATCATAGCTTATCACCTCAAGACCGGGAGTTTATTCCCGCAAATTGATTCAAAACACACACACAAATTTTTTCACTCACAGGGAAAAACAGCTGAGCGGCAGGGCCTACCAGGAAGGCACAGATGATAGTGCCTATCCCAACCACGCCTCCCAGGGCAAAGCCCACCAGAGCGAAAGTGAGATCCACCCCGATACGCACCGGGCCAAAGGGTTTCCCGCTCTTGTCGCTGAGCACCACCGCCACCAGGTCGTTGGGACCGGTGCCCGCCTGGGAGCGGATGACGATGGTCATGCCGAAGGCCAGGATAACGCAGCCCACCGCCAGCATAGGCACCCGGACCGCCAAGGGCAGGGTTTCATTGAGGAAGGGGGCCAGCCACAGGGTGTACACATCGATGATAGGGCCGCCCAGGGCCATGCACAGCACGGTGCCGATGCCTACATAGCTGCGGTCCACCACCAGCAGCACCACCATAATAAGCAGCGATACCAGCAGATGGACCCGGCCGTGGGTCATTCCGGCCCACTCGGGCCAGGGGATAGCCCGGAACAGGCCCTGGACAAAGACGTTGAAGGGATCGGAGCCCAGATTGGTCTGGAGAAACAGTGTCACGCCCAGGTGGGCGATCCACAGCCCGATGAGCAGCAGCACCACCCGCACCGCCATTTCCCGAAGGGATCGGCGTTTCACGGCTCCTCCTCCGACGGCACGTCTTTCTTCTCCTGCCGGGCCTTCCGCTCCTTGAAGTAGCGTACCAGGGCGTAGTCACAAAAACCCAGACCGCCCAGGCCCAAGATGCCGCCTCCGGCATAGGCAATCACATCACTCATACCGGTATTCCCCGCCATCTGGGCGGAGATCAGCATGTAGGCCAAATAGACCAGGTACAGCCCCACGGCCAGGCGCAGGATCAAACGTCCCTCTTCATTCATGTACGCCCCTCCTTGTTTCGTTTACAGCAGCTGAGGGTAAAGTCCCTTCAGCGCGGGATAGATTTTTGCAAACTGCTCATAGCGCTGCTCATAGCGCGCGGCGATCTCCGGATCGGGACGGACGGTGTCCGCCACCTTCACCAGCTTATCGCACACCGCCTGCACACTGGGATAGGCTCCGCAGGCCACCATGGCCAGCATGGCGCCGCCCATGCCGGGTCCCTGCTCGGAGGCAGGGGTGTCCAGCTCCACGTTGAGCACATTGGCCATGATCTTCTTCCACAGGGGGCTCTTGGCGCCGCCGCCGCAGATCATGCTGCGCTTGATGTCCAGCCCCAGGGACCGTGCCACCTCAAAGCTGTCCCGGATGGCAAAGGCCACGCCCTCCAGCACCGCCTGGGTCAGGTCGGTGCGGCTGGTATCCATGGTCATGCCGATAAAGACGCTGCGGGCGTTGGTATCGTTGATGGGGGAGCGCTCCCCCATGAGGTAGGGCAAAAAGTACACGTGGTTGCAGCCCAGCTTGTCGTCGGTAATGTCCTTCTGGGCCCCGGCGTAGTCCTGAGAGCCCAGGATATCATCCATCCACCACTTGTTGCAGCTGGCAGCGGAGAGCATGCAGCCCATCAGGTGGTAGCAGCCGTCGGCGTGGGCGAAGGCGTGCAGAGCGTTGTGGGGGGCCACCCCGAAGTGGTCGCTGGAGATAAACAGGGTACCCGAGGTGCCCAGAGAGATGTTGCATCCCCCCGCGCCCACAGTTCCGGTGCCCACGGCGGCGGCGGCGTTGTCGCCCGCTCCGGCACACACCACTACGTTCTCGGGAAGGCCCAGTTTTTGGGCCATCTCGGGCAACAGGGTGCCTACCGCCTCATAGCTCTCAAAGAGCTTGGGCATCTGGCTCTCGGTGATGCCGCAGATGTCCAGCATCTCCCGGCTCCAGCACTTGTGCTCCACGTCCAGCAGCAGCATGCCGCTGGCGTCGGAGTAGTCGGTGCAGTGGACTCCGGTAAGGATGTAGTTGATGTAGTCCTTGGGAAGCATGATCTTGCGGATGCGGGCAAAGTTCTCCGGCTCATGCTTCTTCATCCACAAAATCTTGGGGGCAGTGAACCCAGCGAAGGCGATGTTGGCGGTGAGGGCGGACAGCTTTTCCCGTCCCACCACCTCGTTGAGGTAGTAGAGGATCAGAGCAGCAATAATTCCAGCCTTCAGATAATCCCACACCATAGAGTTCTGACGGTAGCCGTTCTTGGCCCGCTCCCGGCGGTTCTTGGCGGTGCTGAACAGGACAAACAAGGCCGCCACAACGCCAACGATCAGGGCGGAATAGACAGTGTCGCCGTCATCCAGGCCGGGAATCTTGATGTACTTGGTAAAGATGTTCAGGAAGGTGGAGTCCTGGATGGCCACGGTCTTGTTGTCCAGGATCAGACGGCCGATGCCGCGGAAGATGAACATGCCGCCCAGGGTGGTGATGAAGGGGGGGATACGGACATAGCCGATCCAGTAGCCCTGCCACACGCCCACCAGCAGACCTACCACCAGGCAGATCACGATGGTGAGGATGGGGTTCATGGACATGTTGGTGATCATCACGGCAGCCAGGCCGCCCACCAGGCAGATCACCGAGCCGATGGACAGGTCGATGTTGCCGCCGGTGAGGATACACAACAGCATGCCGCAGGCCATAACCAGTACGTAGCCGTTTTGCAGCATCAGGTTGGACATGTTCTGGGGATACAGCAGACGCCAGTCGGTTAAATAGGCAAACAGGACAAACACGATCACCAGTGCGATGACCATGGCGTATTTGGTAAGAAAGCTTGATGCTTTATTTGCAGTTCCTTTCATGCGTGTCACACTCCCTATTCCACGTGATTAAGCTTTCGCCGTGCCCCGCACGGTGTCGCGGATGATATAGCCCATGATGCTCTCCTGGGTGGCGTCGGCGGCATTCACCTCAGCCAGCAGGCGGCCCTCGTTCATGACATAGATCCGGTCACACATACCCAGCAGCTCAGGCAGCTCGGAGGAGATCATCACCACCGACTTGCCCCGGCTGACCATGTCGTTGATGAGGCAGTAGATATCGTACTTGGCGCCCACGTCAATACCGCGGGTGGGCTCATCCAGAATGAGCACGTCGGGCTCGGTGAACATCCACTTGCCCAGCAGCGCCTTCTGCTGGTTGCCGCCGGACAGGTTGCCGATGTGCTGCTCAATGGTGGGAGTCTTGGTTCCCATCTCGTTTTTGATGTCCTCGGCCACCTTGACTTCCTTGTCCCGGTCGATGATGCCGCCGGAACACACCTTATCCAGCCGGGCCAGGGTGGTGTTGAATCGGATGGTCTCGCCCAGAATGAGGCCGTTGGTCTTGCGGTCCTCGGTGACGTAGGCCAGCTTGTGGCGGATGGCGTCCTCGGTATTTCTCAGGTTTACCTTCTTTCCGTTGAGGTAGACCTCGCCGGAGATGCCGGTGCCGTAGCTGCGGCCGAAGATGGACATGGCCAGCTCGCGTCCGGCGCCCTGCAGGCCGGAGAAGCCAACCACTTCGCCCTTGTGGACGTGGAAGGAAACGTTGTCGTCCACGATCCGCTCGGGATACAGGGGGTGGTGTACCGTCCAGTTCTTTACCTCAAAGCTGATTTCAGGCTGCACCTTGTGCTCCCGCTTGGGGTAGCGGTCTTCCATGGATCGTCCCACCATGCCCTTGATGATGCGGTCCTCGCTGAACTCGTCCACGCCCTTGACCAGGGTCTCGATGGTGGAGCCGTCGCGGATGATGGTGGCCTTGTCGGCGCAGTAGATGATCTCGTTGAGCTTGTGGGTGATAATAATGGAGGTCAGGCCCTCCTTCTTAAACGCAATGAGCAGGTCCAGCAGCATCTTGGCATCCTCGTCGTTGAGGGAGGACGTAGGCTCGTCCAGGATGAGCAGCTTTACCTTCTTGGAGAAGGCCTTGGCGATTTCCACCAGCTGCTGCTTGCCGGTACCGATGTCCTTGACCAGGGTCTGGGCCGACTCATTGAGTCCCACCTGCTTCATGTGGCGCTCGGCCTCATAATAGGTCTTGTTCCAGTCGATGACCCCCATTTTGTTGCGGATCTCGTTGCCCAGGAACATGTTCTCGCCGATGGAGAGCAGAGGAATCAGGGCCAGCTCCTGGTGAATGATTACAATGCCCAGCGCTTCGCTGTCCTTCTGGGTTTTAAACTGGCACAGCTTGCCTTCGTAATAGATTTCACCGGTGTAGCTTCCTGCGGGGTAGGTGCCGGACAGCACGTTCATCAGGGTGGACTTTCCCGCGCCGTTTTCACCGATGAGGGCATGGATCTCGCCGGGTTCCACCTGGAGGTTCACGTTATCCAGTGCCTTGACGCCGGGGAATTCCTTGGTGATGTTTTTCATCTCCAAAATGTACTGTGACAAAGGGGATGGCCTCCTTTCAGCCTTGGGTATTCAGAGTACAATGGGCGGGGCAGAAGGCCCCGCCCATTGTCAAACAGTTCGGCAGTGTTTTAATTCAGATTCCAAATCAGGCAGCGGGGTGCAGGTAACCGTCGGCGTCCTGAGTGTAGTAACCGGTGTCAACCAGCTTCTCCACCATGTTGTCCTTGGTGACCACGTCGGGAACCAGCAGGAAGGAGGGGCAGTTGTGGCCCTCGGAGGTGGAGTAGGACTCGGTGTCGTAAGAGCAGTCAAACTCCCAGCCGGCGTTCTCGATCAGGCTGCCGTCCACGGTCTCGCCGTTGAGGATGGCCTTGCCCAGATCCAGGGTAACCACGGCCTCGTTGGCCACGGCCTTGTACACGGTCATGGACTGCTTGCCGTCCACGATGTTCTTCAGGTTGGCCTCGTCGCCGTCCTGACCGGTGATGATGGGCTGGTTGGAGCCGGTGTAGTCAGACTCGATGGCCTGAGCCACGCCCAGAGCGGTGGAGTCGTTGGAGCACAGCCAGGCATCGACCTGGGTGCCGTCAGCGTAGTAGGAAGCCAGCACGGTCTGAGCACGGTCCAGAGCGGTGGAGGTATCCCACTTATCGGTGGCCACGGCGTCAAAGTCAGTCTGGCCGGAAACCACATTCAGCTTACCGGAATCCATGTAGGGCTGGAGCACGTCCATAGCACCCTGGAAGAAGTAGCCGGCGTTGTTGTCGGCGGGGTCACCGGCGGTCAGCTCGATGTTGAAGGGGCCGGCGGCGTTCTCCAGATCCAGGGCATCCACGATGTACTGGCCCTGCAGGGTACCGACGGTGTAGTTATCAAAGGACACGTAGTAGGAAACGTTGTCATTCATGATCAGACGGTCATAAGCGATGACGGGAATGCCAGCCTCGCCGGCCTCGTTCATCACGGTGTTCAGGGTCTCGCCGTCGATGGCGGCCACCACCAGCAGATCCACGCCCTCAGCGATCATGTTCTGGATGTCGCTGACCTGACGGTTGGTATCGTTGTCGGAGTAAGTAATGATGGTCTCATAGCCGGCGCTCTTGAACTGCTCATCCAGGTAAGAGCCGTCACGGTTCCACCGCTCCAGGGACTGGGTGGGCATGGACAGGCCGACCTTCTTGGTCTCGCCGGAGTTGGAGCCGGAACCGGAGTCGGAACCAGAACCAGAGCCGGAAGCATCGCCGCCGCCAGAGCAGGCAGCCAGAGACAGGGCCATGGCCGCAGACAGAGCAAGAGCCAGGATACGCTTTTTCATTTCAATCGCACCTTCATTTAAAATGATGCCGCCGACATTCGACGGCTTCCGAGTTAGAGAAAGAACTTTTGTAAAAATCCTTTCTCTTTCTGTCCATAGAATACAACAAAACAAATTCGAATGTCAACAGCATTTTTTTAAATTTGTACATTTAGCGCCTTGTACAAATTGAATCATTTAACTTTGAACAGATTGACAACAAAAAATTCCACCGCCCTTCAGGGCGGTGGAATACTCAGAGTTGATTGACAAAATCGTAGAGAAAACGGGTGGCTGCGCCAATACAGATGGAGCGGCTGTAACTGGGGCAGAAGGTGAAAAAGTCGGTCTGGTCGGACAGGGGGTCCAGCTCCCGGATGAGCTTGGCCAGCTGGCTGCGGTAAGGCGGCAGATACTGAGAGACCGCTCCCCCGATCATCACTGGGCAATCCAAAATCGTGTGGATGGTGGTAACTGCGGTGGCCAGGTCCTCCAGATAGTTCTTCCACAGCTCCTGATAGGGAGAGTTGCTCTGTTCCAGGCGCTGGAAGAACACCTCCAGAGTAACGTCCAAATCGTCGGAGATGCGCGCAGCGGAGCAGTAGGCCTCCAGACAGCCTTGGCGGCCGCACTCACAGCGGCGGCCTCCCGGATGCAGGCACATGTGGCCAAACTCAGCGGCCCGATGGCTGATACCATCGTACAGCTGCCCACCTACCAGAATGGCACCGCCAACGCCCCGGCTCAGGGAGAGATAGGCCATGCTCTGCTGATCGGTGCGGTTCCACCACTCCCCAAATCCGCCGCAGTTGGCGTCGTTGTCCAACAGGGTGGGATAGGGAATGGCGCTGGTAAAGCGGCAGGGTGTGGAGGTATGCACGCCGATGGTGGGAGCATATTCAATGGTACTCTGGTCCGGGCCGATGATGCCCGGCAGCGTCAGCCCCACGCCCAGCAGCTTGTCCCGGTCCAGATGATTTTCATCCAAAAATACCTCGATCAGCTCGGCCAGGCGGGCTCCATACTCCGCCGTATTGGAAAAGGGCAGGATGATCTTCTGGTAGGCCACTGTCTCCTGGCGCAGATTTACCGCTACCAGGCGCAGATCCCCTCCGGTCAGCTCCGCGCCCAGGGCAAACCGGGCATTGGGCAGGGGCGCGATCAGCCTGGGCCGCCGTCCGCCGGTGGAGTCGGTGGTGGCTGAGCGGTCAATCAGTCCCATCTCCGCCAATTCATTGAGGTTTTGAGACAGGGTGGGCAGACTCATAGACAGGCGAAACGCCAGCTCCTGCTTGGTGACAGGCTCCCAAAGGGTGATCAGGTGGCGATAGACGCGATTTCGATTCTGTTTGCGCACCTCAACGGTGGACAGTGGTCTGTGGGCGCACATCGTTGCTCCCCCTCACTTTTATAAAAGTGGTTTTATTATATCACAGGTCCCATTCCATTGTAAACGGGAGACAGCAAAAAAGCGGCCGGGATCGGCCGCTTTTTTGCTGCATTTATGGAGGATTTCCTTCCTTTTTTCCATATACAGGAGTCTTTTAGCCCTGTGCCTTGGAGAAGGCCGTCAAAATGACCGCCGCCTGGGCGCGGGTGGTGGAACCACCGGGAGCCAGGGTATCGGCAGACACGCCGCTGAACAGGCCCTGGGCCACGGCCCAGCTCATGGGCTCCTTGGCATAGGCGCTGAGGGAATCCAGATCGGAGAAGATGGACAGATCGGCCCGGCTGTCATCCAGCTTACCCTGGATGCGGGCGTACTGGTAGAGGATAGCGGCCATCTGCTCCCGGGTAATGGTGTCATTGGGCCGGAAGCTGCCGTCGGGATAGCCGGAGACCACACCGTTGGCGCTGGCCCAGGCCACACCGTCCGCATACCACTGGCCCTTGGCCACATCGGTAAAGGAGGCGCTGCCTGCAGCGGGGCTGCCCGCCAGACGGTAGAGGATGGTGACCAGCATGCCGCGGCCGGTGGGCAGGTCGGGAGAGAAGGTCCCCTCCCCAGTGCCGCTCATCAGGCCGTTCTCGTAGGCGTAGCGCACGCCCTCATAGTACCAGCTGCCCTTGGCCACATCGGCAAAGGGGAAGTCGGGGTCCGTCTCCTGGGCGGCAAAGACCGCCTTGACGGTGACGGCAGCAGCGGGCATGGTAAAGGTATACTTGCCGCTGCTCTGGTTGGCCACAGGCACGGAAGTGCCGGACGCGGTTGTCACAGTCAGAGACTTGAGCACATAGCCGGAATTGGGAAGGGCGGTGAGGGTGATCACTTTGCCCTGGGCGGCCTGGGAGGCGCTGGCCGTCACCTTGCCGCCGAAGGAGCTCTGGATGGTGATGGTCCGGGTAGTGGTGGTGGAGCCGCCGGAGGAGGAACCACCGGAAGAGCTGCCGCCGGAGGAGCTTCCCCCGGAGGAGCCGCCCTGGTCCACCTGGGTATAGATGGTCTCGGAGTTGTCAGAGCCCACCACCTTCACACCGGAGGCCTTTTCCACAGTGAAATTGGTGCCGTCGTTTGCAGAGATGGTGCCCAGAGTCAGGGAACCGTCGCCGGTCAGCACACCGGACTTGGTGGTGACATAGACGGTGACGGCGCTGCCCTCCTGCTTGTAGGTGGTATAGATACCGGGCAGGGCATCCAGAACGTCGTTGGCCATAAAGTCGTAGATGGCCGTGCTGTTAGAGAGATTAAAGGTGGCCTGGAAACTCTGGCAGTTGGAGGACACGCCGTAGAAGCCCACCTCCTGGCTGGCGGCCTCCTGGGAGGAGGTCACCAGCCGCAGACCGCCGGCGGCGTGGGCCAAAGGAGTCATGGCCCCCACCGTCAGACACAGGGTCATCAGGATAGCAGAAAGTTTACGCAACATGTTCATCCTTTCAGTTCAGTTCGCTCAGGTCGCTTTTCAGGTCGATCAGAGGCAAGTCGTCCTCCCCGGGGAAGCTGATCCACAGGGTCTCACTGGTAACGCGCTTGCTCTCGGCATTGTTGGGATCGTCGGTACGGTAGAACACCGCACGAATCTCCAGGGGATAGTCGTCGGTGACGCCGCTCTGGGCGTTGAGCTCCTTTTCCTTCTCCAGGTCAGGCACGAAGATAAAGAAGCCGTCGCTGGTGTCGCTGACCGCGCCGTCGGCGGGGATCTCAGCCAGCAGCAGTCCGTAGCCGTTTATGGCACGGGTGATGGTGGTGACGCCGTTGGCCTCGGCGGCCTCGCTGGTGGTGTTGTACACCGCCTCGACGCTCACATAGTTGTAGGTGGGATCGCCGCGGTAGGTACCCAGGATCACCAGGGTGCCCTTCTTGATGACGTCGTCCTGGCCGTCGCCGTACTTATAGTCGTCCTTCAGCACGCCCACAGTGGCGCCCTCGTAGAAGTCCACACGGTCGCCGAGGTAGTCCAGCAGCTGGACGGTAGCGTCCTCGGGGATGCCGGTGATCTCCAGCACAGCGGCATCGTAAGTCCAGATGCGGGTGTCGCTCTCAGCGGCGCCGGGCTTGGTGAAGTAGGCCACCACGGTGTCGTCAGACAGGGTACCGGTCTTGGCGGTGGTCCAGTCGGCGCCGGCGTTGGCCTTCACCTTCACGGTGTAGCTGCCGGACAGGCCGGTGCCGGTCACCTTGATGCCGGTGACGGGGACGGACGCACCGTTCTTCATGGTAATGGTAATGGTGCCGTCCTCACGCTTCAGGTCGTACAGGTCAGAGGAGATGGTCTTGTCGTATGCCACCCGGACCTCGTTGCTCTTGGCCTCGCTGCCCAGGTTGCCCAGCTTATCCACGGGCACCACAGAGTAGGTGTAAGTCAGGTTGTTGGCGGCGCCCAGATCGTCCACATAGGTGCTCTCGGTGGTAAAGCCGATGACCACGTTATTGCGGCGGATCTCGTAGCCCAGGATCTTGTCGCTGTCGGTGTGGCTGATGGTCAGGGTAACCTTAGACTCATTGGCAGAGGCGGAGACCGTGGCGGAACCGCTAGCGGCGCTGCCGCTATTCAGGCGGTAGGTGCGGGAGGCATCATTGAGATACCAGATGGCACGGGACTCAGTCTGGTAGTCGTCCAGCATGCCCTTCACCTCATCGCTGAGGGTCATGCCCCAGCGGGTGAAGAACTCGGTGAGGTTGCGGTCGGCCACCTGGGAGGCGATGAGGGCCACGCGCTCGTCGTAGGTATAGCCGCTGTGTGCGCCGGACTTCCACAGCTTGAAGAACTGATTGTAGAAGGCCAGGGGCTGGGCAGCATTGTCATAGGCCAGGTGGAGCTGCCAGTACATACCCAGCTGCACGAACACATTGTTGGCGGAGCTGGGACGGCCCTGAGCCACCTTATTAAAGATGGTTTCCCAGCGTTCGTCCGCAGTGAGGCGGGTATCCAGGGCCATGGAGCTTCCGTCCCAGGCCTGGAGGGCCAGGGAGTAGATGTTGTTGGTGATTTCGGCCTTACCCAGTTTGTCCATGTTGTGGCCGATCTCGTGGGCGATGCCCCAGCCGAACAGGCCGTTGGCCTTGCCCGCGCCGGTGACGGAAGTGGGCTTGCCCTGGACCAGAGCGGAAGTAGAGCCGTACTCCACGCCGATGTGGTTGCCGGCAGCGTACATGAAGGCACCGGCGAACATGCGCATGTAGCGGATGTTCTGGCGGGTGGTCATGGGATACTGATAGCTGGTCAGGGTGGCATTGGAGTCAATGATGCCCTGGACCTTGTTGGCGATGAAGAGCTCCTCCTCCCAGGCCAGCACGTTCTGATACATGGCATTGACCATGGCGTCCTCATCGCTGCCCGCGCTCTTCAGGCCGGAAAGCACCTGGTCGGCGGGGAGGGACAGGAGCACGCTGGGGGTGGAGATCTCGGTGGCGTTGCGGACATTGGTGGTCAGGCCGGAGGTGGGCAGAGCGGCCACATAGGCGGACAGCTCCTGGACATAGGTCCGGATGGCATCCTTCCGGGCGGACTCACCCATGCTGTACCAGTTGGACAGCTCCAGCACCGGCATCTCCCAGGCGTTATTCAGCACACGGGCCTGAAGCTTGATGGCCTCGGGGTTGCTGCCGGAGTAGGTCAGATAAAGGGGGCCGCCCCGGTTGGCCAGGCTGCCGATCTGCTCAATGGTAATGTAGTTGCGGCCGTTCTGCAGGGCCACGGGAGTGCCCTTCCACACGCCGGACTCGCCGTAGAACTGGGTGGGCACCACATAGACGGTGGCGTCGCTGGGCAGCTCGGCGTAGATGGCCACGGTGGCGCCGGCCTGGGCGGTAATGCCCAGGGGCTGCAGGTCGCTGGCGCTCTGGCCGGCGGCCTGATCGGCGGCAGCGGAGGTGCTGCGGCTCTGGAAATCGTTCTTCACCAGACCCAGCGCATTGCTGTCCTTGTTCAGCAGGGCCTGGGCCAGCTTCAGCTCATCCCGGAGCTGAGTGGGATCCAGATAGTAGCTGCTCAGCGCGTTGAGGCGGGTGGTCAGGGCGGTGACGGTCTCCTGATCCACAGAGCCCTTCAGGGCAGTGAAGGTACCGTCGGTAAAGAGGTTGGCAATCTCCTCAGGCAGAGTATCGCTGTTATAGAAGGCGATCTCGGAGATGCTGACGCGGGGTCCACCGGCCTTCTCGCCCAGAGCTAGAGTGATGCTCTTGACACCCTCGGTCTCGGGGAAGGAGATAATATAGTAGTTGCTGCCGGTGACGTTCACACCGCTGCGATAATAGGTCGCCAGAGTCTCGCCGCTCTCCCCCTTGAGGGTCACGGTGTAGTTGTCGATGCGGTTTTTGTAGGCAGCATCCAGGTAGGGAACCACCAGCAGGTAGTTCACACTGTGGGTGGAAGCAAAGGTATAGGTGATGCTGCTGTTGTACCAGTAGTTGTTGGCAACCCAGTAGGTGTTGGGGTCGTTGTCAGTCAGGTCGGTCTTGACGTTGAACTTGGGACACAGTCCCCAGTTTACGTTGTTGGGATCGGCCATGACAATGGAGGTAATCTCGCTGTTGTCGATACGGTTGGTTTCGGGCAGGGCAGGCATCTCGAAGCCCTCCTTGTCCGGAGTGCCGAAGGCAATGGCGGAGAAGGGACCCACACCCTTATGGTTGCCCGCCTTCACAGCCACCTCATAGGTGGTGCCGTTGGTCAGGCCGGTGATGGCGGTGCTGGTACCGGAGATGTTGCCGCCCCACTGGTTCCAGCTCTCCGCACCCTGCTCCCGGTAAAAGACCTGGTAGTAGGTGGCGTCCTTGGTCTTGCCCCAGCTGACGCGCAGGGCGCTGTCGGCAGCCTCCACCAGAATGTTGGAGGGAGCGCCGGGAATGCTGGCGGCCAGAGGCATGGCGGACAGGACGGCGGAGGGAGTGCCGCTCCAGTCGCCGTTGGTGGCGATGACCTGGAAGTAGTAGGTGGTGTTGTTCTCCAGGCCGGAGATGACAGTACGGTTGGTATTGGAGGCGGCACTCTGGTTCAGGGCGCTCTTATTGGTGCCGTACTTCACGGTGTAGCCGGTGACGTTCTTCACGCTCTCCCACACCAGGGTGACCTCGCCGTCGCCCGCGGTGGCGGCCAGGCCCTTCACCTGGGTGTCCGCCTTGGTCTCCTCGGACACGATGTCCTTGAGGAACTCGATCTGGGTGACGGTGGCAAACTCGGGCTTGTCGCCGGTCTGGCCCTCCACCTTGGTAACGGTGATGGTGACCTTTTTCACGGCCACCTTGGAACCCAGGTTGATGGTAACCACGCTTTGGCCGGCGTTGCGGCTGATGGCGTACACTCCCTCGGGGGAGGCGGCATCGAAGGGGATCTCCATGGTCTTGACCTGGTCATCTTCCTCATACTCCACCAGGGCGGTGCCCGCCTGGATGGCGCCCTGCGCACTGGGAGAGGAGATGGAGATCTCACTCATCTCGGTGGGCTTGTCCAGGGTAATGGGGATGGAGAGCTTCTCGGCATCCTGGGTGGGTGTGAGGGTGACGGCGGTCTCGCTGTTATTGAACAGGTCGGCTAGGCTACCGTCAGAGACGGTGACCGCAGAGGTGTCCACCCTGGGAGCCACGATGGCGGCGGTGGAGAGGATACGGGGCTCAGCCGCCAGATCCATCATCTTATTGACATAGGACAGATCGGTTACGTCCACCACCCCGTCACCGTTGAGGTCGTAGGTGTCCAGCTGGCCGGTCAGACCCAGCTGCGCAACCAGGGCGGCGCGGTCATCTGCATTTACAACCCCGTTGCCGGTCACGTCGCCCAGAGAGAAGGTACCGTCAGCGGTGCTCATGAGCACGTGCTGGGAGTAATCCTGCAGGGTGACTTCGGTGGAGCAGTCGGCATAGCCGTTGCCGGTGACTTCCATATTATAAGTGCCCAGCGGCAGGCCGGAAATCACAGTCTCATAGGCGCCGATCTGGTTCTCGGTGGTCAGCTCCACCCCCTGGGTGTTGAGAGCCTTGACCGAAACGGACAGGCCGTCAGCGCCGGTGGCGGAACCGTTGTTGAGAGAGACAGTAATATTTTTATTGTTCCCTGTCAGAATGAGCTGGATATCCCGGCTCTTTACCTCGTCCACCCGCTGGGGCAGATCAAAGCTCAGGGTCAGTGCAATGGAGCCGGTGGCCTGCTCTGTCTGAACAGAGTACTCCTGGCGGCTGGCCGAGGCAACGGTGGGCAGCCAAGCGGTACAGGTGGAACCTACCAGAGCCAGACTCAGCAGGCCCGAGGTCAGTCGTCGAAGCTGGTTCAAATCGTTCATCCTTTCCAATCGTTTGTTCATTGCGCGGTTAAGCCGCCCGTCCCAAACCCGGATGGGCTGGGGCCGACGGCCTTCACTATGCCGCATTATACTGGAAGCGCACACCAGTTTCAATGAAAAATTGGAAACAATTTTATTTTTGTTGCAGTGGTTAAAATGAACGTAATTACCCATCGCTTTTATGGGTATTTAGGCGATGAAAAACTTTTCTTTCCTTCTGCCCAGCTTCCGCGCTGCAAAAAATTATTTCATTTATGTAATAATAATTACACAAATGTTTACATTTTGTTACATTTGTTTGCAATTTATTTTTCGAAAATCTTTTTCTTCCCTCTTTTGATTTTTTGCACCCAAACCAGGGGCGCAATTGGTCTTTGCTTTTTTATACCAGTTTGTATGTTATGTTTTTTATCTATTATCTTGCTGGATCGCCTGGAAATCACACTCGGTATTTCCAGTATGGACGCACCTCTTTCAAAGCATAGTTACGGCTTTGCTTGCTTCTTGTCCGGCGGAAGGATCAACAGGGATTGCTGGGCAATCTGTTCTTGCAGGATCTCAATAAAATCGGCCACATATGGGGCCAGATAGGCATCTTTCCGGCGCACAATATAGTAGTCAATAAAGGTATTTGGATCCCCGGTCAGAAAATACCGGATGGGCTTATGATACGAGAAGTGCTGAATATACCCTAAGAAATTGAACGCCACACCCAGCCCCTCTGCCGCCATTTGGGCAGCGGACTCCAAATTTTCCACCGTATAATGGTGCAGCGGATGCACCCCCGCATAGTCCAGTGCCTGATCGGTATACATCCGCGAAGACTGGTCCGGGAGCTGTAAAATAAAGATTTCCCCTGCAAACAGGGACAGGTCGATCCAAGGCAGAGAACTACCGGAAATAGAAACTGCTTTGCAAGCCAACGGATGCAGAGGCGATAGCACCGCCACCAGCCGGTCCCGGTAAAAAGGAATAAACTCCAGCACCGGAGCCGGATTAGGCCGGTTATTGATAATCAGATCCACCTCTCCATCCAGCAACAAATGGAACAATTCTTCTGAGCTGCCTTCGTACAATTTCACATCTATGCTCGGGTGGCGAATGGTCAGCTCCCGCAATGCAGCCGGTAACAGATATGTGGTTCGGCGAGGATGGAGTCCCAGACGTAACACACCCCGTTCACCGTGTTTTATGTCATACAACCTCGCCTCCCACTGGCGGTTGAGAAAGCACATCTCCCGGGCATACCGTATATAGGTCTCCCCTACCTCGGTAGGCACAAATTTCTTTCCAAAGCGGTTGAACAAGGGCACACCAAGTGTGTGCTCCAGCGTACTGAGAAACACACTCAGGGTGGGAGGCGACACATTGAGGAACTCTGCCGCCCCTTTTAAAGTCTGATAATTGGCTATGGCCAGCACATACTCCTGCTCCCGCAAATTCATAATTTAGGCCTCCTCGGTTCATAATTAGCTTATATCTAATATTATATTAAAAATAATGTATTTGACACAAGCTTATTCATCAATTATTTTATAGATACTGGTGTATATCGGAGAACATCTTCGAACAAAGGCAGCGGCTGGAGCGCCAAACACCGGATTCTGAATTTGAGGTGAAACAGCTATGGAGCGTATGATCGATCTTGTAGGCGTGCAGATGGATTTCGGCGCGTCCAAGCGGGGCGTCAATATGGGACCTACCGCCATCCGCTATGCCGGATTGTGCGAGGGTCTGGAACACATGGGCTTCCAGGTGGAAAACCTGGGTGATATTGTTCCTGCCCCCAAGGGTGCTACAAAGCCTACTCTGAGAAATTATGAGCAGGTGGTGGACGTGAACCGCCGGCTCTACCACACGGTATATCAGTCTTTGAAAAACGGACATTTCCCCGTGGTGCTGGGCGGTGACCACAGCATCGCAGCGGGCAGCATCTCCGCAGTCTCCAAGTTTTATGGTTCCATCGGCATTATCTGGGTGGATGCCCACGGCGACTGGAACAACGAGGAGAGCAGCCAGACCGGCAACATGCACGGCATGCCCTTCTCTGCTGTGTGCGGATATGGTCCCGACTGTATGGTGGATTTCGGCCAAGGTCCCGTCTATGTGGATGTGGCCCACTGCGTCCAGATCGGCGGACGGGATATCGACACCCAGGAGCGCATCCGCATGAAGGAGGCCGGGGTGACCATCTTCCCCATCGATATGATCGACGAGCTGGGCATGGCGGAGGTCATGCGCCGGGCTATGGCGGTGGCCGGCGAGGGCACCAAGGGTATTCACCTGAGCTTTGACGTGGACGCCATCACCCCCGAGGCCGCGCCGGGCACGGGCACTGTGGTGCACAGCGGTCTCACCACCCGCGAGGCCTTCCTGGCGGTGGAAACCATCGCCCGCTCTCAAAAGCTGGTCTCCCTGGACATGGTAGAGGTCAATCCCATCCTGGACGAGCGCAACAAGACCGGCATTCTGGCCTCGGAGCTGGTCCAGTCCGCCCTGGGCAAAGTGGTATTTTAATCTTATGTTCCCTCTCTCAGCCCCACCGGCACTCTTTGCCGGCGGGGCTGTTTTCATCCCCGGCACTCCCTGCCGCATGTTTCCTCTCTCGATACAATATAGATGATTATAATCTGCTTTTGGGAGATGATCGGAATGAGAAAACCAATCCGCGCCTTTCACATCGTTCTCATGAGAAAGAGGTGGTGGACTGCCGCGGCATGTCTGTGTCTGGCCGCGGTCATGTTCTGCGTGGTTAATTACTACCCCGCCGCGGTAGGCGCTTCCGCCTCTGTGCGCCAGCTGCCTATTTACTGTGTCCAGCGGGATCAGAAGCTGATCTCCATCAGCTTTGACGCGGCCTGGGGCAATGAGGACACCCAGCAGCTCATTGACATTCTGGACCGCTACGGGGTAAAAGCCACCTTTTTTGTGGTGGGCTCCTGGGTGGATAAATATCCTGAATCGGTAAAAGCACTTTCCGACGCGGGACACGAGGTCATGAATCACTCCAACACCCACGCCCACTATCCTCAGCTCACCGCCGACGAGGTGATCGCTGACCTCAACGCCTGCAACGACAAAATTGAGGCAGTCACCGGGGTGCGGCCCACGCTGGTTCGGATGCCCTACGGAGACTACGACGACAAGTCGGTGCAGGCCGCCCGGTCCATCGGGATGGAGCCCATCCAGTGGGATGTGGACAGCCTGGACTGGAAGGAGATCCCCGCCGACGAGATCACCCAGCGGGTGACCAGCAAGGTAGGCCCGGGGTCCATCGTTCTCTTTCATAACGCGGCCCTCCACACCCCCGAGGCCCTGCCCTCCATCCTGGAACAGCTCACTCAGGAGGGCTATACCTTTGTACCCATCTCCCAGCTGATCCTCACCGGCAACTATTCCATCGACCACACCGGGCGGCAGTGCCCGTGCTGAAGGTTTGAAAATTTCCCACAAAAACTCCTTGACAAATGTCTGGATTCTATGATACTTCAACCACAACAGAGGCTGACAACCGAATACCGAATCCATACAGCGGATGAACGATTCAGGAGAGACCGCGTATTTTGCGCGGCACCGAAGGAGCAATGCCACACTCTCTCAGGTAAAAGGACTGGGTCGGGACGCAAATCTGAAAAGCATCCTTTGGGTGCACCGACGGGGCAACTGTCTGGAGGCGTTCAGGCGGGAATCTCTCAGGTTTATGTACAGAGGCGCAGCGATATTAGGTATCGTTGCGTCTCTGTTTTTCTTTGCCCGAGAGATTATATTCTGAACGGAGGGAATCCCCATGAGCGAACTGAAACGCACCCAGCTTTACGACGTACATGTGGCAGCCGGTGCCACCATGGTGGACTTCGGCGGGTGGGAAATGCCCATCAAGTACCCCACCGACATCGTGGCCGAGCACCTGTACACCCGCAGCTTCTGCAGCCTGTTCGACGTCTCCCACATGGGCCGCATCCTGGTGGATGGTCCCCAGGCCGTCCCCTTCCTGCAGCACGTGCTCTCCAGCAACGTGATGGCTCTGGACGTGAACAAGGCGCAGTATGCCATCCTGCCCACCGAAACCGGCGGCGCAGTGGACGACGCCTACCTCTACCGCTTTGAGGAGGATCGTTACCTGCTGGTGGTCAACGCGGCCAACACCGATAAGGACCTGGCGCACCTGCAGCACCACATCCAGAACTTTGACGCCAGAATGACCGTCATCACCGCCGACTGGGCGGCCATCGCCGTGCAGGGTCCCAAGTCCAAGGAGCTGCTCATGACTCTGTCCGGAGGCGAGAGCATCACAGAGCCCATGAAAAACGCGCTGAACACCCTGGAGCTGGAGGGCCACACCGTCCGAATCGCCAAGACCGGCTACACCGGCGAGCCCATCGGCTACGAGGTCTATGTCCCCAGCCAGGACGCTGTGTGGCTGTGGAACCGCCTGGTGGAACTGGGCGCCCGTCCCGCCGGCCTGGGTGCCCGTGACACCCTGCGTCTGGAAGCAGGCATGCCTCTCTACGGCCATGAGCTGGGCCTGTCCCCTGACGGGACAGAGATCCCCATCTACGCCATCCCCCTGGCCCGGTTTGCCGTCAGCTTCTCCCCCCAGAAGGGCGACTTTGTGGGCCGGGAGCCCCTCCAGCGCCAGTATGACGCCTTCCGTAAGATCATGGACCGGGACTTTTCCGATCTGGAGCATCTGCCCCGGCGTGTGCGTCCCATCACACTGCTGGGCCGCGGCGTCATGCGGGCCGGGATGCCGGTATACCGGGGCGACGAGGCCATCGGCTTTGTGACCAGCGGCACCATGGTCCCCTACTTCACCACCCAGGGCCAGGGCCTGGAGACCGAGATTTTGGAAAAGAGCGCCATGCGCTCCATCGGCCTGGCCTATATCGCCAGCGACGTGCTGGATGACGACAAGGTGGAGATCGACGTGCGCGGCCGCCGCATCGCCGCAGTCATCCCCCCCTACCATATGCGGGGCGACGCGCCTCCCTACGCCCGTCCCATTCTCTACCAGGCTCCCGAGGAGGAGAAAGCTGCTGCCTCCGGCGACCGCCTGCCCAAGGCTTTGGATCTTATCGCCCAGGCCACGGACAACCACCGCTGGCGCCAGGAGATGTGCATCAACCTCATCCCCTCCGAGATGACTCCCTCCCGGGCGGTGCGGCTGCTCTCCGCCAGCGACCCGGCCTTCCGCTATGCAGAGCACAAGAAGGTAAAGAGCTTCTACGACGCGGACATCTTCTACTACCAGGGCACCGAGTTCATCGACCAGGTGGAGCAGCTGCTCACCCAGGAGATGTGCACCTACCTTGGCTGCCGCGAGGCGGAGACCCGTGTCATCAGCGGCCAGATGTCCAACATGGCGGTGTTCTCCGCCCTCATGGACTTCAAGAACCGGCTCAACCGCAAGCAGACTCCCCAGCGTCTGGGCTACGTGCTCAACAACCACATCATCAAGGGCGGACACCTCAGCGCCCAGCCCATGGGCGCCCTCCACGACTACATCGCCGTGGACCCCGTCACCGAGCGCTCCGCCGTGGTGAACTTCCCCGTCTGCAAGGATAACATCTACAAGATCGACGTGGAGGAGACCAAGAAGGTCATCCAGCAGTATAAGCCCGAGCTCATCATCTTCGGCAAGAGCATGGTGCTGCACAAGGAACCTGTGGCCGCCATCCGGCAGTTTGTGGATGAGCAGAACATCCCCACCACCATCATGTACGACATGGCCCACGTGCTGGGACTCATCGGCGACCACTTCCAGAAGCCCTTTGAGGAGGGCGCGGAGATCGTCACCGGCTCCACCCACAAGACCTTCTTCGGTCCTCAGAGAGGCGTCATCGGTGTCAACTACGACAAGAGCGACCTGAAGTACGGCCTGTGGGAGACCATCGAGAGCCGCACCTTCCCCGGCAGCGTGTCCAACCACCACCTGGGCACCATGTTGGGTCTGCTGATGGCCGCCTATGAGATGAACCAGTTCAAGGACGAGTATCGGAAGGCCGTGGTGGAAAACGCCAAGCACTTTGCCAAGTGCCTGAAGGCGGAAGGTCTGGATGTGGCAGGCGATCCCGCCATTGGCTACACCGAGACCCACCAGGTCATCGTCTCGGTGGGTTACGCCGCCGGTCCCGAGGTTGCCGCCCGTCTGGAACGCAACAACATCATCGCCAACTACCAGGCTACCCCCGACGAGGAGGGCTTCACCGCCTCCGGTGCTCTGCGTATGGGCGTTAACGAGATGACCCGCTTCGGCTTTGGCAAGAAGGAGTTTGAGACTCTGGCCGCCCTCATCGCCGACTGCGTCCTGCGCGGCAAAGAGGTGGGCGACGAGGTGGTCAAGTTGCGCAGCGGCTACACCCAGATGCACTACTGCTTCCAGGATGACCAGACCCTGGCCGCGCTGGAGAAGCTGGCTGCCAACACCGGGATCTGATCTCCACCCGCGATTCCGTTCCACTTAAACATTCAACCTACATTATATATAAAGGAGAATTACTATGAACTTTCCTGCTGAACTGAAATATTCCAAGTCTCACGAGTGGGTTAAGATGCTGGACGAGACCACTGCCCTGGTGGGCATCACCGACTACGCTCAGAAGGAGCTGGGCGACCTGGTGTTCATCAACCTGCCCATGGAGGGCGACGAGGTCACCAAGGAGACTCCCTTCTGAAAGCTTTTGTCAAGGGGGTGCGTGGATATTTTTCATATTACTTACGCAGATTCTCTCTCTGCTTCTGCCTGAATAATGCGTTTCAACCT
>OFOK01001169.1_pt1 | contig 21441 bp, 30 predicted proteins | sample 1542001 | NCBI WGS metagenome assembly OFOK01 (sample SAMN04209242, study PRJEB22552) | human gut metagenome | biome: gut; material: feces | host: Homo sapiens | place: USA: Oklahoma
CGAAACCCACGGTGCCGTTGCCGTCGCCGACTACGACCAGAGCGGCGAACTTGAAAATACGGCCGCCCTTCACGGTCTTGCTGACGCGGTTGATGGCAACTACATGCTCCTTCATCTCGTCCTGCTGGGAACGAGGTGCATCAAATCTAGCCAAATGTATTCCTCCTTACTTAGAACTTGAGGCCGCCCTCGCGGGCGCCGTCGGCCAGCTCTTTGACGCGGCCATGGAAAATGTAGCCGCCGCGGTCAAATACGACCTTTTCGATCCCTTTTTCAGCGGCACGCTTTGCGATCATTTCGCCGACCTTCCGTGCGGCTTCCTTGTTTCCGCCGTTACCATTGAAATCTTTGTCCAGTGTGGAAGCAGCTACCAGAGTAACTCCCTTGACATCGTCAATAATCTGGGCGTAGATGTTGTTGGTAGAGCGAAATACATTCAGGCGGGGGCACTCTGCAGTACCCGAAATCTTTCCGCGCACTCTGCGGTGGCGGTTAAGTCTGGCTTTGTTCTTGTCAGCCTTATTCACCATTATGATTCACTCCTTCTTACTTCTTGGCGCCCTTACCGGCCTTGCCTTCCTTATGACGGACATACTCGCCAGCATAGCGGATACCCTTGCCCTTATACGGCTCAGGCGGACGCTTCTCACGGACTTCCGCAGCGAACTGGCCGACCATCTGCTTGTCGGCGCCGGAAACAACGATCTGAGTAGCGCTGGGGCACTCGATGGTGATGCCTTCGATCTCCGGCACGATCACCTGATGGGAATATCCCAGGTTCATAACCAGATTCTTGCCCTGCTTCTGCACACGATAGCCAACGCCGTTGACTTCCAGCTCCTTCTTGAAGCCCTCCGTCACACCGACCACCATATTGTGGATCAAAGTGCGGGTAAGACCGTGAAGGGAACGGTTTTCCTTATCGTCGTTGGGACGGGTCACGAGAATTTCATTGCCCTCAACAGCAATGTTCATGTTGGGATGAAATTTCTGCGTCAGGGTGCCCTTGGGGCCCTTGACGGAAACTACGTTGGCGTCTACCGTCACTGTTACGCCAGCGGGAATATTTATGGGTTTTCTTCCAATTCGCGACATGATTGCACCCCCTTGTTACCAAACAAATGCGAGCACTTCGCCGCCCAGATTCTCCCTGCGGGCCTGACGGTCAGTCATAACGCCCTTGGAGGTGGAGATGATGGCGACGCCCAGGCCCTTCATGACCCGAGGCAGCTCTTCAGCACTGGAATATACGCGGAGACCGGGCTTGCTCACCCGGCGCAGGCCGTTGATGACGGGGCTCTTGCCCTCTCCGTATTTCAGATTCACCTTAATGATACCCTGCTTGCCGTCCTCTACTACCGTAAAATTCTTTACATATCCCTCATCCACAAGAATCTGGCAGATCGCCTTCTTCATATTGGAAGCCGGAATGTCAACCGAATCATGCTTGGCAGAATTCGCGTTGCGAATACGGGTGAGCAAATCAGCGATTGTATCTGTAATTTGCATTACCGTTACCTCCTTTGCTAAGCTTTACCAGCTGGCCTTTTTTACGCCCGGGATTTCGCCCTTATAAGCAAGCTCCCGGAAGCAGATGCGGCAAATACCGAATTTGCGAAGGTAGGCGTGCGGCCTGCCACAGATTTTGCATCTGTTGTATGCACGGGAAGAGAATTTCGGATCTCTCTTCTGCTTGATCTTCATAGAAGTTTTGGCCACAATAATCCCTCCTTATTTCGCAAACGGGGCGCCCATGAGAGACAAGAGCTCTCTGGATTCCTCGTCGGTTTTCGCAGTGGTGACGAAGCAGATATCCATGCCGCGCACCTTATCGATCTTATCGTAATCGATCTCAGGGAAGATCAGCTGCTCCTTGATGCCCATGTTGTAATTGCCGCGGCCGTCAAAGGAGTTGGGATTGATGCCTCTGAAGTCTCTTACGCGGGGCAGAGCCACATTGAAGAGCCTATCCATGAACTCATACATGCGGTCGCCTCTCAGCGTCACCTTAACACCGATATTCATGCCTTCGCGCAGCTTGAAGTTTGCAACAGACTTCTTGGCCTTGCAGACCTGGGGCTTCTGGCCTGTGATAGCGGCCAGATCGGTGCTGATAGCGTCGATCGCCTTGGCGTTTTCCTTAGCCTCGCCGGCGCCTACGTTGATTACGATCTTTTCCAGCTTCGGGATCTGCATGACGCTCTTATAGGAAAATTTCTTCATCAAGGCAGGTGCAACATCGGCTTTATACATCTCTTTCAGTCTTGCCATTCGTTATTCCCTCCCTTATTATGCGTCCAGCGTCTCGCCGCACTTTTTGCAAATGCGTCCCTTTTTGCCGTCCTCATAAATCTTATGGCCTACGCGGGTAGGCTTGCCGCAGCGGGGGCAGACGATCTGCACCTTGCTGGAATATACGGCGGCCTCCGCTTCAACAATGCCGCCCTGCTCGCCCATCTTGCGGGGCTTTACATGCTTTTTGACCTTGTTGATGCCTTCGATAATGACTTTGCCTTCCTTGGGGCTGACAGCCATGACCTTTCCGGTACGGCGCTTGCCTTCCTTCTCGAACTTGTCATTGTAATCGCCGACGCGCAGGATGACGGTGTCACCCACTTTTACATGAACCTTACTCATCAGTGAACACCTCCATCAAAGCACTTCAGGGGCAAGGCTCAGAATCTTCATATAGTCCTTGTCGCGCAGCTCTCTGGCAACAGGCCCAAAGATACGAGTGCCTCTGGGGTTCTTATCTTCTCTGATGATAACGGCGGCGTTTTCATCAAAACGGATGTAGGTGCCGTCGTCGCGGCGGACGCCGGATGCGGTGCGCACAACAACCGCTTTCACAACATCGCCCTTTTTAACCTGGCCGCCGGGGGCTGCTTTTTTCACGCTAGCCACCACCACGTCGCCAATATTGGCATACCTTCTGCCGGTGCCGCCGAGAACGCGGATGCACATAAGCTCCTTCGCGCCGGTGTTGTCGGCAACTTTCAGGTAGGTCTGCTGTTGAATCACAGTCCATTCCTCCTAACTCGCTCTATTGCGAAATACCTTATTTCGCTTTCTCGATGATCTCTACAAGACGCCATCTCTTATCCTTGGAAAGGGGACGGGTCTCCATAATACGCACACGGTCGCCGGCCTTGCACTCGTTCTTCTCGTCATGAGCCTTAAACTTAACGGTACGCTTGATAATCTTTTTATACAGCGGGTGCTTGACGCTGTCCTCGATGGCGACGACGATCGTCTTGTCCATCTTATCGCTGACAACCTTGCCCACTGCAGATTTTCTCATGTTTCTGTCGCTCACAGCCTAGTCCTCCTTCCGTTACGCGTTGGCGCTGTTTTTGATCTCGTTCTCGCGGAGAATGGTCTTAACGCGGGCGATATCCTTCTTTACAGCGGAGATGCGCATCGGGTTATCGAGCTGATTGATTGCAAGCTGAAAACGCAGATTGAAGAGCTCGGCCTTGAGGTCTTTAAGCTTGCTCTCAAGCTCTGCGGTTGTCATTTCTCTGACTTCTGAGGCCCTCATTACTGCTCAACCCCCGTTTCTTCCTTAGTTACAAACTTGCATCTGATCGGCAGCTTGTGGGCAGCCAAGCGAAGAGCCTCTCTCGCGGTCTCTTCAGCAACGCCGCCGATTTCAAACATCACTCTGCCGGGCTTAACGACAGCCACCCAGTATTCCGGGGAGCCTTTACCGGAACCCATTCGGGTCTCTGCGGGCTTCTCGGTGATGGGCTTGTCGGGGAAAATCTTGATCCAAACCTTACCGAAACGCTTGCAGTAACGGGTCATCGCCACACGGGCGGCTTCGATCTGGTTGGAAGTGATCCATGCGGGCTCCAGAGCCTGGAGGCCGTAATCACCATAGGTGACAGTATTTCCGCGGTACGCTTTGCCGGTCAGACGGCCACGGTGCACGCGGCGGTATTTTACGCGCTTGGGCAACAGCATTATTTACTGCCTCCTTCCCTGCGGGGCTTAGCGGCGGCCTGGTGAAGAACCTCGCCCCTGTAAATCCAAACTTTCACGCCGATGCGGCCATAAGTGGTGGCTGCCTCAGCAAAACCATAGTCAATGTCCGCTCTCAGGGTCTGCAGCGGAATAGTGCCGTCGTGATACTGCTCGGTTCTGGCGATCTCAGCGCCGCCCAGACGGCCGGAAACCTGGGTCTTGATACCCTTGGCGCCCAGCTTCATAGCGCGGCCGATGCAGAGCTTCATAGCGCGGCGGAAGGAAATTCTCTTTTCCAGCTGCTGGGCAATGTTCTCGGCTACCAGCTGAGCGTTCAGATCCGGACTCTTGACCTCGACGATATTGATGGCGACGGGCTTCTTCAGGATGCCCTCGCACTGCACGCGGAGCTTCTCGATCTCAGCGCCGCCCTTGCCGATGACCATGCCGGGCTTCGCGCAGTGGATGTGGATGCGCACACGGGAAGCGTCGCGCTCGATTTCGATCTTCGGAACGCCTGCGGCTCCCAGCTGCTTCTTGAGCACCTTGCGGAGGTTATAGTCCTCAACGAGGGTGTCACCGAAGTCAGCCTTCTTTGCGAACCAGCGGGAATCCCAATTCTTGATTACGCCAACACGGAGACCGTGCGGATTAACTTTCTGGCCCATAATTTACCTCCTTCAGCTTACTCTTTTTCTTTGAGCACCAGAGTGATGTGCGAAGTCCTCTTGTCGATGCGGAACGCACGGCCCTGGGCTCTGGGACGGATACGCTTGAGGATGGGGCCAGGTCCAACGTAGCACTCTGCTACATACAGCTTGGTGACATCCATATTGTGGTTGTTCTCAGCGTTAGCCACAGCCGACTTCAAGAGCTTCTCGAGATACTCGCAGGCGGCCTTAGGCGTGTGCTTGAGGATAGCCATAGCCAGATCGACGGGCTTATTGCGGATCAGATCCAGCACGATTGACACTTTCCGGGGAGAAATACGGGCGTATTTCAGTTCTGCCCTTGCTTCCATGCTATACACTCCTTTCGGCCGTTATCTGCCGCTGGTCTTAGAGCCAGCGTGCCCTTTGAAGGTTCTGGTCGGCGCAAATTCGCCGAGCCGGTGGCCTACCATATCTTCTGTAACGTATACCGGAACATGCTTGCGGCCGTCGTGAACGGCGATCGTATGGCCGACGAAATCCGGGAAGATAACGGAAGCCCTGCTCCAGGTCTTGACGATCTTCTTCTCGCCGGCTTCATTCATTTCCTGAATCCTTTTCAGCAGCACAGGCTGTACATAAGGACCCTTTTTAACGCTTCTGCTCATAATTCACAAGCTCCTTTCTGTACACCTTATTTGCCATTTCTGCGTCTGACGATGAACTTGTCAGAACGGTTGTGGTGAGCACGGGTCTTGTAACCCAGGGCGGGCTTGCCCCAGGGAGTCAGAGGACCGGGATGGCCGATGGGAGATTTGCCCTCGCCGCCGCCGTGGGGATGGTCGTTGGGGTTCATAACAGAACCGCGCACGGTGGGCCTCCAGCCCATATGACGCTTTCTGCCGGCCTTGCCGATCTTTACGTTTTCATGGTCGATGTTGCTGACCTGGCCCACAGTGGCCATGCAGTTTACGCTGACGTTCCGCAGCTCGCCGGAAGGCAGGCGGAGAAGAGCCATGCCGTTTTCCTTGGCCATGAGCTGGGCCATGTTGCCGGCCGCGCGGGCCAGCTGAGCGCCCTTGCCGGGATACAGCTCCACATTGTGGAGGAAGGTGCCGACCGGGATATTGTTCAGCGGCAAGGCATTGCCGGGCTTGATGTCCGCGGTCTCGCCGGCTACCACAACATCGCCGACCTTCAGGCCGTTGGGAGCGATGATGTAGCTCTTTTCGCCGTCTTCATACTGGATAAGGGCGATAAAAGCGGAACGGTTGGGATCGTACTCAAGGGTGAGCACGGTGGCGGGAACGTCGAATTTCTGCCGCTTGAAGTCGATGATGCGGTACTTCTTGCGGTTTCCGCCGCCGCGGTGGCGGACGGTGATCCTGCCATAGCTGTTGCGTCCGGACTTGTTGCTCAGAGGAGCCAGCAGGCTCTTTTCGGGAGCAACCTTGGAAAGACCGGAGTAATCCGTAACGGACATGTTACGTCTGGAAGCCGTGGTAGGTTTATAATTAATAATAGGCATACGGTTTCACACTCCTCATGATGGCTTTGCGGGGAACTGCCAATTCCCCATCCATGCCTTTGGCGGATTGCCGCCAAATCAAGCGGGCGGGCCTTTTGTTTCGCTGCCAGCCCTGTTTCCAGGCTCTCGCCCGGCTTACATCATGCCTTCGAAGAATTCGATGGCCTTGCTGTCTTCAGAGACGGTCACAACAGCCTTTTTCCAGGAGGAAGTATATCCCTGGAAACGGCCCTGGCGGCGCAGATGCCCGCGCACATGCAGGGTATTCACTTTTGTGACCTTCACGCCGAAGAGCTCTTCCACCGCTCTGGCAATATCGATCTTTGTGGCATTTTTGGCGACCTCAAAGGTGTATTTCTTCGCGGCGATGCCACTCATGCTTTTTTCAGTGATAACAGGGCGGATGATGATATCCTGTGCTGCCATTACGCATACACCTCCTCGATCTGAGCAACCGCATCCTTCACGACGATAAACTTATCGGCATTCAGAATGTCGTATACGTTCAGGGTGTTGGCCAATGCGGTCTTTACGCCCGGAATGTTTCTCGCAGAGGCGATTACCTTCTCGTCCACCTTAGGAAGAACGATCAGAGCCTTCTTCTCAGAGCCAAGAGCCTTCAGCATGGAAACGACGGTCTTGGTCTTGTACTCTTCCATAGCGAGCGCGTCGAGCACGATCATATCGCTGTCGAGCACCTTAGAGGAGAGAGCCGACTTCATAGCCAGACGACGGACCTTCTTGTTTACGGTGTATCTGTATTCGCGGGGCTTCGGGGCAAACACGATGCCGCCGTGCGTCCACTGGGGAGCGCGGGTAGAACCCTGCCGTGCATGGCCGGTCCCCTTCTGCCTCCAGGGCTTTCTGCCGCCGCCGGAAACCTCAGCGCGGGTCAGAGCAGACTGTGTGCCCTGCCGCTGATTGGCCAGATAATTCTTTACCATATGAAGCATAACAGCAGTGTTGGGTTCTACACCGAAAACAGCCTCGCTGAGTTCGATCTGGCCCACTTCCTTGCCTGTCATGTCAAGTACTGCTACCTTAGGCATTCTATTTCCTCCTTCCCTTACGCTTTGACGCTGTCGCGCACGACAACGATGCCGCCTTTAGGGCCGGGAACAGCGCCCTTCACGGCGATGAGATTGTTTTCAGCGTCCACTTTGACCACCGCCAGATTCTGTACGGTGACCTGCTCCGCTCCCAGATGGCCGGGCAGCTTCTTGCCCTTAAACACCCTGGAGGGATCGGAGTTTGCGCCGTTGGAACCGGCATGGCGGGCCACAGGGCCGGAACCATGGGTTTCCTTCAGACGGTGAGCGTTCCAGCGCTTGATCACGCCGGCGTAGCCCTTGCCCTTGCTCACAGCGGTAACGTCGATCTTGTCGCCGGCCGCGAAGACATCTGCCTTTACCAAATCGCCCACATTGTAAGCGTCGGTATTCTCAAGACGGAATTCCTTCAAAACCTTTTTGGGAGCGACGTCGCCCTTGTCAAAGTGACCCTTCATGGGCTTGTTTACCTTATTGGCCTTCATATCGCCATAGCCCATCTGGATCGCTGCATACCCGTCGTTTTCAACGGTCTTTTTCTGAGCGATCACGCAGGGGCCGGCTTCAATGACGGTCACAGGGACCACATTGCCCTTCTCATCGAAGATCTGGGTCATGCCGATCTTCTTGCCGATGATACCTTTTTGCATGTTTCATGTACCTCCTATGCAGGTTATTGGTTGGCTTTTGCCAACATGACCTCGGCCGCAGGTTGGTTCAAATCAGCACCGAAGCATTAGAGCTTGATCTCGATTTCAACGCCGGCGGGGAGTTCAAGATCCATCAAAGCCTTAACGGTTTTGTTGGAAGGTCTCAGGATGTCGATAAGTCTCTTATGAGTACGCATTTCAAACTGCTCACGGCTGTCCTTATACTTGTGAACAGCGCGCAGAATGGTGATGACCTGCTTTTCGGTGGGCAGCGGCACAGGTCCGCTCACACGGGCGCCGGTGCGCTTTGCAGTCGCTACGATCTTCTCGGCGGACTGATCCACCAGCTGATGATCATACCCTTTGATTCTTATCCTGATTTTTTCTTTGACTGCCACTTTGATCGCCTCCTTGTTGTAGTTGGCGGGCGACGTTTTTCATTTCCGCACACGGTCCCGGGTGTTTCGCATCCGGGCATTGAAAAACCGGATTCGACTTTTCACAAGTTAAATCCGGGTGTTAGGCACAAAAAACGTCTGAACGCGCAGAATACGCAACCCTGTATTCCCAACGCTCAAAATATCTGTCGCCCGGTTTAAAATCGGACATACTCCACGGAAAAACCGGCCTGTTTCAGCCGCAACCTCCCGCTTCAACGCATATCTGTCGCAGTCACGCTCAATTATAATACCATAGGAGCCTATGAATTGCAACACTTATTTTCTCTTTTTTGCCAGAATTTTTTCGTTCAATTTTATGCATTCTAACGGACAGAGAAGTAGTCGGGAAAAACGGTGGGAGCTCTTTTATAAGGCCGTCAGAAAGAAGGTTTTTACAGCTTACGGCCCCAGATCCCAATCCGTATATTTTCGTCCGTTAGGAGGGCGGGGCGGCGGGGCTTTTTCTACGATTCCCCGCAGCCTCTGTTTCAAGTAAACAACAAATTCCGCACAGGCCTCAGCCAGATGCCGGGCCATTGGACCAGATGTCCTCCGCGCCTTCCCTCTTTCAAGCCCTGCCTCAACCGGGAGCCCTTTCCGAGCAACGCCGCACAGACAGCGCCCTCCTGAAAGACTCGTTTCATCTTCCGTCCACATTTTAGCTAAGGATACATTCTTCTGCCGTAAAGCCGGAGCGCAGCAGGTCATCCACACATTCTTACAGCCGGACTGTACACCGCAGGTCCTTCCGCAAACGACGCCCGGAATCCCGCATTCGCCATATGCAGCGTTGCCATCCTCCTTCAAAACAGCTGTGGCCGTGCTCATTCTTCATCTTCCAGAGAACGCTCTTTACCGTGGGATAGCTCCATGAAGCTGCCCTTTTCCCATTTCTTCGCCCGGCCATCTGCCAATCCATCATGCAGGAAAAGCCCATATGAAATCTGAGGCGCCCCTCTGTACGGCCCTGACGGTTTGCCTACCGAGAATACGAAAATACAAGCCGCTTTCGATCTTTTGCATTTAGACAGGCTCTACCCGAGCAGCGGTCAATTATTGCCCGTGGGGAAGAAGGGACGAAGGGTAGCCGCTACCGTATTCAAAGGCATGCTTTGAAGAATCACCTTTCCGGGGCCGGTGATCACCGTGTTAAACAGTCCTTCCCCGCCGAACAGGGCGTTTTTGATTCCCGGAACAGTCTGGATATCCAGGCTGCAGGTTTCCGACATAGCCGCCAGATACCCCGTATCCACCACAATGCTCTGCCCCGGCATAAGCTCGTATTCCACAGCCGAGCCGTCTATCTCGATAAAAGCCGTCCCGCTGCCCGAAAGCTTCTGCATGATAAACCCCTCGCCGCCGAAAAGGCCTCCGCCCAGCTTTTTGCGGAAATAGACAGAAAGCTCCACCCCCGCTTCGCTGGCCAAAAACGCCGTTTTCTGGCAGATCATGCTTTCGCCGGGCCGTATCTGCAGCGGGCGGATGCAGCCGGGAAAACTGGAAGCGAAGGCGATCATTCCCCCGCCTCCCACAGCCGTATACCGGTTTTGGAAAATGGCCTCTCCGGCAAACATCCGGCCGAACGCCTTGCCGAAGCCTCCGCCAGTTGTCTCCATTTTCATGTTGGGGCTCATCCAAGCCATGGAGCCCCTCTCTGTGATCATCGTCTCCCCGGAAACCAGATTACAGACCACCACCGGCAGGTTCCCGCCCTTGATCTCATACTGCATACAAAGATTCCTCCCTTTTATGAGGCAAACTCTTTTTCAGAAGTAATGCCCGCAAAATAATCGAAGTGCCCGAATACAGCAGGAAGCGCTCCTTTTGGAACGCTTCCATATATCCTCTATTAAATGTAATCGCCTTGCCGCATCCCCGCAGCTGCGTCAATACGCCTTGCCCCAATACACCATGGTCTTGGCAGGCTTCCCGCAGCAGACGCAGGTATCGCCCAGACGCTCCTGCTCAAAGGGCATGCAGCGGGAAGAAACGCCGGCTTCCTCCTTGAGCTTCTCCTCGCAGGCCTGATCCCCGCACCACATAGCTTTGATAAAACCGGGCTTCGTATCGGCGATCTCTTTGAGCTCCTTCAGGGAAGAAGCCGTATACGTCATGCTTTCCCGGCGCTCCAGAGCCTTCTGATACATCTGGTCGTGAACGGTTTTCAGCTGCCCCGCAACGGCTTCCTCCAGACTTTCAAGGGAGGTAAACACCTTCTCCCGATCTGTCCGCCGGACCAAAACGCACTGATCCTTTTCCATATCCTTGGGGCCGATCTCCAGACGCAAAGGTACGCCCTTCATCTCGTACTGAGCAAACTTCCATCCGGGAGTCTGATCGCTGTCGTCCACCTTTACGCGGATGCCCGCTTTCTTCAGGCGGTCCCGCAGTTCGCAGGCCTTATCCAAAACGCCGGGCTTATGCTGAGCAATAGGCAGGATGATCACCTGAACGGGCGCCACAGCCGGAGGCAGCACCAGGCCGCTGTTGTCCCCGTGGGTCATAATGATGCCGCCGATGATGCGGGTGCTCATCCCCCAGGAGGTCTGATGAGGATATTGGGGCGTATTGTCCCGGCCCTGGAAGGTGATATTGAAGGCTTTTGCAAAACCGTCTCCGAAATAGTGGCTGGTCCCGCTCTGCAGAGCCTTGCCGTCGTGCATCAGGGCCTCTATGGTATAGGTGGCCTCCGCGCCTGCGAATTTTTCCTTATCGGTCTTGCGGCCCTTGATCACCGGGATCGCCAGGGCCTCCTCACAGAAATCGGCGTATACGTTGAGCATCTGCTCCGTTTCCGCCTTGGCTTCCTCCGCCGTCTCATGCATGGTGTGGCCCTCCTGCCAGTGGAACTCCACCGAACGCAGGAAGGGGCGGGTGGTCTTTTCCCAGCGGACCACACTGCACCACTGGTTGTACAGCTTCGGCAGATCCCGCCAGGAATGGATCACCCTGGCGTAGTGGTCGCAGAACAGCGTCTCAGAGGTGGGACGCACACAGAGGCGCTCCTCGAGCTTTTCCTCGCCGCCCATGGTGACCCACGCCACCTCGGGGGCAAAGCCTTCCACATGATCTTTTTCCTTCTGCAGAAGGCTTTCAGGGATAAACATGGGCATGGAAACATTCTCGTGCCCCAGCTCCTTAAACCGGTCGTCCAGATTCCGGGTGATGTTCTCCCAGATGGCATAGCCATAGGGCTCGATCACCATGCAGCCGCGGACGCTGGTGTAATCCATCAGCTCCGCCTTTTTCACGATATCCGTATACCATCTGGCGAAGTCTTCCTCCATGGGAGTGATTGCTTCCACCATTTTTTTCTGTTCTGCCATTGTCTGCGATCCCTCAGCTTCCTTAAAAAATTTCAGAGCGCAGGGCTCCGCGGGCCGCACGGCTTCCCAGCCGGCCGGCAGACCGCAGGAGCCGCCCGCTCTGCAGCACTGCATCCATTTATCGCTTTTTCAAACGGGAATTCCGTCTCAGTCTTTCTTTTTATTCCCGGTCACCGCGTTAAGGCCCTTGATCACAAAAAAGATCAGAACCATAACCACCAGAATCCCCAGCATGCCTTTCCCCATCAGTTCCAGGGAACGGGAAATATCCTGCTGCGTCACTTCGCCCATTGCACTTCTGAAGGCGGGGAGCAGTACAGAAATCATATTCATTCTATATATCATCCTTTCTGGTACGGCGCTTTTCAGCGCGTACCCTCGCCGTTTCCTTCATAAGCCTTATTTAAACCACATTCCCGCCAGGGAAAGAATAATACCGCCCGCCACGACGGAACCGATCTGCCCCGCCACATTCGCGCCTACGGCGTGCATGAGCAGGTGGTTCTGGTTGTCCTCCTTGAGGGCCATCTTCTGGATGACTCTGGCAGACATGGGGAACGCGGAAATACCTGCGCCGCCCACCATGGGGTTGATCTTTTTATCCTTGGGAAGGAACAGGTTCAGGAGCTTGGCGAACATCACGCCGCCGATGGTATCCACAACGAACGCCACCAGGCCCAGAGCCATAATCAGGATGGTCCCCCAGGAGAGGAACGCCTCGGCCCGCATCTGGAAGGAAATCGTAATGCCCAGGAAAATCGTGATCAGGTTGGCAAGCGGCCCCTGCGCCGTCTGGGAGAGATTATCCAGGCAGCCGGATTCACGGATCAGGTTGCCGAACATCAGGAAGCCCACGAGCGCCACGGAATCGGGGGCGATGAGTCCCGCGATGATGGTCACGATGATGGGGAACAGGATCCGGGTGGTCTTGCTCACGTTGGCAGGATTATAGGGCATACGGATCTGGCGCTCATGCTTGGTCGTCACCAGCTTGATGGCCATGGGCTGGATAATCGGCACCAGCGCCATATACGAGTAAGCCGCCACGGTGATAGCGCCGAAGTAATTGCTTTCGAGCCGCTGAGCCACCATGATGGAGGTAGGTCCGTCTGCCGCGCCGATGACGCCGGCGCTCATGGCGTCCTCAAGCGGGAAGCCCAAAAGCACCGCCATAACCACTGTGAAGAAGATACCGAACTGAGCCGCGCCGCCGAACAGAAGCATCCGCGGATTGGAGAGCAGGGGCCCGAAATCGATCATGGCGCCGATGCCCACAAAGAGCAGAAGCGGCATGGCCTCCGAGGCCTCAATACCCACATGATAGAGCCACTGGACAATGCCTGTGACACTCTCGTCACCAACTACTCCAGGCAGGGGCAAGTTCACCAAAATGGCTCCGAAGCCCATTGGGAGAAGCAGGGCGGGTTCGAAATCCTTCTTAATGGCAAGCCAAATCAGAAGGCCGCCTATGACCCACATAACTGCCATCTTCGGATTGGCGATGATGTACTCCGCTCCCTCGATGAGAAAACTGAATTCGTTCAACTGCTTTTTCGCTCCTTTGCTATTTTCTCGCCGCCTGCTGTGCAATGTAAAAAAACTGGGACCTACATTTTCGCATGGCGCCCGGGCGGCGATCAGCGCGCGGCTCACGGGCGGCGGACAAAAGCCCGTCTCCCGTAAAAGCACATTCTATTATATAAGAAAGTTTTGCCTATTTCAAGCCAATTCAGGCGGCCTGAAACCAAAAGAGGAAAAAGTTTGGATCTTCTTCCCCTCCCGGCAAAAAAGGCTCCTGCTCCCGGCCCGCACGGTACCGGAAGCCCCGTCCTCACAGTTCCATCAGGTCGTGGGGAATGCTGACGAAATTCTCATAGCCGTCCTTGGTGATGCAGATCTGATCCTCGATGCGCACGCCGCCCCATCCCGGTATGTAGAGCCCCGGCTCGATCGTGCGCACATTGTTTTCCTCCAGAATTTCATCAGACACAGGGCTCGTAAAGGGCTGTTCATGGACAAACAGCCCCACGCCGTGGCCTACGTTGGAATAATGATACTGCATATATTCCGTCCCCTCAATGGCGCGGATGGAAGCCTTGTACACATCCCTTGCAGGCACGCCGGCGCGCATAACCTTTAGGGAATCCTCCAGCATGCGCTTTTCCAGCTCATATACTTCCCGCTGCTTCGCATTCGCTTTCCCCACCACTACAGTGCGCGTCATATCGGAGATATACCCCTTATACTGACAGCCGAAATCCATCAGCACAAAGTCGCCGTATTCAATGGCCTTTGAGGAAGCCACTCCGTGCAAAAGAGACGTTCTGGGGCCGGAGATCAGAAGGATGCCGTTGGGCTGGGCGTCCGCCCCCTCCTCGGTCATATAGCAGACCAGCCTTGCGGAAAGCTCCTTTTCCGTCACGCCCACCCGAATCTCCTTTAAAAGGCGCTCATACGCCCTGCAGGAGATTTCGCAGGCGGTCCGCAGGCAGGCGATCTCTTCCGGGGTCTTTACCGAACGGATTTTTTCGATCACGCCGTCTGCAGGGACCAGTTCCGCCCGGAGCTTTTCCCGGCATTCAAAATACTGCCGGTAATTCATCACGTCTCCTTCAAAGGCGAGGGTCTTGAGATGCTCCTTTTCCGCTATGGCCTTCAGCGCATCCGCCACTGTGCGCCCCGGCGTTCTCCAATTATAGATTGTATATGCCGGGCATTCCATGGCCGCCTGCTCCGTATATCGGGGATCCGTTATAAAATAGCTTGTCCCTCTTGTTATCAGAAGGTAGGAATCCCACCCCGTATATCCGCTTATATATCGCACATTTTCCTTTTTGGCGATGAAAAAACCGTCGATCCCGTTTTTTTCCATATATGCCAGCAATTTTTCCCTATTCATATCAACTGCCCCTTTCACTGTTCCGCTTTATCTATGACCTTTCCCATATTTTAAGAAAGATCCTCCTATAGGTAAGCTTACTTGCTTTTCATGATAAATACAAGAGGCCACAGGCGATTTTTAGACAAACCAACCCACTCTATTTTTCTATAGAAAAAAGCACTCCTGTTCATGTCAGGAGTGCTTTTTCGTTATGACACTTCATTTGTCAGCATATATACATTGCATGCAGTGTATCCTCTCGATAGTTCGGGAATTATTCTATATCCACGAAAGCCTGCATTTTGCAAAACCTTCTGCATGATGTTGGGATCTTTCGCATCCTTACGGACATATACAAGTATCTGTTCATCCTTCTTTCCCTCAAGTGCGGAACCCAGTTTTTCCAGTTCCCGCTCATCTACCTGATACGTCTCCTTCAACATCATATAACACGGCAGCGGCATAGTACAAAGATTATACTGTTGTGCCGCATTCGGAGAAGTAAACACGATCACACCAGTCGCTTCCTTATACGCTTCCATGGCCGTTAACTGCTCATCATCCTGATACACATACAGCAAAGAATGATCCCTATATGCCGTGTATGACAAAACGGCAAAATACAAAGCGATCCCCACCACAACTCCATTGGGATGTTTTACAAAATACTGCAAAACAGAAACCGATGCAGCAGAAAAAGCGAGCAATAAAAGCGGAATCACACCAGAAATATATCGTATCTGCTTAAGTTCAGACAGGTTTATTACCACCAGGCAATACACTACGCATACCGCCGTCACCGCTATAAGGAACCGCGTATTTTCCGACAGAACGCGTTTCTGCAGCATATCCTGAAAATAGAACGCTTTTTCCGGGCGGCGTTTGTGCTTCACTTTGGCCAAAAGGGAACAAAGCAGCATTAGAAGCAGAAGCGCAGCAAGCACAAGAGCGATCCATTTCAGCTGGCTTCCAAATACATATCGGTTTACCATTCTATAATATTCCCGCCAGCTCTCACAAAGGTTCTGTAGATTTATTATATTTGCCGCTGCTTCTTCACCTCTATTTGTAGAAGTAAGCTGAAGAAAAAACGGTGGGAAAACCAATACTCCGGCTGCTATCCCACCGCCCGCACTGAGAGCAAACAGTAAAAAATCCCTGAATTGTTTCCTATATAGAAGCCACAGAGAAAACACCGCAGAAATCAAAAACGCATATATCACAAAATGATAATGGGTCAAAAAACCAAGGCATACCGTTACAGCCACATAGAAATAGTCCCGTTTTCGTTTATCCATTAACAGCCTGTATAGCACCACAGTATATAAAACAATACAGAATATCTGCATCATATACATGCGAATCAAAAGCCCCATAGATATTCCCAAAGCAGAAAATCCCCATATAAACGCCGGAAGCACAGATTTTAACGTATTCCCAAACAGCCTTTTGGAAAGATAAAAAAGCAGGCAATTTGTCAGTAAAAAGAACGCCATACTGGGTATAATCCCATACCATTTTGAAAAAGTATCCGGAAAAAAGGAACAAACCGTATGGATAAAACAGTAATACAAAGGCGGATGCACATCGGCTGCCTGGTTGGCAAATACAGAGTCATACCGAAAACGCTCATCACTCCCCACCATGACATAATCCTTATAATCCTGAGACGTTCTCCATACATCGGAATCCGCCGACAAGAAAGGAACTCCCATGCTATTTGAAAGCCCATACGTATATGTTTCATCCCCCTGGAAATACGCCTTTTCATTGCCATAATACAGCAGCAGTCCCAGCTGCAAAAGGGTTATCACGCAAAACAGCAAATCTATTCTATGCTGTCTCACCCAATTTTTCATATTATAATTTTCCCGAACCACAGTTATAAAACCTCTCTTATTTTTTCTCTCTGATAAGATACACCGGCCGTTTCTTCGTTTCCAGATACGTCTTGGCAAGATATTGGCCCAAAATGCCCATGCAGAGCAGCTGTATACCGGAAACAAAACAGATAATGCACACGAGGGAGGGATACCCCGCCACCGGATCTCCCCATACCAGCGTCTTGATTACCACAATCAGGATCAGAACGAAGGATACGACACACAGCAGGATTCCCAATATGGAGGAAATAACCAAAGGCGCTGTGGAAAAAGCTATGATCCCATCCAGAGCGTAGATAAACAGCGACCAAAAGGACCACTTGGTTTCTCCCGCTACACGTTCCACGTTTTCGTATTCCAGCCATTTCTTTTTATATCCTACCCAGCCGAATATCCCCTTGGAAAACCGGTTGTATTCCCCCACCGAAAGGACCGCGTCCGCCACCTTCCGGCTCATGAGCTGGAAATCCCGGGCGCCGTCCACCACCTCGGTTTTTGAGATCCGGTTCATCAGCCGATAGAACATCCTGGCAAACAGGGAACGTACAGGCGGCTCCCCTTTGCGCGTCACCCTGCGGGTACCCACGCAGTCGTATCCCTCCCCCGTCACAATCCGGTACATCTCCGGCAAAAGTGAAGGAGGATCCTGCATGTCCGCATCCAAAATGGCCACAAAATCTCCCGAAGCATTTTGAAGGCCGGCATAGATTCCAGCCTCTTTGCCGAAATTTCTGGAAAACGACACATAGTGCACCCTTGCATCCCTCTGATTCAGCTCTCGCAGGATCTCGAGCGTTCCGTCCTTTGAGCCGTCGTCTACAAATAGAAATTCGAATTCCACCTCTGCCATTTTCTCCGCCACCCGGCACAGCTCCTGATAAAACAGCGGTATGGCCGCCTCTTCATTATAGCAGGGGGTAACCGTGCTTATAACAGGCCTTTTTTCCTGCATATTTCTGCCTCCTTCGATCCTCTGACCTAAAAAGTAAAGATTTTCGTTCGGGCCTGTTTTGAATGAAAAGGCGCAAAAACAGCCTTTTTCTTGCATTTTTACGTCTTAAATGATATACTAACAGGGGTTTTTACAACACAATGAAAATCTTTACTTTTTCCTTGCCTGCACCCACAGGAAAGAGCCCGGTTCTAAGACTTTTACTGTCCTTTCCCAGACATCAGATGGAGAAAATCCGCAGGCGGGAGCTGTAAGGTATAGTTTCCGTATGCTCTCCTGGCTGCGGCAGATATACAGGCCTATGGGCAAAACAAAAAGACCGCCGTGCACATACTGCACAGCGGTCTTTTTAGGCTCTATATAACAGAGCCCAACGGCGGTATCCTGCTTCCTAGTATCAAAAGATCACATATGATCTTCGATATATTTCACAAGTTCTCCCACCGTTTTGATGTTGTCGATCTCCTCGTCGGGAATTTCGATCTCGAATTCGTCCTCAATAGACATCAGCAAATCTACAACATCCAGGGAATCAGCACCCAGATCGTCGGCGATCGAAGTTTCGGGGGTTATGGAATCCTCCTCCGCATCAAACTGCTCGCTCAGGATTGCTTTCAGCTTTTCCAGTACCATTCATCAGGTCCTCCCTTGGATTTTTATTTCCGCACCGGGATCCCGTACGGACAAAAGTGGACAAAACGCGAAGTTTTGTGCTAGAATAAGCCAGCTCAAGCGCAGAATACGGATGCCGGAGCCTTCCGAAATTCCTTTCTGCCGCCTGCCTTATCCACATATTATTAGTAAACCCGGACTTTGTCAATATGATTTTAAAAGGATTTTCCAGTTTTTATAGTTCTTTTATCCCCGGATAGATCCTTTTACAGCAGAAAGTACAGGAATTCCCTCTTTTTTCCTGCTTTTATCCTTTCCCCTGGGAAAGGCGGTGAGAAAGCCGGGCGGGAACCGCCGGGCTTTTCCTTAGGGACGGCGGACCGCAGGATTTTCGCACATCTCTGATACGGTCCCTACGGTCCGCAGGTTCGCCGATCCAAATCTTTCATCATTCATATATTCCGCACGTTTTACACGCTGCAAGGAGGTTTTTCCATGAACCGGAATTTCGCCGTGATCGGGCACCCGATCGGGCATACCATGTCCCCTTTCCTGAACGCCCGCCTGTTTGAGGCCGCCGGAAAGCCCGCCTCTTACGCCGCCGAGGATATCCCCCCCGAATCCCTTTCCTCCGCCATGGAGGAGCTGTGCCGGCTGGACGGCTTCAACATCACGATTCCCCATAAACAGGCAATTATACCTTTTCTGGACGAGCTGGACGAAAAAGCCCGCCTGTTCGGCTCCGTCAACACCGTCAAAAATGAAAACGGCCGCCTGACCGGCCACACTACGGACGGAGCGGGCTTCCGCTTCGCCCTCAAGAGCGCAGGCATCCCTCTTTCCGGGAATCTTCTGGTATTGGGAGCCGGAGGCGTATCCCGGGTGATGGCCCTGGAGGGGCTTCTGGAAGGCTGCCGCGTCTTCATCGCCGCACGCCGGGCGGAACAGGCTGAAGCCCTTGCCGGGGAACTTCTGAATGCCTGCGGCAAAAGGGCGGAGCCGTTCCCGCTGGGAGAAGCAGAACGCTTTTCCGAAGACCGGGGGCTCGTCTTTGACTTGGCCGTGAACGGGACGCCCCTGGGCATGTATCCCAAAGAGGGAGAATCCCCTTTGACCGCCGGCGCACTCCGACGCTGCAGAGCCGTATTCGACGCGGTATACAATCCCCGGGAAACGCGCCTTCTACAGCTTGCAAAGGAGGCAGGCGCCAAAACGGCGGGCGGTATGGCCATGCTGGTGGGACAGGCGGCTGAGGCCCACCGGATCTGGGACGGTTCCCGCTATGGAACAGAGGAGCTCCTGGCCCTCTGTGCGGAAGCGGAAAAAGAGATGCGCCGCCTGTTTGGAGGAAATTGATATGAGAGAAGGAACGAACAGGCCCGCCGTCCCAGCCATACAGGCGGAACAGAACGTCATCCTGTGCGGCTTCATGGGCTGTGGCAAATCCAGCATCGGGCGCAGACTGGCAAAGCTGGCCGGGCGGCGCTTCGTGGATATGGACGATTACATCGAAAAGCAGGCCGGGAAAGCCATAAAGGAGATCTTCGCACAGGAGGGCGAAGAGGCCTTCCGCCAAATGGAGGAGGAAGCCGCCAGGGTTCTTTCCCGGGAGCGAGGGCTTGTGATCGCCTCCGGCGGGGGAACGGTCCTGCGGGAAAAAAGCCGGGACGCTTTGGCGGAAACCGGCATCATTCTGCTTTTGGACGTGCCCTTCGCCGCCCTGCGTGAGCGGCTGAAAAACGATACCGCGCGGCCGCTTCTCCAAAGGCCGGACAGGGACGAGGCTATGCGGGCCCTATTTTCAGAGCGTATGCCCCGATACAGGGCCGCGGCCCATATGGTGATCCCCGCCGGCGCGCCCGCCAATATCGTGGCCCGGGATATTTTCCGCCTTCTGGAGGGCGGACACAGGGCGTAAACGGCCTGGTCGGCGCACATCCTCTGCCGCTGCCTCCGCAAGCGCAAAAAACGGCGTCTGCAGGCCGAAGCCTGAAATGTACTCTGATCGGCTTACAGGTTTTCGGGCGCTTTTGGAGCGCTTTATCGATTAGAATTGTAAAAGTGTGAAAAAACCTTGACAATCAAAATAAAATCGTTTATGATGAAAACCACAAGAAGATGGAAACCATCTTGCAAAAGCATGGTCTGAGCGGAGATTTTCTTCCGTCAGAAATCGTATCTGAAAGGATTCAGGAGTTTTTATGTCTATGACAGTTCGCAGCACACGATTTACAGGCTTTTATTTTCCCGGCTATTTTATGGCGCGGGCTTTTTCGGCGTGTTCTTCTTGCTGCAGAAACTCCAGACAGAATCAGCAGGTTCGCGCTGCGTAAGGCGGCGGAGCCGGGATTATCCTACTTATATGCGCTGATAAAACGGAGCTGCCGGCAGCTCCGTTTTTTTCATGCTTTTTTTGAGGTTCCCTCTTCCTGCCAAGCAAACCGTATGTTTTGAATCGTCTTATCAGGAGGTACGCATCATGATCATCGTATTAAAACCGGACTGCACAGCTGCTCAGGTAAAAAATTTCACAGACGCCCTGGCGGAGGAATATAAGGTAAAAGTCAACACATGGGTGGGAACTCACAGCACCGTTCTCGGGCTGATCGGGGATACTTCTGTGATCGATATCGAGTATATTGCCGCCCAGGATGTGGTGGAAAGCGTCAAACGCGTCCAAGAGCCCTATAAAAAGGCCAACCGCAAATTCCATCCGGACGACACCGTCATCACTCTTCCCGGCGGGCAGAAGATCGGCGACGGAAACCTCTGTATCATGGCGGGCCCCTGCTCGGTGGAAACAGAAGAGCAGATCTGTTATGTGGCCGAGCGGGTAAAGGCTGCCGGAGCTCAATTCCTTCGGGGCGGCGCCTTCAAGCCCAGGACTTCTCCCTACGCGTTCCAGGGCCTCCACGCCAGCGGACTGGAACTGCTCAGAAAAGCCCGCGAGCACACCGGCCTCCCCATCGTGACGGAGATCATGAGCACCGCTCATCTCCCCCTCTTCGAGGATGTGGACATCATCCAGGTAGGGGCCCGGAATATGCAGAATTTCGAGCTTTTGAAAGAACTGGGCAAGCTGAGGAAGCCTATCCTTCTCAAGCGCGGCCTTGCCAATACCATTGAGGAAACCCTTATGAGCGCTGAATACATCATGGCTGGGGGCAACGAGCAGGTCATTCTCTGCGAGCGCGGCATCCGAACCTATGAGACCTACACCCGCAACACTCTGGATATTTCCGCCGTGCCGATCTTCAAGAAGCTTTCCCATCTGCCGGTGATTGTGGATCCCAGCCACGCCTCCGGGATCGCTTCCCTGGTGGAGCCTCTGGCTATGGCCGCTGTTGCCGCAGGAGCGGACGGTCTGATGATCGAGGTGCACAATAACCCCGCAAAGGCGCTCTCCGACGGCGCCCAGTCCCTGACGCCGGAACAGTTCGACCATGTAGCAAAGCGCGTGTTCGCCGCGGCTAAGGCCCTGAAGGAAGACGCGTGATCTTCCGC
>OFOK01001170.1_pt1 | contig 21424 bp, 17 predicted proteins | sample 1542001 | NCBI WGS metagenome assembly OFOK01 (sample SAMN04209242, study PRJEB22552) | human gut metagenome | biome: gut; material: feces | host: Homo sapiens | place: USA: Oklahoma
CGGAGCAGTGGATGACGGATTATGTGTATAATATCGTTCTACTTGCCAAGAAGGAACCGAAACGGAAGGATGACGACACGGAAACGAAAAAATAAGTCGCGTTAAATGTTAGAAAAGCGTAAAGATTAATATGATAGAGAAAGCGGGGGTTTTGTACCTCCGCTTTTTTTGTTATCTTTATGTACTTTTTTCTTTTGTCTTGATACAAAAGAAAAAGTACCCAAAAGAAAAAATCAAGGCTGCGCCTGCCCGGCTACTCCGGTTTCATTCCCGGCTAAAGGGTAGAAACTCGCTTCGCTCAAACAGTCTGCCCTTCTTAACGCCGGTAATAAAACCTTCGCTTGACGCCGTGCAGACGAGGCCGGAGGAGGACCATGCGGTATGGTAGTATATTATAATAATTAAAAAATAGAGAGATTGCTTATGAAACAAAAGAAAATGCTTGCGCTTACTTTTTCACAGTTGAAACAAATCTATAATCAAGAAATTCCGGAAGTGGTGGAGATAGCTGATAAGAGCTCTTCTGTGGAAGAGTTCAAGGCTGGGATGCTGCGTTTTTTGGAAATTTGCAGGATAGAAAATGAGGCTGCGGAGGAGGCGAGGGAGCAAATTCGACTCTTACTCGATTATGATGGACAGAATGTCCATGAACTGTCTACTGGACAGGATATGTCAGTACAGACGATTCGGTTGCTTTATGAGTTTCTGACGGGAACGTTGGAAAATATGGAGATACCGACGGATTTGTTTATTGAAATTTTCCAGATGTTTAAACGGTTGAAGGGAGAGGTTGTGCCTTTACCATCGCCACAGCGTATCAAAAGTAGGAATGACCGGTGGGAAACGGGATTGGATGAAGAGGTACGTGAAGTGCGGGATGAGAATAAGGAGCGGATGTTGCACTTGTTGATTCAGAAGATTGAAAACAGGAAGTCGAAGCCTTCGGTGCGTTTTCACTTTGAGGAGGGAATGAGTTATGAAGAAAAATACAGGTTGGTCAATGAGTGGTGGAACGATTTCCGCTTTCATTTGGCAATGGCTGTGAAAAGTCCGGGCGAGTTGAATCGATTCCTGGGAAATTCACTTTCGTCAGAGACTATGTATTTGCTTTATCGTGCCCGGAAGAAGGGTATGCCGTTCTTTGCAACTCCTTATTATTTATCGTTGCTTAATGTAACGGGATATGGGTATAATGACGAGGCTATTCGGAGTTATATTCTGTATTCTCCACGTTTGGTGGAGACGTATGGAAATATTCGCGCGTGGGAGAAAGAGGATATTGTAGAAGCCGGGAAGCCTAATGCTGCGGGATGGCTTTTGCCGGACGGGCATAACATTCATCGGCGGTATCCGGAGGTGGCTATTCTCATTCCTGACACTATGGGACGGGCTTGCGGAGGACTTTGTGCTTCCTGTCAGCGTATGTATGATTTTCAGAGCGAGCGGTTGAATTTCGAATTTGAGTCTTTACGCCCGAAGGAATCATGGGATCGTAAGTTGCGTCGGTTAATGGCTTATTTTGAAGAGGATACGCAATTGCGGGATATTCTTATTACAGGAGGCGATGCGCTGATGAGTCAAAATAAAACGCTTCAGAATATTCTGGATGCGGTGTATCGGATGGCGGCACGCAAACAAAGGGCGAATCTTGAACGCAAGGATGGAGAGAAATATGCGGAATTGCAACGGGTACGGTTGGGGTCACGTCTGTTGGCTTATTTGCCGATGCGTATCAACGACGGGCTGGTTGATGTTCTGCGGGAATTCAAGGAGAAAGCATCGGCTATCGGTGTGAAACAGTTTATTATACAGACTCATTTCCAGACACCGCTGGAGGTTACTCCTGAAGCTAAAGAAGCGATCCGGAAGATTCTTTCTGCGGGATGGATTATTACGAATCAGTTGGTATATACGGTGGCTGCTTCACGTAGAGGGCATACGACCCGGCTTCGTCAGGTGCTCAATTCGTTGGGGGTGGTATGTTATTACACTTTCTCGGTAAAGGGATTCAATGAGAATTATGCAGTATTTGCACCCAACAGTCGTTCAATGCAGGAGCAACAGGAGGAAAAGATTTATGGCCGTATGACACCGGAACAGGCGGAGGAGTTATATAAGATATTAGAGACGAAAGTAGGAACAGAAGAGGAGCCTAAAGAGGATGTTGCCAAGCAATTAAGACGCTTCATGAGAAAGCATCATTTACCTTTCCTTGCCACTGATCGCAGCGTATTGAATTTACCGGCTATCGGTAAAAGCATGACTTTCCAGTTGGTGGGACTAACTGAAGAAGGAAAACGAATTCTACGCTTCGAACATGACGGTACTCGTCATCATAGCCCGATTATCGATCAGATGGGGCAGATTTATATTGTAGAGAATAAATCGCTAGCTGCTTACCTGCGCCAGTTAGCCAAGATGGGAGAAGATCCGGAAGACTATGCTTCTATATGGAATTATACGAAAGGAGAAACCGAACCTCGTTTCAGTCTTTACGAGTATCCTGATTTCCCCTTCCGCACAACAGATAAAATGAGTAATTTAAGTATTAAGAATTAGGTATTAAGTATTAATCGACAAGCATCAACTAACAAGTATTAATCAACGCCTATCAAGTATAAACCAGCGGCTTCGGTAATACTTATTACTTAATACTTGTTTCTACTACTTGTTTCCTACTCTTTTACCCGTATTACTATATTTGCAATAATTGCAGTTAGGCCTCCGGTGGTAATCCCTGAAGAGAAGATACTTCGAATTGCTTCCGGGGCTTGTTGTAATACGTCCGGCATTAGTTCTACCCCTAAGCCTAAGGAGAGGCTGACTGCTAATACCAAAGTTTCTTTACGGCCTATTTCTTGTGAGGAGACAATACGGATTCCCGCCGCTGCTACTGTGCCGAACATTAGTAAGGTTGCACCGCCCAGTACAGGATCGGGCATTAAGGAAAATACGGCACCTACGATGGGAAATAAACCCAAAAGGACGAGCATTGCTGCGATATAATAACCAACATAACGGCTGGCTACTCCGGTCAGTTGGATAATACCGTTGTTTTGTGCAAAGATGGAGTTTGGAAAAGAGTTGAATACACCGGCGAGAAAGGAGTTGAATCCATCTGCCATTACTCCACCGGAAACCCGTTTCAAATAGGAATCTCCTTCAATGGGAAGTCCGGAAATCATAGAGTTGGCAGTTACATCACCTGTTGCTTCAATGGCAGTTATCAAGTAAACCAGACCAATGGCTATAAAAGAAGACACATTGAAATCAACACCATATTTAAAAGGCTGGGGAATATTAAAACTCATCAGCATTTCCACATTCAACGCACTCATATCCACTTTTCCCAGAGCAAATGCCAAACCATAGCCAAGGCAAAGTCCGAGTACAATGGAACTCATACGCAGGTATTTGTTCCCGCAACGGTTGAAAAACAAGACGCTAAGAAGTACCAGTGCTGCAATAGACAGGTTTTCCCACGTAGCAAACGTACCATTATCCATAGCTGCATATCCGCCTCCGCAAGATACGATACCTACCTTTATCAGACTCAATCCGATAAGCAGCACGACAATACCGGAAACCAGCGGAGTGATAATATTACGCAGATATTTGAATGTGCGGCTGACAATCATTTCGATAGGCGCAGCAGCCATACAGGAACCGAAAATTAACGGTAATCCGCCTACCATCCCTGTGGCAATGATAGGGCCGATAAAAGAAAAACTGGTTCCCTGGATGCAGAGCAGTCTTGCTCCTATCACACCAAAGCGGCGGCATTGTATAAAGGTAGATACTCCCGAAGCAAAAAGAGACATGGAAACCAGAAAGCTTGTCTTTTCTACATCAAGTTTCAAGGCACTTGCGATGATAAGCGGAGGTGTAATGATCGCTACGAAAATAGCCAAAAGATGTTGTAAAGCCGCAAACAAGGCGTCTTTAAAAGGGGGACGGTCTTCTACGCCGTAGATTAAATCAGTTTTCATTTAACAGGGTTTCTATATATTTTTTTAAGTTCCGCAGAGGGATAAACAGAGATTATTCTGAAGTCCGGCTTCTTTTAGTCCGACTTTTTTTAATTCTATTTCTTATAATCCGTTTTTTAGTTCAGCGTCCATTTCAGAGCGAGTGTCGGGATAACATAAAAGCCATCACGACCGCCGAAGTTATTACTCAATTCAACTTCGGAGCCAACACTAAGATTGAAATTTTTATTTACGCCTTTGATTTTGTTCAGGTTCACCCAGAATTGTGGTTCGGAGAGGAAGATAGTCTTTCCGTAGTTGGTTTCTTCACGCCACCAATCGGCAAAGCCGGAGAAAGTGAGCAGATTGCGGCAGAAATTTACGTACCACGTACCTGTCAGCTGGAAGTTGTTGGGCGATTGGTGTTTCTGAATATACTTATACATAGCAGTCAGCGTGAAGCCTTTGGAAAAGGAAGCATTATTAAAAGTGTAGGTAGCTCCTGCCAGATAAGCATTTTTATAAGACATGCCTTTCGATAATCCACCGTTATATTCAAGATGTGCAGAGAAAGGACCTTTCCAGAATTTTATCTCACGTGCTATTTCCCAATAAGCGGAAGCGACACCCTCGGAGGTGTAATCCATATCAACAAAGAAATAAGTGCTTCCCCAAGTATCAGGATGAAACTTCTCCACAGTGGAGGTGAACAGCGGGCGACCTTGCAAATCTTTATCATACAAAGAACGTCCGAAATCATAATGTAGCTGAATGTTTTGCGCCTGCAATCCCGGTATGCCAGAGAGCAACATACAGAGGAAAAGAGCAGAGATAATTTGTTTCATAAGTAAATGTGTTTAAATGAAGATGCAAAAATAGTTAAAGCTACACATATAAACACATTACTTCTGTCTTTTTTTATTCCAGGTTATTATTTCCCGTATCCCACCAGAGTCTTGTACCTCCATGGTCATCTCCGCCTAAAGCCTCGACAAGAGCAGAATATTGCTCCGGGTCTTCTGTCTGCAATGTACCTGGGAAATTAAGACGGCGCACCATGATCTCCGTGTCGATGCATCCGCTCCTACTATGATTGAATCGAACGGGAAATAAACGGGGATATCCCGTTCGTCTTTGTTCGGCCCAAGCTTCGCAACCTTCCGGGAACATGGCAATCCACTTCTGCGTGATAATCTTCTCCAGTTTTGTCTCCTTATCATCCTGCGGATTCCATTTGGGAGTGACTTTACAACGCGCTTCTATATTATTTTCTTCATCATAAGTGTCTATAAAGTCGGAAGCTGTCAGCTCACTTTTCAGGTAATCCTCCACCCCATAAATTCCCCATTGATGAAAAGAGGTAGTTACGCCGTTCCGGTAACAAGCTTCTTCATCTTCATCGGTCCACCCGCGCAAAGCGGCTTCGGCACGCAGAAACCAGACTTCCGAAGCAGTCATCAGAGGCGCATCGGTGCTTTGCAGGACAAACAGCTTCGACAATCCGGAATAATGACTATGAGCAAAACATGTCCCTTGACGAATTCCACGATATTGTCCTTTCAAAGCTTCATCCGTACAGTGTTCGAAATAAGCTCCAAGACGAGGATCATCATATCCGACCAAGATTGATTCCATGTTAGCACTCATGTAAGTTTCATTCCACACACGGTTAAGTTCTCCCAATGGATTGGTATATCCGGATTTGGTAGAAACGATTGCTCCGCCTGTTTCCGCTTCAAAGAAGCCATAATCGTTTTCTTTTATTTTCTGTATTTCAGCACAAGCCTTATCGGGAGCAACAGAGGCAATACGCATTGCCAACCGCAAACGCAACGAATTGGCAAACTTCACCCAGGAAGCGTATTTCCCATCCAACAAAATATCAAAACGTGCAAATCCATTGGATTCCGGTTTCTCATCTATATAGTTGGTGAGAGCAACTACAGCAGAATCGAGTTCATTGAAAAACTCATAATAGACATCCTCTTGTTTATCCGGACGGTAATGTTTTTCGGCATTAGCAAAATTCTTATAAATGATAGGACCATAATAATCCGTCACACGATGCATCGCTTCCACCTTTAATATTTTCGTTATCCCGAACAGAGCAGGATGTGTATTTCGGGTAGCATTCTCCGACTGATATATCTGTGGGAAAATATAAGAATACATGTGTGTCCACATGGCGCTATTCCAGCCGTCCTGCATATTATAATCGGAATTATGCGAGCCCCCGTTCAGAGGTTTGCCGTCATGCATATACCCACTGAACATGTCCGCGTTCAGATTCTGTATCAGTTGGAAAGGCCAGTTCTTTCCTTTTCCGTAGTCGTAATTAAAATAAATACCTTGCTGAATAATTCCCAAACGGATTCCATAGCCATTGTCATCAATAATCAAGTCATCATCCGTGATACCGGACAAATCGGTATTGTAATCACGGAAATTACCGGTACAAGCTACAGAGAACAGCAATAACCCCAACAAATATAGATATACATATTTTCTCTTCATTTCTCTCTCCTGCCTTTAAAATTCACATTTCAGAGTAAAGCCCAGACTACGGGTCGTAGGCATTCCGAACACTTCAATGCCTTGATTATCATTTCCGGTAGAAAGTACCAAATCCGGATCAAAAGGAGCTTTCTTATACAAGAAACATAGATTGCGGGCTACAAACGAAAGCTGAACATCTTTCAGTACCTTCGTTTTCTGTATCCACCTCCTGGAGAAATTATAGCTCAATGATACTTCACGCAACCGTAAATTGGTAGCATCATACATATAATACTCCGTCACCCCGGCACGCCCGCCTACTATTTTATAGAATCCCTTCACATCGTCTATACGCTGACCGTCGAGCATTACATATCCCCTGTCACGCGCATCAGCCGTTATTTCGGATACCCCATAAAGATCCATTTCCGCCTGCGTCTGCGAAAGGACTTCGCCTCCGTAACGCCAATCAAGCAGAAAATAAAGGGTGAAGCCTTTGTAAGAGAATGTATGGTCCCATCCCATCATAAAGACAGGGTTGGCATTGCCTACTTTCACCGTATTCCCATCACCCTCTACCAATGGAAGTCCTTTATTATCACCCTCTGTTTCGTAGACGATATTGCCTGCATCATCACGCACAAAAGCCTTACCATAAATATCACCGATAGAACCGCCTTTAATAAGCTTCATGGCATAGCTGGAAGAAAAACTGGTAGGCCCGTAAATCATTTCTTTCAGATCTTCGTGCAACTTCACTATCTTATTCTTATTGGTAGAGAAGTTTACAGAAGTTTTCCAGTTGAAATCAGGAGTTAATACGGGAGTTCCATTCAATGTCAATTCCCATCCCCGATTCTGGATATTCCCGGCATTTACATATCGGTAAGCATACTTATCACCTGCAAGTGCGGGAAGTTTGAAGAACTGATTATAAGTATTGGTACGATAATAAGTCAGATTAACCCCTAAACGGTGTTGAAAGAATCGCCATTCAGTTCCAAATTCGATGGCATGAGTCATTTCCGGCTCCATTTCCTTGAAAGGTGCGGCGTCATTCGCCTGTATCTCGCCACCGGCATTGATCTGCGAAGAGGGATTAGTGATAAATGGAGGAATATCATTCCCTACTTTACTATAAGCGCCACGCAATTTTGCGAAAGAAACCCATTCGGGTAACTTCACCCATTTATCAAGTAGCATGGAAAGCCCTACAGAAGGATAAGCGAATCCGGATTTTTCATGGCTGGTATAAGACAAGGTTGACGCCCAGTCATTACGGGCCGTCAAATCAAGAAACAATTTTTCCTTATAACCGATCTGTGCCGTACCGAATATAGATTGCAACTGACGGCGTTGATCTATTCGCTGGTCAATACTGGCAGAACTGTTCATGACGATATTGGCAATATTAAACACATTAGCAAACTTCAAAGATGCATTTTTCGAATCATATCGGGTAGAATTAACGACTTTATCATTTATACTACCACCAATCGCCGCATCCAGTGTAAAATCCCCCCAGGTTTTCTTCACCATCGCCATGACATCACCATACATCTGGGTTTCCTGATAATCCATCTCGATATATCGTCCGTTCGCTCCACACAGGGCGGTGGCAGTAGACGCATAGAATTTCTGGCGTAACTTGTCCGCCCAATAATCCATGTTTCCACGGGCTTGAATCGTCAGCCAATCATTTACCTTAAAGTTTGCTGAAAGAGAAAGGATAATGCGTGTACGTGTTTCTTTACTTTGTATGCGGTTCGTTATCCAGTATGGATTCTGTTCGAAGTCTTCGGTAAACGTATGCCAATTCTGCACACCCAGTTTCCGTTCTTCGTCATAGGTTTCAAAATGATCTTTATAATAAGACAAATCCTCCCCACGAGGAAAACGATAGAGCCCTACCAACGGATTCATATAGAAACCTCCCGACACCGGCTTATTCTCGACGGTCTGTTTCATCACATTCACACTACCGTCCAGTTTCAGACGTTTGTCGAACATGGTAGCCGTCTCACGCAAGTTTATATTATGCTTTTTCAGTTTATTCTTGTCGATAATCCCCTTTCCGGTAGTATTGGCATAGGAGAAATAAGTTTGCAGGTTTTCATTTCCATAACTGATAGATACGGAAGTCATCGATGTCAATCCGGTACGGAAAAAATCATCCAGATTATCATAAGCCATCAGATTCTCTTTCTCTCCCCAGCTGTCTACCACATCACTGACACCATAACGATTCTGCATTTTAGGCATACTGAATGCTTTCTCGAAAGTGAGTCCTGTAGAGAAATTAATATTCCTTTGTCCGACAGAGTTGCCTTTTTTAGTCGTAATAAGAATCACTCCGTTAGCAGCCATGCTACCATATAAAGCGGCAGCAGGAGCACCTTTCAGGATACTGATGCTTTCTACATCTTCCGGATTCAGATTAGAGATTCCGTCTCCTCCATCACGATTCCCTGCATTCGCCGTACCACCAATAGCCGAATAAGCCTGTTCGGAAGAGGTGTTCGACATCGGCACTCCATCTATTACATAAAGCGGTTGATTATCACCGGATACCGAACGGATTCCCCGGAGACTAACTTTTGCGGAACCGCCCATACCGGAAGAGTTTTTGTTGATTTGCACACCGGCAGCTTTTCCTGCCAGGGCAGCAATCATATTTACTTCTTTGACACGGTTCAGTTCTTCTCCCTTGATTTTTTGCACAGAATAGGCCAATGTAGCTTCATCCTTTTCAAGTCCCAAGGCCGTTACGATGACATGTTCAAGCATCACCGCATCTTCCTGAAGACGTATTTCAAGCACATTCCGACCTGCCACATTGACTTCTACAGTCTTATAACCCACAAAAGAAACTTGTAAGACAGCACTATCCGGCACAGACAAAAAGAATTTTCCATCAATATCGGTCACAGTACCATTGGCTCCCCCCTTTTCGCGTATTGTAGCACCGATCAGTGGTTCACCATAGATATCAATTACACGCCCTCTCACGGTATTATGATCAGAAGGAACTTCTATCGTCCCTCTTAACACTTGTTGCTCCGAAGCATAACAATTTCCTCCCTCCAGAAAAAACAGGCCTATTAAGAAGCAACTCACAAAAACTTCTTTTTTCAATGATATAATAAAATATTGTTTGTTCATCACGCCGCAAAAATAACTAATTATTTTAAATCTAGCATTTTTTCTCATTGATTTTGAAGGAAATAAACATTATCACTATTTTTGTACGAAATTAAAATGAAAGAAATTATGGAAATCGAAATACATCCGTTAGAACCGTTTCTCCCAGCGAAATCAAAATTACTTATGCTGGGAAGTTTTCCGCCACAGAAAAAACGTTGGTCTATGGAGTTTTACTACCCGAACCTAAACAACGACATGTGGCGTATATATGGAATCTTATTCTTTAATGATAAGAATCACTTTCTGAATTCGACACTAAAATCGTTCTGCCGCGAGCAAATCATAGACTTTTTAAACGAAAAGGGGATTGCCCTATTTGATACCGCTTCATCCATTCGTCGGTTGCAGGATAATGCATCGGACAAGTTTCTTGAAGTAGTGGAAGCCACCGATGTTGCAGCATTACTGCGGCAGCTTCCCGAATGCAAAGCAATCGTCACTACGGGCCAAAAAGCAACGGACACTCTCCGACAGCAATTCGACATAGAAGAACCCAAAGTAGGTGATTACTCCGAATTTGTTTTCGAAGGTCGTGCCTTGCGACTATACCGGATGCCCTCATCATCAAGGGCGTATCCATTAGCATTGGACAAGAAAGCAGCCGCTTACCGGATTATGTTTCAGGATTTACAGATATTGAAGTGAAGTTCAAGTATTAAGTATTAAATATCAAGTATTAAATTATAAATGAATATGGCAACATTATTTTTGCAGTACCCGGCATGCAGCACATGCCAAAAAGCCAAGAAATGGTTAACAGAAAATAACATTGAGTTTACCAACCGCTTAATCGTAGAAGAAAATCCTACGGTGGAAGAATTAAAGGCATGGATTCCGCGCAGCGGTCTGCCGGTGAAGAAATTCTTCAACACGAGCGGATTAGTATATAAAGAGCTGAAACTAAGCGAGAAGCTACCTGCAATGAGTGAGGAAGAACAGATAGCACTATTGGCAACCAACGGTAAATTGGTGAAACGCCCATTGGTAGTGACAGACAGCTTCGTTCTGGTCGGTTTTAAGCCCGATGAGTGGGAAAAATTAAAATAATTCAAAACTTATTTACCCGAATGTTTGGAGATTCAGAAGTTTCTACTACCTTTGCAGCCGCAAACACGGGAGTAGCTCAGTTGGTAGAGCACCGGTCTCCAAAACCGGGTGTCGGGAGTTCGAGCCCCTCCTCCCGTGCAGAGTTAAATAGCTGTAAACAATAAGTTTACGGCTATTTTTCGTTTCAGGTCGGACGAAATTCGGACGAAATAAATGATAGTGACGCTATCTGACAAAGATAGTGACGGTATACAACAGCGATAGCGTCACTATCCCGAACATATACCGTCACTATCATTTTCTACGATTATCCATCTGGAATTCTACGTTCATTCATATCTGCGAATCTTACGCATAGTCATATAGCGTACACTCACAATGACTCCCGCCCGATTTCCTAGTTCTTATTCGTTCTTTCCAATCCTTTGGCAGCCTCAACCAAACGGATGAACTCTCTTCTATATCCTTTATCATCATTATTCAGTCCCTGTTTGGCCAGATCAATCACTTTGTCGTAACTGGCATTTCCTTTAAAGTCAGACCCCCGGAGTAACTGTCCGAACATAGCCACTGCAGAAGCAAAGCGGAAATCGGAAGAAACATTATTTCCTTTATTATCTACGAAAGGAAGTTCCATTTTCTTGCTGACATCTTTATCCGGAGCTTTATAACGCAGTTTCACAGTCAGGAGTTCATTAGAGCCTGTCGGCTTCACGGACACTTTCTCTTTCTTCTGATATTTCAAGTCGTCTATTTTACCTACATATTCATTCTTTACTCCCGTAGGAATCACTTCGTAAAAGGCTGTCACTGTATGTCCCGCACCCATATCTCCGGCATCTTTAGCATCATTATTAAAGTCCTCGTCTTTCAACAGACGACTTTCGTAACCAACCAGACGATATGCCTGCACTTGGGAAGGATTAAATTCGACTTGCAGTTTGACGTCTTTTGCCACTGTATGCAGCGTAGCACCGAATTCGCCTACCAAAACACGGTTGGCCTCCTGCAAGTTATCTATATAAGCATGATTGCCATTTCCCTTTTCAGCCAACACCTGAATCTTCTTATCTTTATAATTACCCATGCCATAACCCAGTACGGTAAGGAATACTCCACTCTTGCGCTCTTTTTCAATCAATTGTTCCAATCCTTCAGCGGAAGAAACGCCCACATTAAAATCACCATCGGAGCAAAGTATGATACGGTTATTGCCGTTAGAGATCAGATTCTTCTTGGCTATTTTATACGCTAACAAGATACCTGCACCACCTGCCGTAGAGCCACCCGCCGTTAATTCATCTATCGCTTCGCGAATCTTCTGTTTGTCGCTACCCGGAGTTGCTTCCAGTTTCACACCGGCACTGCCTGAATAAGTCACAATCGCTACTTTATCTTTATCACGTAAGTTATTTACCAATAATTTGAGAGATGACTTCACCAAATCCAACCGGTTGGCTCCCCACATAGAACCGGAGACATCAATCAGGAATACCAGATTAGATGCAGGCAGATTATCCGTCGGGATTTCTTTTGCTTTCAGGCCGATACGTACAAGACGATGGTTTGTGTTCCAGGGACAGGCTCCGGATTCCATCGTAATTTTCACAGGATCACTTCCTGTCGGCTTCAGATAATCATAAGAAAAGTAGTTCACTAATTCTTCCGTACGGATAGCATCAACCGGAGGCAGTTCACCTTTATTGATAAAACGACGCATATTACTATAAGAAGCGGCGTCTACATCAATAGAGAAAGTAGAAAGCGGAGCATCCGACACACTCTTGAAACCATTCTCCTGAAACTCTCCGTATTCTTCCGCATTTGCAGCATCATACATGATTCCCGGAGTCGGACATACTGCCCTGTAAGCAGTAGACATTACTTTTGCAGCTCTTGTCTCATGGCCGTATCCTACCACCACACATTCTTCCAATGCCAGTTCGTCAGCTTTCATCTTCACATCCAGCGTGGCCGATTTTACCACCCTTCTCTCTTGCTTATACCCGATATACTGGAACAACAACGTTTCCCCTTTCTTAGCCTGTATCGTGTACCGGCCATTCATATTCGTTACCGTACCCTTCGTAGTACCCTTTATCTGTACCGAACAGCCAACAAGCGGAGTTCCATCCTTTGCATCCGTCACAGTACCCGACACGGTAATAGCTTGCGCGTTCACCATCCCTAAAGAAACAACTGCCATCAGCAGTACGAGCATCATTGCTCTGAATTGATTTGTTTTCATAACTTCATTATTTAAAATGTTACTAATAGTTCGCTTTTACTATAGAGATGCAGATTTCACACTGATTCCATAAATGACTTGAACTTTTTTTATCCGGCAGAAAAAAGAGTCCTTTCAAAATTCTCCCTTATTCCTTTGCCACTCATCAGATGATGTGTATATTTGCGAATCATAAACATATCACAAATATGAAAAACGAAGTCGACGGAAGGCGGGAAATAGCCTCACGAAACACGGCCTGGGCTAATAACATTGCCCGCAAACTAACTCGTTGGGGTGTCACTCCCAATCAAATTTCCATGATGAGTGTATTCTTCGCTATGGTAGGTTGCCTCCTGCTGATTGGCACAGTTATTTATCCCGGCTTCAATAAATATGTAGCCTATATTCTGTTCATCGTTTGTATGCAGTCGCGGTTGCTCTGCAACCTGTTCGATGGGATGGTTGCCATTGAAGGAGGAAAAAAAAGTGCCAACGGAGATCTTTATAACGATATGCCCGACCGTTTTGCTGATGCATTGTTCATCATTCCCGTCGGGTATGTAGCAGGTGGATTCGGAGTCGAATTGGGATGGCTGGGCGCCCTTCTTGCTGTTATGACAGCTTATTTCCGCTGGATAGGAGCCTATAAAACACATCAGCATTTCTTCAATGGTCCGATGGCCAAACAACACCGCATGGCATTGCTGACACTGACCTTTGTAGTCGCCACCTGCACCATCCATTCAGGATACGACCGGATGGTATGCTTCATCGCTCTAATCATTATCAACATCGGTCTTATCGCGACACTGATACATCGCCTGTACCTCATGTCACACACAACAAACACTGAAATAAAATGAAAAATCTACTGGATAAAATATTCCCTACATTAAGCGATGAACTGATTATTGTCATCTCGCTTATCATCGGACTGCTTGTTACGGCAAGCCTTATTCTTTTCCTTGTAAAAAAGATATCTCCGAAAACAAATATCAGCGAACTCGCCGCACGCACGCGCTCATGGTGGATCATGGCGGGTATGTTTATCGGTGCTGTATTTATCAGCTATAACATCTCTTATTTCTTCCTTGCCTTTCTCTCTTTCATTGCTTTCAGAGAACTTTATTCTGTATTGGGATTCAGAGAGGCAGATCGCGGAGCACTGTTTTGGGGCATACTGGCTATCCCCATTCAATATTATCTGGCTTACCTTGCCTGGTATGGAGCATTCATCATCTTCATTCCGGTAGTCATGTTCCTCGTATTGCCTTTACGGCTCGTTTTAAAGGGAGATACACACGGAATCACCAAGTCGATGGCACTGTTGCAATGGATTCTGATGCTTTCGGTATTCGGTATCAGCCACCTCGCTTATCTCCTGTCACTTCCCGAACTACCGGGATTCAGTTCCGGAGGACGGGGTCTGCTGTTGTTCCTTGTATTCCTTACGGAAATCAATGATATCATGCAATTTATCTGGGGCAAACTTCTCGGACGGCATAAGATTCTTCCGAAAGTAAGTCCGAACAAGACATGGGAAGGTTTCCTGGGCGGTGTCATCAGTACCACTGTCATTGGTTACTTTCTCGGTTTCCTGACTCCCCTCTCCGCTCCCAACGTTATTCTGGTTAGCGCCCTCCTTGCGATTGCCGGATTCTCGGGAGACGTAGTCATCTCCGCTATCAAGAGAGATAAAGGAATTAAAGATATGGGGAACAGTATTCCCGGTCATGGAGGAGTATTCGACCGGATAGATTCGCTGTCCTACACTGCTCCTGTATTTTTTCATTTAGTTTATTACATTGCATATTAAACGGAGAGAATGGAAAAAAGATTCATGCAAGCTGCTGCCATGCAGATTATATATAAAGGTGTTTTCCAATGGTTCCTGAAATTAATCGTAGGGGTTCAGTTCACCGATTGCCGCTTCCTTAAAAAAGAAAAGCAATTCATTATCCTTGCCAACCATAACAGCCACCTGGACGCCCTAAGCCTATTGGCTTCCCTGCCCGGCGAACTCTTGTGGAAAGTCAAACCCGTAGCAGCAGAAGACTATTTCGGGAAAACCCGCTTTCAGGCTTCCATCAGCAACTTTTTCATCAATACGCTTCTTATCAGAAGAAAAGGGGAAAAAGATTCGGAGCACGATCCGATCCGTAAGATGCTTGAAGCCATCGATGCCGGGTATTCACTGATTCTTTTTCCGGAAGGAACCAGAGGAAAACCGGAACAGATGGGAAAAATAAAATCCGGCATTGCCCGTATCCTGTCGCTACGGCCTGAAGTGAAATATATTCCTGTATTCATGACCGGTATGGGACGCTCTTTACCCAAAGGAAAGATGATCCTGTTGCCATACAAAGCATCTATCTATTATGGTATGCCCGCTTTGGTAAAGAATACAGATACACATGAAATATTAGAGCAGATAACAAGTGATTTTGAAAGAATGAAAGAAAAATATCAAGTTGTTATCGACGAAGAAGAGGAATAGATGTTGTTTTTCAAAAGAAACATATCGAAACTATCGGACGAGGAATTACTGATACACTATACGAAGTCCGGCGATACGGAATATTTCGGTGAACTATACAACCGATATATCCCGTTACTGTACGGACTTTGCCTGAAATACCTGCATGATGAAGACCGGGCACAGGAAGCAGTCATGCAGTTGTTTGAAGATTTATTGCCTAAACTGGGAAATTATGAGATAAAAGTTTTCAAGCCATGGCTCTACCGGGTGGCGAAGAATCATTGCCTGCAACTTTTACGGAAGGAAAATAAAGAAATTCCGTTAGATTATACGGTTAATATTATGGAATCTGACGAATTTCTGCATCTATTAAGTGAAGAGGAAAGTTCGGAGGAACAACTGAAGGCATTACATCACTGTCTCGAAAAGTTGCCCGAAGAACAACGGACCAGCATTACGCGTTTCTTCCTCGAAGAGATGTCGTATGCCGACATTGTGGAACAGACCGGATTTACTCTGAACAATGTGAAAAGCTATATCCAGAACGGAAAGCGAAATTTAAAAATTTGTATCAAGAAACAAGCCCTATGAAACTATTGGACTACATACGAGGACTCCGCAAAGGAAAAGAGGCACACCGACTGGAACGAGAGTCGATGCAGGATCCTTTCCTGGCCGATGCTATGGATGGTTACAGCCAAGTGGAGGGAAATCACGAACAACGGATCGAGAAACTGCGGATGCAGGTTTCAGCTCATTCGGCGAAGAAAAAGAACACCCGTGCTATCACTTGGAGCATCGCTGCGTGTCTGGTTATCGGATTCGGTATCAGTAGTTATTTCCTGTTCCTGAAAAAGAGTATGACGGACGAAGTGTTCATTGCCAAAGAGAGTGTTTCCTCCAAGTTGGCTGAACCCGCAATTCCGCCCACTCCGGCCATTCCTGCAACTCCAACAGTTCCGGCAACTCCACAAAAGGAAATCGCATTGGCTACCGCAAAGGTAAAAACGGATTCCACGCCTGCTTCCAAATATTCCACGCCTATTTCCGAAATTACTGCGAGACAAGCGGATAAGAAAGATATGATTGCCAAAATCCAAACGACTTCGCAACCACAAGGTGCGCCTGTGGCAGCTGTGCCGATGATGGAAGAAGTCTCGGAAGAGACTGCTGCATTGCAAGAAGTAGTAGCAACGATAGATACTTTCGAATCTGAATCAGATAAGAAAATGAAGATGGCTAAGGTAGCGACTATCCTTCCTCAAAATAACATGATTAAAGGGAGAGTGACCGACGAAAAAGGAGAACCGCTTATCGGAGCCAGTGTGACATATAAAGGAACGAATATCGGAACCATCACAAATATGAATGGAGAATTTTCGTTAGTCAAAAAGGATGATAAGAAACGATTGACAGCGGAATATATCGGATATGATCCGGTAGAAATCCGAGTAGATACCAGCCGGACGATGCTCATTGCCATGAACGAAAACAAACAGACACTCAATGAAGTGGTGGTAGTGGGATATGGCGCTAAGAAAAATAAGAAGTCAACAACCCTCGGAAGTGTTGTGAAGGTTGAGGAACAGGCAGAGAAAGAGATCACTCCACAACCTGTCATCGGTAAACGTAGCTATCAGAAATACCTGAAGGAGAATCTCGTTCGTCCGGCGGATGAAAAGTGCGCACAAGTGAAAGGAAAAGTTGTATTAACTTTCCTTGTTAATAAAGAAGGGCGTCCCTTCTACATCAAAGTAAAAGAGAGCCTTTGCGAGTCTGCTGATAAGGAAGCAATCCGCCTGATCCAGGAGGGACCGGACTGGATTTACGGCAACAAACTTGCAGAAGTAACTGTCAAATTCGAATAGTGGGAAGTCACTAAATCCAAGTACCCTTACGCCATAAGAATTCGAGTGGTCCCTGTTTATGACGGGCAAGCCACCAACGGCTGAATATCAGCTGAACAGTAAAGATGAGCAATGCAATCAGCAGGCTTGCCGTTGCTCCGGCGTATTTGTACATAGCTAATCCGAATCCATAATAGATGATTACCCCCATAATAGATTGGGAAATGTAATTTGTCAGACTCATACGCCCGTAAGGAATCAGCAGACTTTGCCAGCCATATCCTTTTTCTTTCTTAAACCAAAGCAAGGTGAAGATAGAAACCAGGATAATCATAAACGCAAAATTGGCATAGGACGGAACGGCAATCTTATAAGGAATTTGTACGGACGGATTGGTGAGCAAGTCCGGCACAAAGGTTTTGAGGCAATAGAGAGGAATGAATGCGAGGACGGCACCTTTCAACATCTTCTTCCAAAAGCGTACAGACTCTTCGCTCTTTATTAAATATTTCCGACGTCCCAGCAACATTCCGAACATGAACAGGGCAGCTGTCTGAAACAAACGACCATTTTCCACTTGCCAGATATTGCTGTATAATTGCCCGTCGGAGATGTTGGAACAGAGTACTTCGAAGAAGTTACCATTGGCAGTTGCCTCCTGTGCACGCATAGCATAAGGCATAAAATGACCGGTTGATACAACATAGTCTGGATTTATCATCGCATAAATGGCACGTCCCCACTCATAAGGCTGAAGAAGCAGAATCAGGGCAATCCAAAAGACCGTTTTGTCCTTTAACTTACACACGGGTATCAATGCAAAACCCACTACCGCATAGAGTAAAAGAATATCCCCGTTATAGAACAGGGCATGCAACTGCGCAAACAGGAAAAGCAAACACATCCGCCAGGCAAATCGTCCGCGGAAGTCTATACCACGTTTCTCTGCATTGTGAAACTGAATGTAAAAGCTAAAACCAAACAACAAAGAGAAAGTAGCATACGCCTTTCCCGCAAACAGGAAAAACAGGATGTCCCATGCATATTTATCAATTATCTGTAACCATGCAGGCACATTCTCCGGTACTAAGAACAGATTATAATGCTCCAGATTATGTAATAATACAATTGCCAAAAGGGCAAATCCGCGCAGAGCATCCACTACTCCAAGACGTTCGGATGTTTTTAGTGTTTGAGTCATTAGTTAGATATAATTATTCCATTTTTTAAATGCCGGTAAAATTAATGGAAATATTTGAAACACAAAAGCTTGTAAACGTTAAAAAGGACTGACTAAAACCAACCACAGGAATCGATTTCCATCGTCGCCATACATTTCCACGACTATCATAATCCGTAAAATCAGCAAGATCACAACCATTAGGGGTAGCCCCCTTAAGCACTGTCTGTACCGGACGTCCGAGTCCGTCGAAATATTCCACCTGTTCCTGCCAGGAAGTGCCTATATCAGATAACATCTGCCGAGTGAGAATATAACTGCGTGAAGAAGTTATTCCTACAGTCGGATCGTCCCCGTAAGCAGGTTCCGAATCACAGGGAAGATAAAGGGGAACATCCACAATGTCAGCTTCCTCTAATGGCTTCGAGTAAAGGAACATTGTAAGAAAAGCCCCCTGTAAAGGCGGTGAAGCAACACTCAACCGAAGTTGTGAGGTATCTACTTTCACCTTTAGCACATATCTCCCGGCAGGCAGATAAGACACCGGACAAAGATTATCAAGAGAGGTCAGTTCACGTATAGGAATAGTAGGATATTCCACTTCTTCTCCGTCAATTATCCCATAAAGAGTTTGTGTACAAACATCTATCTTTTGTCCGTAAAGAGAAAGCCCAATACTTCGTTTACCTGCAAGGGTAAAATAAAGATTGATACGTTGCTGAACGCTATTCAACTCTTCAATAGCAACACTCGTGCTATTGGACATACCTGCCCCACTATAGGTTCCCATATCCCGGGTTAATTGTCCCCAACATACAGTCAAAGATGAAAAGAGCAAGAACAGAATTGACAGAATGCTCCGCTCCAAATTATTGGTTCGCTTCATGGTATTCATAAGTTGTTATGGTTTTTCGTTGGTTATTTTCTATTTTTGAAAGACGTGCACCGGCATCATAAGAATAAGTCTCCGAACGTCCGTCGGGTTCCGTACGTTGGGCCATGCCAATCATAGGAAAGTAGCGAAAAGTGGTCACACGGGCTTCGAGATTGGAGTGCCGGAGATTATTCAAGCATTTATAGACTCCCTCATCGATAGTATGTGAACTGGCAACCTCTTCCAGGGAAATACCCGCCGAGGCTATCGCATTCGCAGTCATCCCTTCGACAAAGGCAATAGGATGAAGTCCGCCATACCCCCAGACAACACCTACGGTTGTCCCATCTTGTCGGGTCACTTGCGAGGGTTTACCACAACGCAGGTATTGACTATATTGCTCTACCACACGCAGAGAGTTTCCCGATACATCTGTAGACTCACAAATAGCAGAAAGACTATAACCACTCACAGTTCTCTCGTCTGGCTCGTAGTCATAAACCAAGCGTTTACGTAATACACCGTCCACATAATGACAGATCTCTACTGGTATATTCTGTTCATTATTCGCTTTCATCAACACGTGTGCTGCTTTTGAAAGATCATCGCCGGGATAAGAAAATTCCACACGTTCACGATCTGTGGACATACTGAGCAACAAATCAGGAAAACTTCCTGAATAAGTGTAAACCTTACTGTTACTAGCGACATCGTGTCCATCAAGATTTTTCTCATGATAAGAGACCTCACCAGGTTCTACTTGCAGCACTTCAACATCTCCCTTGAGATAGCTTCCCAGAAACAATTCCTTTATAGAAAGGCTTTGCCCAACAACCTCCTGCATATTATTTATATTCTCAAAAAGGGCAGTGGTTTTTAATTCGGAAACCATCTTTCGAACAAAGCGACGAGAGAAATAACGGATACTAAGAAAGCGACCATTACTACAACGAGCACAAGAATCTTCCAGAGATAGGTATTGGGCATTACCAATAGGCTCTGAATAGCGCGGTTCTACCCCCTGTTGAAAAGAAGAATAACATGGAAAGTGATGAAGAGTAGAGATTCCATTGACCGTTTCTTGTACAAAAGGATAATAGATGGAACAATCTCCATTCAGCAAGTTCTGATTGGTATACAACCGGGCACGGCATGAGCAGGAACTATAGCGCCCTAACTTGTCACAAAGGATATAATGCAATTTGTATTCTTGCATAAAAGCACTGTTATCTATCGGAAAACGGGCATAGCCAACACCGTTAAGTGATTCTGTATCACCGTATCGAAATTCACGGGTGACAGGAATACCGCAAACAGGATATTCGATAATAGATGCCAAACGGTTTACGCCCACCTCAGCACCTAGCGGACTGCCGATAGGGGTGTGAACAAAGCCATTTTCATATTCATATTCAGTACGTCCACCAGAAGGATAAATAACAAAATACAAGTCTTCTCCTCTATATCTAGGGAAATAGGTATTACCGCCCTTTCCTAACGAAAAGCGGAAGGACTGATGGTCGGAATCCCTGTTTATAAGTACATCCTGAGTAGGTACCAAGTCATTGAGGCTTTCAATCCACTGGTTACCGATACCACGATTATAATGTTCCTCCATATCAGCCTCTTTATAAGGAGTATATCCTAACTGGTAACAACCGATACTCTTTCCATCCGAACCAAGTATTTCGACTTTGGAAAGGAAAGGGAGATAAGTGGAAGTCATGGTAAAGCGAACGCTGCGAATCACATCATCAGCACTATACACGTCCATTCGTTCCAACAATCCGGTAGCTGTACTATAACTGAAACGTACAGATCCGCCCGCAAAATTAATGCGTTGCACAGGACGGGGAGAAATGCGGCTACCAGGAGTGCTATAGGGAACATCATTCACCTTGTCCCATTTCTTAAATGTAGCTATCGGAATACCTGAATTCGGGTCTATATCCGTGCCGGACATATAATAATAGTTCTTTTTCCCGTTAATACCTACCCAATAACCCGGATGTGGGGGGATACTGCTATCTGTAGTCAACGGAGGGAGATTATCTTCCACCCTGTAAAAATCATAACGGGTAAACGGATATTCCTGCGGT
>OFOK01001209.1_pt1 | contig 20962 bp, 15 predicted proteins | sample 1542001 | NCBI WGS metagenome assembly OFOK01 (sample SAMN04209242, study PRJEB22552) | human gut metagenome | biome: gut; material: feces | host: Homo sapiens | place: USA: Oklahoma
ATGAGCTTGTCGTTGTCGCGCTGGTGCAGGCCGATGCTGGGCTCGTCCAGCACGTACAGCACTCCCGTCAGGGCGCTGCCGATCTGGGTCGCCAGCCGGATGCGCTGGCTCTCGCCGCCCGAAAGGCCCGACGCCCCGCGGGAGAGGGTCAGGTAATCCAGGCCCACGCTCTGCAAAAAGCCCAGGCGCTCGCGCACCTCTTTCAAAATACCGTCGCCGATGCGGTGCTCCTGCTCGGTGAGGCGGATGCCCTCCAGAAATTTAAGCTCTTCCCGCACGCTCATATCGCCGAAATCGCTGATGTTGATGCCCCCCACGGTCACCGCCAGGCTGGTGGGCTTCAAGCGCTTGCCGCCGCAGTCCGGGCATTCCACCCCGTTCATCACGGTGGCGATCTCTTCCTTCATCCACTCGCTGCTGGTCTCCCGGAAACGGCGCTCCAGGTTGGTCACGATGCCCTCGAACTCGTTCATGTAGCGGCCCGAGCCGAACTCGTTTTCGCGGTGCATCTCGATCCGCTCGCCGCCGGTGCCGTAGAGCAGCGCGTTGATGGCCGCCGCGCTGAACTCCTTCACCGGCGTATCCAGGGTAAAGCCGTACTTCTTGCCCAGCCCCTTATAATACATCTCGCTGATGGAGCCCTCGGCGTAGTACCAGCCGCTGGCTTTCACGGCCCCCTGCCGGATCGAGAGGTTTTTATTGGGCAGGATCAGCTCCGGATCCACCCGCATAAAGGTGCCAAGGCCCGTGCACCGCTCGCAGGCGCCGAAGGGGTTGTTAAAGCTGAACATGCGGGGCTCCAGCTCGTTGATGGATACACCGTGCTCCGGGCAGGCATAGCTCTGGCTGAACTGCAGCTCCTCGCCGCCCGGCACATCCACGGTCGCCAGGCCCCCGGTCAGGGCAAGGGCGGTTTCCAGGCTGTCGGCCAGGCGGCTGCGCACGGTGCCGTTCAGAACCAGCCGGTCCACCACGATCTCCACCGTGTGCTTTTTGTTTTTTTCCAGGCTGATCTCCTCTTCCAGGTCGTACAGGTTGCCGTCCACCCGCACCCGGGCATAGCCGCCCCGGCGGGCGGCGTCCAGCTCTTTTTGCTGGGTGCCCTTGCGCCCGCGCACCACTGGCGCAAGCACCTGGAACTTTGTGCCCTCTGGCAGCTCCAGCACCGCGTCCACCATCTGGTCCACCGTCTGCTGGGTGATAATCCTGCCGCAAACCGGGCAGTGCGGAATGCCGATGCGCGCATACAAAAGGCGCAGGTAGTCATGAATCTCGGTCACGGTGCCCACCGTGGAGCGGGGGTTGCGGTTGGTGGTTTTCTGGTCGATGGAAATGGCGGGCGAAAGCCCCTCGATGTTGTCCACATCCGGCTTTTCCATCTGGCCCAGGAACATGCGGGCATAGCTGGAAAGGCTTTCCATATAGCGGCGCTGGCCGTCCGCGTAAATGGTGTCGAACGCGAGGCTGGATTTGCCGCTGCCCGAAAGGCCGGTCATCACCACCAGCTTGTCCCGCGGAATGGTAAGGCTCACATTTTTCAGGTTGTGCTCCCGCGCGCCCTTGATCACAATTTTGTCGTTGCTCACTTGTACGTTTCCCTCTCCCTCTGGTATGTGGGTGTCGCTTAAAATCTGCCCCTGCGCTTCTTCTCCACAGGGGTATCCTCTTTGGGGTTTTCGCCCCGCCGCAGCTTGTCGATGCGGTCGCGCAAAAACGCCGCGTGCTCAAATTCCAGCAGCTTTGCCGCCTCCTTCATCTCCCGGGTCAGGCGGGTGATGAGCTGCTCGCGCTCAGCCTTGCTCATGCGGCGGGTGCCGAGCTTTGCGTTTTCCTTGTGGTCGCTGATCTCCAGGCTGTCGCGGATGCCCTTCACAATGGTGGTGGGCACAATGCCGTGCTCCTCGTTGTAGGCCATCTGGATGGCGCGGCGGCGCTCTGTTTCGGTGATGGCGGCCTCCATGCTGGGGGTCACCTCGTCGGCGTACATAATGACCACGCCGTCCGAATTACGGGCCGCGCGGCCGATGGTCTGCACAAGGCTTGTTTCGCTGCGCAAAAAGCCCTCTTTGTCCGCGTCCAGAATGGCCACCAGCGAAACCTCCGGAAGGTCCAGCCCCTCGCGCAGCAGGTTGATGCCCACGATCACATCAATGGCGCCGGTGCGCAGGTCCTTGATCAGCTCCATCCGCTCAAAGGTATCCACCTCATGGTGCATATATTTTACCTTTACGCCGTGATCAGTCAGGTAGTCGGTCAGGTCCTCGGCCATTTTTTTGGTGAGCGTGGTCACCAGCACCCGCTCGCTGCGGGCGGTGCGCTGGTTGATCTCGCCCAAAAGATCCTCAATCTGGCCCTCCACCGGCTTTACAATGATCACCGGGTCCAGCAGGCCCGTGGGCCGGATCACCTGCTGGGCGATCTGGGTGCTGTGGGTGCGCTCGTATTCAGCGGGGGTGGCGCTCACAAACACGATCTGGTTGAGCTTTTTTTCCACCTCTTCAAACTTGAGCGGGCGGTTGTCAAAGGCCGAAGGCAGGCGGAAGCCAAAATCCACCAGGGTCTTTTTGCGGGCGTAGTCACCGCCGTACATGGCCCGCAGCTGGGGCAGCATCACATGGCTCTCGTCCACAAACAGCAAAAAGTCCGGCGGGAAATAGTCCAGCAGCGTGGTGGGGGTGGACCCAGGCGCCCGGCCCGAAAGCACGGCCGAGTAGTTCTCAATGCCCTTGCACATGCCCACTTCCTGCAGCATTTCCATATCATAACGGGTGCGCTGGGCAATGCGCTGGGCCTCCAGCAGCTTGCCCTCTGCGGTGAAACGGCGCACCTGCTGATCCATCTCCTCCTGGATGTGGGTCAGCCCCTGCTGCATTTTTTCCGGCGAAACGATGTAATGGCTGGCCGGGAAAATCGCCACATGCTTGACCACGTTTTTCCGCTCCCCGGTCAGCGGGTTCATCTCGCTGATGCGGTCGATCTCGTCGCCGAAAAACTCCACCCGGATGGCCACGTCGTTCATATAGGCCAGGTTGATCTCCACCACATCGCCCCGCACCCGGAATTTGTTGCGCACAAAATTGATGTCGTTGCGTTCGTACTGCAGCTTTACCAGCCGCCGGCACAGCTCGTCCCGGTCCATCTGCATTCCGGGGCGCAGGCTGATGACCATGCTCCGGTAGTCGATGGGGTCGCCCAAGCTGTAAATGCAGGACACACTGGCCACGATGATCACATCCCGCCGCTCGGAAAGGGCCGCCGTGGCCGAATGGCGCAGCCGGTCGATCTCGTCGTTGATGGCGCTGTCCTTTTCAATGTAGGTATCCGTGGAAGGGATGTAGGCCTCCGGCTGATAATAGTCGTAATAGGATACGAAATACTCCACCGCATTTTCCGGAAAAAACTCCCGGAACTCGGTGCACAGCTGCGCGGCCAGGGTTTTGTTGTGCGCCAGCACCAGGGTGGGCCGGTTGACCTTTGCGATCACGTTCGCCATGGTGAAGGTCTTGCCGCTGCCCGTCACCCCCAAAAGGGTTTGGGCTTTATCCCCCCGCAAAATGCCCTGTGCCAACTGTTCAATGGCCTGCGGCTGGTCGCCCGTGGCCTGATAGGGGGATATAAGCTTAAAATGATCCATCTTTTCTCCTTATAAAACCAGGCGCTCAGCGCCCAAAGCCCAATTCCGGCAGCCGCCGTGTCTGTTCCATCGAGAGGTAGTCCCCCTCAGAATCCACAATGATATGATCCAGCAGGCGGATGCCCAGCGGGTACAGAACCCTTCCCACCGAAGCGGTGAAGTCCAGGTCCGCCTGGCTGGGCAGCGCAAGGCCGCCCGGGTGGTTGTGGGCCAGCACCACCTGGGTGGCGCCCAGCCGCACCGCCCGCTGCGCCAGTGCCCGCGGCGAGACCGCCGATTCGTTGCTGCCGCCCTCGGCCAGCCGTCCCCACTTGATCAGGCTGTTGCGGTCGTCGAAATACAGCGCATACACCTGTTCGACCCTCACCCCGTGGAACAGCGGCACCACAAACTCGGCGATCTGTTCCATTTTTTCAAAGGTGCGGGGCGCCGCGCTGCGGGTATGCTGGTAATATCGGCTGGCCTCCATCACCATGGCCAGCAGCCGCGCGGTGGCGGGCCCCACCCCTTCCACCTCCTGCAGTTCCGCCTCGCTGGCTTCCAGCACCCGGCAAAAATCGCCGAAATGGTCGATCAGGCGGTGGGCCAGCGGGTTCACATCCTTTCGAGGGATGGAAAAGGTGAGCATGTATTCCAGCGCCTCGTGCCCGGCAAGGCCCCTGAAGCCGTTTTCCAAAAAGCGGCGGTGTAGCCGCTCCCGGTGATCCGCATGGATGTTTTTGTTTGAAACCGCCATCCGGCCGCCCCCCTTTTTTCTCTCATTCGCCGCTTTACGCGGTATCCGTTTTATTATATACTATTTGAGAGCGATTTTAAAGAGAGGGGCTGCCAGGTTTGAAGGGTTTTACCGCCGGCAAAAACGAGGAAGGGGTGCGCCTGTCGCGCTTTGTGCAGAGCGTAACGGCCGGGCTGCCCACAAGCATGCTGTACAAGAGCTTCCGCAACAAGCGCATCAAGGTGAACGGCAGGCGTGCCGCGCCCGAGGACCGGCTGCACGAGGGGGATCTGGTGGAGCTGTATCTCAACGACGAGTTTTTCCCCGCCGGCCCCGCCAAGGCCCCCGCGCCGCGCCGCCGCGCCCCCCTCACCGTGGTATACGAGGACGACGCCCTGGCCGTTCTTTACAAGCCCCCCCACCTGCTCTGCCACCCGGACCGCACCGGCGACGACAGCCTGGTGGAAGCATTCCAGGATTATCTTGCCCAAAAAGGCGGGTATGACCCGCAGGCGGAGGCCAGTTTCTCCCCCGCGCTGTGCAACCGGCTGGACCGGGGCACCGAGGGGCTGGTGATCGGCGCCAAAAGCTACCCCGCCCTGCGGGACATGAACGAACTGATTCGCCGCGACCTGGTGCGCAAGGAATATCTGGCCATCACCCTGGGTGCGCCGCCCCAGGGCCGCCACACCGCCTGGCTGCGCCACAGCGAGGCAGGCAACAAGGTGACCGTGCGCGCCGCCCCGGCCGAGGGGTATAAAGAAATCATCACCGATGTATCGGTGGAACGGACCACAGGCCCTTTTGCGCTCTGCCGCATCGGCCTGGTGACGGGGCGCACCCACCAGATCCGCGCGCATCTGGCGTTTCTGGGCGCGCCGGTCCTGGGCGACGTCAAATACGGCAGCCGCAAATGGAACGAGCGCACCGGCTTTAAGACCCAGGCCCTGTGCGCCGTGAGCCTCACGTTCGGGGCCATTCCTGCCGGCAGCAGCTTGTTCGGCCTGTGCGGCCGAACGATAGAGCTGCAGCAGCCCCGGCTTCTCAGCCGCTTTGCCGCGCTGGAAGCGCTTCCCCACTGAACCAGCTGGAAAAGAGCATTGACGGGCAGCGCTGCCCGTCAATGCTCTTTTGAAGGGGGCCATGCCGTTTTTTCCGCCCGGGTGCGGGGCCGCAGCTGTTAATTCTTTTGGGTGGGCTTTTTTCTGCGGGGCGCCGGCAGGGCCGCCCAGGTGTGCCGCAGCAGCTCCGCTGCAAAGGCGGCGTCCTCGGGGTCTTCCACCAGCAGGGCGTCTCCCGCGCCCTCGTAGGGTGGGGCCAGGCGGAGCCCGGGCGCGAACGCGCGGCCGGCCGGGGTGTTTTTGATGAACAACTGGTCGTCGCAGATGCAGCCCACAAACTTGCCCTCCAGCCAGACGCCGTACTCGCCGAACAGCCGTTTGATCTCCACCGCTCCCGCTGCCGCCAGCTGATCGCCGATGTAACGGGCAAATTCTTCACTGGTCGCCATAGGCACATCCCCTTTCTTTTTTCCTCCCATCGCCGCCTTCCTCCCCGGGATAAAGCGCCAGGATCCGGCGCGCCCTCTCTGCGATCTGGCGCGCGGCCCAGGCGGGCTCCAGCACGGTCACAGCGTCCCCCATGCCCAAAAGCCAGCTGCGCATGTATTCCGGGTCGTAGAAGTCGCGCTGGAACAAAAGATCCCCATTTGGCTGTTCCGTATAACAGTCGGGGCCGTATTCTTCCACAAGGCGATACTTTGCCCTCTGCTGAAAGCGGGCTACCAGATGCACCTCATCCCCGCCCGTGGCGGGGTCGAAATCCAATTCTTCCAGCCGCACGGGCCGCGGGTCAAACTCCCGGCCCGTGACCTCCAGCTCCCACATGCGGTTGAGCTTGAACAGCCGGAACGCCTGCCGTTCCAGGCACCAGCTGTACAGATACCAGCCACCCCAATGAAATACCAGCCGGTAGGGCTCCACCTCCCGCATGTTCTCCCCTTTCGCATAATAATAGCAAAAGCGCAGGGTGTGCTTTTCCCGGGCGGCGCGCTGCACCAGCGCCATTTTTTTGGCCAGATCGTCCTTGTAATAGGTGGCCAGGTCGATCAGGAACAGGTCGTCCGCCTCCAGCACCTGGCGCCTGCCTGCCCCCAGCTTTTCTGCCAGAGCGGCCATGTGGTCGCTGTTCAAAAGGCCGTCCAGGCTTTTTACCCCCGCCAGGATCGCCTGCAGCTCGTCCTGCGTGAGCAGCGCCGCCTCCAGCCGATAGCCCGCGGCAATGGCGATACCGCCGCCCTTGCCCTGGGTGGTCACCAGGGGGATGCCCGCGCGGCCCAGCGCGTCGATATCGCGGGTGATGGTGCGGCGCGATACCTCAAATTTTTCCGCCAACTGGGGTGCGGTCACGGCGCCGTTCTGCAACAGAGTGGTAAGAATGCCCAGAAGCCGGTCGGTGCGCAAAGCGGTTCCCCCCTTTCCATCAAGTTTCTACTTTATTATAACACTATAACAAGACAACTGTATGTCCTGTTTCAGGCAAAAAGCGGCGGCTCCCGCATCCTTTTGCGGGGGCCGCCGCTTTTCTTGGATGGCCGTGCACGCCGCGCCGCCTTTAGAAAAAGCTCACCTGGCTGGTGTCCGGCAGGGCGCCCAGCGCGCCCACGCTTTTCAGGTTCTCCATCACCGCGCTGGAAACACCGCTGGCCTGCTGCAGCTCCTCAATGGAAAGATATTCCTGCCCTTTTGCCGTGGCATTTTCCAGCGCCACAGCCGCGGCCTCGCCCACGCCTTTCAATGCGGCAAAGGGCAGCCGCACCTTGCCGTCCTCCACCATATAGCGGGTGGCGTGGCTTTTCCCCAATTCAATGGGCAAAAACTCGTATCCGCGCACCAGCATTTCATTCACCAGCTGAAGCGACACCTGGATGTCCTCGTCCTTTGCCTTTTTTTCTTCCCGCAGGCGCGCCTCCACCTCTTTCAGGTGCTTTTGCGCCACCTTGGCGCCCCCCACCGCGGCCTCATAGTCGATATCGTCGCCGCGCACGGTAAAATACGTAGCATAGAACGCCTGGGGATGGTAGACCTTGAACCACATCAGGCGGATTGCCGCGATCAGGTACGCCACGGCGTGCGCCTTGGGGAACATGTATTTTATCTTGCGGCAGGACTCCATGTACCAATCCGGCACGCCGCAGGCCTTCATCGCCTCCTCTGCTCCCGGTGGAAATCCGTTTTTGGCCACCTTGCCCTTGCGGGTCAGCTCCATCACATTGAACGCCATTTTGGGTTCCAGGCCTTTATGCAGCAGGTAGGTCATAATGCTGTCGCGGCAGCCGATCACGTCCGAAATGGTGCAGGTGCCGGTCTTGATCAGATCCTGGGCGTTGCCGTTCCACACGTCGGTGCCGTGCGACAGGCCGGAGATCTGGGTCAGATCGCTGAAGTTTTTCGGCTGCGCTTCCATCAGCATCTGGCGCACGAAGGGGGTGCCCAGCTCCGGAATTCCAAAGGTGCCGGTCTCGCTGTCGATCTGTTCGGGGGTGACCCCCAACGCCTCGGGCGAGGTGAGCAGGCTGATGACCCTGCGGTCGTTCATGGGCACCTCTTCCATGGTGATGCCGGTCATCTCTTCCAGGTATTTGTACATGGTGGGCACGTCGTGCCCCAGCTCGTCCAGCTTTAAAAGGGTTTCGTGCAGGTATTTAAATTCAAAATGGGTGGTGAGCACACCCTTTTCCTTGTCGTCGGCTGGGTGCTGGATCGGGCAGAAGTCCTGTATTTCGTGCACGTCCGGCACCACCACCATGCCGCCCGGGTGCTGGCCGGTGGTGCGCTTAACGCCGGTGCAGCCCAGGGTCAGGCGGTTTTCCTCGGCCCGGTTCACAATGCGGCCCCGCTCTTCCAGATACTTTTTCACGTAGCCATAGGCGGTCTTATCCTGCAGGCCGGACACGGTGCCCGCCTTGAACACAAACTCCTTGCCGAACAGCTCCTCGGTATAGCGGTGCACCTGGCTCTGATACTCGCCCGAAAAGTTCAGGTCAATGTCCGGCTCCTTGTCGCCGTCAAAGCCCAAAAAGGTTTCAAAGGGAATGTCGTGCCCGTCCACCGTGAGCTTGGCGCCGCACCGCGGGCAGTTTTTATCCGGCAGGTCAAAGCCGTCGGCCACGCTGCCGTCGGTAATGAATTCGCTGTACTGGCAATGGGGGCACAGGTAGTGGGGCGGCAGGCTGTTCACCTCGGAAATGCCGGAAAAGTGCGCCACTGCCGACGACCCCACCGAGCCGCGGCTGCCCACCTGGTAGCCGCCCGCGTTGGAATAGGCCACCAGCTTGACCGCGATCACATACAGCACCGCAAAGCCGTGGCCGCAGATCGAATCCAGCTCGCGCTGCAGCCGGGTCTGCACGATCTCGGGCAAAGGGTCGCCGTAATGCTTTTTGGCGGTGGACCAGGTGGCGTCGCGCAGCTGCTGTTCCGCCCCCTCGATCGAGGGCGGAAAGGTACCTTTGGGGATGGCGCGGATGCCGCCGTCGCACATATCCGCGATCTTGTTGGGGTTTGCGACCACGATCTCAAACGCCTTTTCAGGCGGCAGGTAATTGAACTGGGCCAGCATATCCTCGGTGGTGCGGTAATAAAGGGGCGCCTGGTTGTCGGCGTCCTTAAAGCCGTTGCCGGCCTGCAGCACCGCCCGGTAGACTGCGTCCTCCGGGTCCTGGAAATGCACGTCGCCCGTGGCCACCACCGGCTTGTTCAGCGCCTCGCCCAGGCGGATGACCGTGCGGTTGAACTCCTGGATTTTTTCGATGGAGTCCACCAGATGCTCCCGCAGCATGTATTCGTTGTTGCCCAGGGGCTGCACTTCCAAAAAATCGTAATACTCGGCAATGCGGCACAGCTCGTCAAAGCTCCGGCCGTCCACAATCGCCCTGTAAAGCTCACCCGCTTCACAGGCAGAACCAATGAGCAGGCCCTCCCTGCACTGGTCCAGAACGCTGCGGGGCACCCGGGGCTTTTTAAAGAAATATTTGGTGTGGGCCTCGCTCACCAGCTTATAAAGGTTTTTGAGCCCCAGCTGGTTGCGCACCAGAATGATCAGATGGTAGTATTTCTTTTTGATCACCGCCTTGTTGCCGCCGCCGAGCCCGGTGTTGATCTGTTCCACCCGCTTGACCCCTTTCAGGTTCAGATCCTCCAGCATTTTGCAGAAGATCTTTGCCAGGGCCATGGCGTCGTCCACCGCCCGGTGGTGGTTGAAGGGCTCGATCTCCAGGTGATCGTTAATGGTGTCCAGCTTGTAATTGCGCAGGCCGAGATACAGGCTCTGCGCCATGGGCAGGGTGTCGATGTAGGCATTTTCCAGCTCAAAGCCCGCCCGCTGGGCTGCCAGGCGCATAAAACGCATATCAAAATTGTGGGCGTTGTGGGCAATGAGCACCCGCCCCTTTGCAAAATCCGCAAACTGGCGAATGGCTTCGTCCGGCGGCGGGGCGTCCGCCACCATGGCGTCGTTGATCCCCGTAAGTTCCACGATCTTGGGCGGGATGGGTTTGCCGGGGTTTACAAAGGTGCCAAAGGTCCCGGTGATCTGCCCGTTCTCCACCACCACCGCGCCGATCTCGGTGAGCGCCTCGCTTTTGGGGTCAAGGCCCGTGGTCTCGGTGTCGTATACCACAAAACTGCCGGTCAGCGGCCCCTCGGCTTCACCGTACAGCACCGGGATCATGTCGTCCACAAAATAGGCCTCGCAGCCATAGATCAGCTTGAAGTCCGGGTCGCTTTTGCAGATGGACTCAGCCGCCAGCATTGCTTCCGGGAATCCCTGGCATACGCCGTGATCCGTGATGGCAACGGCCCGGTGCCCCATACGGTGGGCCATACGCACCACCTCGCCCGGGTCACAAAAGCCGTCCATGCTGGAAAGCTTGGTGTGCAGGTGCAGCTCCACCCGCTTTTGGGGGGCATGATCCTCGCGCCTGCGGCGCTCGACCTGCAAAACGTCGTAGGGGTAAACCACGTAATCGTGTTCGTATTTATCGTAGGTGCACTCGCCCTTCAGCACAAAGGTGGTGCCCTTTTTCAGCTCCTCCCATTTGGAAAAATCCTCGCCGTCCCGGCTGCGGAGCTTTAAATTAATGGACCCCGTATAGTCGGTGATGGAAATGATGTAGCTTTTCTGGAAATTCCCCTTCACCTCCACGGTAAATACGTCGCCCCAGATCGTTACCTTTCCGCTGTCGCCGCCCAGGTCCTTCAGCGGCTGGATCTCGCCGGGCTTGAAGGCCTTGCCGTGAAAAACGCTGACCGGCTTGTCCGTCAGATCAAGGCCCGGTATCTTAAAGGCCGGTGCGGCCTTTTTTTCTTCAAAACGGGGCGCCGGCACCTTTTCCAGCACCCGTTTTTCCCACTCGGCAGCGCTGACGGCCCCCGCCTGCGCCGCCAGCACCACCTCGGGCTTTGTGCCGGTGCGCTCGGCAATGCGCTGGGCCAGCCGTTCGGTAAACCCAATGCTCTCCAAGATATTTTTGCCCACCGGCACCTGCACGGTAAGGGTTTTGCCCTGCAGCTCATACCGGGCGTGATCCAAAAAGCCGTTGACCGGCAGGCCGTCCTCCCGCAGCTCGTCCACCATCTCCTGCACGCTCTCAGGGGTGATGCGCTCAAACGGGAAGTAGTTGCACACCGCCAGCTCAAACCCCTCGAACCCCGGCGCCAGCGAGGCGCAAAGCCGCCGGCAGGCCTCCGCCGCCAGGGGCAGGCCGCTTCGCAGGCTCACCTTTACCTTGCGGCTGCCCCGCAGCAGCTCCACCCGCTCCACCAGCACCCCCGAAAAGCAGCTTGCAAACGCCTCGTCGGCAGTGAACTGGGGCCAAAGCTCCGTGACCAAAGGATTCAAAACACAAGCTCCCCCTCACAAGATAAACGCAGCCTGCAGGCCGGGCCGCAGCAGCCCGCCCGCAGGCGCGTGTTCGCTCACAATTTATATATTTCTTCGACCAGCTGGCCCACAATGTCGCCCCGGAGCATGCGTATTTTTTCGCCCCGGATAAAGAGCAGGGCCTCGTCTTTGCCGCCGGCAATGCCGATGTCGGCCTCCCGTGCCTCGCCCGGGCCGTTTACCACGCAGCCCATCACGGCCACCTTCACCGGCTTTTTGTACCCCTGCAGGCGGCGCTCCACCTCGTCTGCAATCTGCGCCACTGCAATGTTGGTGCGCCCGCAGGTGGGGCAGCTGATGATCTCGGGCCCGCCCACGGCATGGCCCGCCGCCCGCAGGATATCGTACCCGGCCTGCACTTCCTTTTCCGGGTCGTCGGTCAGCGAAACCCGAAGCGTGTCGCCGATGCCTTCCAGCAGCAGCCCGCCGATGCCCATGCCGGATTTAATCAGCCCCATGCGATAGGTGCCCGCCTCAGTCACCCCCACATGCAGGGGGTAATCGCATTTTTCGCTCAGCAGCCGGTATGCGGCCATCATGGTGGGCACATTGCTGGATTTGATGGAGATCACAATGTTGTTGAAATCGTGCTTTTCCAAAAGCCCCACGTGATACAGGGCACTTTCCACCAGGGCCTCGGGCACAGGCGCGCCATACCGCGCCAAAATCTCTTTTTCCAGGCTGCCCGCGTTCACCCCAATGCGGATGGGGATATTTTTGGCGTTGCAGGCCCGGGCCACGGCCCGCACATTTTCGTCTGCGCCGATGTTGCCGGGGTTCAGGCGTATCTTATCCGCCCCCGCGTCCACACAGGCCAGCGCGATTTTATAATTGAAGTGGATGTCCGCCACAAACGGGATCTCCACCGCGTTTTTAACGGCCTCCACCAGCCGCACATCCTCCAGGGTGGGCACGCTGGCCCGCAGGATCTGGCATCCCGCCGCGGCCACCCGCTTTGCCTGGGCCACGTTGCCGGCAACATCCGCCACCGGCACGTTGAGCATGGTCTGCACCGCAACCGGGTTGTTTGCGCCGATCGCCACAGTTCCGATTTTTACTTCCCGCTTTACTTTGCGCATTGGAAACATCCTTTCCTCCGGGGTCAGAACAAACGGCCCAGGTCGTTGAAGGTGGCGAACAGCATCAGCCCAAACAGGAACACCAGCCCCACCATGTTGACCCATATCTCAAACTTTTTGGGCAGCGGCTTGCGGAAGATGCCCTCAAACAGCAAAAACACCAGCTTGCCGCCGTCCAGCGCGGGAAAAGGCAGAAGGTTAAAGATGCCCAGATTGATGGTGAGCAGCGCCAGCAGGCTCAGCACCTCGGAAAGGCCCATGCCGGCAGCCTGGTTGATGGCACTCACAATGCCCACCGGCCCCGACAGCTCGGTGGCGCTCACCCGGCCGGTCACAAGGTCCATGAGCGAGCGGAATACCAGCCGCCCATAGAACAGGGTGTAATTGCCCGCCTGGCTCAAAACGTTGCCCACCGTTTTTTCCATGGCATACACCTTGAACCCCATGTTCATGGTGGCGGTTTCGCCGTTTTGCACCGCGTCAAAATGCACGTCGTTGATCTGCAGAATCCTGCCCCCGCGCTTTACGGTAAAGTCGGCGGTATAATCCTGGCTGCGCTGCAGCTCGTAGATAATATCGTTGGCTACAAAGCAGCGCCGGCCGTTGATGGCCATAATCTCATCGCCCACTTCAAGGCCCGCCGCCTGGGCGGGGGCGCCCTCTTCGAACATGGCGATGGTCCGGCTTACCAGCACGTCCTGTGCGCTGAACATGACCAGCAGCACCACAAACCCCAGAATAAGGTTCATCACCGCTCCGGCCGCGATCACAACGGCGCGCTTCCACACTTTCACCTGGGGGAACGGCAGGCCCTGTTTCTCCTGCTCCGCCTGGGGAGCCTGGCCCGCAAACGCCTCTTCCTCCGCGGGCTGCTCCTCCAATTCTTCGTCTTCGCCCTCCATGCTCACATACCCGCCGATGGGCAGCGCGCGCACGCTGTAGCGGGTCCCGTTTTTCACGCGGGTAAACAAGGCCGGCCCCATGCCGATGGAAAATTCATTGACCTGGATGCCCGCCTTTTTGGCACTGATAAAATGCCCCAGCTCGTGGATCATGACCACAAGTCCAAAAATCAGGATCGCGGCAATGGTGGTAATCAAAACTGACATGCGGTGTGTATACTCTCTTTCTTCAAATATGGCTGTTCACAAAAGCGCGCGCCATGCGGTCGCACTCGTATACGTCGGCCAGGGAATAACCGCCCCCAAAGCGGTCGCTGTCCACCACGGCCTCCACCAGGCGGCCGATCTCCAAAAAGCCGATCTTCCCCTCCAAAAACAGCCGCACAGCCTCTTCGTTGGCGCCGTTGGCCGCACAGGGGCCGAGCCCCCCCTTGCCGATCGCCTTTTTGCAGGCCGCGAGGCAGCGGAAGGTCTCCTCGTCGGCCACATCAAAGGTGATGGCTTTCAGCTGCGCAAAATCCAGCTCGGGCGCACAGCCCGGGCAGCGCTCTGGCCAGGTGAGCGCGTACTGGATGGGGATGCGCATATCCGGCACGCCCAGCTGCGCCAGAATGGAATTGTCGCTGAACTGAACCATGGAGTGAATGATGCTTTGGCGCTGCACCACCACCTGGATCTTTTCGGGGGCAAGGCCGAAAAGCCAGACCGCTTCGATCAGCTCCAGCCCCTTGTTCATCAGGGTGGCCGAGTCGATGGTGATTTTTGCCCCCATGCTCCAGTTGGGATGTTTCAGCGCGTCGGCGGGCGTTTTGTGGGCCAGTTCTTCCCTTTTCAGGCCAAAAAACGGCCCGCCGGAGGCGGTGAGCAAAATTTTGGTGAGCGTTTTCGCTGAATGTGCGTCCTGCAGGCACTGAAAGATGGCCGAGTGCTCGCTGTCTACCGGGAGCAGCCTTGCGCCGTGCTTTTTGCAGGCCTCGGTGACCAAATGGCCCCCGGTAACCAGGCTCTCTTTGTTTGCCAGCGCCACGTCGTGCCCGCTTTCCAGCGCGGCCAGGGTCGCCCCCAGCCCGGCGATGCCCACAACCGCGTTGAGCACCACGTCCGCGCCCTCATCCCGGGCCAGCTCCACCACGCCCCCGGGGCCTCCCAGTACCCTGGGCGCGCCCGGCATGCCCGCCAGCCGCCCTTGCAGCGCCCTGCAGGCGGCGGGGTCGGCCACGGCCACACAGGCGGGACGGAATTCTGCGATCTGCGCTTCCAGCAGGTCGATGTTGCGGCCCGCCGCAAGCCCTGTGACCTTATAGCCCTGTGCGCGGGCTACCTCCAGGCTCTGCGTTCCAATGGACCCGGTGGACCCCAGCAGTGTGATACGCTTGGTCATATACCCTTCTCCTCTGTTCACAGGAACGTGGTGGCAAACCAAACCGAGATTGCCATCACAGGCGCTATAAACAATACGCTGTCGAACCTGTCCAAAATACCACCATGGCCCGGAAAAATAGCGCCATAGTCCTTGATGCTGCACTGCCGCTTTACCGCCGAGGCGAACAGGTCCCCCAGGATTCCCAGCACCGAGCATACCATCCCCAAAAGGAAAATGGGCAGATAGCCAAACAGCTCGCCCGCCAAGTAGCCTGCCGCAGCATGGGAGCCCTCGATTGCCGTCCAGCCGGTCAGGCCGCGGGCGATCACGGTACAGAGCACCCCCAGCAGCCCGGAGCCCAGCACCCCGCCAATGGCGCCCTCCACGGTTTTGTGGGGGCTCACCACCGGGGCCAGCTTGTGCCTGCCAAAAAAGCGCCCGGCAAAGTAGGCCGCGGAATCGCCGCCCCAGGCAAAGGCCAGCGCCAGCATAATCAGGTAGATCGCCTCGTAACCGTACCGGTCCATCGGCAGCCGGTTTTTAATGAAAACCAGCGCATAAAAGCTCACCAGCACCAGCGCGCTGAAGGACGCCATCCCCCCCAGCTTTGCCGCGCTGAGGGTCTGATTGTGCCAGATCACGCAGATTGCCAGATACAGCATAAACAAAAAGCTCAGGGGCACCAGCACCACCTTGATGGCTGGGTAACCCGAAAACATCACCAAAAAGGTATAGGGCACGAACGCCCCATACACATGCTTTTCGTTTTTCCCCAGATCAAACGCGGTATAGATCTCGTGGATGGCAATCAGGGTGATGAGCGCAATTACGATCTCAAACACGGGCGTATTGAAAAAGAACATCACTACAGCCAGCACCACAAGGCCCACGGCGGCGGTAATAATACGTGTTTTCAAACCAAGACCTCCTTGTACTGTGGGGTCAAATGCCGCCGAAACGGCGGCTGCGGCGCTGAAACTCTTCAATCGCCGCGTCCAGGTCGGCCCTTGTAAAGTCCGGCCAAAGCACGTCCATCTCCACCAGCTCGGAATAAGCGCTCTGCCAAAGCATAAAGTTAGAGAGCCGCTTTTCCCCGCTGGGCCGCAGAATGAAATCCGGGTCTTTTTGGCCCCGGGTGTACATGTGGTCGCTCATCCGTTCTTCTGTAATATCGCCGGGCTGCAGAAGCCCCTGCTGCACCAGCTCGGCCAGCTGCCGCGCCGCACGCACGATTTCCGGCCGCCCCCCATAATTTACCGCGATATTCAGGGTCATACCGGTATTATGGGCCGTTTTTGTTTCGATCTCCCGCATCAGCTCCTGATATTTTGCCTCCAGCGGCGCCCGATCCCCCAAAAACACGACCCGGTTGTTCTCTTTTTCATAATCAAACGCTTTGATAAGATACTCGCCGAACAGCCGCATAATGGCGTTCACTTCGTCCTGGGGGCGGCGCCAATTCTCGGTGGAAAACGCGTAAAAGGTGACCGCCTCCACCCCCAATTTGTTGCAATAGCGGGTGATGTCCTGAAAGACCTCGGCGCCTTTTTTATGGCCGGCGGTGCGCGGCAGACCGCGCTTTTTGGCCCATCGGCCGTTGCCGTCCATAATGATGCCGATGCTCAGGCCCCTGGCCATTTCCTCCAGATCCGGCATTCGGTGAACACTTCCTTTTCCATACAAAGCAATGCCGCGCGCTTTGCTGCGCGCGGCATGCCCCGTGTTTGTAGCAGCACGTTAGATCTCCATGATCTCCTGATTTTTTACCTCGCAGTCCTTATCGATCTGCTTGGTGAACCGGTCGGTGATCTTTTGGATCTCCTCTTCCAGGTTCTTCTGGTCGTCTTCCGTGATTTCGCTGGTCTTTTTCAACGCCTTGAATTTATCGATGGCCTCGCGGCGCACATTGCGCACCGCGATCTTGGCCTCCTCCCCCAGCTTCTGCACATCCTTGGTAAGCTGGCGGCGGCGCTCCTCTGTGGGCGAGGGGAACACCAGCCGAATGACCCTGCCGTCATTGGTGGGGTTAATGCCGATGTCGCTTACCAGCAGCGCATGCTCAATGGGGTGGATCAGGCTGGGGTCCCAGGGGGTAATGGTCAGGATGCGCGCCTCGGCCACGGCCACGGCAGCCATTTGGTTGATGGGCGTGGGGGTGCCGTAATAATCCACCGTGACCCGGTCCAGAATTGCAGGGTTTGCGCGCCCCGCACGAATTGCGGACAGCTCTTTGCCCAGGTGATGCACCGCACCTGTCATTTTTTCTTCGTAGATCTTGGTGTATTCGCTCATGTTGACTGCTCCTTTTTTCGGGCCCTGGGGCGGGCCATTCTCACTTTATGATTCCTCGTATACCAGGGTTCCAACCGCCTCGCCGCGGGCCGCGCAGGCAATGTTGCGGGGCTGGGCAAGGTCGAATACCAAAATGGGAAGCTTGTTGTCGCGGCAAAGGGTTGCGGCGGTGCCGTCCATCACGGCAAGCTTTTTTTCCAGCACTTCGCTGAAGGTCAGTTTTTCATACCGCACCGCATCGGGGTGCTTTTTGGGGTCCTTGTCGTATACGCCGTCCACCATCGTGGCCTTGAACATGATGTCGCAGCCGGTCTCGATGGCGCGCAGAGCGCTGGCCGTATCGGTGGAAAAGAACGGGCAGCCGGTACCCCCTCCAAACAGCACCACTTTTCCCTCTTCCATGGCGCGCACTGCGTCGTTCCGGGTGAACACCGGAGCCACCTGCGGCATTACAAGCGAGGTCTGCACCTGGGTGGGCACCCCCAATTGTTCCAGCTGATCGGCCACCGCCAGGGCGTTCATGATCGTGGCCAGCATGCCGATCTTATCGGCGCAGGTGCGCTCCATTTCTCCGCTGGAACGGCCGCGCCAAAAGTTGCCTCCGCCCACCACAACGCCGATCTGGGTGCCCAGGGTGTGGGCCTCACGGATCCCCTCACAGATGGCGCGCATCGCCACCTCGTCAAACCCGGCCCCTTTTTCCCCCGCAAGGGCCTCGCCGCTCACTTTCAATAAAATGCGTTTATACTGGTTCGTCAAATATCACACCGCCTGAAATAAGCGCACCGATGGCACACTTTATTATATTTGTTTTCATTTTACAATAAAACAGATTTATTGTAAACAATAAAAATGGCCGCAGCGAAGCGAAGGCCATTTTTTACACATCCGGGCCGGTTGCCCTGCAGGGGCGAGGCACGGGTGCTTTTATACAGCAAAATGCGCCCGGCCAAGGCCGGGCGCACAGAAATTATTGCAGCACACTCAGTTCCTGGGCCAGCCGCCGGTCCTGCGCGCTGCAAAAAGCCAAATCCCGCTGCGGGCTGTTCAAGGCTGCCGCTTCGCCGGGCGCAGGCCTTGGAATGCGAACCTTCACCAGCGTGCCTTCCGGCCCGCTCTCCAGCTCAAGGCGCCACCCCAGAGCATCGCAATACTCGTGCACCAGGTATAGACCCAGGCCCGCGCCGCTGCTTTGCCCGGCCTGGCTGGTCACGAACGGCTCAAACAGATGCTGCCGCACCGCCGGCTCAATGCCTGTGCCTTCGTCGCGCACCGTAAGCAAATATTCTTCCTCCCCGGCTTTCAGCGCCACGCATACCCTTGTGCCGCAGCGCAGCGCGTTGGATAAAAGGTTCAGCAGCACCTTATCCGCCCACACGGGGTCCGCCTGCACATATTGCCCGTCGGAAAGCGGGCACTCCCATTCCAGCTCAATGCCTTCCAGTTTTCCGCTTTGGCGGCATTGCTCTGCAATGCGGCCATATTGCCAGGCCAGATCCACCGGCTGCGGCCGCACGGTCAGCTTCGCCTGCCGGCAGGCAAGCAGATCGTTCAGATTCTCCGCAATGCGCGCAAGCCGCAGGGCGCTGTTGTCCAGCGCGCGGAAGGGGCGCTGGAGCTTTTCCTGGGCGGGCGTTTTGGCTACGCGCTGAAACTGCTTTTCCAGCGCCTCGCTGGCCAGCATCACAGCGCAGGCTACCTGTTCGATCTCAATGGAAAGGCCGCTGCACAGCATGGTGCGGCGGCGTTCTTCGCCCAACTGGCGTTCCAGCTCTTCAAGAGTTTGTCGCATAGTCTTCCCGGCTTTCCTGGTCTAATTCCAGGCAAACGTCCCGTGCCAGTTCCGTCAGCAGCGTTTTATTGCTGTGCGGGCGGGCGCCGCCCGTCTGTTTTGCCAAAACCTGCGCCATGCGGTGTATCCCGCTCTCCACCCCCTTGGGCGAAATCCCGTAGTATCGCCCAACTTCCAGATAGATCGCCTTCAGCTGGGGCGGCCCGGCCCATTCCCGCAGCCAATACTGCAGGCTGCTGGCCAGATACCAATATCCCGCTTCCTTTTCCGGCGCGCCGAGCCTCCGCAGCAGGTGCAGAATGGCAGCGTCTTTTGGGGTCGTCCACGCCAGGCGATGACCGGGTGCAAGGGATTCAATGCTCACAAACAGGGCGTTTGCCTTATACGGCTTTATCATATAATAATCGGCCCCGTTTGACAAGAGTGCGAGGCGAACATTTTCCGCATAGCCGCTTGGCCCGGTCACCACGATACGGCAGGCGCCGCTGCCGGGCGTTTTTCTTGCCTGCTCCAGGAAATTAAAAATCTCCATATCAATCGACAGGCAGTCCACCACCATCACATCCACCCGAACCGTTTCCAGATAGTGCAGCGCAGCCCGCGCATTGTGGAAGACCGTGCAGGCCGTTCGGCCGCAGCCGTTGAACGCCCTTTGCAGCAGTTCCAATTCAGTGTTGCCGCCACCCAAAAGGACCACTTTTCCAAAGGATCTTCCCCGCATCGGATCCCCGCCCCTTTTCATCCCGTTTTGCTTTGCCGCGCTTTTTTGCCCGGATTCCAGCACATCCAGGTAAATTCTATCGGATTAACAGGAAGAAAGCAATCACAAAAAACCTTCGTTTTCCTTCATTTTCAGGGCAGCTGCGCACAACCCGCAAAAAGGTTCGGCCTTTAGGTTTAGGGTCTGGCACGTTCCCCAAACGTCCGTTTATATATAAAAAACCTGCAGAACAAATGTTCTGCAGGTTTTTTGGTGGAGATGAGGGGGATCGAACCCCTTACCTCTTGAATGCCATTCAAGCGCTCTCCCAAGTGAGCTACACCCCCACGGGCTGCATGCCGCTCTTCTCGGCTGCCTTGCTATTATAGCAAACCTTCTTTTCCCTGTCAATCCCCTTTTTCACTTTTGAAAAACCGCCGCGCAGAAGGCAGCGTGCCTGCCGCCTTCGCTTCGGGCAGCGCCCGGGCCGGAAACCCGTGTGGGGTTCCCGGCCCGGATGTTTCCCGCCTTTTCCGGCAGTGTTTTTCAGGTTTCGGCCTCGTTGAACGCCTTGAAGGCCCGGTAGGCCATGTAAATGTCCAGCTTGCTGGCCAGCTCAAAGGGCGAGTGCATGCTGAGCACCGGCACGCCCACGTCCAGGGTGTCGATGTCGTGGCTGGCCACATATTTGGCAACGGTGCCGCCGCCGCCCTGGTCCACCTTGCCCATCTCGCCCATCTGCCACACAACGCCCGCTGCGTCGAACAGGTGGGTGAAATAGCTCACCAGCTCCGCCGAGGCGTCACTGGCGGCGGCCTTGCCCCGCGCGCCGGTATATTTTGCAATGGCCACGCCCCTGCCCGCATAAGTACTGTTCTGGGGATCGAACACGCTGGCAAAGGTGGGGTCGTATGCGGCGGTCACATCTGCCGAAAGGCATTTCGAGTGCTGGAAGCAGGCGATATCGTCCGCCCCCTGGGCCGCGCACAACTGCTGCAAAAAGTGGAACACATACATGCTGGCAAGGCCGGTCACCCCGTCCGAGCCGATCTCCTCTTTATCCGTAAGCACGCACACCGTGGTGAACGCCGGGGCCTTTGCCTCGATCTCGGCCATCAGCGCGGGGTATGCGTCGATCCGGTCGTCCTGGCCGTAGGCGCCGATCAGCCCCCGGTCAAAGCCCACGTCCCGGGCGTTCTGGGCCGGCACGGCCTCGATCTCGGCCCGCTGGAAGTCCCGCTCGGTGATGCCGTATTTCTGGTGCAGCAGCTGCATGGTGAGCAGCTTGACCCGGTTTTTAAGCTCCTTTTCCTCATAGGGCAGGCTGCCCACCACAATGTTCAGTTCTTCCGCCTTAACGCCCTCGGCCAGCTTGCGGTCGTTCTGCTCGGCGCCGAGATGCGGCAGAAGGTCGGTGATGCAGAACACCGGGTCGCCGGGTTCCTCGCCCACGCAGATCTCCACCCGCGTGCCGTCCTTTTTATAGGCGACGCCGTGCAGCGCCAGCGGGATGGTGGGCCACTGGTACTTGCGCACGCCGCCG
>OFOK01001213.1_pt1 | contig 20908 bp, 14 predicted proteins | sample 1542001 | NCBI WGS metagenome assembly OFOK01 (sample SAMN04209242, study PRJEB22552) | human gut metagenome | biome: gut; material: feces | host: Homo sapiens | place: USA: Oklahoma
AAAAAAATAAGCCTCAAGAGACTTTTTAATCATTTTGGAGCTCCAACTCTTTAAAATTGATTGATTAAGAAGTCTCTTCAAACTTACTACACCCGCGCTCTGCTTGAATACTTTGTACTGCCGCAGAGCCACGCTCTCCGGGTCCTCCCGTTCCATGGCCTGGAACAGCAGATCCAGGGGGGAGAGATACTCGTCATCTTCCTCCCGGACCTCTGCGTATTCCAGCACCCGCATGACCATGGAGAAGTTCTGCTCATACTCCGGGGCCTCCTGGAACAGCATGAGGACGATGGCCTGGAGGAGTGCCGTCTCCGCCTTGGTCCAGAATGGATCAGATTCATGGCTGCCCTTTGGTGTGGTGGCCTGGATGAGATTGTTCACCAATTTCAGTGCGTCTTTTTCATCTCTCAGGTAGCGGAATGGGTTGTACCCGTCCGATTGTTCCAGGTTGACCAGGTTGAGCACCCGGATGTCATACCCCTTGCTTTTCAGGTAGCCCCCAGTGGCCAACAGCACCTCGGACTTCGGGTCAGTAATGACATAATTAGTGTTGGCCTCCAGAATGTTTGGTTTTACATAGCTGCGGGTCTTGGCCGCGCCGCTGCCGCCAATAACCAGGACGTTGAGGGAGCGGCGGTGCTTGTGGGTGTCCAGGCCCAGGCGGACATGGCGAGTCAGGATCTTGTTCTCTTTTTGGCGGAACATGGTGTTGACCTGCCGGGGAGAGCCCCAGGCGGCGGAGCCATGCTCCTCGCCGTCCCGTGTGCGCCGCTGCTCCGAGGCGTAGATGTATAGGCCCATGATATAGAGGCCGGTGCAGATCAGGATGGACAGCAGGCTCTTGTCTGTCCAACGGATCTCCAACGGGTGCTGGAGCGCCGCTGTCAGGTTGGTAAGGAGTTCCGGTAATCCATGCCCCAAGGATTGGGCAATGAGCAATGCGCCCCAGACCACCGGAACATAGAAAAACAGGGCCAGGACGATGTCCCCGGCCCTGGAACGTTGTTTCAGTACAGTTCACCCCCATCCATAATAAAAGCAGGGCGCGTTGGCATATCACGCGCCCTGCCGTCTTATCGCTGTTTGGTACGTTTTTTCTGCTTGCTTCTGGTCGGAGCTACTTTGTGCTGCCGATCCAGTTGCTCCCGGTACCCCTTCAGCTGTGCCAGAACAGAGGGGCGCTCATGGGTCGTCTCCATACTGATCTCGCTCTTGGAGATACTGGAGCTGTCGCTGATACCGGCCAAGTCGAACTCCGACCGAGACTCTTTTTTTGGCGTTTTTTCCTCCCGGATCACGGAATCCCGCATGGGGGCTTGCTCCTTGGCTGGTGTACTCTGGCGATCCTGCGGAAGGTATCGGATGCGCTCAAAAATGAGATTGGCGCGCTCCAGCTCTGTGACGGGCATGGCCACATCTACCACCTTGCCGCGACCATCTGAATCCCGGATGACAGAAAACAGGATCTTCTGTTTGACTGCTCTCTGCTTGAATGCCTGATACTGCTCCGGTGACATGGGGAACATTCGGATATCCCGTGTCTCCCGGAGCATTTTCCCCATGTTGACCTTCCCGGACAGGGTCTTGTGATACTTTGCCAAAGCCAGCGTAATGGCCAGTAGATTTTTGAGGGCGGATGCGCCCAGCCGAACCGTCACTTCTGTGCCGGTCAACATCATGCGAACCATTTGGTCGGCAGCCTCACCGCCTCCGATGTTCATCGTGTTCCACCTCGTTTCCTCTTGTTTCGGTTTTGCGGATATCTTCTTCCATCTGCTTACTTGCCGTCTGGATTTCCCGGCACAGGGCCAGCTTTTTGCGTTCTGCGCGGATTTGCCGGTTTAGCTCGGCAAGCTGGTTATACACCTCCGTTTTTTCTTGTGTCAGATGCTCAGAGGGGACGCCGCACTGTTCCAATAGGCGCACGGCTTGCATGTAGCGGGCAAACTCTTCCTCCATGCCGGACAGCCCCTTCTCATAGCATACCTTGGCCGGTGCCAGGGCCTCCACATCCGCCAGGGCGTCGTACAGCGCCTGCCGCTTCTTTTTGCGTACATTGAGGATGGTGCGCTGCTTCATCAGATCGGCCAGTGTTTCCTCTGTGCGGCTTTGATAGGCGGTCATTTCGTCAGTGGTGGAAATGTTGTTCTCTCGCAGGAAAGCAAACTGTGTCCGGTACTGCTCAAATTTCATGACTTCCTGCCGCAGGTGCGGTGTCATCCTGGGGGGATACTGTCGCTGTTCGATTTTTCCCAACAGGTAGAGATAGTGAACGTACAGGGCCAAAAAGCCCGTGTATTTGGGGTGTCTGCGGTAGGGACGAAACATGGGTCTGTTCGCAAAAGCGGCCCGTTGACCTGTCTCGATTTCCTCCAAATTGCCCAGGATGGCGGCACGGATACCGTCCTCTGTGAAGGCAGCATTTTTTCTGCCTGGATACTGAAAACGCTCCTGGCCCCGCAGGCGGAATCCCAGACGGTTTCCGTGGCGGATCTCGTAGCCCTTGTGCTCCATGAGCAGGAAGAAGTGTCCCAAGTCGTTAGCATCCTCAATGGACTCCCGGAGATCCGCCTCCAGCATGGAGCGGAAGGTGGGTTGACCCTTGGATTGACGCAGCCACTCTACATAGCTCATGGATTTGGAGGTCTCTCCGGATAGGATCACGGAGAGGCCGTACTCCCGGCACAGCCGGTCTGAGATGGCCCGGATCTGGCAGTAATAGCTTCTGGCGTTGCTATGATATTTCTCACCGGTGTCTGCGTTTACGGAGTTGAACACAATGTGCGAGTGGATATGCCCCCGATCCACATGGGTGGCAATTACTGCCTCGTAACCGTTCAGATGCTCCGCAGCGAAAGTCTTGGCAATTTCCAGAGCCAGCTCGGGAGAGATTTCACCGGGCTTGAAGGACTGGACAATATGGTAATACTGGACGCCCCCCATGTTTTCGGTGTCCCGTTTCGTCTCTAGCATCTGACGGCACTCCCAGCCTGGCTCACAGCCCTGATGGGCAGTGAGGATCTTCTGCTCCGTCTTATCGCCATTCAGGATATAGTCGATCCCGATATCCAACCGACCTTTCCGAGCCAGGATCTTGGTGACGGCCATTACGGATTGGCCACCTGGTACATCAACTCATAGACTTTATCCAGCAGGAACAGTCCACGCCTGGCATCCTCTGCCGTGGCGATACCGGCATTGACGCTACGGGCGATCTGGTTGATGTTATTGCCGATGTGATGGATCTCCGTGCGGAGGTCCTTGATCTCCTGGGAGGGTCTGGCCCGGATCGGAGTCCCATCGATGAGCCGGACGATGTACGCCCGTTTACACAGCCCGCAGAGTTTGGCCTGCTGGCAGAGCTGCTGATATTGCTCCGCTGTCAGCTCGATGTGTAGATGGTGTTTTTCTTTTGGGAGCCCCAAGCGTGCCTCCTTTCTGCGGCTCTGCCGCAAACCTTCCGCCCGCAGGCGGCATTGGGGTCAGGGATTTCCCCTGCAAGCGCGCAAAATGTACATTTGCGCTATGCTTGCACAACGCCGCCCCTGGCGGCGTTGGCTCGGCCCCGCCGAAGCGGGGCCTTTTCTCATGCGGTAGGTGGATTATGATCCGGGCAGGCAGAGCCTGCCAGCTCCATGGAAAAGAAAAATCACCGCTCTGGGCCAGAGCGGCGACGCTTATTGTGGGCTGGAATGCACTATACTCCTCTGGCATGATCATCTCCACACAAGGGTGTCTATGTTAGCACCTTGAAAGTTAAAAAATCCGGGCAGGGTGTCTGATGTGACCCGCACCCCGTCAAGAGGACAACGAAAAAATATAAGGATTTTACACGGCACAGGAAGTATGCCGTGCTGTGCAACCGTAGATTTGGGTAACTTGCTATGCAGGCAACCCGAATCTGCGGTTTTGTTAGGCGGCAAAGCAAAGCCGGTGCTTCTCCATAGGTGTCAGAATGCCGAGATTTCGTTGTACTCGACGGGTATTGTAGTAGTGGATGTAGCTCTTGATCATCTGAATAAGTTCCTGTTTGCTGGTAAATCGTCTGCCGTAATAGCGTTCACGTTTCAGGATACCCCAAAATCCTTCCATTGGGCCATTGTCAATACAATGGCCCACACTGGACATACTTTGTGTCATCCCGGCTTGCTGCAGTTTGTAATGAAAAGCTCTGCTGGTATACTGGTAACCTCTGTCGCTATGAAACAAGGGGTGTGCGTCTGGGTTGGCCAGAACAGCTTTATCAAAGGTCCTGTAAACAAGAGGATTGTCGTTGCGTTCGCTCAGCACGTAGGACACGATGCGCCGGTCGCAAAGATCCAAAATGGCGCTCAGATAGAGTTTGTGCGCCTCAATGCCCTCATACCATCTAAACTCGGTCACATCGGTAAGCCATTTTTCGTTGGGCCTCGAAGCATAGAATTGGCGGTCCAAAATGTTCTCCGCAACATACAGAGGGTTCTTGGCCTGTCTGGTGCAGCCATGGCTGCTGTATTTCACCGTGGAGCGTATATCTTTGGCCCGGCAGATGCGCAACACCCGCTTATCATTCACATGGATGCCATAGTCGTGACGCAAATCGTCATTGAGCCTCCGATAGCCCTTATCCGGGCTTTCCTCATGGATTTTTTCGATCTTGTCAGCCAAGCGCTCATTCTCCTCAGTTCTATGGCTCAGTTTCCCACCCGCCCATCTGTGGTAGGCGGAACGGGCCACATGGAGCAGTTTGCATGCCGTTTCAATGGGATACCCTTTTTTCTCGTGGCACTCCTTCACTGCCTTGTAAATATGACGCTGTCTTACTTCTGAGAGACATCTCTCCTCTCTACCTCGTCCAATTTTTTTAGCAGGTCACGCTCCATTTCCGCCAGATACAGCTTATGCTTGAGCCGCTCGATCTCAATTTGCGCTTCTTCCAATTCAGTTCGCGGGGTTTGGTCTTTCTTCCGGCGGCCGCGCCGATCTTCCAGCCCTGCCTCTCCCAACTCCTCAAACCGAAGCGTCCATGTACGTACTTGTTGGTAACTGACCTGGTATTTCTGAGCCATCTCGCCATAGCTTTTACCGCTGGCAATGCAATCCCTAACGATTTGGATGCGTTCCTCCAGTGTCGTTTCCCGTCCCTGCCTCATGCAGCTTCCGCCTCCTGATTTTTTCTTGGAGCTGAAATCTCCATGAGCATTATACTCCTTTATCCAATCACCGAACTGCGCATCTGACCGAATTCCTCGTTTCGCACAGACCTCTCCTATGCTTCCTTCGCCGGACAGATATGCCTTTACCGCCTCCAACTTTTGATTGGAACTATACTTCCGCCCAGTTGTATGAGGCAGAAGTCCTTCTGGCCCCTCCACACGATAGATACGGAGCCACCTTTGAAACGGCGCAATCTTTACCCCCGCTTTCTGTGCTGCCTGACGCTGGCTTAATTCTCTGCGCAAGTAACTTTCTACTGCGGATATTTTTTCTTCTATGCTTATCTTTGCTTTCTTAGGCATCTGCATCTCCCCCTATGATGACAGTTCTTTTTTTCACTGTCGCTCATAATGGGAGCATATCATGATGACACCCTGCCTGTCATTATTACCGTTCAAAATCATGGTCGTGCGCTGAACGCTCCCGTTTCTCCAATTTTCGCATTGAGAAATCAAGAATTCGCTCTTTTCTGGCCTGCAGCATGGTCTTATAAAACTGCTTTTGCAAATCAGACGCAAATGGCGTTTCATCGATGATTGCAAATACTTGCTCCATATTGATTCTTGGAAGGATTCGCTTCAGTGCCGCATTGCAATCTGAATGAGCCAGTGACGAAATGAAGTTAAAATAATTGATTCTCTGTCCGTTGATCTTTATGCCGGAGAGAGGTAGAGAAAAGGTCCGAAGATCCTGCTCCTTCTGGCTTTCCAGTGTATTTCGCATGATGCTTTCGTCAGCCTGTGGGTAAAGGCTGCTGCCGCAGTCATATACAGGAGCCAAGTGGATCTCATCCGTCATGGTGTTATACAGAAATCCCCAGTTGCCATTATGCCGATCCCAGTTGCCGATCAGGGCATCTACGATAAACATATCCCAGAAGTGCTGTTTCAGCAGCGCAGGTGGAAAGGCTGTCTGGTCCTCCATAGCTTGTGTGATATCAGACAGTTCTGTACCATAGCCGCTGTGTCCGGAATTGATCACCGTATTTTTCAGAGATGCGAAGTCCTGCAGCACGATTCCTGGTGAAGTGAAATCCTTGCAGGCAACAACAATTTTTTCCGCACCGTTTTTTCTGTAGATTCCCAAAAGCGTTTCCTGTGCGGCAATACCAACGCTGTTGAAAATATGGCAGCCAATGTATTCTGAAATGCAGCTATTGGCATAACTCAACTCTTTATTTTTAGGAGCGAGTGCCGGGAATTTCAGCATATACTGTTCGCCGTCATAAATGACTGCGATCTTTGCGCCATTTGCTCCTGCATAAAACTTATTGCGGGTAGGTAAGGCTGTAAAATCAAGCACTGCACTCACTCCTTTCCCATACGAAGATATTTTTCTCTCAGATACCATGCCTGTTCCGAGGAGATGACCTGCTCTACTTCATAGGAATTGATCAGCGCATTCAGGTCGCACCACCAGAGATCCCAATGGTTATCCTGCCTGCCGCTATCAATGATGTTCCATGATTTCTCCATTCTCAGGATGGATTCGTGGAGGTCTTCCGGCAGTCCACATTCCAAATAGGACTGATCCAGCGGCTTTCCCGTTTCCGGATCATATTGTGCGTTTCGATCATTCATACCTGCGTCCTCGCTTGTAACACCATTCTATTGTTTTTATTATACCGACTTATCACTGTTTTAGCAAGTAGTGTTGCCAGACAGCCCAGTAGCTCATGCCGCCTTTTCCAGTTCGGTTCGGATACGTTCCCGCGCCAGCTCCGCATAGGTGTCTGTGACTTCGATGCCGGTTGCGGTATAGCCCTCCTGCACAGCCGCCAGCACCGTAGTGCCGCTGCCAGCAAAGGGGTCCAGAATATGCCCGCCCGGTTCCGTGATCTTCACGATGTCCCGCATCAACTGCAGCGGCTTCTCCGTCAGATGGATGCGGCTCTGGGGATTGCCATACTTGAACACCCCCGGCAGACACGGGACCGGACGGCTGATAGGCATATCGCCGTTGGAGCCCCAGACGATATACTCCGCCTGCTGGCGGAAGCGCCCCTTCTGAGGGCGGCTGTTGCCCTTATCCCAGACAGCGGTGCCCCGCCAGATCCAACCGGCCCACTGGAGGGCGTCTGTCGCCGCGGGAAGCTGCCGCCAGTCGATAAACATACATACCGGCGCACCGCTCTTGCATACCTTTCGCGCTTCATACAACCACTCCGCCGCCCAACGGGTCCAGGAGCGCTGGTCCTTGGCGTCCCCATCGAAAGGGGGCGGCGCATTCTCGCCCATGCTGGAATACTTTCTGGCTGTGGATTTGTTTTTCTCCGTCTGGGTGCGCCCACCGGACGCATAGGGCGGATCGGTGATGACCGCGTCAAAGGTGTTGGGGGCAAAGGTCCCCAGCACCTTCAGGGCATCCCCCTGGAGGATGCTCCATTTCTGATTATCGCTCATGCTCATGCTTCTCCTTCTTTTTCGTTCGATTTTCGCGGGGCGGAGACAGCTCCGTCTCTACATATTCGCTGATGATGCCCAGTGCTTCCTCGTAGCTGTGACAGTCTCCGCCCATGATGCGTGTCTGCATTTCCTTTGCTTCCGCTGCCATGCCATTCTGCCGGAGGACTCTGGCGGCAATGCCCATCAGATTAAAGATGTTGCCGTCCTGCCCCAGCAGAGGGCAGAGGGGACGAGGTTTCTCCTGCCGGGCGGAGCGAAATCCGCCCAGCCTGTTGGGAACATAGTCGGACAGCCATGTGCCGCCGAATGCGCCGTGGGTCTGCAAGCGCCACATCGCCAGTTTCCCCATATCCACCTGAATGTCCTCGAAGGGGAACAGCAGATTGGTGAGTCCATCGTGCTGAAAAACCTTGACCGTCTCAAAGCGGCTGCCATTCTGCAGGATGCCGTCCTGCGTCAACAGGTCGTTGATGCCATCCAGCCACTCCCGCGCCTCGCCGCCGCAGCCCTGCAGCACCAGTCCCTCCTGATGCTCCATATCCCGCAGATCGTCCGCGGTGATCTTTTCAATTGGCATTTATCTCTCCTTTCTTTTGGGATGTCGTGCAGGCGGCGTCCGTCCAATGGTTTTCTGATCCGTCAACACGGGGATGCCCAGCTCACCGGCTTTATAGATCTCCTGCCACATCCCATCCGTCCAGACCGGACCGTACACATTCATCTGCTGGCAGGATTCCAGCAGGCGCAGCCCCATTGCTCTGGCTTTCTCATCCTGGGCAGGATCGGTGGGATCTGCGACAGGCGGGAACAGCAGATGCGGACAGATAGGGATATTTCCCTCCGCAAACACCTCCTGCGCTTTCTGCCGCGCAAACTCCACATTGTTTGTCACATCGCCACGCAGCGGAGCACAGATATAGACCAGCTTGGGACCATCCTGTTCCCGCTCCGGCGTGCGTTCCCGGAATGCGGACAGGTACTGACCGACGGCATCCCGCAGAGCGGCATAGTCCGCGGCAGTGGGGTGATAGGCGTACCACTCCACTTTTCCGTAGTCATCCCACAGGTGGGGAATGACGCAGCTGCGGAAGTTCGGATTGTTCGGCACCTGCTTTTTGCCCCAGACATCCTGAAAGCGCAGCAGCGTCCGGTCCACCACACCCTCCGTGCGGTTGAGCACCGTGAGGCGGATGGCGTCATATTGGCTGGAGATATGGGTAGAGAGAAACTCCGCCCGTATACGCAGATCCTTTCCGAGATCTCCCACGCACACACGCCCGGAAAATTGAGGCCGATCCACGAGATTGCTGTGTTCAAACAGCTTTCGCAGTTCCTGCTCATACATGGTCATCGCTCCACACCTCGTTTCTTTGGCGTTTTTGTTCTCATAGGACTTACTTCTTTTTGCAGAGGTTTCAAAGTCTCACGCCCGATGCCGCGGATCACGCTGCGGCTCTTGCCGCTCAGGACAAAGGTATCCCTTGTATCGTTGCGGACTTCCTCGCAGGGTAAGATCACGGCAGAACCAGTGATGCGGATATCCCCCTGTACCGTGCCATACACCTTGCAGTTGCCGGACAGGATGGGAGTTCCCATCGTATGGGGATCGTGAATGATCTGCGCGTTTCCGGAAGCCAGCGCTTTTCCGGTCATGGAGGCCCCACGGAGATAGGCGTTGTCCTCGGCGCGGCTGTGACCGCTCATCACGCTGCCTTTGGAAACATAGGCGCTGCCACAGGCAATGGCGTCGCCCCGCAGACAGGCGTCCCGATCCACATAGGCGTCACCCGCTGCAATGGCGTCATCGAAGATCCATGCGCAGTCTCCCGGCTCCGCGGACAGGTTGCTCTCGCTTTCCACGAAACCGCCTATGTCGCCTGCGCGGATCTCGCCGCAGATATCCCGCAGCGCACGGATGCGGTGCAGGAACGGATATTCCTCATGGGCCATGTCTGTGATCTCATATTTCTGATTGCTGATGGTTCTCATCTCCTTCATTCAAATTGCTTTTCTGTTTGGAACGGTTCATGTTCATAGGTACACAATGTGACCTATAGGGCGGACCGGACGGTACAGGGCACGAAAAATAAGTCGAGGAAATTCTCCTCGACTTATTTTTTTGTTAGTTTCGGCAGCCATCGGCTATGCCGTTGACTGCCCCCATACACTTGGATTGAACAGGTTAAGACTATCCGGCTACGCTCCGGCGTGATCAGCTTCACAGATGATAACAGCAACCAACTTCAGATGATCTTTTTCAGGCGTGCTGTGGAGCTGAATACGCTACTTGCTGTACGCCTGCCACAGGAATGCGGCGATTTGCGCTCTCGTGCAGTCATTGGCAGAGCCGAACAGCCTGCCCCAATGCCTGAGAAGCCGCATTGCAGGGCAGAGTTGTCCTCCTCCACAATAGATGAAAAAAAGCTGCTCTGGCACTTACATGCCGGAGCAGCTTTTTGCCGAATTGTTTGTTAATGCAGGGAAAAGGAGTCTTACGCTTGCCTGCCCTCCTCTGTGTGATCATGCGTTCGTGATGCGTGGCTCAAGTCGCAGTGTTTTCCTCGTCGGACTCATCCTCGAAAGCAGCAGCGGGCGTGGCATCGAGCGACTGCGCCGTGGAATTGCTGCCAGTGGAATCGTTTATTGTGAGTTCTTTGCCGATGCTTTCAAATTCTTCGGGGAACGCGCTGACCTCATCAATAGTGGTTGTCACGGAGTATGCTGCTCCGGTTTTCGAAACAACGTGCTTTCCGATGCCGCCGAGGAAACCGCCGACCGACGCGCCGGTTGCACCATTCTTGTCGACCGTCATATCCAATACCGTGCAGCCGGTGATGGTCACGCTGCCGTTACCATTGTAATCATTGGAAGAAGAATACTCGTTCTCGCCCTGGATCTGCGTATAGAGCGCATCCGCATAGCCGATGAGTCCGCCAATCAGAAACTGCGTTCCGCCGTTGTCATTCTTATCGGTGACATTGACGGTCATATCCTCCACCTTGCAGCCAGTCAAAGTCACGCTGCCCTTGGCATAGCCGATAAGTCCGCCGATGCTCTCCGCAGGCAGCAGGTGGGCGGAGATATAAGCATTCCCTTCCTCGCCAAGCAGGTTCAGATTCATGGTCACATTTTTGACCGTCACATTCTCTGCTGTGAAACCATTGCCCACAAAGCCCGCCAGAGCACCGAAAGCGTGATACTCGTTGCCGGAGCTATCCACAGCAGCCGTGTAATCCACCGTCATACCGTCGATGGTCAGATCCTTCACCGTCACGTTATCTCCGTAACCGTAGATGGTGCCTTCGGCATATTTGGCAATCGTCTCGCCGCGTTTCACATGGTAGATCGTGTGATTGTTTCCATCGAAGATGGTGTTTCCGGCAATCCCGTCATTGGTCGTCATATTGATATTGCAGAGATCCAGATCGGCATCCAGCGCACACCTTGTAAGAGATTCCGAGGAAGACCCTCGCACGACCAGATTCTCGAATTGGCTGGCGTTGTAGATTAGCGTCGCGCCATCGCCATTGACTTCAGCTTTCCATTCGGCTCCGATCTTTACAACAGCTCCCTGTTCTGCGGCCATTTTCGTCAGTGCTGAATCTGTAACTTGGTGAAACACCTCGTAAGAACCATATTCGTCAGTTTTTACCTGGTAATAGCCAAAATATTCGGCGCCGGGGATGCCGGTGGGCAGGGTAAAGACCTGATCGTACTTTACGCTCACATCAATATAGGGAATACCGTGGTCGTTGGCGTTGATATACACATAATTCTTCTCATCGTACTCAGCCGTGAGCAGCTTGCCGCCATTGTCAAGCAGCCAGTCTCTCAGCGGCACATTGCCGTCCCAGTCGAAGCGGAGGAAATAGGTCATGGTATCCCACTTGGCGTAGAGGGTGAGGTCACGGGCAGGCATAGTCATCCCGCTCCACGGAGTTGTGTATTCCACATCTTCATACCAACCGGCAAAGGTATAGCCGGTGCGCTTGGCATTCGACATGTCCGTAGAAATCTCTGCGCCGTAATAGATGCTTCCGCCGTTGGGGGCGCAGCCCTCGTCCAGCGTCACGCCGTCGCCCAGCTCAAACGTCAGCATGTACTGGTTACGGGTGTAGTAGATATCCGCGACATTCTGTGCGCTGTCTGCCTTGAGGGTGATAGAGGCAGAACCCTTTGACGTGTCCAGTCTAAAGCCCTCGTAAGACTTCTGCACATCCACGGTCTGACCGGTCACGCCGGAACCGCTCACAGTTTCAGAGGGCGTATCCGGATAGGTCGTGCCGTCCACGTTTTGCAGATAGTAGTTTACAGTGTAGTTGACCTCCCCAGCGTTCCACTTGGCATACAGGGGGGTGTTCTCCGCAGGCATGGTAGTCGCGGTAAACTCATTTCCGCTTGTGCACGCTTCGTCTGTGTACCAGCCGCCAAAGGCGTAACCCGCTCGGCTCAGGTCGTTGGCACTCGGGTGAGTGACACCCGCGCCATAACGATCAGTGTGGAATTTGTTTTCTGCGCTGTCCGTCCAGCTTGCACCACTGCCGTTGAGGTTATAGGTCAGCGTGTATTCGTTGCGGGTGTAATACACCTGGACCACCGTGCTGCCGTCGCCCTTGACGATCTGCTGCGTAATACTCTGCGGTGCGGTGAATCCGGGGTAGGACTTACTTCCGGCGGCGGTAAGCTGACCCGTAGCGCCGGTCTTGGATTCCGTTTCCGCAATGGTATATTCATCGTCCGTCACATTCTGCTGATAATGCTCCACAGTATAGGAGATCCCGCCCTGCGCTGTCCACTTGGCATAGAGGGTGACATCATGGTCGGGCATGGTGGTCGCAGTAAACGCAGTCGTGCAGTTTGCATCCGTGTACCAACCATCAAAGGTGTAACCCGCTCTCGTCACATAGCTCTGCGTCAGGAGCTTGAGCGCAGCGCCCAGACGATAGGATTTAACACCGGGGTCCGAAACCCATGCTGCATCCGCGGTGTTCAAGTTATAGGTCAGTTTGTACCGCTTACGGGCGTAGCTGATGGAAACCGTTCCGCCGTCCTCCGCGCTGACGGTGTAGCTCACCGATTCAGGGATGTCATAGGTGTCGTTCTCCGCCTCCGTAAGGAACTCCGCCGGATTGATGGTAACTGTTTCGTCCGTTTCTCCGGTTCGGGTCTCGGTTGTTTGCGACCACTTGCCGTCTGCACCCTCCTTGCGGAGCACAAGGAAATAGTTGATGTCGTCCGGCTCCCACTTGGCATAGAGGGTAAGATCCTTGGCGGGCATGGTCGTTTCGGTAAACTCGTTTTGGTAGGCTTCGTCCGTGTACCAGCCGTCAAAGATATAACCAAGGCGGGTGGGGGCATCGTTCAGCTGGTCAAGTTGATCGCCATAGCGATAGGGCACAGTGCTTACCTGACCATCGTTTCTTAATATAAGCGTGTAGGGTGCGCGGCTGTAATAGTAATTCTGCCCGCCCGTTCCGTCCGGACGGATGTGGATGCCCGCATAGCCGGGGTGGTGGTAGCCGATTTTGTCCGGCACAAGGGCCTCATCCGGCACAAAGTAGTTGTAGGCGGTGCCATAATAAACCTTGCTCTCGGTCGGCGTTTCGGGATAGGTTCCGTCCTCGTTTTGCAAATAGAAATTGAGGGTGTACGGAATGTCGGTCTTGGGCTCAAACATTGCCACCGCTACCAATGCGCTCTCCGGCATGGTGGTGCCGGTATAGGGGTGTTCCTTATCGTAAGAGAAGATGTTGCTCTCGTTTTTCAGCAGATAATACGTCCAGCCCGTAAAGTCATAGCCGGTGCGGGCGGGCGTTTTCAGATTGAGCGCCTCGTCGAATTTCCGCTGCTCCCAACCGATGTAACCGCCGGTGCTGCTCAGCTCATGAATGGGATAACCGTCCCGCAGGCGGTCCCAATGGACCTTGACCTTGAGCTGCACCGGGGTGGTGGAAAAGCTCAGGTCTGAGCCTTTGTAGGTGAGCGTCATCACGCAGTCGATCTCTGGCTCGTCGCAGGTCTGCCAGTTATCAAGTGCCAGCTTTATGTGCTGCTGACTGTAATTGCCGCCGTAAACACCGGTGTGATAGGTACTAAAGCGGGGATCGTCAAAGCTGATGTCAAACTTGTTCCAATCATACGTCTCGGTGCGGTCTTTGCCTGTTGTGAGGTCAAATCCGGTCAGCGCTTGCACCGTTTGGGGCAAAACGACATCAAGGCCGCCGTTTTTCAGATAAACCGTCGGTATGTCTCCCTCGCCGTCCGCATCTTTCATCTCAAATGCCGTGATGGCGTGGGTGCTGCCCGCCGACCACAGAGGCGTTTCATCGGTGTATATCTCCGGCGTCCACGAAACCTTGCCCTTAAACGCGGAGAGGTTGGCGCTGATGTCCATGAATATGCCGACTTCCACATACAGCGCGCCCGAGGCATTGGAGGTTTTTGGTTTCCCTGCCTCATAGTGGAGCGCATACAGCACATACCCGTAGCCTTTTAAGTATGCGCCCAATTTGGCCACAATGCCCACCGTGGCCACCTTCCGCGATATGAGGCTGACGCTGGGCCATATTTCCACACCGGCTCGCAAACCCACCGCACCCATCGCGTACAGGCGCAGATTGTACTGCTCATTCACAAGATTGTAGGTGCGGGTGGTGGTCCTGTGCTTAAAAATGTAAACGCCGAACACATATCGCTTGGCATTGGTATAGTTGAAGTTCATACCCATGGCCATTCGGATGTTCAGCTCGACCACAAAGTCTACCGTAAGCTCAAACTTGATGATTTTTGCCACGGTCTTTTTCATGCTGAAAATCTGTTTGCGGTACAATTCCACCCAGTCGCTGTCCAACTCCAGCATACTGTTGTACAGTTCCTGCAAGCTGAGCTTGGAAGTATCAATTTCTTCGCGCTCGCCGCCGGTGTCCTTGCCCTCCAAAGCATCCAGTTTCTTTCCCAGTTTGTCCACCAAGTCCTTCACCTTCGTCACGGTGTCCTTTTCGCCCTGAGAAACAACGGTGGCGTCAAGATTGATGGCGGTGTAGGTATAAACATTCAGACCAGCCTCCAGATACACATCGCTGATCCAGTAGAAAATGAACTTGTGTTTCCAAACAAGCTTGCCGTGGGTGCTCAGATCCAGTTTCAGCTCCTGAATAAAGGTAGGTGTGACGGTGATGACAATGCTGCCGCCGTCTTTTTCGACCTCTTTCGTGACCTCCAGTTGCAATTCCAGGCGCACGCCGGACAGCGGGTTTCCGGACGCATCCGTAAAGTTTTGCAGTTCCTTTGTAATCCGAGCGCTTTTGACCTTCACACTGGTCTTGCCTCCACCGTTGGCTTTTGCTCTCGCCGGTGAGACAGCGCCGGAGCCTCTTGCATCATTCAAGGATAGGGTAGAAATGCCGAGAGCGCCCTCCTGGTCGATGTCAATGGAACGCAGGTCGATCTCATCACCTGCCGTCAGGCCGCTCAGATCCATCTCGTCTATCGCCACGGAAATGCGGTCCGCCACAGTCTGGGCAAAGCCGCTTTCTATGGCTTGCTGGGCAATCTGTTCCTCCAATTTTTGGGTGTCAACACCATCCAGCATTGTATCGCCGCTGATGGGGTCGGTGGTGTCCACATCCATGGAGGAGAGCACATCATCTTTAGTGGCATCGGTATAGGTGAGTTGATAATAGTCAGAACCGAGTTCATCCGTGGTATAGTCCACAGCCGTGATGCGGCCGTAGTCAGCGGACTCTGCGGTTGTATAGCTTTCGCCCGTATAGAACGCAAGGAAATCTCCCACATCAATGGTGGTGTTTTCGTCCAGATTTTCCACTCCCGATGCAGTGGTAAAGGTCAGTTCCTCCACGGGAACAAGGATGGTGTAGCCGTCGGAAGTGTTCGCTGTTTGATCCTCTTTACACTTTGCCTTCACCGGCAGCACATCGGGAACGAACAAAACATCCTCCACCGCGGCTGACTGATAAGAATAGGTATTGGTTGTCTTGTCGACCTTCGTGATTTTTACATAGGAAACATCGCCGGTGTTGGCGTCAGTGGTTCCGACCGCCACACGCTCTTCGGGCGCGGTACCCTCATAAATGGCCACGGTGTCGCCGACTGCCAAGTTGCCGTCGTAAACAAAGCTGCCTGTGCTGTCGGAGACGGCATCCATAGCCGCGCCGCTGCTGTCAAGGGCAGCGACCGGCATACTGAGTGCCTTGACCCGTTTGCCGTTCTGGGTGGCATTGCCGATGGCGGTTGCCGGGATGGATTTAACTTCCTCTCTGAGATGCCAGTTCAGCACCGGATCGCCCGCTTCCACGGTGAAGTGGTATTCCCGCACGGAAGGCGCTTCGCCGTTAAAGTACAGACTGTTATCCTCCAGTACCACCTTATAAGTGCCGCCCTCTGCCCATCCGCCTGCGGGCGGCGCAACGGTGTAGGTGCCATTGTTATTGTTCCTGACATTGCCGACAACGAGGATCGTATTGCCGTCCGCGTCCACTTCGCTGGTGGGCTGCTCCGTGCCGATCAGACTGATCTTGCCCGTCAGGTCGCTTTCGGAATCGCTGTTGACGCGGATCGTAAAGTTCGGTCCGACATCCGTCGCTCCGGCGTAAGTCGGTGTTTCCACGCCCTCGATTGCATCGTAGTCCACCATCTTTGCGTAAAGGGACAGATTTTCGCTGAGCGGATCACCGTCGGCAACGGCCTTGTTATAGCTTTCATCATAATACCAGCCGACGAAGGCTTTCCCCGCTACCGAAGGCGTGGGAAGATTGGCAAGGGAAAGTGCAGAAGTTGTCTGTGTAAAGGTAGAAGTCGTTCCATCGGGCAGATACAGCGTGATGGTATGAGCTGTGCTGCCAGAACCGTTTCCACCAGAGCTGCCGCCAGAGGAACTGCTGCCGGAGGAATTGCTGCCGCTATTCGGCTTGCTCTGATCTTCCTTCTGGGGTGTCTCACCCGATTTACGCCCCACGATGCCGGGTGCTGAATACCAAATCTCCACCGCCTCGTCCGCACGCATACACAGCATCGCCATCTGGGCGCGGGTAGCATTGCCTTCGGGGGCAAAGCGTGTGCCGTCACCGTTCAAAAGCCCCTGTTTCCAGAGCTTCAGCACAGCATCCTGTGCGTAGGCGGGGGTACGCTCCAGATCCGCAGGCGTAGTGGTGACATTTGCGCCGGTCGCATAGTCCACTTGGAACGCTTCAAAATACCGCACGAAGAATGCTGCCATCTGTGCCCGGTTGATGAACGCATCGGGAGAGAATTTTCCGTCACCTGTGCCTACTGTGATGCCGTACCTCGCCGCCCACTGCACATAGGGGGCGTAGTACATCGTCTGCGGCACATCAGAAAACGGCGTCTCTCCACTGTGATCATCTGGATTTACACCGGCCATACGCCCAAGCACCGTAACGAACATTCCACGGGTCATGGTGCCGCTGGGACTAAAGGTGGCAGTTGAGGTGCCGTTGAATATGCCGTGGGAATAGACGTACTCCACAGCTTTGGCACACCAGTCCGAGGACTTTACATCCTGAAATGGCATTGTCTGGCTGGGCTGCTCCGCCCTGCCGCCGTTGCCTGCGGCAAGTACCTCCATGGGCAGCATCGTTACCAGCATGATGATACTCAGCAGTCCGGCCACAAACCGGTTCCATTTTCTCCTCATCCAATACCCCTCCTCATTTTTTAATTGGATGTGCGGAAAGTACGCCTCCCTCTCAGGCGCACGCCTGAGAGGGTTTTGCACGCAAGCCCCTCCACAGCATGATGTTGCACTTTTATTTTACCATTCCCATACCGTGCTGTGTTGTGTTGTTTAGGGGCAAATTCGTGTCGTTTAGGAAAAAGAACCCTTTGCCGCTTGTGCAGATGAACACGCTTTGTTACAATGGCAAACAGGAAAGGAGGCGATATCATGGAGCCTCAGCACAGAAAAATCTGGCCCGCAGCCACTCTGTTGATCCTTGCTGCCGCTGCAGCGGTCTTCTGCCTGTTCCGCCTGTCTCAGCCAGACAGGATGCAGACATCGCTTCTTTTAAACTGCACACAGACGAACCGGAACGGTTGGACCTTTGAGACAGAAAGCGGTCCGGTGGAACCTGTATTTGGCTTCGGCGGCTATCTGGATGGTATTCCGGTGGACGGAGACAGCCCGGTGGCGGCGGAGCGGGTCATGGAGGAACCTGGTCAACGGGATCTGCTGCAATTTTTTGGCTTTGGTGCGGGGATACAGGTGTTTCTGGATGGTGAACTGCTCTACACTGACTTTCCGAACGAAGAAAACCGTGCGGATGCCTTTTTGGAAGATGTGGATTTCAGCAGCATTTCCTATGACGATCTGCGCATCCCGCTTCCTATAGACTGCGCCGGGAAGACGCTGCGGATCGTCACCTACGGCACAGCCCTCAACGGTTTACTTTACCCTGCTTTCCCATCTCTGGTCAGTCGCTTTTCCGACTCTGTGACCGCTGTTTCCAGCATTGTCTGGCCCATGGCGGCCATCACAGCACAGGTCATACTGGCGCTTTTCCTGCTGCTGGTTTTCCTTTTCAGCGCCCAGACGGGGCCGTATCTGTGGAAACTGCTGCCGCTGAGCGGCTATTTTCTACTGGCGGCGGTGCCTGTGACATGCGGCTCATTCTTCGCACTTTCTGCCGGATTGGATACAACGGGCAGCCTGATCGCCTGGCTCTGTCTCATTTATATTGACCTGCTGTTCTGCTTTCTGGCTATTTCCCTGCATGGTTGGAAGCGCCGGATATTGTTGATCGGAGCGGCGGCGCACATTTTGTGCTCGGCCCTGCGGTGCTTTACGTCGGTCACACTGTTTTACGGCAGGCTGATGGACTGGCTTGGCTTTGGCCTGTTCCTGCTGGCGGTTCTTTTGATGCTGCTCTCTCATGAACGGATGCTCCACCGGACAAGCCTCTGCCTCTGTGGTGTTGCAGGCGTGCTGTTTGCCGCATGGTGCGTCAGCCGGTTTGTGGGTGTGGAATATCTCTATCCACTGAGCAATCCCATCACCTCCCTGCTCTACGGCAATCCGAAAGCGCTGTATACCCTACTGTGCGCTGTGACCGGTCTGCTCTGTGCAGTGCAGGTTGTGGCGGAGTTCATCCGCACCGCCTTCTCTCGCCAGCGGCAGATGATAGCCCTGCAAAGCCGCAGCCAGCAGGCGCAGGAGCAATACAGGCAGGCGCAGGAATCCCTACGGAATGTATCGGCCTTCCGCCACGAGTGGAAAAATCACGTAGCTGCCTTGTGGACTTTGACACAAAAGCAGGATCTGGACGCCATCCATGACTATCTAAGCCATCTGGACGGACAGCTGGAGCAGCTTTCCACCAAGGTCTACACGGCGAACCCGACGGTCAATACCATCTTGCAGCGCGTTGCCGCGCAGACGCAGGAGCTGGGCATCGCGTTCCGTGTCAGCGCCCTGCTGCCGGAGTCCCTTTCCATTGATGAGGGTGACCTTTGCGGCTTCCTCTTCAACCTGCTGGACAATGCTTTGGAGGCGGCGGCCAAGGTGCCGCACGGCGAGATCATCTGCTCCCTGCAGATCCGCCAACAGTACCTCGCCATCCGCTGCGAGAACACCTATGATGGCACGGTACACACGGATAGCGCTGGAAATCTTCTGACCACGAAGGATGATCCCACCGAACACGGCTTCGGTCTGATGAAAATGCGCTCCATCGCGGAAAAGTACGGTAGTGTGCTGGATGTAAGCTATGACAAAAACCGCTTCACCGTGATGACGGCACTGCGGCTGAAAGCATGACCCTATTGTGGAAGCCTTTCCTCCAAACCGAAAATATGCCCCGCTGTTGAGCCACTACGGACTGAACAACGGGGCGTTTTTTTGTATATAAATTAAATGCGGTTGAGATAGCGGACGAATCGATTTTGGAACTGCACCATATAGCGCCGCCCGATGCTCACCTCGCCGTCCTCCAGCAGATATACCGTCCTGCCGCTGACCTCCCGGATGTGGGAGAAGTTTACCAAAAAACTGTTGTGGCAGCGGCAAAAGTTTTCTGCGGGAAGCGATTCCTCCGTTTGGCTCAGAGAACAGGGGAGAAACTGCTCGCCGTGGATCGTGTGGAGAACGGTGCCGTGCTCCCGGCTTTCTGCATAAAGGATATCTGCAATCGGCAGAATAAATGTCCTACCGCCGACATGGAGGGATACGGTCTTGGGCTGGTGATGGAGCCGCAGGTCGGTTTCCAACTGCCGGAGGATAACCTCGCGATCGGATGCCTCCTGCTGGTTGAAGGGTTGGTAGGAGCGTATGTCGGTAGCGAGGGACATGGGGAGTATTGTACAACCCGGTTGTTCTTCGGGCATGCTTCATGCACCTGTTTTTTGGATTAGACATTCTTTCAATGATAAACGAAAACGCTTTTCTGCAAGTCCCGCTTGGGCGTTGTGTTAGACCACTTTGGATACTGGGACTTTTCCTATAATCTTTCTTGCTTAAATAGCAGGCGAAAGCGAAGGAGCTCCTATGGTCACCAAGGATGATGCGTGTTGGATAATCGGCCTTTCCGCAGGTGCGGGCATTGGCGTATATCTTGATGGCGGCTGGGGCGTCGATGCGCTTGTCGGGCGTGAGACCAGGGCTCATAACGACATCGACCTGTTCGTTCAGCGCGGGGATTACCAAAGGTTCGTGGATCTAATTGCTGATGAGGGGTTTTCCGAGGTGGCTGCATCTTTCACCACCGAAGATCACACGGTGTGGCAAGACGAGGCGGGGCGCATCGTCGACCTGCATTGCTTCGATTTCGCCGAGAATGGCGATATTCTGTATCAGGGAGATCGTTTTCCCGGGGAGGTCTTTTCGGGGAGGGGGCGCATCGGCGAGGTGGAGGTGTCGTGCATCGACCCCGAAAGCCAGCTGTTGTTTCACTTGGGCTATCAGCATGACGAGCACGACGTCCACGATGTCATGCTCCTATGCCGTGAGTACGGTTTCGACGTTCCCGAAGAATATCGCTAGCTGTTGCTTTTTGCATCGGGTCACGACTTCAGCGCTTGCCGCAGATGCGCTGCGCCAGACCGCCCTGGACATCACGCCACGCCGTATATGGCCCTCCGCGCACGCGAGTCCCATTTCGCCTGCTTGATCCAGTACTCGTAGAACGGATAGGGGGTCACCTTGTACTGGCGCCAGGTCTTCTCGTACGTGCCGCGGGCCGCCTGCCTCACTATGAGCTCGGCGAGCTCGTCCGCGCTCCTGCGGACCTTGAAGCACCACGTCCACTTGAACCAGGCGAGGTAGTTCTCGAGGCGTC
>OFOK01001214.1_pt1 | contig 20896 bp, 36 predicted proteins | sample 1542001 | NCBI WGS metagenome assembly OFOK01 (sample SAMN04209242, study PRJEB22552) | human gut metagenome | biome: gut; material: feces | host: Homo sapiens | place: USA: Oklahoma
ATCGCTTCTTTAAGCTCAATGTATTCTGGCATTATTTCCCCTCCCTATCCGCTTCTACCAGTTCTTTCAGGTGTTCGAGGTCGTAGTCATCGCCAAGGATGTTTTCGATTTCTTGAAGCCTATAAACGGCATCGTATGCCTTACCTAATACATCCCATAGCGTTTCAGAGGTTGTGATTCTTTCCATGCTTATTTTCCCTCCATCCAATCATCTTTCCACAGGTCCATCCCTGTGTATTCTTCAAACCATGCTGCTACGGTATCAAACCACAGCTCATCTTTGGCTGCCTCCTCCGCAAAATCGTTAAGGAGCTGGATCAACTCAACCAGGCGCTTGGCTCCAAAGCCATAATTGTCATGCAGCACCTTGAACACCATTGCAAAGTTGCGCCGGATGATGTTATCTGCCTCTTTCTTCATCATCTGCTGCCCGGCTTTGGTGCGCAGATAGGCTTGCTGCCGATGGTAGATATTTCCCATTGATTTCATAGTGTTTCCTTCCTCTCGCAAACCTCATAGCACCGGCACACTTCTTTTTTGGCATAGCTTTTGATGTCCGCTTCCAGCTTTTGGGATTCTCTTTTTGGAAACTCCGTTTGGTATCTGAGGTTGGTATGTACGATTGTCCTTGTAATCTGCGGCACAGCCATCACCAGCACATCCAGATTGCAGCCTTTCCAGATTACCTTGTCGATGATTGCATTGATTACGATTTTGAGCTCTCGCTTGATTTTGCGCTCCAACCAAAGTCTCTTCTGCTCGATGTCCTCTTTGTATGTGTACGGAATTTTGCCTTCCACAACACCCGCTCCCTCTGTTTCTATTCCCACGCTTCCCACACTCCTTTTTCATTGTGATACCCCAACATCCCAAGTTCCCGAAATTCTTTCAGCTTGATGTTTGCTTCGTCTATCGGGCAGTTTTTCATTTCTGCAACCAACTTTACGAGCTTGTGCCAGCTTTGATTTGGGTTTTCTCGAATACACAAAGATACTAATGCGCGGGTGGCTCCTCCGAAATCCATGTTCCAGTATCCGATTTCTTGCCCTGACTCCGTCTGTTCGTCGTACCCTTTTTTTGTGATTTGTATGTTTTCTTTTCTAAAGTCCAGTAAACTGCCTTTATGCTCAACGTACCTCGTTTGGACTTTGGTTAGATAATACTCCAGCGTTGGCGTATTCCCGTCCTTTCTTCTGGCAAGCACTTCTCCATTGACATTGATTAAGACCTCCTGCAACTGTTGTATTTTTTCCATGTCCTCCTCTGACACTAATACTTCGCTGATTTCGAAGTTCTCCATCGGATTTACTGTAAAAACAGTCCTGTACGGTGGTTCCCCTCTTACTTCTGAAACGGGGTTTATCAACTCACCGCAACAGGCGCCTTTTCCTGCCGCCACAAACTGTCCGTACATTCGTCGAGCAACTCTAATCCTCACTTGTACTCCTTCCCCGATTTGTCATGCCGAATTTCAATCCGGCGAATCAACGAAAAACCTGCGGCGGAAAGCATCAGCTTTACCGCCTTAATGAGTTTTTCCGCCTGTCTGTCACAGTGTTCCTTCTCGCTGTCTGCATCTTTTATTGCAAGAAATGCTGTAGTGTCTTTATATCCGCTTGCATTGTAGAGCGGATTTTTCCTGCTGTTCATCTCATCACCCCAGTTTCTGTTCCATTACACTCAAGAGCTTTCTGACGGCTCCTCTGACTTTATCCGCAGTTGGAGTTTCCATCTTTGCAATCAGCTGGTTGATCTGGTTGTAGCTATCCTGGAAGGACTTGAACTTTTCATCAAAAACAATCAGTTCCTTGCTTTGCTCACTGTTTGCCTTGCTCTGGAGCTGTTTGTTTCTTTCCTCGGCTTCTGCTGCCCTCTGCTCGGCTTTTTCTTTTTCAGCTCTTAGTTTCTCGATTTCCTGTGCAAAACGTCTCTCTGCTTCTTTTTCGGCTTCTGCCTGCAATTCTCCAATGACCTGCTGGTCCACTTCTGGCTTTTGGTTTTCCAGCTCCTCCATTTTCCGCTGAAGCTCCTGAGCCTTTTTCTCACTTTCCTTCTGCTTTTCTTCCGCAGCCTTCTTTTCCGCTTCCAATCTCTTTGCTGCATCAATTTTAAGTTGCAGCGATTTTTCGTATCCGGCATTTCGGTTTACGCTTTCGTTAAGCTTATCCTGCATCCTCTGCCGCTCGCTGATGGCAATATCAAGCTGGGAGGCACTTTCGGCGGCTTGCCGTTCCCTTTCTTCCAGCAGATGTTTCAGCTGCTGTTGCTGCCGCTTTAACTCCTTGTTTTCCTGCAAGGCTTCTTTCAGGTCCCGGGTGGACATACTCTCTACATCGTGCTCTGATACAAACTCCTCTCGCTCCTCTGGTGGAAGCACGGTAAGTGCAAGGGCTTTGGAAACATCCAGATTCATAATCGCCTGTGAATTTGTCACTGTGGTAAATAAACTTCCCTGATTATTTCCATATTCCTTGTAAAGCCGCATGAAGTTGTTTGCGGTGGACTGGCTGTAGTTTACATTTTTCTTCAGCCAGTTTCCCCACTCTCCATGTGGAACAAGTTCCTTTGCTTCCAACAAGCGCTCCCCGATTTCGATGGCACAGCTTACTGCTGTAATTTTCGCCTGCCGGTCGAAAGTGACAATTTCCACTGCCAGCTGCTGCAGGCGTGTTTCGGATTCTATTTCTTCAAAGCTCATGTTTTCAACTTCGTACATTCCGATATCCTCCTATGCTGCATTTACTTTGATGCGCTCTTTTTTCTTCTTGTTGACCACTTTGCTCATCCACCGGTCTACAAATTTTCGGACGTCCTCCTGCATCTTGTACCCGTTCTCCACATCGTTTCGGTACCCTCGACACTGGATGAGCTTATCATTCCTTCCAAGCTCCAAGGTGTAATACGGAGTATCCGGTGCTGATTTCTTTCGGATGCAAAACAGCTTGCATCTTCCTTCGGCATAAGACGAGGCGTACCCTGCCACACAATGCTTCAATTTTGTCCCCTCTGCTACCAGTTCTTTTAGCGTTGCAATCGGGCGGATAAGTAACTCGTCTTGCTCCCATGCGTATTTCTGGGCTTCTTTTGCCCTTTTTTGGATTCCCTCCCGAGTGATTTCCTGCTCCTTTTCTTTCGCTAAAACGACGGTTTCTTCATGAGCAGTCCCTAAATCCTTGGGTCTGAGGATTCTGTCCTCCTTCATGTCGTATCCGAGTTTTTGACAATCTCTCAGGTAGTCCAGCCAGTCGCCTAAAATCATATCAGCCCGCCTGTCCTCCGGAACCTCCGGTCGCAGCTTCTCCTGCTTTTCCAGATAGTTTTCAATCTTTTGGAGTGAAAGGTATCTCGCAAGCTCCGGAAGCCGCATATGATACCCGGACTTTTGGTAGAGCCGACAGAAAACATCGACATCTGCGTTTTTCTGATACCTGATGATTTTTCGATATGTCTCAACCTGTCCCCAGCTTGGGTTAATACTGAGGATTGCCTTCAACGGCTGCCCTGATAGCCCAAACATCTCCGCAGGTGTTTTTCCTTCCGGAATTTTGTGTCCGTACCGGCTCACGCTTTCCTCCAGCATCCGGTATAATCCCATCTTTGCCATATACTCCACCTGCAGTGGTGTCCGCCAGCAAGCGTCAATCAGCAGGCAGGCATCCTCTTTTATGTGCGCCGCTATGTCTTCCAGTGGGATGTACCTCAATCTGGAATCCTTTTGTCGAACTGTGTTAAGACTTTTCGGATAAATCTTGCAAGGCATCGAAAACCGTTCATCCACCTTGCAAAATCGCATCTCACCCGTCTGGAAGAAATTCTTCCACTCATAGAAGCCGGTGTAGCAGCTCTTCTGTGTACTGTAAAAATACCGCCCGATTTCCTTGTGATAATACTGACTGCTGTCCTTGCCTCCGCGCCCGTCCATCACTGAAACAACATCAAAATACCGGGCACACCAACCATCCTTTGTGGGCTGGATATAAACAAAGTGACTTTGGTCCTGCATTCGCGCCACCTTGTCCCTGTATTTTCCGTTTGCAATGAGGGTGACTTCGCTGTGACAATGAGGGCAGATCGCCGTTCCTTTGTGCTTGGTACCTTGAATATCCACCATCTGATTGCAGTAGGAGCAAAATCCTTTCTGGATTTTCTTTCCCTTTTGGTAATTGTAAAAGATATAGCGATACGGCTTCATCACCTCGTCCTTTACCCAGTCCAGCACCTCCTGCGAGAGGGGGTGTATCTCCTTCATCACCTCGTCCACCATCTTTCTGGTTCTGTCGTGGCGACGGTCCAGCTCGGTTTTCCTCAATGCTTCCTGATACCTTTTCAGGATAGTTACTCCACCATCCCCTGAACTTGCAAAAGGGAACGGAGCATTATTTTTGCACCATGCCCTTACCAAATTTGTGTCCTCCGGCATCATGTGATACCATCCAGACCAGTCCAGCGCATTTGTTATTGTTGCATCACTCGGTTTTTCCCTACCTGGGAACTGGGAAAATAGCTCGTCCGGTTTTTGGAACGTGCGGTAAACCGGAGCTCCTGAACTGCTGTATACAGTAAAAATCAGTGTATCCCCCTCTGTTCTTGCTCCTGCTATGTAGTTTCTGCCTTTGCGGTGATAGCCACAAAACGTTTTTTCGCTATACTCCGGTACTTCTATTGCCGGCGCCGGATCGTAAGGGAGTGCCATCCATTCCCGTTTTTCTGCCAAACGCATACTGCCTGCCTCCTACAACAAATCTTCCAAGGAAAAACTAAGCTCTGTTGCTTCTTCTCGCTGTTCCTCCTGCGGCTCTTCCAGAACAGCCTCAGAAGCACCAGTTTCAGCTTTGCTGATTCCGTAAAACTCGCAAACCAGTTTTTCAGAGAGCGCATCGTCCATCTCAAAAAATCCGCCCTTCTGGTGGTTTCTGGCGTAATCTCGAATCTTCTTCGCACAATCTGAAAGTGTCATGCCTTTTTTAGCAAGGTCCTGCTCTACAATCTCGGATGCTCCCTCATTTCCCTTGCACAGTTCCAGCAGTTCCATGCCGATGCAGTGTTCCAAACTGCCTTTTTGATACTGTTCCATCTGCTTGTTTAACTGCTCCATTGTCATTGTGATTCCTCCAATATTCTGAAACGTCTGTGATTTTGAATGATGTTTTATCAGGATAGCCGGCTCCATTTCCTGATTTTGTTTCTCTTGCGGTGGACAAAGGGATTTCATCCACTCCATCCAGCGCCTTGTCTGCCATACCTGAGAGAAGTACATCGGTGTGCACCAAACACATTCCTTTGCTTCATCTCCCTGCACAAGCGGCTCTGACAGCGCGTTTCCTATTTTCACATACCCTGGGCAACCTAATAAAGATAACTGGATATAGCACATATAAGCCGCTATCGGGTCGATGTCCTGCGCTACAAACATCACGCACTGCTGGTAGTTGATTTTCTTTTTCCGGCACACATTGGCAAATGCAACCAGCATTGCTCCGGCACCACAACAGCAGTCCCCGACGGATATCCAGCCTTTTTCCTCGATGTTCTTTACCTGCGCATCCATATTCATTTCTGCCATGAGGTGGCAAACATTGTATGGAGTGAAGAACTGCCCTTTCCAGTGGTTTCCAAGTTCCAGCTGCATGAACATCTTCCCGAGGAAATCCTGATCTGGGTTGCGCTCTAACTCCATCACTGTTTCAGCAAACAAAATCGGAAAAACTTGCTGTTCCTCTTTGGTATATCGTTTGATGGTGTCCAGATAGAGCTTCTCTCTCGCTTCAAAGTGCCGCTTGTCCACCGCGTTGGCTATGGAGATGGCTGCCATCGTGCAGAAATCGCTCCATACTTCCCATGCCTGGTGTCGGTAGAGGAGTTTTTTAAACTCCCCCATAAAGCCCGCTGACCGCTTTTCTAGCTGTTGCTGCTGTCGCTTAGACATTTTTATCATCCTTTTCCAAAACAGCTCCGCACAGCTCTGGGTCATTTAGGCATGGCTTTTTGCATCGTGCGCTGTTCGTGCAGTCTTTGTACCCGCAGTCCGCACAGCAAAATCTTCCTCTTCTACGGTCACAATAAAAAATTTTACATTGTCTTTTTTTCGCTTTCATAGTGCCCTCCATAGGTGACATACTGCTGCAATGCCTCAAAGTCGATTGACGACGAACATGGCTCTTCTTTTTTTCTTGTACGTTGTCCGTTGGATTCCGAGCGTATGTTTTGCCGGAACTGTTCCGGTGTCGCAATACCTTCCCGGAGACAATTATCTAATACCGTCTGCACATAACGCCAGCTTTTCGCGCCCGACAATGCTGAATACTCAATAACTGCCCTCATCAGCTCGGGAGTTACTTGTTTTTCTTCCAGATAAGCGCCGATTTCCCGTTCCACTGCTATCGTCGTCGGAGCCATATTCTGTTCAAAACAGCGTATCATTTCTTCACGCGCGCGCGTAACAACAACAACAACATTTTCTTTACTTTTCTTTATGTCATAATTCTCGGAATAACTAGGGTTTTTCTCGGAATAACGGGGGTTTTTCTCGGAATTATTTAAAATAGGGTGCATTTTAATAAAGCTTTGCGTTTCTTCTTTTGAAAGAAGCCAAAACTTTGGGTTTACGACGACCGGGTTTTTACTGGCTCGGGACTTTACAGCCAACTGAAATCGTCTCTGTATTGAGGTGGACGTGAGGATAGTGTCCGACTGAAAAAGTTTGTTATCAAACAGTGACCGTTCCAATAAGAATTTCCTCATCTGCCCTATTTTTTCAGGGCTCATACCCAGCTCGGAGGAGGTAATATAATCAAAATCCTCGTCTACCTCCAGGTAGTAGCCATGTCCCTTGTAAATCTCACACAGCAGGTATAGATAATAAGTGATGCCATCTGCACCGAACCTGCCTTTTAAAATCTTGATTTTGCGGTCCGAGAAAAAATCCACATCCAAAGAAAAGTATTCCAAGCCTTCCTTTTGTGGACGTGCCATACTTTACCTCTTTCTGACCATATTAAAACGGGAGGTCTCCCTCTTCCTCTGGAACTTCGGTGAAGTCTTCGGGAGCTCCCGAAGAATAAGTGATTGGGGGATAGTTCTTTGTATCCGCTGCCGGTCCCTGCTTCTGTGAGTTGTCCCCTGCAAAATACGCCTGAGATACCAAAACCTCTACTGCCTGCCGCTTGTTGTCGTTCTTGTTCGTATAGTTGCGGACCTGAATCGAACCTTCCAGTGCAATCATCTTGCCTTTGGAGAAGTACCGGCTGATGAACTCTGCCGTCTGTCTCCATGCAACGCAGTTGATGAAGTCTGTCTGTTTGTCTTTGTTGCCGCTGTAATTGCGCTCAACCGCTACCGTGAACGATAGCACAGAAAGGTCACTCGTTGTTTTCTTTAGCTCTGGGTCAGCGGTCAGCCTCCCCATTAAAACTACCCTGTTCAGCATTCTATTTCCTCCATTTCAGGATTTTGCAAAGCTGTTCATCCAATCTAATGCCCTGCAAATGATATTTTTCGTCGAAGCTCTTTTGCCCCATCTGGTCTACCTCCTGATGATGCTGTCGGCATAACGGCTCAACCAACTGCCCTAGGTGGTGCATCTTCCTGCGGTCTCGCCCCATGCCTACTCGCTCCACTTCGTGAATGTCTGCCTTTTTGCCACAAACAGCGCATCTGCGATTGGCAACGCAGGCATATAGATATTTTTCTATATCCTCGCACTGCTCCAAAAGGCTGACCTTGCAAGGAATGGCATTGGTAACACAAAAGTCAATCAGGTGAGTGATGAAGTTTCTTGCTGTTGTCATGTCTGCATCGGACAGGCTAAAGTATTGTGTTCCGTCCTCCTGCTGGGATATAAAATCGTACTTCATCAATTCTTTCAGTTCCTGCGGCTCGTAGCCCGTCCAGTCGGCAATATCGCGGATAAGAGCATAAACCTTGCGCCTTTGTACCGCACTGATTCTCCGACCGTCCTCGACCCTCACAGAGCACTCTGTGACGCTATGAGTTTTAATGTATTCCGAATCGGAAAAAGGGACAATGAGAGTTAAAGCCTGCCCGTCATAGTCCTGTATGTACCCTGAAAGCCATCCTTCCTCCATTGTCCCTATCCTCCTTTTGCTTTATCGTTCCGGCGGCGGTTCCAGCCCTGCGAAGAAATCATCCTCGATGTTGTTTCCGGTCGGAATCTCTGTTGACTGTGCCTCGTATACCGGAGCCTGTGCAGGCTCAATCGGTGTCGTATCGTTATCTACATACTCCGGTGTGCCATCATCCCGGATAGCTGCCATATCGTTTTCCATCGCCATCTGAAGTTCCGTAGACATGATGCCCCATTTGGAAATCAGCTGGCGCAACATCGTTTTGTATGCCATAGCATCAAAATCCTTGTACCAGAAAGAGGAGTATTTCCACATATCTTTTTGAGGAACTTCCCCTCTTAAAATTCTTTGGTGTGCTTCTGCACTGTATGCCTGCGAGTATTGGTCAGCGTGCGATTGCATCTTTTCGTAGCTCCAATACATTGCCTTCTGGAACCCATTCAGATACTCAAACATGGCATAGTAGCCAATCGTCTTTGCCTGCTCCCTCTCACGCTCATCCTGAATAATTTCTACCTCGATTACCTCGTTGAGAGGATCAAAGTGTTTCAGTTCCCCTTCTTTGATGGCAATCACATTGATTTTTTTGTAATATCCAGAGCGGATTGCAAGCTGAATATAACCTTTGTAGCCAAGCTGGAACTGAGCGATTACCGCTAAAACATTGCCGTTTCTGTCCTTCTTTTTATACGGCACCATGTAATACTGTCCCAGTTGAGGAGAAGGGGAAAGATTCAAAGCCTCGCCCAGGAACGCACAATTCAGGATAGACATTGATTCACATTCCTGCAGCGCCGGGGAGTTGGTAACTGCGGAAAGGATAGCGGTCATGAACCGCTGTCCGCCTTTGCCGCCAATTACTTCATTGATTTTCTTTTTGATTGCATCCTGTGTTAAAAACACGCTGAACGACGGCTGTTTTTTCTCACCTTTTACCAAGCTATTTGCCATTACTCAACCCTCCCACATCGAATGTGATTGCGAATCAGAAATTCTCTAAGCGCCTGCTTTTGTGCCGGTGTTACCCATACACGAAAATCCAGAACCTGAAGGTCTGGCTGTGCGCTGATTTTGGGTTCTTCTGCGATTCTTTCCGGCTCAACTTCTGGTTCAACCGCTACTGGTTGCGGCTTTACTACTACCGGCTCAGCCTGCTGCTTTTCCAGCCTAGCTTTCGCTTTCTGAGCTTCTTCGTAACGGTGCTTTTCTTCCATCGCCGCACTCATGTCCAGCGTATCCAAGTAGGTGGAAATCATCTGTTCGGTGCAGGGTAGCTGCATTGCTACGATAATACTGATGTCGTTGTGGGTTTTGCGGATAGCCTCCAAAATCTCACGCTCAATATCCTTTACCGGATAGGTGGCATTGAGCCAACGCTCATTCCAGATTTTTGCAAGAGGCAAGATTTCTTCTAATTCCCCGATGTTTTCTGCAAAGAAATTCTCAATTTCCTGCCGCTTCTCCTGCTTTTTGATTTCGTCAAAAGCCTTGATTTGTCTGTCGATGGCGCTGATCGGAGCATCCACCATCTGTTCCAGCTCTTTCATCTTGTCCTCAAACTCGGAAAGTGGTTGATTCCATTGGCGCTTTACAGATTTCCTGCTGTCGGAAAGAGCTGTTTTAAATTTGTTAAGATTTGCTCTGTCTGCCTTTGCTTCTTTGATTCCGCCCTCTGTAACTACCATCTGCTGGTAAACTTGCAGTTTCCCCGCTAGCTCCTCTTTGATTTCTTCGAAGTTGAAGCTGATTTGCGGCGGGATAACCTGCTCGATTGAAGGTGTCAGTCTGACTTCCATTCCTTGTTCCTCCTTTAAATCTCCGGCAAAATCAACGCCGGTCTGACTTTGGTTTGTACCGCCTGCCAAAAGGCGATTTCTTTTTCTTTTAAGTAAGCAATGTCCTCCAACATATCGCATCGCTCGAAGCGGTAGTGCCGGACTGTTGCCTTTCAGCCATACTCGCTGCGTTCCCGGATTCTGGTTTTCAGGATTGCAAACTCATATCCTGTGGAGAGCATCTGGTGGACAATCTGCGCATAGTAGTAATCCGGTATCTGCCCGCTCCACTTCTTCCAGTCGATAGAGCGCCGGATTTCGGTGGTTTTGATTTCCAAAATCCCCTTCCTGCCATTCTGGTCGGTAAGTTCTCCATCCAGTGTTGCAAAGATAAACGGGCAGTCCGGCTCGTTTGCTTTCATGCCAAATTCATCATAATCAACATGGAATTGTGGAAAATCCAGCTCAAACAGCCTTCTGATAGCCGCTTCCGATTCCTTCCCGAATCGAACAACCTCTTTGTCCGAAATGTCCTCCGGCTCTGCGATTCCGGTTTTTTCTTCCCACAGCTGCACATTGCTTTTCCAAGGGGAGATTCCAAGGACGCTGGCGGCATCGCTGCCGCCAATCCCTTTCCGCCGTGCCTTGAGCCAATCTGTCCGATTATCTACCAGCATAGCCTGTCCCTCACAAAATCTGTGTAATCGTCTGATGCAAAGCAAAACTCACGGTCGCTCTCCTCGATGTCGTGTGCGTGGTACTCCTTATGCATCTGCTTTGCTTGTAAGTAAGCCAGCCGCATGACTTCTTTCCTCTGCTGGTCGCTCATGTCGTTTTCCCAGTAGTCAGCCGAGCGTTCATCCAAATTTTCGGAGATAAAGTCTTCTGTAAAATCTTCTGCATGGCTTTTGCTGTACTCTTCGATGTACTCCTTTAGGCAGTCGTCGCAAATCGGATTGCCATCCAGATAGGTGATTCTCTCTTCACTGCATCGCTCTCCGCACTGGGAACAAATGATTCCCTGCGGTTCCCTGCACTGTGCATCGTAGCGCTCGTTTTCGCTTGTCCAATCTCTCACGTCATTTTTCCTCCCTTGCATTTTTTAATAAAATGGTGTACAATGGGAAAGAACTAATTCCTTTAGTTCCCGTATACGGAAAGGTTGGTCACTTCGGTCGGTGGAACAACCTTTCCGTTTGCTTTTGCTCGGCTCTGACGCTTTGTCAGAGCTTTTTCTTTTTGCATGGAAAACCATGTCGTTAAGCCATAAAGCCCGCACAGAACCAGCAGAAACAGGCTTGGCAGTGCGATTAAGTACATCAGTTCAAACATTACTCTACCTCCTTAAACTCTGTTTACTTCGATGCTCTCCAGCACCTTTTTGGTGTAGCCGGTTTCGTGGATGCCCTGCTTCCAGAGCCGCTTTGCTCCGCCCTCGCCGAGATTGTACGCCATCAGGCTGTCCGTCAGGCTGTACTTTTCAAGATAACCACCAAGGATAAATGCCCCTGCTTGGATGTTTTGCTCCGGGTCGGTGAGGTCGGTGGTTCCGATATTGCTGCTGAGGTACTCCATGTTGATGGTGTGTATCTGCATCAGCCCGTAGCAACTGCCGTTTTGAGCATCTACTTTATATCCACTTTCCACCTTCATCACCGCATACAGCACATCCGGCAGGATACCGTATTCCTCACAGGCCCTATCCGCTACATCCTGTAATGCGTGGGACAATGGGATATCCCGGTAAACTTTTGCGGGCTTGTCTGCCTTTACACTTGCACACACCCGGTAAGTAATTGGCACCGGCTCTTCTGCCAGTGTCAACATTACTGGCGGTTCTGCTGGGTCTGCATCCTCTATCACCGTTCTGGGAGCGCATCCGCTTGCCAGCATACAAAAACAGAGAACAATTAACATTCGCTTCAATTCATCAGCTCCTATTGAAAAAATTTTTCCTTATGTTAAGATTGTTTTGCGGGTTAAACCTCCGATGAAGGGAGGTGAGAATATGATCGATGAAAAAGAAATTGCGCTTCAACTTACTTTGAAGTATTTGGAAATCTGTAATCCTTTCGATGCGCCGCGCCACACGCCACTGTCCGCGGAAGAATTGGAAAACGATTCCAAGAAAATCTCCGGTATTTATAACGCTATATATTCCGGTTTAAATACCAAGTTCGATTTATCAGCTCTCATCTAATGACTCTGTAAATTCTCACCATCACCAAAGAGATTAACAACAATTTTATCAACCCGCATTTTTGAGATTGGGACTTTTCTGCGAGCAGCTGCAACTGCTTGTAGAGGAGTCCCATTCCTAATAATGAAGGATTTACTTCCATCATAGGTTACACCCCTGTTTCTGCAACTTTTCTTCCTCCTCTTTCCGGTGTTTACGCCGAATATCATCTGCCATCAGCCGGCAGGCTGCTTCCTGTGGTTTCCATATTGATTCCTTCGGAATGACTTTCCCATCTTTCGTTTTTAATTCTGTCTTAAATTCCATAAACTTACCTTCCTTTCCGGATTCTTAATTGCAATTCAGCGATACAATGAGCGAGGCTGTCCAGCATCACCATGCTTTCCTGCAACTGCTGCTCTTCGTTTGATGAAACCTCTCCATCCGCTACAATGGCAAGCAGGTTTTCTCCTGCACCCTCGCCTAATCTCAGTGATGCCAAAAGCTGAATCACCGCTCGGTCCAGACTTTTGAGCTTCGGTTCCTGGTAGCACAAATCTCCCAGCGGACACTCGTTGTGGCAGTAATGTGGCATTAGCTCCGGTGCATTGTAAACCTCTGCCATCTTAACCACTACATCTACCGGAATCACTTTGGTAATTCCCAGCTCATAGTCTGCGAGGGTTGAGGGTGATACTCCCAGCAGTTCGGACGCTCCCTCCCTGCTGTTGAGCCGGTCGTTAAACTTCGCCGCTTCCTTTCTCTTCTGACAATAGATATTGCTGGCGGCTTTCGTTGGGGTTTGTCCCATTTTGTTTTACCTCCTTGGTTGGTAGAATAAAGTTAGGCCCAGCGCTTGCTTCTTAACAAGTTTTTCTGGTCCTTAAAAATTCGTTTAAATCAGATTCTTTGATTTTGTAGTTTCTTCCAAACCGATACGCTGGAAGTTTCTTTTCTCGAATCCACTTCCAAATCGTTGTCAACGCGAATCCAGTTTTCTGAGAAACCTCTTCACAAGTCAAAAACTCCATTCATTTCACCTCCTATTAGTTTGCCTTACTTGTTCTTACTTCGCTTTTGTGATACAATAAATGTAAAAAAGAAAGTCGGTAAGAAAATGCGTTTAAACTCTGATTGTATACGAGATCTTTTGTTGACAGTAGAACTTGTTAGCGATGGATACAAACAGTTTTTTATCCTCCCAGATGATTTCAATAAGGCATTCGATGATGGTTTCGAATTGTTTAACTCATATAACGAAGAAGAATTAACGTATCATTTTCGCCAATGTGACAAGGCCGGATTACTGTCAGGTGTAAAATTTCCTGCCGATGGCGGTTTTGTATTCTGCGACTTAACTCCAAAGGGACATTGGTTTCTGAATACCATTCGACCAAAATCTGTTTGGAAAAAGCTCACCTCCGCTGGGCATGCAACACTCCCGTTTCTTTTAGATATGGCATCTTCTTTATCCATTGAGGTACTCAAATCCATTATTCCTTCAATTAGACTTTGATTTTAGAAGCAGTTTTACCTTCATTCGTTCCCAGTAGGTTTTACTCTCTTCTTCAATGTACTGGATCAACTGCTCTCTGGTGATCGGAGGGATCTGGTTATCTGCCGCATAACGCTGAAATGCACGACAATACATTTCCATAGCCCATTGGAGCCACCAACGGTGTATCCGACAGTAAATCAACGAAACTACCATAACCAAGGCCAGCAATAAATATTTCAAATTCTCACCCCTCTGAAGTAAATTTTTGTTAATCCATTGAGTTAATTATAGTTTACTTTAGTTTATTTGTCAACACCACGAGTAAACAAAAATTAACTTTTCCTCGCTTTTAGGAGTGTTTTTCATGTTTTTTAATACTTTTCTTGCTCTCTGTGAAAAGAAAAATATCTCCCCAACTCGCGTCGCATTAGATATTGGCCTGAGTAAGGCTGCTGTTACAAGATGGAAACAAACAGAATCTACTCCTAACGGCGATGTGCTGTGTAAACTAGCTGACTACTTTGGATGCTCTGTTGACTATCTGCTCGGCCGCGAGAACACATCTGACACAACAGTTCTTCCCGCAAAGCTGCAAGAGCTTGTGGACACCGCTTCTTCTCTTTCAGAAGAACAGCTTAGCGATCTCCTTCGCTATGTCCGTTTCATCAAAGCAGACGGTGAAAAGTAACTCTTTTCATTTCTTTACTTCACCCCTTTTTTGTTTACCACAGTTATATTATAATTCAGAATAATCTGAAAATCAATCATATTTTAAGATATTTCTGAAATTTAACCTTTTACATAAATTAGGAGGATGTTTTTAGTGGATATTGTACAGAATATTCTGAAACTAGCAAAAGAGAAGAAAATTACCAATCAACAGCTCTGTAAAATACTCGAAACAAACCCCAATAAAATCTATGACTGGAAAATCGGAAAATCTAAACCATCGGCTGAAGACATCTCTAAACTCGCAGATTGTTTCGATGTGTCAACTGATTACCTTCTAGGACGCACTACCAATTCGAGTACCAATACAAGCAAAACTAATAAATTGATTTTTTCTGCCAACAACAGGGAATCTCTTAATGAATTACAGGAATTTGTATCGGGGCTACCTGAGGAACAGATCAAAGACTTAATCGATTACATCGAGTTCAAAAAATTTCAGCAGGAAAAACATCGTAAAGAGCCTAAATAAAAAACACCTCCAAGATTAATCGGAGGTGCCGGCATATAAACACATTTTCATGGTCCATCGGAGACACCAGAGATATGCCAGACAGCAAACCGCTAAAACTGTAACAACCAAAGTCAGCAGCAAGTTTATCATAACTTCCCTCCTTTGGACTTTCTTTTTGCTTACTTTTCTTAACCACAGTTATATTATATTACGTTTTGCCGTAAATATCAATACGTTTATTACGTTTTATCGTAATTCGTGAGAATTAACAAATAAAGGATAAATGATATGGATGATTTGTACAACAAAATTTCTCTGCTATGTGAACAAGCAAATATAAATGTTACAAAAATGTGTAAGGACGCTGGTGTCAGTCGAGGTGCATTATCCGACCTTAAAATCGGAAGAACCAAAACACTCTCGTCCTCTACATTACAAAAAATAGCAACTTATTTTAATATTTCTGTTGACTATTTTTTGGGAGTTAACAATGAGGAACAAAAAGAAGATGGCGTAAAAACGCCATCTTCCGAAAATAACATTTCTCCTTCTCTCCAGAAACTCTATGAGGTTGCTTCTGAACTATCCGAAGAACAGATTCAGGATGTTTTAGACTATATTCAGTTTAAAAAATATCAACAGGAAAAACATCGTAAAGAGCCTAAATAAAAAACACCTCCAAGATTAATCGGAGGTGCCGGCATATAAACACATTTTCATGGTCCATCGGAGACACCAGAGATATGCCAGACAGCAAACCGCTAAAACTGTAACAACCAAAGTCAGCAGCAAGTTTATCATAACTTCCCTCCTTTGGGCTTTCTTTTTGCTTACTTTTCTTAACCACAGTTATATTGTAACTCATTTTTGTGAGATAATCAAGGACTAAATCTCATTTTTTTAAGATTCAGCATTTTAAACAAAAAAGGAGGTGCTTTTTTTGTTTTGGGAACGCTTTTATAATATTTGCTTATTACACGGAACAAAGCCCAATCCCGTTGCAAAAGAGATCGGAATATCCTCTGGGATTCTTACCAAGTGGAAAAATACCGGGGCATTACCAAACGGCGAAACTCTTATTAAGCTTGCCGACTATTTTGATTGTTCCGTTGATTATTTACTCGGTCGTCATTTGTCGTCTTCTTCTCTTACACCTTCCCAGCAACGGTTAGTTGAATTTTCTAAATCGTTGACAGACGAGGAGGTGGAGAAGGTTTTAAACATTATCCAGTTTGTTTTATCGGAAAGAAATGTTTAAAAAAACACCTCCAAGATTAATTGGAGGTGTTTGCATATAAACTTATTCCATAGTAGAAGGTGAAATTATGTCTACTGAAATCATTTGTTCTGGGATTGCTTTGATGGGAGTTGTCGTATCTTCCGCTTTTTCATGTGTTATTTCAAAATTTTCCACAAAAATAGAGTTGGAAAAACTTCAAAAAACATGGGAACGAGAAGACGCCACTTCTTATGATGAGGAATTTTCCGAAATGGTTGAATCTGTTGCTCGTGCCATATATACCCCATATCCTGACTTCACTGATTCAATGGGTAAAATAGCTGCTTTTCGTTCTAAAGAGCACGGCAGCCTTGCTCTTGCCCTCGATGAGCTCTACTCTGTCGCAGCCACCCTAGATAAAACCATTGTAAACAATGCTTTAACCAAAGTAATCGAAGAGAAACGTAAAATAAGTTCCCACAGCTAGTGAACCTATGACAACCAGCAGGTATTTTAATAGTGCTTTTCCTTCCTTTTTGTCATGAAAATAAAATATATCTATCAAAGCCACTATCAACAAACCAGCACCTATACTAGTTGCAACAAAAATGTTTCCCCATATTGCCATTTATTCCTTCCCCTTTCTTCTTATGCTTTCTCTTATATTATAAATTTAAAGCAAGTAGAAGTCAAAAAAGCCGCTCCCGGGCTCCTATTCCCGAAAGCGGCTGCTAAAAATGAAATTTACAAATCATAGATTGCAATACTACTATTGAAAAGGTTATAATAAAATTAGGATGGTGATGTATTTGTGGTAATAGAAATAAATAAACTTTCTGCTGATGTTCCATCGAGTAGTTTTGATTGTGGTAATCAGAGTATAAACAACCTGATATCCCGATCCTATTATCCTACCATCTTGCATCAAGCTTACGCCTTTTGCGTATCCAATGGCGATGCTATCATTGCTTATTATATGTTGAAATTTGTGAGTATTGATATCGGTAAATGCCCTGATGAAATATCAGAATTCTATGAGGATTCTTTTGAACCCCATCTATGTGCAGTTAACATTGAATACATTGCTGTTGACAAAAAGTATCAAGGTTATCATTTTGGCACTTACATTCTTCAACAAATCATCACTGATGTGCAAAATCTGTGTGAGTATTGGCCTGTGCGTTTTATCACATTAGATGCATTAACTACAAAAATTGATTGGTATAAGACATTAGGATTTAAGGAATTTAAGCCTAACAATGATTCATCTTCTACCGTTAGAATGTATTTGGATTGCGCCTCAATAGACTTAATACATTCTTATGTTGATACGTTCTGTTAACTTATTCGGAGGTGATTTTATGAGCAAAGTTGTCAATGGTCGAATAATATTAGATAAAGAAGAATCTAAAGAATTCTTAAAAGATATTTTTCACCCAGATGTAGAAGCTCTTAAAAAAAGGGATGCATTCATCGGAGATACTAAAAATTGGACCGTTCAACGCTTAGGAAATGGCCGTACTATTATTGATATTCCTGATTTAGAGCTACCTTCAATGTCAACAGTAGATATCTCGGATAATTTATTTGTTGAATACTCTAAGCAAGATTCTTCTGATGTTACTGTCAAGATTTCAGCTAGCGATACCTTTCCACAGTATGATAATATTAACTCAGATTGTTCTAAGATAGAGAACTCGCCTATAGAGTCTATTCTTATTCTCATGCCTAAGTCAGAATATCCTGCCCCCTTTACAAATTCAAATTTTTCACTTTTGGGATTCTATAAGGAAAATTCGCTGGATAGGAGTGCTTGTTATAATGTCTAGAACAATTTCCATAAAAAAAACAACATTTAAAAACTTCAATTTTTCCAATTTTTTAAAACCAAAACAAACGACAACATTGAAGGTCAATGTTGATACTTCCTTTGCGTTACCTAACACAAATACTATGGATGATGGGTTGATTAATTTTAATATCGACATTAAACCTTTCGATGGTTCAAATTTATTCTCTCTTTCTCTTCATGCTTCTTTTATTATGTCTTGGAATGAACAGGTTGATTTAGAAGCAGCAAAGCAAATAATGTCAGAAGCAGCTTTACCTGTTGCATATGCAGAACTTTCTCGTCGTTTAAGAGAAATTATGCTTAACTTAGAACTTGCCCCTATAGAGCTGCCGGAGGAATTCATAAATAAAAACCAATAATTCAACCCAAAAACTTAGCCCGGCAGATTACTCTGCCGGGTCTTTCTTTTGCGTTTTCTCTCCATCCTCTACCACTGCCTCAAACTCCCTCTTGGCGTACTCCAGCACCTCTGCCACTTCTTCATCCGTGAGGACGGACGCCTCCGTGATGAGTTGTTTTATCAACTCTTCTTTGCTGCACATGGAAGATACCTCCTATTTACCCTTAAAAATCCTCCACCATATCCTAAGAAACAAACTGCTAAAATCGGTGTCATCATATCAAAAGGCTATGTAATTATTGATATACTGTATTTGGGAAATCACAAACGTCTGCTAATTTGAGACAAGTTCCTTAAATTCATCAAACAATTTTCGATAAATCAGGTACTCCCACTGCTTCCCCATGTTGATGGCTACACCAAAAGGAAATTTTCCCTCGCGCAATCCATACCGGATATTCTGGGCATTAATTCTCATCCCCATTTCCCTGAGTTCTTTTGCTGCTACCTCCGGCTTGATTATCTCAGCTTTCAACTTCTTCTCCCCCTTTCTGTTAAAATCTACAATCCCATTCTAGCTCACCACACAGATAAAATCAGGAAAATGGAAGATTATTACTGTATTCGTAATATCCTTCCGCTTTCCTGATTTTTCTTTTCAAGTTCTATATAATAAAAAAAGAGCCATTCCTGAATAAAAAAACAGGAATGGCTCGCAAACATACAAAGGACGTGATCAATAGTGCTGTGCCAAAAATGCAAAAAAGAAATACCGGATGGCTCTGTCTACTGCCTTTTTTGCGGGAAAAAGCAAAGCGGTACAGGTACTACTAAAAAGAAAGGGAAACGGAGAAAGCGTGGAAATGGAACTGGAAGTGTCTACAAGGAAGCTGGCTCCAGGAAAAAGCCTTGGGTTGCTGTCATTACTCTAGGATACGATGAAACTGGGAAGCGACAAAGCGAAAAACTCGGATACTATGCAACAGAAAAGGAAGCAGTAAATGCTCTTGAGAGCCTGCCTCAAAATATGATAAAGGACAACATCAATATCACCCTGCGGCAGCTCTATGAGCTGTGGGCTCCCAAATATTATTGTCATCTGAGCGAGAAAGGAGTTGAAGGATATACAAGCTGCTGGAACAAATGGATTTATCCACACCCCAACAGCATGAAGGCTGTGCGCTCTTTGAGTGCGTTTGACTTCGATACTATCGTTCAGGCTATCGTTGATGACGGAAAAGGGATAGACGTCTGCAAGCGGACCAAGCGTCTCCTACGCTATTTATGCAGATTGGCTGTAAAAATGAACGTCATATCAACCAATACCGCCGAGCTTATCGACATCGAAAAGATAGTCAAATTCAAAAACGAAAAGGATATTTTTACCGCAGAAGAGTTGGAGGTTCTATGGCAACATTCAGGCGACAGAAACGTTCAATACATTCTTTTTATGGTCTACTCCGGCTTCAGAATCTCTGGTTTCCTTTCTTTAGATATTAGAAACATTAACATGGAGGAAAATTACATGATAGGCGGCATCAAGACGGACGCCGGTCGTGACAGAATCGTACCAATACATCCTTTAATCAAAAATATCCTATCCGGCTTCATGGACGAAGCAAAAGCTCGTGCGGAAAAATTACCAGGAGATGTTCCTCATTTGCTGGTAACTAACAAAGTCGGTAAAAAATACGATTACCGCAATTTCACTGAGCGAATCTTCCTCCCAACATTGGTTGAACTGCATATTATCCCAGAATATCGCAAGGGCAAACTGGACGAAAACGGAATCAAGATAGAGGAACGACAGAAACCGCGCTTGACGCCTCATTGTACAAGACATACCTTCGCTAGCCTTATGGATTCTGCCGGCATGAATAAAAATATTTTGGCACGCATCATTGGTCATACTGACCCTAAAACAACAAATAAATACTATATTCATAAGCAAAGCAAAGAATTAGTGCAAGCAATGATGGATGCCGCAAAAAGTGAGAGTAACCGTGAGAGTAACGCTTAAAGCACTACTCTCACTCTCTCTGATTTTAAGCCACATTTAGACCCATGGCTTTCCCTTTTGGGCAAAACAAAAACGTCCAAAAACAGCTTAAACAAGCCATTCTTGGACGTTTTCTTTTGGAGCTGATGACGAGACTCGAACTCGTGACCTCATCCTTACCAAGGATGTGCTCACTCGTGATATTTGGCTTAATTAAGCCATTTTTTGGCTCGGATGATAGTAACGCGCTTGTAACAGCCCTTTTTATTCGTTTTTATATGACTTTTCAGACTTTTTGCTGGGCTCTCTTACCAGTATATCACAAATATCACAATTCAGCACCTCACAAATTTTATCCAAATGCTCTAAGTTTACTCTACTCGTGAGCTCATTGTATAACTCGCAAATTGTGGCGGGGCGAATTCCGGTTTTCCTCGACAGTGCAGCTTGCGTACAACGCAGCTCCCCCATCCTCGCAGACAGTTTTATTCTAATCATCATATCTACTCCCTTAATGCACACCCATTAGAGAGAATATAACGAATTAGAAATGAAATGAAGGAGCTTCACAAGTTAATATTTTAACTATATAAAAATAATATATTATAATAGAAAGATTGTTACTTAATTATCGGTTGTATTGCGTATGCACCCACCTCTGGACGGTGGAGCGACTTATCCCGGTAACCCTTGCGGTTAACCGGATAGAAAACTCCGATGCTATCTGCACTGTCCGCCGGCGCTCCTCCTCGGTGTATATCTCCGGT